>Ga0126314_10000989_pt1 | contig 13404 bp, 11 predicted proteins | sample Plot105B_FD_92535 | JGI IMG/M metagenome (GOLD analysis project Ga0126314, IMG submission 92535) | Serpentine soil microbial communities from UC McLaughlin Reserve, CA, USA - Plot105B | ecosystem: Environmental > Terrestrial > Soil > Grasslands | place: USA: UC McLaughlin Reserve, Lake County...
AGGAGATAGCGATGACCGGGAAACGCTGGTCGAAGGGGGAGCACAGAGATGGACGATAAACGCTACGTGATGGCGGTCGGCTCCGACGATGCCGGGGTCAACCTCAAGGACTTTATAAGGGACCAGTTGCGGAAAGATCCGCGGGTCGATGAGGTCATCGACTTCGGCGTGGCAGACGCTGACGACAAGACCGCGTACCCGGTAATTTGCATAAGGGCCGCCGAGGCGGTCGCGAGGGGTGAGGCGGACAGGGCGGTGCTCTTCGGCGGAACGGGCCTGGGCGAGGCCATCTCGGCCAACAAGGTGCGCGGGATACGCGCCGTCGTCGCACACGACCCTTACTCCATCGAGAGGTCCATACTCTCCAACAACTGCCAGGTCCTCTGCCTGGGCGAGCGTGTGATCGCCCCCGAACTCGCCGACCGTATCGTCAAGCAGTGGCTGGGCTACGAGTTCGACGCCTCGTCCCCATCGGCCGAGAAGGTACAAGTTATAATCGACTACGAAGCGAGCGGCAGCCTGTAATACCGAGGCCGTGTGGACGGTCGTGCTTTCCGGATGCGGATACACGACGAATTCTTCTCCTCCCTCATCCCCGCGCAAGCGGGAATCCACGAGTAGCATAAGATGTAGGCCCGCGCGCGGTGGTGTTGCCATCCACCCGGACCTCGTACAAAGCAGTGTGCAGGCATCAGGCTACAGGTGTCAGGGTCTCTAAGAGACCGGCTGGCCTGTCATGTCGAGCTCAGGTTCTTGCAGAACGTGACTCACCCTGGGCTGTAGCGGTTTCGGGGTGTTCTTCGTCGAGGATCTCGAGCATCCTGTTCGCGGTATCTTCGTCCGTGATCAGGACGTTCAGCAGGCTAGAGCGCGCCGCGCCGATGTTGGCCATCGGTTTCTCCGCCCCGGAGCTCACCCCGACGCGGTTCGGTACGCGCGGCACCTGTTCCGGGCTTATGGCTATGGAGCGCTCGTTCATCTCGAGGGGGACCGGCGAGCCGTCGAACGCGAAGTAGGCGCCGCAGATATCGCCAACAGCCCCCTGCTCCCGGATGTACTCAAGGTCGTCGTCGCCGAGATAACCCGTAAGGTACTGGCCGTGCTCGCGGCCGGGGGTACCCACCGAAGACACTATCGTCTCCGCGTTACCGGCCACTTCCAGAGTCTTGCGGATGTGCGGGTCGCGCAACAGGCCTGCCCGCACCGCGGAATCTGTCACGAGCATGGGCGCGTGCAGGTAGTGGGCGCTCGCCCCAAGCACCTCGGCCAGGCGGGCCGTGGTGGCTATGCCGTCGAACTCGGGGATGGAGCCTCCTATACTGCCCATTGCCTGGACCACGGTGACGTCCCTTTTCTCGCGGAAGAACCTATTGTGGACCACGCGGTGCACGCTCCTGCCCCAGCCCAGCCCCACAGTAGCGTCCCCCGCGATGGTCTCCTGCAGGTAGCGCGCTGCCAGCGCCGCGACCTGGGTCACCGTATTCGTAGACTCAAAGGTACGGGAATCCCGATCCAGGGCCGCAAGGACTAGGCACTCGCGCAGTCCGAGCCGCGAGACGAGCTCCTCCTGCAAGCCCGGCACGGTCCGCAGGGGAGAATGTATCTTTACCTCCACCATCCCCTGCTTGCGCGCCTCTTTCAGCATGCGCGAGACGTTGGAGCGCGAGGTTCCTATCTGCCGGGCGATCTGCTGCTGCGTGAGGTCCTTGACGTAGTAGAGTTGCGCCACCTCGGCGAGCAAGAATTGATCTTCGGCTAGCGGGATCCGACGCCGCGGTGCCAACCCTGTAGCCCTCCTTCTAGCCCGACCGTATAACGGAACTTGAGGTTTGTGCTCACCGATTACTTCGAGAATACGGGCGACCCTGCTCTTGCCCGCAGCAGTTTAGCATCCCGGACCCCGGTTCCCCGTGGGGCAACAATATCATTGCTGCACACAAGTGCACAATTTGCACGTTTGACACGCTTTTCCGGATCCGCTACGCTTATTCCAATGGGGCAGAGGAGGATGAGAGCGTTACGCTGATGGATCTTCTGACACGCAGCTTCTGGTGTCCGATGCTTTGTATGGAGGGGGTAAGTCTCTTTCTGCGCCTGGCCAATCTACGGGCAGGCATCGGTGAGATGAGGAGGTCACTGGGAAGATGGCAAGCATAGCGATAGGGGCTGACAACGCGGCTTTCGGGCTCAAGGACGTACTGGCGCGGCACCTCATAGATAGCGGTTACGAGGTAAAAGACTTCGGCACTGACCCTGAGGCCCCCCGCCGACTATCCCGATGTCGCGGTCGAGGTGGCCGAGGCCGTCGCCAGGGGCGAGCACGAGCGGGCCATCTTGTGTTGTGGGACCGGGCTGGGGATGCCCATCACGGCGAACAAGGTGCCTGGCGTGCGGGCCGCGTAGTGCCACGACGTCTATTCTGCGGAGAGGGCCCACAAGTCCAACAACGCGCAGGTCTTGACGATGGGTGGGCGTGTGATCGGATCCGAGAACGCCAAGACCGTGCTAGACGCCTGGCTCGCGTCCGAGTTCGAGGGAGGCCGTTCGGCTCCCAAGGTCGAGAAGATGGAGGAGATCGACCGCCGCTACCACGCCGCGAGGGATGCCTAGAGGAGACCTCTTCTGAGGAGACGCCACCGTTTCCGGTCGGCAACAGGAGGGTAAAACTGGTGGGAGGGGGTTGAGTACATCGCATGGTTCAGCCGGATAGGCTTTACGAAGGTTACGTCTTCGATCTCGACGGGACCATCTACCTTGGGGACGAGCTGCTCCCCGGGGCGGAACGTCTGGTGCTCAAGCTGCGCGAGCTCGGCAAGCGTGTCGTCTTCCTCTCCAACAACCCCACGAAAGACCCGAAGATGTACGCCGAGAAGCTCGGCAAGTTTGGCCTTGAAACGCCCTACTCCGAGATCGTCAACACCGTCGTTACCATGACGGAGTGGTTGCTTCAGAACTACCCCGACGCGACGGTCTTTCCCATAAGCGAAGAGCCCCTAAAGAACTCGCTCAGGGAGGCCGGGATCAGGATGTCCGAGGACCCCGAGGAGATCGACATCGTCATCGCCAGCTACGACCGCGGTTTCGAGTACAGGAAGCTCCAGATCGCCTTCGATGCCATCTGGTTCTACAAACGGGCGCTGCTTGTGACCACGAACCCCGACCGTTACTGCCCGTTTCCAGGTGGGAGGGGAGAGCCCGACGCGGCGGCGATCGTCGGGGCCATAGAAGCGTGTACGGGGGCGAAGTGCCAGGTCAACGTCGGCAAGCCCGACCCCATAATGTTGAAGACTATCATGGACCTGATCGGGCTAGACGCAGAAGAGTGCGTGGTGGCCGGTGACCGTCTCTACACGGAGATCCGTATGGCGAAAGGCGCGGGCATGCCCTCGGCGGTCGTCCTGACCGGCGAGACCACCGCCGAGGAACTGGCCAACGAGCCAGAGGAAAATTTGCCCGACTACACGTTGGAAAGGATAGACCAGCTCATCCCGCGCGATCTGTGGGATAAGTTCGGTTGGGAAGAAGGAGCAAGCTGATGGCCGAGGGTCCTTATCTCCTTGGAATCGACTTCGGGACGGGGGGAGCCAGGGTCGGCATCTTCGACCCCGAGGGTACGCCTGTCGTGTTTACCGAGCGGGAGTTCGCGCTGAAGCACCCTCGTCCGGGCTGGGCCGAGCAGGACCCTAACGAGTGGTGGTCTTCGCTCGTGGGAGCGGTAAGGGCCGCGATGGAAGAGGGCGGCGTGCCCGCAGAGGAGATCGCGGGCATCTCGGTGGACGCCATGAGCAGCACCGTTCTCGCGATCGACGACAAGGGCCGTCATCTGCGGCAGGCAATACTGTGGATGGACGTTCGCTCCTCCGACCAGGCCGACAGGATCGCGGGCACGCACAACGACGCACTCAAGTACAACGGGCACGGGCCCGTCTCCGCCGAGTGGGGGCTTCCGAAGGCGCTCTGGATCAAAGATAACGAGCCTGAGGTCTACAAGAATGCCAAACACATCTGTGACTGCGGCGATTGGCTGATCTACCGCCTCACCGGCGAGTGGGCTTTCTCCATAAACTTTGCGAGCTCGAAGTACTACTTCGACCGTGAAGAGGGCGGTTTCCCGCAGAGCCTCTACGACGCGGCGGACGCAGGTGATTTACTCGAGAAGTATCCCGCCGAGGTCCTCGACCTGGGCACGGTCGTCGGTGAGTTGAGCAGGCCCGCTGCCGGGGAGCTTGGCCTCAAGGCCGGCACGCCCGTGGCGGAGGGTGGCGTGGACGCGTACGTCGGGGCGCTCGGGCTCGGGGTGGTCGAGCCGGGGAAGATGGCCCTCATCACCGGCTCTTCGCACGTTATGATCGGGCAGACCTCAGAACCCATCCACGATCCCGGCTTCTGGGGTGCTTACACGGACGCCATGATCCCAGGCCAGTACACTGTGGAGGCCGGGCAGGCTTCCACCGGCTCCGTCGTAGCCTGGTTCAAGAACCAGTTCGCGGGCGACGCGGCCGCCGAGGCCAGGGAGCGCGGCGTGGACACCTACGACGTCCTGACGGAGCTGGCACGCGACGTGCCCGTCGGTTCGGACGGCCTGATCGTGCTCGACTACTTCCAGGGCAACCGCTCACCCTACACGGACCCCCTGGCGCGCGGCATGATGTGGGGCCTGACCCTTAGCCACACACCTGGACACGTCTTCCGCGCCATCATGGAGGGCATTTGCTACGGGACGGAGAACATCCTGCGCACCATGCGTGCGCAAGACTTCGAGCCGAGGCTCAACGTCGTCTCCGGCGGTCCCGCCAAGAGCGAGTTGTGGATGCAGATGCACGCCGACGTCTCGAACGTGCCCATCTCCTTCACGAAGGTGAGCGACGGTCCCGCCCTCGGCTCCGCGATGCTGGCTGCCGTCGGGGCAGGGATCTACCCGGACATCCAGGCCGCCGCCGAGAACATGGTCCACACCGCGGACACCATCGAGCCAGACCCCGACCGCCACGAGGAGTACAAGTTCTACGTGGATCGCTACCTGGAGTCGTACCCTCAGATGAAAGAGCTGATGCACAAGACGGAGCGCCACGTCTCAGGCGGAGGGGCGGCAGCGTAGTCCATACCCGAGTCGCACCAACGGGAGGTAGCTTGTGAGTGAACAGCGCATAAGAGCGGCCCTACAGGAGGCTACCGATACACACAACGTGAACATCGGCGCGGGCGCGCTCGCCTCCGTACCCGACGTCTTCCGCGCGAATTTCGGCGACAGGCCCCCGGTCGTCGTCGCCGACGGGAACACCCTCGAGGTCGCCGGCAAAGAGGTCCAGCGGCGGCTCGAAGAAGCCGGGTACACCACGCTAGAGCCCTACGTGTTTCCGGCGGAGCCGCCGCTCTACGCCGAGTACTCGAACATTGAGAAGCTCAGGGACTGCCTGAAGGGGCACGACGCCATACCCGTGGCCGTGGGATCTGGGACGCTGAACGATATCGTGAAGAGATCTTCCCACGAGTGCGAGAGACCTTACATGTGCGTCGGTACGGCCGCGTCGATGGACGGGTACACGGCGTTCGGCGCTTCGATCGAAAAGGACGGGTTGAAGCAGACGCTCTCATGCCCCGCTCCCAGGGCCGTGGTCGCCGACCTGGAGGTTCTCAGGCACGCCCCGGAGGACATGACGGCGTCGGGGTACGCGGATCTCCTTGGCAAGGTGACCTCGGGGGCCGACTGGTTGATAGCCGACTCCCTGGAGGTCGAGAAGATCGACCCAGCGGGCTGGTCGCTGGTGCAGGACCACCTGCGCGAGTGGACCGACAGCCCGGCAGAACTGCGTGCCGGCGACCAACAGGCCACCGAAGACCTTATAGAAGGCCTAATCCTGTCAGGCCTCGGGATGCAGTCCTACGAGTCTTCGAGGACGGCCTCGGGCGCCGAACACCAGTTCAGCCACCTGTGGGAGATGGAGGGCCTCGGGCACGGTGAAGGCCACGAAGGAACTCCCCTCTCCCACGGCTTCAAAGTGGGGGTAGGCTCGGTCGCCATCGCCGCCCTCTACGAGCTGATCCTCGAACGCGACCTGGCCGACCTCGATATCGAGACGCTCCGCAACTCCTGGCCCACCAAAGAGGAGATGGAGCAATCTGTGCGGGTGCAGCACACGAGCCCCGACCTTGAGGAAGGAGCCGTCGAGCAGACCCTCGCCAAGTACATCAGCGTGGACGAGCTCGCCGAGAGGCTGGAGTTGCTCCGGGAGGTATGGCCCGGGCTGCGCGCGAAGGTCAGGGAGCAGTTGAGGCCGGCCGAACAGATAAGAGAGATGCTACAGGCCGCCGGTTGTCCTACGGGCCCCGTCGAGATCGGGCTCGGCTGGGAAGACTTCGAGGCGACGTACTTCAAGGCGCAGACGATCCGCAAACGCTACACCGTGCTCGACCTGGCCTTCGAGACCGGCATCCTCGGGGAGTGTGTTGACGAGCTATTTGCGCCTGAGGGCTTCTGGGGCCGCTTGGCGGCCTCTAGGGCAACGGCTGACGGAGCAGGGCTATGAGCGAGGGACCATACGCGCTTGGCATAGACTTCGGCACGGAGAGCGTAAGGGTCGGGATCTTCGACATGGAGGGAACCCCCATCGTCTTCACCGGGGAAGCCTACGGGCTCGCGCATCCCTACCCGGGGTGGGCCGAGCAGGACCCCGACGAGTGGTGGAGTGCCCTGGTCAGGGCAACCCGGCGGGCGATTGAAGAAAGCGATATCGCCCCGGAGGAGATCGCCGGTCTCTCCGTGGATGCAACGACCTGCACCGTAGTCGCCATGGACCGGCAGGACAGGATCCTGCGCCCGGCCATCATGTGGATGGATGTCAGGGCCGTGGACCAGGCACGGCGGGTCGAGAAGACCGAGGATCCGGCGCTCAAGTACAACGGCTTCGGCAGGGTTTCGGCAGAGTGGATGCCCCCCAAGGCGCTGTGGCTCAAGGAGAACGAGCCGGATACCTACGAGTCGGCCACCCACATCTGCGAGTGCCTGGACTGGGTAACCCACCGCCTAACTGGCGAGTGGACCGCCTCTATCAACACGGCGAGCTTCCGCTGGTACTACGACAGAGACGAGGGCGGCCTACCCGAGAGCCTGTACGCCGCGTTGGGGCTCGAAGATCTGCTCGACAAGTTCCCCCAGGAAGTGCTCGACATGGGCAAGGTCGCGGGCGAGTTGCGCGAAGAGGTGGCCGAAGAGTTGGGGCTTCCGGCAGGCCTCCCCGTCGCGGAAGGAGGCGGTGACGCCTTCGTCGCCCTGATCGGCCTCGACGTTCTGGAGCCGCGCAAGATGGCGCTCATCACGGGCTCATCCCACGTCATAGTGGGGCAGGCCGCCGAACCCAAGCACGGGGCCGGGCTCTTCGGCGCCTACACCGACGGTATTGTGCCAGGCCAGTACTCCGTCGAGGGCGGCCAGGCTTCGACCGGCTCGATCGTCAAGTGGTTCAAGGACAACTTCGCCAAGGGCGCGTCAGAAGAAGCCGGGCGGCGCGGCGTGGACGCTTACGAGGTGCTTGGCGAGATGGCGGCTGAGATCCCTCCCGGCTCCGAGGGGTTGATGGTGCTGGATTACTGGCAAGGCAACCGTACGCCGCACACGGACCCCGAGGCCCGCGGCGTCATGTGGGGCCTCTCCCTCAGGCACGGCGAGGGGCATGTATTTCGCGCCATCATGGAGGGCATCTGCTACGGCACGGAGGACATCCTGCGCAGGATGCGCGAGAACGACTTCGAGCCCACAGAAGGGGTCGTTTGTGGCGGTCCGACAAAGAGCGGGCTGTGGATGCAGATGCACGCCGACGTGTCGAACCTGCCGATCTCCTTTACAAAGGTGCCCGAGGCTCCCACGCTCGGCTCGGCGATTCTGGGCGCCGTCGGCGCGGGGATCTACCCGGGTATCCACGAGGCGGCGCGCAACATGGTCCACGCCGAGGGCGGCATCGAGCCGGACCCCACCGCGCACGAGGAGTACAAGTTTTACGTCGACAAGTACGCCGAGACCTATCCCAGGATGAAGGAGTTGATGCACGAGGTCTCCCACCACGTGGCGAGCCAGGATAGGAGCTGATCGCCGGCCCTCGGCCACGGTACGACATGCCGCAGGGAACATAGAGCGTACAGAGTTTGGTTTCGGGTTGTGAACAGAGAGCAAAGGAGATGTGGTTAGGTGAGCAGTCAGCAATCACAGGGCGAGTATGGGGCCTTCGGGCACCGAGTTGAACGCCTAGGCATGTACAGGCCCATTTTCTGGGGCTACGTCGCTGTCTTCATCTTCATGATAGGCGACGGCGTGGAGATAAGCCGACTTCCGGGCTACCTGACCACTGCGGGGGGACTAAGCGGTGGCCAGGCCACTCTAATCACCGGCAGCGTCTACGGTCTCGGCGTTCTCATAGCCTCGTGGTTCTCCGGCACGCTCTCCGCGATCTGGGGGCCCCAGAGGGTCATGCAGCTCGGTGCGGCGATCTGGGTAGTCTTCGAGATACTGTTCCTGCTCTTCGCCATCGACTCGGGGAACCTCTTTCTGGTTGGCCTGATCTACGGTATAAGGGGCCTCTCGTACCCGCTCTTCGCCTTCGGGTTCCTGGTCTGGGCCCAGACGGTTACCCCGGTACAGATGAGGGGCTCGGCCGCCGGCTGGTTCTGGTTCGCTTTTACAGGCGGGCTTCCAACCCTGGGCGCCATAGTGGCCGCCGCCTCCGTGCCTCTTTTGGGCGTATACAACACCTTCTGGCTCTCGCTCGTGATAGTGGCCATCGGCGGCCTTATAGGTTCCTTTGGCGTGCGTGAAGCCCAGGGCCTGCAGCCGATCGCCGACGAACACGTCGAGGACCCGAGGAGCTACAAGCGGCTTCTCGAAGGCATCGACATCCTGTGGCGTGACCCCAGGACGGCCCTGGGTCTCGTAGTCCGTCTCGTCAACACTTCGCCTGAGTATGGGTTCTTTTTCTTTATGCCGTTCGTCTTCGTGTCGGCTACCGCCGAAGCCCCTTATGAAGGCTTTATGGGAGCGGGGCAGTATTCTGTCCTCGTCTCCCTGGTCTACGGCGCCAACATCGGCGCCAACCTGTTCTTCGGAATAGTCGGCGACTACTTCGGGTGGCGGCGCACGGTGACGTTCTTCGGTTGTGTCGGCTGCGCGATAGCCACGCCGCTCTGGTTTTTCGGGTCGCTACTTACGGGAAGCTACCTCTTCGCGGTCGTGTTCGGCATGCTCTACGGCGTCCTGCTCGCCGGGTTCGTACCACTGTCGGCCCTGATGCCCTCCATGGTGGAGCGGCACGATAAGGGCGCGGCCCTGGCGATCCTCAACACCGGCGCCGGCGGTGCCGCGTTTGTCGGCCTGGCCATCCCGACCGCCCTCGCCCCCTTTATAGGATACGGGGGCGTCGTGATCACCTACTCAGCCCTTTACCTGGTGAGCGCCGTGCTGACCTCGTTCATCGTCTCCCCGGCAGACCCCGGAGAGGAAGGAGAGATGGCGCAAGATACCGTTGCCACAACCGCATAGGAGCGTTTCTGAACGAGCGCGGAACGTGAAGAACACCGGCGTGGCTAGCCGGAAACCGGGATCTGGTATTCTCGGGAATTACCGGACCGGGACGTCCGTGCCTGGCCTTTCTTGCTCTGACGTTCGGGAAGGAGAAACATGACGACCGTTTGTGTTCTTGGCTCGGGAATAATGGCCACGGCCCTAGCCTTCCCGCTCGCGGACAACGGTCACGAGGTGCGCCTTGTGGGCACACACCTTGACCGCGAGATCATCGATAGCATCAAGGAGACGCGCGTGCACCCGAACCTCGACCTCGAGGTTTCCGAGGTTGCCACGGCTTTCCAACTCGAAGAGGCCGAGGAGGCTTTCGACGGTGCGGACGTAGTGATGAGCGGGGTCAACTCGTTCGGGGTGCGCTGGGCCGGAAAACAGCTCGCATCGCTGCTGAAGCCCGGCATGCACGTCCTCTCCATAGCCAAGGGGATGGAGGCAACGGAGAACGGCGACCTGCGCATCCTTCCCGAGGTGCTTGCCTCCGAGGTTCCCGAGGATCTGCGCGAGCAGGTCTCCTGGTCGGCCATTGCGGGGCCGTCGATCGCCGGCGAGGTCGCCGTGCGGCGGGATACCTGCGTCGTCTTCACCGGCCGCGACGCCGGCGTGCTTGAGGAGATGTCCGACCTCTTCCGGACCCCCTACTACCACGTGTGGACCTCGACCGATCTTATCGGCGTCGAGGTGTGCGCGGCGACCAAGAACTGCTACGCGCTCGGGGCCGGTTTCATGGACGGAATCCTCGATCGCAAGGGCGAGTCGGAGGCGAAGTACCGCAACTACGACTACGGGGCCGCCCTCTTCGGCCAGGCGACGCGGGAGTTCGGGCAGTTCATGGAGTTGCTCGGCGGCGAGCCGGAGACGCCCTACGGGCTGGCCGGGGTCGGGGACATGTTCGTCACCAGCATGGGTGGGCGCAACGTCAAGGTGGGACGGCTCGTCGGTTCGGGGCTGCGGTTCTCGGAGGCGCGTGAAAAGATGCCGGGCGTGACGCTCGAGGGGGCGGCGGCCATCGAGGTGATCGGCGGCGCCCTGCCAAAGCTCGCCGATCGCGGGCTCGTCCAGCAAGGTGACTTTCCGCTCATGCGCCACCTCTATTCCGTTGTAGCATTAGACGAGCCGTTGGATATGCCCTGGGACACCTTTTTCGGGGACGAGAATAGAGCGAGGGAAGGATAGAGATGGAGCCACGCATACCGCAGGATATCGAGAGGCAGGTCTTCGATGTTATCGTGATCGGGGCCGGCATCAACGGCGCGGGCATAGCCCGCGACGCCGCGATGCGCGGCTTACGGGTGTTGCTTTTGGACAAGGGCGACATCTCAAGCGGGACCACGCAGTGGGCCACGCGCCTGATCCACGGCGGACTCCGCTACCTGGAACACTACGAGTTCGCGCTCGTTAGAGAGTCTTTGAGGGACAGGGAGGCGCTACTGCATATCGCGCCGCACTTGGTCAAACCCTTAGGCTTCCTCGTTCCCATCTACGACAGGAACGCCCACGGACCGCTCCTCATCCGTCTCGGCATGAACCTCTACGACACGCTCTCCTACGACAAGAGCATGGACCGGCACAAGATGCTCAGCCGCAAGAAAGTCGAAGATCGCGAGCCCGGCCTCAACCCCGAAGGCCTGAAAGCCGCGGCCTTCTACTACGACGCGCAGGTCGAGTACGCCGAAAGAGTGGCCGTGGAAAACGCAATCTCCGCCCGCGACCATGGCGCGACCATCGTTACGTACGCCAACGTGAAACGCCTGATCATCGAAAACAACGACGTGAAGGGTGTGGAGTTCACCGATGTGCTAAGCGGCGAGAGCCACACGGCCCGGGCCCCCGTCACGGTAAACGTCGCAGGCCCCTGGGTGGACGAGGTGCTCGCCGACCTTCAGCAGCCAGGCACCGACGAGAACGTCGGGCGCTTCATGGGCGGCACCAAGGGCAGCCACCTTGTCGTTGACGCATTCCCCGGGGCTCCGAAGGGCGAGGCGCTCTACGTCGAGGCGCGCAAGGACGGGAGGCCCTACTTTATCGTGCCGTGGAACGGACGGTATCTCATCGGCACGACCGACCTCCGTTACGAAGAGGACCTCGACTACGTCAAAGCGAGCGAGGAGGAGATCCAATACCTCCTCGACGAGACGAACTACGTGATCCCAGAGGCCGGACTCACCCGCGACGACGTGCTGTTCACCTACTCCGGGGTGAGACCGCTCCCTTACAACCCGGAAGGCGAAACAGGCGGCGTCACCCGCAGCCACGTAGTCTTCGATCACGCGAAGGGAGGCTCCGCCGCTGGCGGCAAGGTCAAGAGTCAGAGCGCCGAGCTGCCGCAGGTCGGGGGTTTGCTCTCCATCATCGGCGGCAAGTTGACCACTTACCTGAACCTGAGCCGCCAGACCACAGACGCCGTTTTCAAGAAGCTGGATAGGAAGGGTCCGAAGAGCACGTCGCGCAAGACGCCTCTACCGGGGAGTGAGACCTCGGACTTTGGGGCCTTCGTGGCCGGGTTCAAGGCCGCGAGCACAATACCGGACGTGCTCCGCGACAGGCTCCTCAAGCTCTACGGCGTCAGGGCTGCCGAGGTCCTTGCGCTCGGCGAAGACGACCCGGATCTCCTCACGCCCCTCTCCCCGATAGAGAGCGTCGAGACGGCCCTCATCGGGGCGGAAGTCATCTGGGCCTTCCGCGAGGAGATGGCCCAGACCCTTTCCGACGTGCTCCTGAGGCGCACGATGGTGGGCTACGGTCCGAAGGTCGCCCTCGACAGCGTCGAAGCCGCCGCAGAGGTCGCCGTCAAGCACCTAGGTTGGGACGACGAACGCGCCGAGCGCGAAGTGAGCGAGTACCGCGAGTGGATCAAACGCTACACCCCGAAGGAGTTCATGGAGCCCGAACCCTCACCAGCCTAGAGCCCACGAACCCGCTCAGGTATACCTGCGGCAGGTAGCGGGCGAAGTACCCATCCAGCCTCTCCACGCCATCGACGGCGGTAGGTACCAGCCTGCCGCCGCGCCCGGTTATCCACACAAATACCGCGCCTACCGCCGCGCAGAAGAGCAGGGCGAGGTGTGGGCCTGCGACTACACTGCGGTGGTCCCGTCGAGCAGCATGCGGAGAGGCCACCCCGCCAAGAAGGATCGCCTGAACGACCGTGGCCATGACAGCCCCGAGGATGGATGCTCTCGCTTCCCTGTACCGGTCTTCTCGGCGAGAAACATTCAGGCCGAGACGAAGGAAGCTTCGATCGGTGCGCCGCGCCAAAAATGGCCTGAAGTGTGTATGTCAGGCAGGGGCGACGATGGCATCATAAAGGCGTAGAGGTCGGCGGACGAGGGGATACCGGACGTCGAAGAAGGCGCGATCCATCTGGTGTCAGGCCAGCGACCTGACTCTTGCCGTCGTGCAAGACGACGGGCGTATGCAACGCATCGGCCGGTGCGGCCAAGTGGGGGCCGGGACGATGGAACGGGAGAACTGGGTTCGTGCTGCGTGGGCAGCTCTTCTAGCTGGTTGAGCGACGAGTGGAACGGAGAAGCGGGTGTTGACCGGGCAAAGAGAGGCTTATAGGCGTTCGAGCAGTCTGTCACGGTCGTTCTGGTGGCTGGTCGCGAGGAACGTCAACGGCCCGTTGGAGGTGCTCACCCTGGATGGGGGGGACACGCTGCCCGTCTTCAGCGGGGAGGACGAGGCCGAGCTGTTCTCGTGGCTGAAGGGGGCGCGCGAGCACGGTTGGGAGGTACACGAGGCCTCCACCGAAGAGCTGGCGTCCGTGCTCTGGGGGCTTTACCAGGGCGTGGGGCTTGTGGCCCTCGATCTCTCTATAGAAATTTTCGATGGTGATAACG
>Ga0126314_10000990_pt1 | contig 13404 bp, 12 predicted proteins | sample Plot105B_FD_92535 | JGI IMG/M metagenome (GOLD analysis project Ga0126314, IMG submission 92535) | Serpentine soil microbial communities from UC McLaughlin Reserve, CA, USA - Plot105B | ecosystem: Environmental > Terrestrial > Soil > Grasslands | place: USA: UC McLaughlin Reserve, Lake County...
AGCTCGGAGTCGCCGTAGTCCGCCGCCGTGTCGAAGTGGTCCACCCCGGCCTCGAGCGCGAGCGAGATCGCGCGGTCCGCCACGTCTTCGCCCACCTCCGAGAGCGCGGCCCCGCCGAAGATGAGAACCGAGTTCTCCCGCCCCAGCCAGCCCAACCGTCGATGCTCCATGCTGTCCCTTCCCTTGTGAACCCGCGACTAATCTTATCCCGTCTCGGGCTGCACGCGCAGGGTAAGCACCTCGAAAGGCCGCACGTCGAGCCGGGCCTTGCCTTTCTCGACCTCGACCGTTTCCTCCGGCTCCTCGAGCAGGTTGGCCCTCTTGACGCTACCGGCGCTGAAGGCGAAGCGCAGGGCCGTGGACCCGCGCTTGCCGTGCGGCTCGTAGAGGCGCAGGATGACACCCCGGCCGTCCTCCGCCCGCTTGAAGCCTCCGAGCGCGAGCTCCACACCCCCCGGCGCAACGAATCCGTACTCGGCGGGCTCTCCCCCACCTCTTACGGCGACGACCGGGCTATTGAGCGAGAAGGCTTCTCCGGTTACACCGGCGTCGGTCCAGTCGCCCGGGTGCGGAAAGAGGCTGTAGGTGAAGCTGTGCTCGCCCTCGTCGGCCAGCGGGTCCGGGTAGAGGGGGCCGCGGAGAAGGCTGATGCCGAGGACGTTGTCCCTGGCGCTGTGGCCGTACTTGCCGTCGTTCAGGAGGGCGACGCCGTAGCCCGGCTCGGAGAGGTCGGCGAAGCGGTGGGCGCAGACCTCGAAGCGCACGTCGTCCCATGAGGTGTTGCGGTGGGTCGGGCGCTTCACGACGCCGTACATCGTCTCGAAGGTGGCCTCGTGGGAACGGACGCCCACGGGGAAGAGAGCCCGCAGGAGGACCTGCCGCTCGTGCCACTCCACGCGCGTCTCGATGTCCAGGCGCCGCGAGTCGGCGAGCAACTTGTAGGTCTGCGAGATCCGGGACCCGCGAAAACGGCGCTCGACGCGCACCGCCGCTCGCAGAGGTCCGGTCTCCACCACTTCGACGTTCTCGGCGCCGGGGATCTCCTCCCCTTCCGCCTCGTAGCCTTTGTGGATGTCCCAGGCGTCCCAGTTCGGCGGCTTGTCCGCATAGGCGAGGAGCTGGTTGGCCCGCCCGTCCAGGACCTCGCGTCCTACCTCCTTGTCGTAGACGCTGTGGAGGTCCCCGCTGGCGCCGATCTCGACGCGCAGGAGTTCGTTCTCGATAGAGGTACTTTCACCCGACTCACCTGCCCGGATGCCGGACGACGCCTCCGGCACGGCGGCCTCTGGTGTGTTTTCGAGCAGCGCCAGCGACGTCCACCCCAGACCGGGCACCCTGCGGTCCGGCGCGTGGACGAGAAGCCCGTCCGCGGTACGCTGCGCGGGGAGGGCTTCGCCGTTCTGACCGACGACCGTTACACCATCATCCACCGGCAAGATGGCGGTGAGCGGCCTGGGATGCAAAGCGGCGTTGGCCAGGATCGCGCCGTCTGCGAGACCTCCATCTTCCCTCTCCCTGGCCAGTTCTTTCAAGGCAAGATCTCGCAGCTCTCTGGCGACAGCGACTGTATCTTCGAGCTCGCGGTGGGCATCTTCGTAAACTTCGGAGATTGAGCTTCCCGGCAGGATGTCGTGGAACTGGCTGAGTAGCAGCGTCTTCCAAAGCCGCTCCAACTCTTGTGCCGGGTACTCCGCGCCGCCTCGGGCGGCGAGCGTCGCGAACGCTTCGGCTTCGAGTAGGCGGTGCTCGACCTCGCGGTTGAGCTTCTTGATCTTGGCCTGGGTGGTGAGGGTGGCGCGGTGGAGCTCCAGGTAGAGCTCTCCGACCCACCTGGGGAGCCCGTCCGCCCGGAGCGCGGCGAAGAAATCGTCCACGCGGGCCATCTTCAGACGGGGCATCGCCGGGAAATCTTTGAGACGGGCGTAGTTCTCGAGCATCTTCTCGCTCGGTCCTCCCCCACCGTCGCCCCAGCCGAAGGAGAACAAGCTCTCCCGATGGTAGCGCTTGCCCTTGAAGTTACGCCAGGTTCCGTGCAGGTCCCGCGGGGCGATGTCGCCGTTGTAGTCCGTACCGGGGTTCTCGAAGGTGTGGGCAACGACGCGGCTGCCGTCTATGCCCTCCCACACAAAGAGGTCGTGGGGAAAGTTGTTGGTCTCGTTCCAGTTGAGTTTGTAGGTGAAGAAGCCCGAGAGCCCCGCGCCGCGTAAGATCTGTGGGAGGCCGGGCGAGTAACCGAAGGTGTCCGGGAACCAGGCCACGGTGCACCGACGCCCAAGTTTCTTCTCGAAGTAACGCTGACCGTAGAAGAGCTGCCGCGCAAAGGACTCGCCGCCGGGGATCTGACAGTCAGGCTCGACCCACGAGCCTCCTACAGGCTCCCACCTGCCCTCCGCGACGCGCTCCTGGATCCGCTCGAACACCTCGGGTTGGTCGGCTTCAATCCACCGGTAGAGTTGGGCCGAGGACTGATTGAAGTTGAAGTCCGCGTAGCGGTCCATCAGACCCAGGACGCTCGCGAACGTGCGCCGCGCCTTGCGCCGGGTCTCCGCGATGGGCCAGAGCCACGCGAGGTCCAGGTGCGCGTGGCCGGTGAGCGCGAGCCGCCCGACGGGCGGATACTCCTCTCGTATCCGCTCGAGACAGCTGGCCACCATGTGCCGCGCCTTGCGCACCGCCTCCCGCACTGCTTCCGGCAGCGGACCCAAGGGACCAGGGGCGGGCGGTAAGCTCCAGGGCTCACCGAGGTGCTGGTTGATGTTCACGGTCTTCTCAGCGTAGTGGGGCGGGAGGCTCTGCGCCACGTCGCCGATGGGGTTGACGAAGCCTCTGAGGTAGCGGGTGAGGGTCACGTCAGTGGCGGTCGGCCAGGTGGTGGAGAGGACGGCGACCGCGGCGTCGAGGGCGTCGAGCAGGCGCGGCACGACCTCGTGGTCGTCGAGGGCGACGCAGGTCTCGAAGACTGCCGTGAGGTCCCGTTCCAGCGCCCGAGTCTCCGTCTCCGGAACCGCCAAGCAAGCTCTCTCCAGGCGCGGCTCGGAGACGTTCGAGCCGAACATGCCTTTCGAGACCACCTCGGCCTCGATCTCCACCTCCTCCCCGCCCCGCGCCTCGTCCAGCACGGGGAAGCTGCGGTGGAATGGGTTGAGGCCGCTCGCTATTCGGCGATCTCCGACTGAGATCTCTACGAACCCCTCGCCGCCGAGCCAGAGCTCCAGCTCCACGGGAAGATCCGCCCACTCCTCGGGTATGTTCGTTTGGGTAGAGAGCCGCACCGGGATACCGATCTCCGGCCAGAAGTCGCCGGGCTCGATGTCGTGCGTCTTTCCCTCACCGGCGACGAACCGCCAGCCCTTGACCGGGCTCTCGTAAGCGTCACGCCAGAGCCTCAGCTCCTCGATGCGGCGGGCGTGACGCTCCAGGCGGTGACGGTCGTAGGTCTCCATCGCACCCTTCTTCTCGGCATAAGGCCATGTCCGAGATACTACGGCTGTCCACCGGTTTCCGCACAATCCGGCGCTTCAGCCTTGCTTAGTCGGGCAGGCGGACCCCGAGCGCGGCGAGCATGCCCCCGTCGACCTTGTAATCGCCCCCGGTCACGAAGCTCGCCCTGGGGCCGGCGAGGAAGGCGATGACCTCTGTAACCTCTTCCGCCCTTGCCACCCTCCCCATGGGGTGCATCTTGCCCCAGTCCTCCATGAGCTTCTCGACGCTCTTGTCCCCTCTGAAAAGGCCCGCCGACCACCGCAGCATCGGCGTATCTACCGAGGCCGGGCAGACCGCGTTCACCCGAATGTTCTCCTCCGCGTGGTGGAGGGCCATCGCGCGGGTCAGGGCGTTGATACCCCCCTTGCTGGCTGTGTAGGCCGCCACCCCCTTTTGCGAGGCGAAGGCCTGCACGGAGGAGAGGTTGACGATCGCCCCGCCCCTGCGCTTTCTCATCTCCGGTATAGCGTGTTTGGACGCCAGGTAGATGCCTTTCAGGTTGACATCCAGGACCTCATCCCACAGCTCTTCTTCTGTCTCAACGACGGTCCCGTAGCGCTGGACCCCGGCGCTGTTTACGAGGACGTCCACGCCTCCGTAGGTTTCCGCTGCAAAGCCGACCAGTTCCTCCATTTCGATCGACGAGGTCACGTTCGCCCGCGTCCCGCTAGCCTCGAGACCTTCGCGCAGCTCGGCGATCGCCTCTTCGATCTGGTCCTCGCGGTCGCCGCAGACAACGACCGAGGCCTCTTCGGTGGCCAGCTTCCAGGCCGCGGCCCGGCCGATGCCCGAGGCACCACCGGCGACGATTGCCACCTTCCCGGAGAATTCCCCCATCTCCTATTTCTCCCGAACGGGACCCGGATCGGGCTTTCCGAAGAGGGGGCGCACCGCATCCGCGTCGCCATTCTCCAACACGGGGCCCATCCCCCAATCGGCCAGGGCTCGCTCCACCGCGGCCAGCCGGCGGATACCGGAGCCATCCAGCCCCGCTCGCAGGTGAGCGTTCGCGATGAGGCAGGGCGAAACTTCCAGGTCCGTGTCCGGGGCTTCGGAAGAGAGGCGTTCGTACGTCCTGACCAGCACCTGGGCGCACTGACCCCCGGCGAAGCTCAAGGGGAAGACCACCCGCTCGACGTGGGTGGCTGCGTCGGGTTGTACCGCCTGGAAATCTACGGGCCGCCCCTCGAGGTCGCTCAGCCAGCGGTTGCGCCAGGCATCGAAGCTTAGGAACGGCTTAGTCTCGAGGAAGCCTTCCCATGTGGCGTCGTCGAGATTGAGGACCACGATCTGCTGCTCGTTGACCGGAGGCCGGTCGCGGCGCGCCCAGCGCCGGGTGGTCTCTACAGCGACCTCTTCACCGATTATCCGGGCCCGGCCCTGCATAGCCCTCACCGAATCCCAGGCTGCCGGCACCGAGGTTCCGGACAGGATGTCGTGGAACTCGTTGAACGAGTGGTTGTCCCAGGCGCCGCCAAGCCTGCCGTGGAGCTCATTTTTCTTTCCTCCGTCGTCCACGAAGCCTTCGACGATGCGCCCGCTCTGTTCCAGCAGGTGCCCGCCGCGCTGCTGTTGTTGCTTGATGCCGTACAGTAACATTTGGGATCCTGGCGCATCAAGAGCTACGCAGAGATCAAGAAACCTTTGTCGGGTCCCGACCTCTCACGAGCAGCATAAACAAGAAAGCAAGATCTATGCTGTAATTTGGTGGCGCGAGGGGAGCAAGGGAAGGAGCCGTAAAGTGAGCGAGAAGGTCTATCGTAGCGAGCTTACGCCGGTCGATTTCCTTAGGCGCAGCGCCTACATGTTCCCAGAGAAGACTGCGGTGGTCTATGTTGACCGGCGCTATTCTTACCGGGAACTCGAAGAGCGGGTGAACCGCCTGGCCTCGCGGCTGCGCAACGCGGGCCTCGATAAGGGCGACCGCGTCGCCTTTCTCTGTCCCAACACCCCGCCGATGCTAGAGGCACATTTCGCCGTACCCGCCGCCGGGCTGGTGCTCGTCGCCATAAACACCCGCCTCGGCAAGGACGAGGTCTCCTACATCGTCGAGCACTCGGGGGCGAAGATGGCCTTCGTTGACGCCGAGCTCGAGCACCTGCTCGAGGATGTCGATGGCGTGGAGATCCTGCGCATCGACGAGACCGGCGAGGAGGGCGATCCTTACGAGGCATACCTCGCGGAGGGCTCGCCGGAGCCGGTGGAGAGCGTGCTGGAAGACGAGGAAGAGACGATCTCCATAAACTACACCTCGGGGACTACGGGGCGTCCGAAGGGCGTCATGTACACCCACCGCGGCGGGTACCTGAGCGCCCTCGGGAACATTGTCGAGACGGGGATGGGCTACGATACCAAGTACCTGTGGACGCTCCCGATGTTCCACTGCAACGGCTGGACCTATCCCTGGGCGGTTACGGCGGTCGCGGCCACGCACGTGTGTTTGAGGAAGGTCGAGCCGCCCAGAATCTGGGAGCTCTTCGAGGCTGAGGGGATCACCCACTACTGCGCCGCTCCGACGGTCCAGATCGGGATCGTCAACGACGATAGTGCTCATGAACTGGATAAGCAAGTAACGGCCGTCATCGCCGGCGCCCCGCCCTCCCCCACCCTGCTCAAGGGCCTCCTCGGCCTCAACATCCGCCCCCTGCACATCTACGGGCTCACCGAAACCTACGGCCCGATGACGACGAGCGGTGTTCACCCGGAGTGGGAGGACCTGGAGATCGAGGAGCGAGCGCGGCTCATGGCGCGCCAGGGCCAGGGCTACGTCACCGCCGACCTGGTGCGGGTCGTGGACGAGAACATGAACGACGTCGAGCGCGACGGCGAGACGCTGGGCGAGATTGTGATGCACGGGAACATGGTCGCCAAGGGCTACTTCGAGAACGAGGAGGCGACGGAGGAGGCGTTCGAGGGTGGCTTGTACCACTCCGGCGACGTGGCCGTGTGTCACCCCGACGGCTACATCGAGATCCGGGACCGGAGCAAGGACATAATCGTCTCAGGCGGCGAGAACATCTCTACCATCGAGGTCGAGCAGGCCGTCGCCCGCCACCCCGCCGTGATGGAGGCCGCCGTGGTCGCCATCCCGGACGAGAAGTGGGGCGAGCGCCCGAAGGCCTTCGTCGTCCTGAAAAAAGGGCAGGAGGTAACAGAGCAGGAGATAATAGACTTCTGCAAGGCGAATATCGCCCGCTACAAGGCCCCAGCCGCCGTCGAGTTCACCGAGCTACCGAAGACCTCGACCGGCAAGGTCCAGAAGTTCGTGCTGCGCGACAAGGAGTGGGCCGGAGAGGAGAAGCGGGTCCACTAGAGGAGGCGCGTGCCAGAGCTACACGTCCTGAAGGTCTTCGTCGGCGAAGGGGGCGCTGGCGGCAACCCCCTCGGCGTATTCCTCGGCGGTGACGAGGTGCCGGAGGAGGAACGTCAGGCGATCGCGGCTGATCTTGGCTTCTCCGAGACCGTGTTCGTCGAAGACCGCGCTCAGAGCAGTCTTCGTATCTTCACGCCAGGGACAGAGCTCCCGTTCGCCGGTCATCCCCTCGTCGGGGCTGCCTGGCTCCTGGCGAGGGAAGGCTACGAGGCCCGGGCGCTGCGCCCGCCGGCGGGCGAGGTTCCAGTCAGGAGAGACGGCGACATGACGTTCATCATCGGGCGGCCGGAGTGGGCGCCCGAGTTCGAGGAGATCGAGCTCGGCTCCGCCGCTGAGGTGGAGGCGCTCCCCGGGCTGCCAGAGGGCCACGACCTCGTCGGGGTGTGGGCCTGGGAGGACGAAGAAGCGGGCCGCGTGCGCGTACGGGTCTTCGCGCCGCGGGTGGGCATCGAGGAGGATGAAGCGACGGGCGCCCACGCCGTGCGGTTGGCCGACAGGCTGGGGCGCGGGATCTCGATCCGGCAGGGCGAAGGGTCCATGATCCTGGCCCAGCCCCAGGCCGATGGATCGGTGGAGATCGGTGGCCGCACAGAACTGGTCGAGGTACGCGAGTATGGAGGAGAATAACCTTATGATCGAAGCAGAGAGCCGGACCTACGAGCACATTTTGTTCGAGGCGGACGGGCCGGTGGCCCGCCTTACGATGAACCGCCCCGAAAAACGCAACGCCCTGTCTCTCGCGCACATGCAGGAGCTGACGAGCTGTCTCAAAGCCATGGGCGAGGCCAGAGAGGCGCAAGTCGTCGTCCTCGGCGGCAACGGTCCGGCGTTCTGTGCGGGTCACGACCTCTCCGAGATGATCGGGCGCGACCCCGACACCTACCGTCACATTTTCGACGTCTGCTGCGAGCTCATGGAGACGGTGCAGGCGATCCCCCAGCCGGTCATCGCCAAGGTACATGCTACGGCCACCGCTGCGGGCTGCCAGCTCGCCGCCACCTGTGACCTCGTTGTCGCCTCGGAGAGAGCCCGCTTCGCGACCCCCGGGGTCAAGATCGGGCTGTTCTGCTCCACCCCGATGGTGGCCCTGAGCCGCGCGATAGGACAGAAAAAGGCGATGGAGATGCTCCTCACCGGCGACTTCATCTCCGCCGAGGAGGCCCTCGCCGAGGGGTTGGTGAACAAAGTTGTCCCGGCGGAGGAGCTCGACGCGGAGACCCAGAAGCTGGCGGACAAGATCTCCGAGGCCAGCCCGCTCGTCGTGGGCGTCGGTAAGCAGGCCTTCTATCGCCAGGTCGAGATGCCCATCGAGCAGGCGTACGCCTACACCAAGGAGGTCATGTCCTTCAACGCCTCCTTCGCCGACGCTCAGGAAGGCATGTGCGCCTTCCTCGAAAAGCGCAAGCCGGAGTGGAAGGGCCGGTAGCGGGAGATTGGGGCTGCTCATCAGCTCTGCGGTCACGATGCCGGGCACCGTCACACCGCCCCGAGAGGAGACGGAGCAGAAGACCGAGGGGCTGCCACCGTATAACGTCGTCCTTCTCGACGACAACGACCACAGCTTCGAGTACGTGATCTTCATGCTTAAGACACTCTTCGGGCATCCGCCGGAGAAGGGCTACAGGATGGCGGTGGAGGTCGACACTACCGGGCGGGTCGTAGTCGCCACCACGCACCTAGAGGAGGCCGAGCTTAAGCGAGACGAGATCCAGGCCTTCGGCCCCGACCCGCTCATCCCGCGGTGCAAGGGCTCGATGTCCGCAACCGTGGAGCCGGCGAGCGCCTGATCCCCGTACTACCCGCCCGCGAGGCCGAGGCGGATAATGCGGTCGTCATCGTCGCTCACAGGGCTCCCGTAGCCGTCGAGGTTGCTCGTTGTGACCCACAGCGAGCCGTCGGGGGCCTGCACCACATTCCTTATCCGCCCCACTTCGTCCCTGAGAAGCTCCTGCCTACGCATGACCCGACCGTTCGGGCCTAGCTCGAGCCGCCATAGCCTCTGGCCCCTGAGGGCCGCGACGAAGAGGTCGCCTTCCCACTGCGGAATCGCGCCGTCCTTGAGTATCTCCGTCCCGCTCGGGGATGCCTCGCTGGTGGGCCAGGTCGTGACGGGGTCGACGTAACCCGCGGCCTCGGCCTCCTCACCCCCCTCGCCCTCGAACTCGGGCCAGCCGTAGTTCTCCCCCGACCTTATGAGGTTGACCTCGTCGTAGGCGTCCTGGCCAAACTCGGAGGCGTAGAGCCGGCCCCTCTCGTCCCAGGCAAGGCCCTCGACATTGCGGTGGCCGTAGGAGTAGACGGGGAGATTCGGGAAGGGGTTGTCCTTCGGAACGTCGCCGTCTGGGGTGAGGCGCAGGATCTTACCTCCCAAAGAGTTCCGGTCTTGGGAGTTCGACGGGTTGCCGGCGTCTCCCGTGGCGACGTAGAGCATGCCGTCTGGGCCGAAGGAGATCCTACCCCCGTCGTGGTAGGAGTTGAAGGGGATGCCGGTGAGGATCGGCTCCGGCTCCTCGCCGAGCCGGAACCGCACCACCCGGTTGTCCTCCTCGGTCGTGTAGTACGCGTATACGTACCCGTTCTGCTCGTAGTCCGGGGAGACCGCGAGCCCCAGGCTCCCACCCTCGCCGTAGCCGCGCGTGGGCAGCGTCTGCACCTCCTGGATCTCCCCCGAAGCGTCCATCCTGAGGAGGCGACCGGAGTCGCGCTCGGTGAAGAGGGCGTCTCCGTTCGGGAGGAAGGCGAACCCCCAAGGCACCTCGAGGTTCGTAGAGATCACACGCCTCTCCACCTCGACCAGGCCGCGGACGCCGTCCCCCGTCTCTTCGCCCGCCGTATCTCCGGACTTCTCCCCTCCCGCGGGCGCCGTCTGCCGCGATTGGTCCTCCGGCGTCGAGGGCTCGGGCGACGAGCTGCCCGCCTTCGCGTCGCAGGCAGCGCAAGACAGGAAAACTAACAGGAAGATCAAAGCCAGCGCTGCGTGGAGCGCGTAGGCGGTGCGGTTCGGCAAGGCGCAACCCTTCTTCGAGCCCTCAGGTCGACGTCACCCGATTATATGCCGCCCCCTAGTTTCCATTTCACGCCCGGAGAGGTGCAAGGTACCGGTCCGCGCAGAGCAGGCCGGCGGGATCGGCGGTTAGTCGCTATCTTTCTACCGCTAGTCGTCCGTCTCGCCCTCGAAGATGGCGAACGCAGCGCCCTGGGCGTCGGTCAGCACCGCGATGCGTCCCGCCTCCAGATCCATCGGCCCCGCCACAAGGTCGCCGCCGCGCTCCCGAGTCTTCGTGACGGCGCCGTCGCACGAGGGGACGGTAAAGTAGGGGAGCCAGAACGGCGGTGTGCCGCCGTGCTGCTCCGTCGTGGGCATGATGCCGCCGTTTGAGACGCCGGCGTTCTTGATGACCACGTAGGCCAGCGCCCCGTCTACCCTCTGGGCCTCCATCTCCCAGCCGAAGAGCTCGGCGTAGAAGGCCGCCATCCTCTCGGGCTCGCGGGTGTGGAGCTCGTTCCAGGTCATGCAGCCGGGATCGTTGACCCTTCGCGCGCCGGTGCCCGCCACCATCTGCCAGGCCACGAGCACAGCGCCCGACGGGTCCTGGACGATCGCGAACCGGCCGTTTTCAGCCATGTCGAACGTCTCGCCCTGCACGGTGCCCCCAAGCTCGCGTGCCCTGGAGACCACCGCGTCGGCGTCCTCGACGCTCACGTGTGAGAGCCAGTGGGGCGGGACGCCCCCTTCGCGCCGCTCGGCGTCCATCTCGTAGAGGCCGCAGACCTCGTCGCCGTCCAGGCGCAGCACCGTGTAGGTCCCTGCCTCCCCAGCCGGCACATCCTCCGCCTCCCAGCCGAAGAGCTCGGTGTAGAAGGTCTTGGCGCTCGCCGGATCGGTGGTCGCGAGGTCAACCCAGCAGAAGGTCCCCGGCTCGTAACGCTCCCTCTTTCCCATCCGTTCCTCCTTTGTCTACCGATGTTCCGAGCGGTCGGAGGCCACCCCTTTAGTCTACGGGGACGCCTCCCTTTCCCAAGTAGCAAGGCCTGCGAATCGTTGGTCAGACAGTTCCGTTTTTGCCAGAATTAGGGGGTGAGAGAGAACGCCGAAGCACGGGGGTCTCTTGAGGGGATCCGAGCGCAGCTCGACGGGGGACGTCCCGTGCTCGGGGCTGCGTTCCTCGCGGCATACGCGTGGTCCAACCTCGCGCCGTCGTCTCTCGCCACAGCCGTCTTTCTGGCGACGGGGATCACCCTCTACGCGATGTCGGTGCCGTGGGCCAGCGTGTTCCACAAGGGCCTCGCGCTGGTCTCCTTCGCCACGCTTGGGAGCGTGCTCGTCGCGGGCCGCTTCGAGGCGGGCACGTTGGCGGAGGGGTTGCCAGACTACTATGGGGTGGTCGCGGTGCTCCTGGTGCTGAGCGTGGCGGGATACCCGATCCGGGCTGCCCGCTACGAGGCCCAGATCCGGGGCATCGTAGCGACCCTGAGGCGGCGCGGCGCAGGCGTAGGGACGGCGTCAGGGATTATAGGCCACCTGCTCGGGGCTGTCCTTGACGTCGGGGCGTTCGTCCTGATAGACGTCATCCTGGGGCGCGCCGTGCCGCGCGGGCGCCTCGACGCGCTTATGTGGGCCGGGCGGGGGTTCTCGTTCGCCCCCTTGTGGACCAACCTCAACGTCTTTACCGCGACGACAATCGTGCTGACCGGCGTCTCCTACCCGAACCTCCTCGCGGTGACGCTCCCGTTCGCGCTGCTCGGCCTAACGGCGACCTCCCTCGCCGCTCAGCGCGAGAAGGACAAGGACGAGCCCCCGTCAAGCCCGAGTGAGGGCTCGGACGAGCCGCTGGACCGTAAGGCGGCCGCGGTCGTCCTCTACCCCGTGCTTCTCGTCGCGACGGTCGCGCTCGCCAACCTCCTCTCCCCCGGCCTCTCGCTGACCGCCGTCATCGCGGTCACCGTCGCCGTGGTGGTAGCCCTGATCTCGGTCCTAGCCGCGGTCGTGCTACGCCGGACCTCCCCGCTCCGACGCCTCGCCCTCGAGACGCGCGGCTCGCTCGTCGCCTCACACGCAGAGTTCGCACTCTTCGGATCTGCCGGCATCCTCGTGCTCTCCCTCGGACAGCTCGGGGCGCTCGCGCCTCTGGGTAATCTCCTCTCGGCGCTGCCTTCAGCCCTCGTCGCACCCGCTCTCATGCTCACGATAGGCGTGGGCTTCGTTGTCGGCATACACGTGATCCCGATGGTCCTGCTCATAAACACCACGTTCCCGCTGGACGGCGGCCCCTCCCCGGCGTTGTGGGCGGCCGCGCTCCTGCTCGGCGCCCAGTCCGCCCTTCTACTCACGCCCTTCTCCAGCGCTGTGACGATGCTCTCGCGCCTGACGGGGAAGCACCCGCTGGAGGCCGGACCCCAAAGGAACTGGGGCTTCAGCCTCACCGTGGCGCTCGCCGCGCTGCTCTACCTCGGGCTGCTGACCCGCCTGTTCTCGTGAGAGCCAGAAAGTTGTTCGAATCAGAGGTAGGGTGGGCGCGAGGTAGAGTGGGCGCGCAGGCTGTCCCCGGCATCTGAGAAGGAGAATCTCAAGTGGTGACGTTCCTGATCCTGCTGCTCTTCGCCATGATCTTCCTGGTCGCGGGTGGCGGCCTCCTCTACTTCCGGAACAAGAACAAGCAGAAGGCGGCCCTGATGGGCCAGACCGAGACCTCGAATACTTCGGACGTCTCCGAGCTCTCCCCGGTACGCTCGTCGAGGTGAGAGGCACGCTGCGGTGCGAGGAGCCTTTGACGAGCGAGATGGCCGGCGAATGGTGCGCCTACTACTCCTCTCAGGTAACGCGCGAGTACCTCGAGCGGGACTACGACGATGACGACGACGTGGGCTCCGACCGGCGGTCTGAGATTGTTGCCCACAACGAGCAGTTCGCCTCCTTCGTTGTCGAAGATACCACCGGCGCGGTTGCGGTGAACGCCGAAGGGGCCGAGATGGACACAAGGCAGGTCGTCAACCGCTTCGAGCGCCACACGGGCGGGAACGGGCCTTCGATCTCGCTGGGGGGCGCGACCATCAAACTCGGTGGCGGCGAGCGCACCCTGGGCTCCTGCTACACCGAGAGGATCCTGCCGGTGGTGCGCCGGTCTACGTGCTCGAGACGGTGCAGGAACACGGCACCATAGGCGCCCCGCCGCCCGGCGGCGAGGCGCAGCGCTTCGTCGTCAGCCACCGCTCCGAGGAGGCGCTCGGCCAGAGCCTCGGCAAGACCGTCCTGTGGCTCGGTGTAGGGGGCATCGCCTCGATCGTCGTCGGGTCGTGCTGCTCGCCGTCGGCATCTTCGTGCTCATCGGTTAAGGAGCCAATAGAGATCCTGAGCGGCACGCGGGTGAGAGCGTGCGTGATGCTGTCTTTAGTTCTGCAGGGTCTCGAAGATGCCGGCCGCCCCCATCCCGCCGCCGATGCACATCGTGACCATGCCGTAGCGGGAGCCGCGTCGCCTCATCTCGCTTATGAGCTGGATTGTTAGCTTGGTACCCGTCGCCCCCATCGGTTGGCCGAGCGCTATAGCG
>Ga0126314_10000991_pt1 | contig 13403 bp, 11 predicted proteins | sample Plot105B_FD_92535 | JGI IMG/M metagenome (GOLD analysis project Ga0126314, IMG submission 92535) | Serpentine soil microbial communities from UC McLaughlin Reserve, CA, USA - Plot105B | ecosystem: Environmental > Terrestrial > Soil > Grasslands | place: USA: UC McLaughlin Reserve, Lake County...
GAAGGCGCGCGCGGCCTCCAGGATTTCGTCCGAGACGGGCAGGTGCTTCGTTGCCCGCGCGAGCGTCATCGCGCCGAAGAGCAGCGCCACCGTGGCCAGCGCCCGCTGTCGTCCGGTGACGCCCTCTTCCCCCGGGACATGGGTCGCCAGCTCCGCCGCCAGCGTCTCCACGCCTTGCGCGAGCGCCTGGCGGGCTTCGGGCGTCCCGCGCGTCAGGTCCGACAATACCGACGGCATCACACAGCCCGTCTCCATGTTGTCGCGGATGTGGGGGTTGAGGTAGCGCCGCACGAAGGGGCCGAGGAACTCCGCGCCTCGCAGCGCCTCCAGCCCCCCGAACCAGCGCACCTGCTGCTGCTGGAGGTACGCGCGCACGGACTCCGTGAGCAGGGTCTCCTTCGAGGCGAAGTGGGCGTAGAAGCCGCCCACCGTCAGCCCCGCGGCCTTCATGACGCGCTCCACGCTCGCGCCCGCGAAGCCCTCCTTGCGGAAGAGCGTCTGCGCCGCCGAGAGGATTCGCTCGCGGGTGGCCTGCTTGTGCTCGGGTGCGTACCGCATCGTCGCGCCCTCTACTCCCGGCCACCCGGGCTCGGGGGTCGGAACACCATGCACGTGGTGGTGCCGTGGGCGTACAGCTTGCCGTCCGCATCCGTCAGCCGCGCCTGCGCCGTCGCCACGCGGCCTCCCACGTGGATGACCTCGCCCGTGCACGTCAGCTTCCCGGTGTCCTGGGAGATGGCGCGCACCATGTTCACGTGCAACTCCAACGTGGTGTAGCCCGCGCCCACCGGCAGCGTGCTGTGCACCGCGCACCCGAGCGCCGAGTCCAGGAGCGTGGCCGCCAGGCCCCCGTGCACCGTGCCAATCGGGTTGTAGTGGTACTCCGCCGGCTCCACCTCGAACACCGCGCGCCCCTCCGACACCTCCACCGGCGCGAAGCCCATCAGCGCCGCGATGGGCGCCCCGGGCACCTCACCCCGGACGATGGCGCGCAGGTACTCCAACCCCGACAGCGACTTCGCCGCCGCCACGCCCTCCCTGAAGTCTCCCCACGTCACCGTCCTCGTGCGCGTCCCGGCCTTCCCGTCGCTCATGGGCCCCTTCTCCTCCCTCATGGAATGATGGACACCATCATCCGGATTCCGGATATTCCACATCACCGACAATCAAAGTTGCCAGATGGGATGATGGTCATCATACAAAGGGCCATGCAGCGCACGCCACGAAAAGGAAGGCGCACGAGCGGCCGGGCCGTTCGTCTTCCTGGCGTGTCATCCAAGGGAGCGGCGGATGCAGAAGCGGCGCGTCGTGGTGACGGGAATGGGGCTCATCAGCCCCGTGGGAACGGGCGTGGAGAAGAGCTGGGAGGCGCTGGTGCGAGGCCAGAGCGGCGTGGGGCCCATCACCCTGTTCGACGCCAGCGCGCTCGACTGTCAAATCGCGGGCGAGGTGAAGGACTTCAAGGTCGACGACTACATCGAGCGGCGTGAGTCCCGGCGCATGGACCGCTTCGCCCACTTCGCCGTGGTGGCGGCGGACATGGCGCTGGCGGACTCGGGCCTGAAGGTCACCCCGGAGAACGCCGAGCGCATCGCCACCATCATCGGCTCCGGCATTGGCGGCATCTCCAGCCTGGAGGAGACGCACCGGCGCACGCTGGAGAAGGGCCCGGACCGCATCAGCCCCTTCTTCATCCTCCAGATGATCATCAACATGGCGCCCGGCTACGTGAGCCTGCGCCACGGCCTCAAGGGCCCGTCCTGGGCGCCCAACTCCGCGTGCTCCACCAGCGCGCACGCCATCGGCGAGGCCCTGCGCGGCATCCAGCGCGGAGAGTTCGACGTGGCGGTGGCGGGAGGCTCCGAGGCGCCCATCTCCCTGCTCGGCGTCGGCGGCTTCGCGGCCATGCGCGCATTGTCCCTGCGCAACGACGCGCCCCAGGCCGCCAGCCGCCCCTTCGACAAGGACCGCGACGGCTTCGTGCTCGCCGAGGGCGCGGGCATGCTCATCCTGGAGGAGCTGGAGCACGCGAAGGCCCGCGGCGCGCGCATCCTCGCGGAGCTGACCGGCTACGGCGCCAGCTCCGACGCGTACCACATCACCACGCCCGCCCCCGAGCACGAGGGCGCCCAGCGCAGCATGCGCGCCGCCCTCAAGGACGCGGGCCTCTCCCCGTCGGACATCGGCTACGTGAACGCGCACGGCACCTCCACCGACGTCGGTGATTTGATGGAGACGCAGGGCATCGCCCGAATCTTCGGCGACGCCGCCAGCACCGTGGCCGTCTCCTCCACCAAGTCCATGACGGGCCACATGAACGGCGCGGCCGGCGCCGCCGAGGCCGTCATCAGCGTGCTCGCCCTCACCCGAGGCGTGCTGCCGCCCACCATCAACCTCCAGCACCAGGACCCGCTCATCACCCTGGACTGCGTCCCCAACGTCGCGCGCGAGGCCCGCGTCGACGCGGTGATGAGCAACTCCTTCGGCTTCGGCGGCACCAACGTCTCGCTCATCTTCCACCGGATGAGCGCTTGAGCCCTCCGTGTGGAAACGGCCTTGTAAACCTTGAATCCTGGTTTACCGATACGCGAAACCGTCGTGGCGCGCTGCGGCGGTAAACTTTTGACAACGTGCGTCGAAGGCCGCCTGAAACGCACATCCGCGCGCGGATAAAGCGCTGCGATTACATGTGGTTGCACGTACTCGAAGGGTGACCGCCCTGTGGAGGACGACCGTTCCGTCGCCCGCCGCACAGGGAACAGCCCCTGGAAAAACGTTGATTGCAAATCGGTAAATCGATTTGCAGAGTGGTTCAGAGGGGCGAGGGCGCGAGAGGCCACGCGCACTCCGACGGGACCCGACTCAGCCATGAACGACAACGCACTGAACGCCAACGTGGGCCTGAAGCTCCGGGGCCTGCGACTCGCCCGCAACATCAAGCAGGCGGACGCGGCGAAGGACCTGGGGGTCTCCCCCGCGTATTTGAACCTCATCGAGAAGGGCAAGCGGGTGATGCCCTTCCCGCTGCTCTGGAAGGCGCTGCGGTACTTCGACCAGGACCCCGAGCAGTTCATGTCCACGCTGGGCGAGGGGCGCGTGGACGAAGCGCTCGCGAAGCTGCTGGACGAGCCGCTGCTCAAGAGCCTGGACATCGACCCGGAGTCGCTCCAGTCGCTGTCCGCCGAACCGAAGCTCGCCGGCACCGTGGCCGCGCTCTTCAACCTCTACAAGAACACGCGCACGCAGTTGGAGAACGTGCTCGCGCAGCTCAACGTGGAGGAGCGCACGCGGACGCAGGGCGGAGGCGCGGGCAACGGCACCGTGCCGGGCGTGCGCTTCGACTACTCACCCTTCGACGAGGTGAGCGACTTCCTGGAGACGCACCGCAACTACTTCCCGGAGCTGGAGGAGCAGGCGGAGGAGCTGCGGCGGGACATCAGCATCGAGCGCCAGCTCACCAGCGGCCAGTTGATGCAGCTGTTGGAGAAGCGCTTCGGCTACCGCGTGCTCATCGACGCCTCGCCCAGCGGCTCGTCCGTGGTGCGGCGGTTGGACCCGGAGGAGCAGACGCTCACCTTGTCCCCGGACCTCACCGAGCAGCCGCTGAAGTTCCAGATCGCCGCGTCCATTGGCCTGTTGATGCTGGACAAGGAGAAGCTGGTGGAGCGCATCCTCGGCGCGGGGCGCACCCGGCACGGGGAGACGACGCGGCTCATCAAAGTCAACCTGGCCAACTACTTCGCCGGCGCGCTGATGCTCCCGTACGGGGACTTCTTCAAGGAAGTGCAGCGCACGCGCTACGACGTGGAGCTGTTGTCGAGCATCTTCGGCTCCACCTACGAGACGGTGGCCCACCGGCTGTGCAACCTGTCGGACCCCAAGCGCCCGGGCATCCCGTTCCACTTCCTGCGCTCGGACATCGCCGGCAACATCTCCAAGCGCTACAGCGGCACCGGCATCCGCTTCGCCAGCGGCGGCGGCAGCTGCGGCAAGTGGGCCGTGCACCTGGCCTTCCTCAACCCGTCGCAGCTCACCCGGCAGTACTCCATCATGCCGGACGGCACGACGTACTTCTGCTTCGCCAAGGTGCAGCTCCAGCCCACCGAGGGCTCCATCGTCAAGGGCACCGCGTACTCCATCGGCCTGGGCACCCACGCGGAGAACGCCAAGTACCTGGCCTACGGCCTGCCCACCAACGACTTGCGCAAGGATGCCATCCCCTCCGGCATCTCCTGCCGCTTCTGCGAGCGCACCGACTGCAACCAGCGCGCGGCGGCCAGCTACCGCTTCGCCTTCTCCTTCGACGAGTACACGAAGAAGGACTGCTTCTTCTCCCCGCTGCTCGGCTACGAGCAGGCCGACAAGGTGGAGAAGGACAAGCACCACGCCCCGGCGCCCGTGAGCGGGGCCGTCCCTCCGGACGTCAATGTCACTGACCGGAGCGAGAAGCACGATTCGTTGGACAAGACGGCCCGGCGCCGCAAGGGTGGCGACGCGTGAGCATGCACCCGCCCGACGACACCGAACGCGCCCACTTCCTCGAGGCGCTCCAGAAGCAGAAGAACGAGCTGGCCACCCTGCGCATCACCGGCTCGCCCACCCAGGTGGGCCAGGGACTGGTGAGCCTGGCGGAGCTGCACGGCATGCTGGAAGACCATGCCGCCAGCCGCCAGTGCTACGAGGAGGCCCTCGCGATGTTCAAGGAGGCCGGCTACAAGCCGGGCCAGGCCCAGGCCTGCTTCGGACTGGGCGTGGTGAAGGCGAACTTCGAGGACCACCGCGGCGCGGTGGAGCTCATCGCCCAGGCCGCCAGGCTCTTCAACGAGACGAAGGACCGCGAGGGCGAGGCCCTGTCCCGCGCCTGCATCGGCGAGTCCCTGCGCGCGCTGGGCCAGCCGGAGGCCGCCGAGGAGAAGTACCAGGAGGCCCTCATCCTCTACCGCCAGACGCGCAACACCGAGCGCACCGCGCGGCTCTTGCTCGACATCGGCGACATCCGCATGGAGAAGGCCGAGTACGAGCCGGCTCGCAAGCGCTTCCTCGAAGCCATTCCCATGCTGGAGCAGGGGGACGACGCGGAGGCGCTCGCGCTGGGCCACCTGCTGCTGGGTGAGTCCGAGGGACTGCTCGGCGACCACGAGGGCGCGCGCACCCACCTCCTGCGCGCGGTGGAGCTGTACCAGGAGCTGCACGACCACGTGTACGAGGCCCGCGCCCGGTGGGACTTGGGCCTGTCCTGCTACTACTCGAACGACCTTCCGGCGGCCCGCGGCCACCTGGAGGCGGTGATTCCGCTCTACGAGGAGCAGAACCGCGCGGACGAGGTCGCCAAGGTGCGCAACATCCTCGCCCACTTCGCCGCGCGCGGCGCCTGAGGCGCCCGCCCACCGCCCTGCCCCGGGCGCCGCATCACGCTTGGATGCCGGCGCCCACCGCCAGGGCCAACAACCCCAGCACTCCCGCGGCGATGACGGCGTAGCGCCACTCCCCGCGCAGGCCCAGCAGTGTGCCCGCCACGCCCAGCCGCGCCACCGGCGTCACCAGGAGCAGGGACGCCGCCGCCTTGCGCAGCTGGTCGATGGCCACGTGCGTCGTCTCCGTGCCTGGCAGCGCCTCCAGGCCCAGCGACAGCACGAACATGCCGCCGCTCAGCACCGCGCCCACGCGCAGCACGCGGGCAATCCACCGGTCTCCCGCGAGCGTCCTGTCCCGCACGCGCGTGACGCGTTGGGATGGGGCCTCGGCGAGCCCCTCGGTGATGGGCTCCGCTTCCAGCTCCGGCGCCTCGGCTTGCGCCGGGGTCGCCACCATCGCGTTCTGCCCCATCACCGCCGGGTCCGACATCGACATCGCCGCGGAGACCCGCGGCGGTTCAGCACCGTCCGGGTCGCCTTCACTCACTCCCACACGCTCGGCCACAGTCCCGCCCCTCCCTTCCACAACATCTGCCCCGCCACCGACAGCAGCACCAATGCGAAGAGCTTCTTGAGAACGGCCGTGGGCACCTTCGGCATCAACCGGCTGCCCACATACGCGCCGGCCAGCACGCCCACCACCAGCGGAGACACCAGGGCCAGCTTCAGGTGTCCGCGCAGCGCGTAGGCGGCCACGCTCGCCGCGCCCGTCACGCCAATCATCAGGTTGCTGGTGGCGCTGGCCACCTTGAACGGCACCCGCATGCCGTAGCTCATCAGCGGCACCTTCAGCGGCCCGCCGCCCACGCCCAGCAGCGCGGAGAGCCCGCCCGCCACGAACGAGCCGGAGATGCCCAGCGGGTAGTTCGTCGGCTGGTAGTCGTCCAGCGTGGCCGGCTCCCTCCGGGGCGAGCGCAGCAGAATCATCTGCAGCGCGACAAAGAGGGTGAACAGGCCGAACACCACCGCCACCATCGCCGGAGCGATGAGCGCCGCCACCAGGCCTCCGGCGATGGCGCCGAGCACCGTGGCCAGCTCCAGCGTCAACCCCAGCCGGATGTCACTCAGGTGGTTGTCTACATACCCGGCCGCGGCGGCACACGAGTTGGCGACCACGCACATCAAGCTGGCCGGCACCGCCTCCTCCAGCGGCAGTCCGAAGCCGAGCACCAGCGCGGGCACCAGCACGATGCCACCGCCGATGCCCAGCATGGCGCCCAGTGCGCCCGCGAGCCCGCCCACCACCATGAGGAGAAGAACCGTCATTCAGTCACGAGGATAGGAGCGTGCCAACGCCACGCCCAGAGCCATTCCCCGGTAGGGAACAAGCTCGCCAGGACGGTTGCTCTGCATGCGAAATGGCCCTGCACCCAGGGGCGATGCGCGGCGCGCTATGCGGCCCGTACGCCCAGGTTTCCCTCGGGAAACGCCTCCAGGAAGCGGGCGCGCGTACGAGGTGTGAAGGTGCCCCTCGCCATGTAGCCGTGCAACCTCCGAAGGACTCCACGTGCCGACTCCAGCGCACCTTCAACCTCCTGCGCGAAGTCGAACGTGTCGTTGCGATACAGCTCCTGGAAGGACAGGTGCGCGAAGGCGGGCAGCGCGCGCGTGCGGCCCATGGGGCTGGAGAGGAACAGGCCGGAGACATAGAGGCCGCGCACCCAGCCATCCACCTCCGCCTTGGTCGGCGCCTGCCCCACGCGCTCCTGGGAGGACAGCCGCACCAGCTCGTAGATGCCCCGGCCGATGCCGCGCCAGGGGAAGCCGGGACTCTTCACCACCTGACACTTCTCGCGCAGCCGGGGCGTGCCCAAGAGCTCCACGCCGTGCAGCTCGCGCAGGTAGAAGAGCGTCTGGGCCCATTCGATATCGCGGTGGGCCGCCAGGGCCCGCTCGCCGCGACGCCGGTGGCGCACCACCAGGTCGTCCACCACCGGGTGCAGTCGCCGGTCCAGGCACAGGTGCGTGAAGTAGCCGGCCAGCAGGGCCAGCCCCGGCTCGGTGCCCACCAGCGCGCCGGTGGCCACCAGCTCCGCCATCTTCAGCCCGAAGCCCACCGGCGCGCGCTCGTGATACAGCCGCGAGAACAGGGGGAGCTCCCGCTCGGGCAGGAACGCGGCGAGGCCTCCACGCACGCCCTCGCACAGCGGCAGGTCCGGCAGCGCCACGCCGAAGCGCGCGTAGGGCAGGTCCTCGGAGAGAGCGCGCACCCAGTCCGCCGGCAGCTCTCCGGGGTTGGCGGCCAACCGTTCGATGGCGGTCAGATGCATCAGCAAGGTGGGCATTGCCTGACTGCTACCCAGGCCCCTGCTGCAATGCAACGCTCGAATGAAATCGAGCGCTTTGCGTGCAACAAGGTGGGCGTTACAGTCCGCGCCCTCCCCTGCATCCCCACTCCCGTTCAGGAGCTCATCGGCCCATGAATTTCACCTTCGTCTCCGGCGACGCCACCCTCGCGAATGGCGACCTGCTCGTCATCCCGCTCTTCGAGGGCGAGCTGGGTGAGGGCGCCCCGGCCAGTCTGGCTTCGGCGGACAAGTCGCTGGAAGGCCGCCTGCGCGGCGCCGCCACCCAGGAGGGCTTCAAGGCGAAGGCCGACCAGTCCCTGGTGATGCACACCCTGGGTCGCACGGCCGCGGGCCGAGTGCTGCTCCTGGGCCTGGGCAGCCGCGCGCGCTTCCACCCGGAAGTCCTCCGACTGGCGTCGGGACGCGCCGCGAAGACGGCCCAGCGGCTCAAGGTGACGTCGCTCGTCGTCGCGCTGCCGACGACGCAGTCGCCCGCGGACGCGGTGCGCGCGGTGGTGGAGGGCCTGGAGCTGGGGGCGTACCGCTTCGACAAGTACAAGTCCTCCGCTCGCGAGGAGAAGGGCACGCCCAAGCCCATGAAGGTCTCGCTCGCGCTGCCCGAGGGCGCCGAGAAGTCCCGCGACGTGGAGGACGCCCTGGCCCTGGGCAAGCGCGTGGCCGAGGCCTCCAACTGGGCGCGTGATTTGGTGAACGAGCCGCCCAACGCGGTGACGCCCACGGTGCTGGCCGAGGCCGCCCGCAAGTCCGCGCGAGAGCACGGGCTGAAAATCAGCATCGGTGGCAAGCGAGAGATCGAGAAGCTGGAGATGGGCATGTTCCTGGGCGTCACGGCCGGGAGCCCGGAGGAGCCCCGGCTCATCCACATCGTCTACACGCCGAAGAACGCGCGCGACGCGAAGCGCCCGCCGCTGGCGCTGGTGGGCAAGGCCATCACCTTCGACTCCGGCGGCCTGTCGCTCAAGCCCACCGAGGGCATGGTGGACATGAAGACGGACATGGCGGGCTCGGCGGCCGTGCTGGGCGCCATGCAGGTCATCGCCTCCATCAAACCGCCCTTCCCCGTGCATGCCTTCATCGGCGCGTGCGAGAACATGCCGTCGGGCAATGCGTACAAGCCGGGCGACATCCTCACGTCGCGGCTGGGCAAGACGGTGGAGATCACCAACACGGACGCCGAGGGCCGGCTCGTCCTGGGTGACATCCTCACCTGGGCCTGCGAGCACCAGCCGTCCGCCGTCATCGACCTGGCGACGCTCACGGGCGCGTGCATCGTCGCGCTGGGCAACTACATCGTCGGCGCCTTCGGCGACAACGACGGCACGGTCAACGAGGTCCTCCAGGCCGCGCGCACCGCGGGCGAGGAGATGTGGCGCCTGCCGGTGAGCGAGCTGCAGAAGGACGCGCTGCGCTCCGAGGTCGCCGACATGAAGAACTCCGGCGAGCGCTGGGGCGGCTCCATCAACGCCGCCCTGTTCCTCAAGGAGTTCGTCGGCGAGACGCCGTGGGTGCACCTGGATATCGCCGGTCCGTCCAACAGCCCCAAGGAGCGCGGCTACAATGCCAAGGGCGCCACCGGCGTGGGCGTCCGCACCCTGGTGGAGTGGGTCCGGCTGCGCGCCGAGACGCAGGCCACCCAAGCCCCCGAGGCCCCCGCGAAGCCGGCCCGCGCGGCGCGTGGCGCCAGGAAGTCCGCACGGAGCTGAAGTCGCGCCCCTTCTCGCCGCGGCCCGTCCAACTCGTTGACGGGCCGCGCGGTGACGCGGTGAAGCACCAGCCTCCGGCTCAGGGCACCACGGCCTGCGGCATCTTGCTGGGCGGGGCCTTGCGGTCGGGCAGCGGGCGGATGCCTTCGATGAGGGCATCCACGTTGAGGAGGTCTCCCGCCACCGCCTGCGCGGGCCAGGTGGCCAGCATCATCAGCACGCGGCCCTCCTGCCCCTCGCGCACGGCCACGCGGCCATGCACGTTGTCACCCACCTTGAAGCTGAAGCCCACCGCCGTGTCCGACAGCGACAGCGGCACCGGGTCCGTGGTGATGAAGCCCGGCTGTTGACGCAGGCCCTCCGCCAGTCGCTCCGCGAACTGGGTGGGCGTGGCCACCGCGGGCGCCACCTGGAGCACCACCTGCGCTCCGGACCCCGCGTGACGCAGCACCACCGGAATCGCCAGGCCCTCCGGCGTGCGCTCCGTCGACACATCCAACTGCCACTCGTCGCTGGGACGGATGATTTCGAACCCCAGCTCCTCGTCCACGTACGGCCCGGACACGGACGTCGTCAGCGGCGCCTCCACCCGTCCCGAGCCACCCGTCCCAGCAGGCTGCGCCGCGTCCGCCTTCACGGCCTGGCGCGAGCTGCTACACCCCGCCGCGCCCAGCACCAGAAACCCCCACGCCAGCTTTCGCAACACACCCATGACCATCGTCCCCCGACCACGAACGCCGTGGCCGCGAACGTGGGCATGTGGCGCCTGCTAGGCCAGCCCTCCCTGGAGGGTGCGGTAGGTGTTGGACAAGCGCTCGGCCACGTCGGGAGGCAGCACGTTGCGCGCGGAGAACAGCGCGTACGAGACGATGGCGTCCAGCGCCTCCAGCGTCAGCGCGCGCGCCACCGCCTCGCCGCCGCTGGACAGGTTCGCTCGCAGCCGCGCCACGTCCACCCGCCCCTCCGCGCTCAGCACCACCCCCGCATACGCGTCCTCGAGCCCCGCGGGCGGTGAATCCAAGAAGCCCCGCAGCAGGTCCACGTCCTTGCCCGCGTCGCGCAGCGCGCGGTGAATCAAGGACAAGAGCAGGTTGTAGCGCTCCTCCGCTGACAACAGCTCCCAGGCCATTCCCTCCACCGCGGGCACGGGCGGCGCGGGCGGCGTGGCGGGACGCACCGTCAGGTGGCCTGCCTGCACGCACTCCTCCAGCCACGTGAAGAACGCGTGGTGGCCACTCTCGCGCAGCGTGCGCAGCTCGCCCAGCGTGGTGCCCTTGCCCAGCTTCTGGAAGAAGCGCTCCTCGCCCGGTCGGGGCCCCTTGGGCCCGCCTTCCGCGCGCATGTCCTCCGGGTAGCGCCGCCGCCACCGCGACAGCTCCTCCGAGCGCTTGATTCCGGTGAGCACCAGATCCCGCGTGCGCTCCGGCAGCTTCACCACGTCCGCCATGGGCGCGGGGCCCTCGACGAAGAGGAAGCTGCCCTCCGTCAGCTCGAAGAGGCTCAGCACCACCTCCCGCACCACGTACGTCATGGCGCTGTAGAGGTGGGCCTCGGACACCAGGCCCTCGGAGGTGAGCACCTGGCCGATGCGCCGCGACGGCATCACGCGCGAGAGCGCCTGCGTGAGCTGCGCCTGCGTCACCAGCCCCAGCCGCACCAGCACCGCGCCCAGCCGTTCCCAGCGCTCCGTGGACGTGGCGAAGACCACCTGCCCGTCCCGGAAGGACACCGTGCGGCGGACGGCGCCGTGCTGCACGGCGAGCAACCCGCTGCGAATGCCCGTCAGGACGTGGGCGAACACCTCCTCGACAGAGAGCGTCCCGAGCGTGCCGGCCAGGAAGCCGGCGAAGCCCGCGGGCTCCTGGAGGAGCACCATCCCCTCCGGCCCGTGGAACCAGGCCGAGAGGGGACGGGAGGAGGACAGGCCAGCGGCGAGCGACTTCTCCAACTCCAACGAAGTCGCCTCGCCACCGACACGGGGCGTGGCCTTGGGTTTCTGGGCCACCGCCCGTGCCCTCCGAACCGCGTGATTACTTCTGCGCCGTCGGCTTCAGCTCGGCGTCGATGATGCTCTTGAACTCTTCGACGGGCTGCGCGCCCGACAGCATGATGCCGTTGATGAAGAACGCCGGCGTGCCGCTGACGCCGACCTTCTGCGCGTCCGCCATGTCGCTCTTCACGGTGGCGGCCTTCTCACCGGAGTCCAGGCACTTGTCGAACTTGGCCTGGTCCAGCTTCAGCTCGCCCGCGTACTTCTTGAGGTTCTCGAGCTGCAGCGCGGACTGGCTGGCGAACAGCTTGTCGTGCATCTCCCAGAACTTGCCCTGGTCATTGGCGCACAGCGAGGCCTCGGCGGCCTTCTGCGCCTCCTTGTGGAAGTCCAGGGGGAACTGACGGAACACCAGCTTGATCTTCCCGTCGTACTCCTTCATCACCTGGTCCACGGCGCCGATGGCGCGGCTGCAGAACGGGCACTGGAAGTCGCTGAACTCGACGATGGTGATGGGCGCGTTGTCCGGGCCCTTCGACGGGCCGACGGCGGAGACCGTCTTGCGCTCGGCGGGAGGACGCGGCGGCTCCGGCAGCGTAATCTGGACGTTGGCGTTCTTGCGCAGCTCCGCGAAGAGGGCCTGGGCCCGCTCCTGCTTGGGCTGCTGCGTGAGGAACTCCAGGATCTGCGGCTTCATCTGCTCGAACGTCGAGCCCGGGGGCAGCTGGCCCGCGGCGCCGTCGTAGACTTCCTTGATCTTCTCCTCGGTCGGCGCGGGAACCTTGTCGTCGATCTCCGCCTTGAGGAACGCGTCCTGGGTGATGCCGCGCTTCTTGGCCTCGGCGTCGACCAGCTTCTCCGTCACCATGCCCTCGAGGCCGCGCTTGCGAATCTGGAACTGCTGCTTCTCCAGATTGGCCAGGGGCTCCTGGACGCGGTCGTTGAGTTCCTTGTAGGTGATCTTCTGGCCGTCACCGAAGGTGGCGACCACGGTGTCCGGGGAGGGCTGACCGGCTGCCTGGTTTTCGGGAGCCTGCGCGGTGACCGGCGCCTTCTCCTTGTTGCAACCGGCGGTGAACGAAGCCGCCAGCAGCGCGGCGAGGATGACGGTGGTTGGACGCATGGGCATGAGCCCGCGACTTAGTCGAGCCAGCCCCGACCTGCAAGGAAATGCCAAACCAACCTCAGGCGACGAGCGGCTCCAGCTCCAGCGCGCCAGCCAACCCAGGCAGGCCCAGCTCCAGGCCCTCCACGTCGCGACGACGCGCGGGGACAATCTCATAGCAGCTCGGGTCTGAAAGGACCTTGCGAACCAGCTTGTGATTGAGCGCGTGTCCCGTCTTGTAGGCCGTGAGGTGGCCAATGACGGGACGGCCGAACAGAGACACGTCACCGATGGCGTCGAGGATCTTGTGACGCACGAACTCGTCGGTGAAGCGCAGCCCTTCCGGGTTCAGGATGGAGACCTCGTCCACGACGATGGCGTTGTCCAGCGAGCCGCCGCGCGCCAGGCCCAGCTTCTTGAGCTTCTCCACGTCGCGCAGGAAGCCAAACGTGCGCGCGCGGGAAATCTCCCGGGAGAAGTCCCGGTCGCTGAAATCCAAATCAAACGCCTGACCCTGGATGACCGGGTGCTCGAAGTCGATGGTGCAGCTGATGCGGAAGTGGCGCGACGGGGTGAGCGAGGCCTGCTTGTCGCCATCCACCACGGACACCGGCTTGCGGATGACGAGCAACTCCTTGGGCGCGTCCAGCTCCCGGATGCCCGCGTCCTGGATGAGGGCCGCGAACGGGGCGGCGCTGCCATCCATGATGGGGACTTCGGGGCCGTCCAGCTCCACCCGGGCGTTGTCGATGCCCAGGCCCGCCATGGCGGACATGAAGTGCTCCACCGTCGCCACCTTCACGCCGTCGCGGCCCAGCGTCGTCGCCAGCGCCGTGTCCACCACGTACTCCGCCAGCGCGGGGATGCTCACCGGCCGGGGCA
>Ga0126314_10000992_pt1 | contig 13402 bp, 12 predicted proteins | sample Plot105B_FD_92535 | JGI IMG/M metagenome (GOLD analysis project Ga0126314, IMG submission 92535) | Serpentine soil microbial communities from UC McLaughlin Reserve, CA, USA - Plot105B | ecosystem: Environmental > Terrestrial > Soil > Grasslands | place: USA: UC McLaughlin Reserve, Lake County...
GGAGACCTCGGAAGCCTCGCCCTCGGGTCTGGCCTACTGGCGAGGTGATCTATGGATGGCCGGGCTGCGCGGGGAACGACTGTGGCAGATCCCCCTCAAGGGCACGACGACCGGTAAAGCTAAGGCGCATTTCGTCGGTACCCACGGCAGGCTCCGGACGGCGCTTGCCTCTGCTGACGGCAGCAGCCTGTTTCTCACTACCTCGAACACCGACGGCCGCGGCGATGTTCGGCAGGGCGACGATCGACTATTGCAAGTCTCACGCTAGACCGCTGCGAGCAGTGGGCAACTCCGCCGACCGACAAAGCTGGGCCGCCCGGGCTGAGTACCTCCAGCTCGACGGAGAGGACCACGAATACCGCCGGCCGATTCGCGGAAAAATCCTGATCTCCCGGATGGTCAGCTTCCTGACCGGCGCACTCAAGGTGAGCTGACCGCTAGCGGTATGCGAGCCTTGCTCGGGTGGTGGCGGCGACCCGGTCCGGCTGGCTCTCCTGGACACTTTTGGTCCCGTTGCTCGCAGTCCTGACCCTCGTGCTCACCTGGGGACGAAAGCCCGGAGCGGTCGTGGTGGCCGTGGTTGCGCTGGTCCTCGGCGCCGCCGTGCTGGCTGCCGTGCACCACGCCGAGGTCGTTGCCCACCGGGTTGGTGAGCCGTACGGCTCGCTGGTTCTCGCCGTCGCGGTGACGGTGATCGAGGTCGGCCTGATTGTGACGTTGATGGTCTCCAGCCCCGGCAATACCGCCGCGCTCGCCAGGGACACGGTCTTCGCGGCGGTGATGATCACCTGCAACGGGATCGTCGGGCTCTCGCTGCTGCTGGGCGCGCTGCGCTACCAACTGACACACTTCAACGCCGAGGGTACCGGTGCCGCGCTCAGCACCGTCGCTACGCTCGCGACGTTGAGCCTGGTGCTGCCGAAATTCACCACCAGTCAGCCGGGACCGGAGTTCACCCCATCTCAGCTGGCGTTTGCGGCCGTCGCGTCCTTGGTTCTCTATGGGGTGTTCGTGATCACCCAAACGGTCAGGCACCGCGACTTCTTCCTGCCAGTCACCTCAACCGGTGCCTTGATGGAGTCTGAGGAGCATGCCAACCCTCCCAGCGGGCGTACCGCGCTGCTGAGCCTGGGCCTGTTGCTCGCTGCTCTTGTGGCCGTCGTCGGGCTGGCGAAGGTTGAGTCGCCGGCCATCGAGAGCGGCGTTGCCGCGGCCGGCTTCCCGCAATCCTTCGTGGGTGTGGTGATTGCCCTGCTCGTGCTGCTGCCGGAGACGCTCGCTGCCGCCCGCTCGGCCCGACGAAACCGAATCCAGATCAGCCTGAACCTGGCCTTCGGATCGGCAATGGCAAGCATTGGACTGACCATACCGGCGATCGCCGTGGCGTCGATCTGGCTGGAAGGGCCATTGATCCTCGGTCTCGACGCCACCCAGATGGTGCTCCTGGCCGTGACAGTGGTCGTAGGCATCCTGACGGTCGTTCCCGGACGGGCGACCCGCCTGGAGGCTTCGGTGCACCTGGTGCTGCTGGCCGTGTTCGTGTTCCTCGCGGTAGTCCCGTAAGCCGGTCAGCTCAGCCGCTCGAGAACCAGCTCCCGGACCCGGCCGGCGTCTGCCTGCCCGCGCATGGACTTCATCACCGCGCCGATCAGGGCGCCGGCGGCCTGGACCTTGCCGGCCCGGATCTTGTCTGCCACCTCGGGATTGGCGGCGATCGCGGCATCGACCGCCTCGCGCAGTGCGCCGTCGTCGGAGACCACGGCCAGGCCACGCCGCTTGACCACCTCCGCCGGAGTGCCCTCGCCGTCGATCACACCGTCGAAGACCTGGCGGGCGAGCCTGTCGTTGATGGTGCCGTTCTCGACCAGGGACTGGATCTCGGCCACCTGCTGCGGGGTTACCCCCGCGTCCTCCAGGTCGAGGCCTGCTTCGTTGGCCCGGCGCGCGACTTCGGTCAGCCACCACTTGCGAGCCGCCTGCGGCGATGCCCCTGCCGCCACGGTTGCCTCGATGGCGTTCAGTGCACCGGCGTTGATCACATCCCGCAATTCCAGATCAGTGAATCCCCACTCGCCGGTGACCCGATGAAGCCGCGCGGCCGGGGGCTCGGGCAACGTGCCCCGAAGTTCTTCCACCCATTCCCGGCTCGGGGCGATAGGCACCAGGTCCGGCTCGGGGAAGTAGCGGTAATCCTCAGCGGTCTCCTTGCTCCGGCCGGCTGTGGTGACCCCGGAGTCCTCGTGCCAGTGCCGGGTCTCCTGAACCACCCTGCCGCCGTCGCTGAGCACGGCGGCCTGCCGGGTGATCTCATAGCGGATGGCCCGCTCGACGCTGCGGAGTGAGTTGACGTTCTTGGTCTCGCTCCGGGTGCCGTACGGATCGGTCGGAGCGCGGCGCAGTGAGACGTTGGCGTCGCAGCGAAGCGAACCTTGCTCCATCCGGACGTTCGACACATCAAGTGCACGCAGCAGGTCGCGCAGCATGCTGACGTACGCGCGCGCTACCTCCGGCGCCTTGGCTCCAGTTCCCTCGATGGGCTTGGTGACGATCTCGATCAGCGGCACGCCGGACCGGTTGTAGTCCAGCAGGGAATACGCGGCCCCGTGGATCCGCCCAGTAGCTCCACCGACATGCATCGACTTGCCCGTGTCCTCCTCCATGTGTGCGCGCTCGATGCCGATCCGGTACGTCTCGCCGTCAAGGACCACCTCAGTCCAGCCGTCGTGGGCGATCGGCTCGTCGTACTGGGAGATCTGGTAGTTCTTCGGCATGTCCGGGTAGAAGTAGTTCTTCCGGGAGAACCGGCACCACTGAGCGATCGAGCAGTTCAAGGCCAGTCCGATCCGGATAGCGGACTCCACGGCCCGGGCGTTCACCACAGGCAGGGAGCCCGGCAAGCCAAGGCACACCGGGCAGACCTGGGTATTCGGCTCGGCCCCGAATGCAGTGGAGCAGCCACAGAACATCTTGCTGGCGGTGTTGAGCTCGACATGCACCTCGAGGCCAAGGACGGGATCGAACGAAGCGACGGCAGCTTCGTACGACAGAACCGTGACTCCCTTTGCCAGATCGGTCATAGCAGCACCGCCAGCTCGGGAACCTGATCAAGAAGCTGGCCATCCCACTTTGAGGTCAGTGCCTGCTCCAGCGCGGCACCCACCCGGTAGAGCCGATCGTCGGCAAGCGGCGGGGCCATCACCTGCAATCCCACCGGCAGCCCGTCCTCCGGCGCCAGGCCCGCCGGAAAAGAAGCACTGGTGTTGCCGGCCAGGTTCGACGGGATCGTGCACAAGTCGTTCTTGTACATGGCCAGCGGGTCGTCCACCTTCTCCCCGATCTTGAACGCAGTGCCGGGCGCGGAGGGCGATACCAGAACGTCCACGACCTCAAAGGCCCGATCGAAGTCGCGAGCGATAAGAGAACGCACCTTCTGAGCCTGCCCGTAGTAGGCCTCGTAGTAGCCGCTTGACAGCGCGTATGTGCCGATGATGATCCGGCGTTTGACCTCGGCTCCAAAGCCGGCTTCGCGGGTCGCCGCCATAACCTGCTCCGCACTCCCTTCACCGTCGTCCCCGACACGCAGGCCATAGCGCATGCCGTCGAACCGGGCGAGGTTGGACGAGCTCTCGGCAGGCAGGATCAGGTAATACACGGGAAGTGCGAAGACGAAGTGCGGGCAGGACACCTCGATGATCTCCGCGCCTAGCGATGCCAGCAGCTCCACTGATTCAGTGAAACGCTGTTCGACCCCCGGCGCGTAACCCTCCCCGCCCAACTCGCTGACCACGCCGATCTTCATCCCTGCTACGTCGGCTGACCGGGCGGCCCCGACCACGTCCGGGACCGGTGCGTCGATCGAGGTGGAATCCAGCGGGTCGTGCCCGGCGATCACTGCATGTAGCAAGGCAGCGTCACCCACATTGCGAGCGCACGGCCCGGGCTGGTCAAGGCTGGAGGCCAACGCCACCAAGCCGTAGCGGGAGGTGCCTCCGTAGGTGGGCTTGACGCCGACAGTGCCGGTCATCGCGGCCGGCTGCCGGATCGAACCGCCGGTGTCGGTGCCGATGGCCAGCGCGGCCTCGAACGCGGCCAGTGAGGCGGCCGAACCGCCTCCGGAACCCCCCGGAATCCGGTCTAGTGACCAGGGGTTGCGGGTCGGCCCGTACGCGGAGTTCTCCGTCGACGAGCCCATGGCGAACTCGTCCATGTTGGTCTTGCCTAAGATCACCAGGTCGGCATCCAGCAGCCGCTGCGCAACTGTCGCGGTATAGGGCGGTATCCAGCCCTCCAAGATCTTCGAGCCGCAAGTAGTGGGCGCACCGGCGTAGGTGAACACGTCTTTCAGCGCCACAGGGACTCCGGCGAGCGGGCCGACAGCCTCGCCCCTGGAGATCTTGGCATCGACCCGAGCCGCGATCGCTAAGGCCCGCTCGCTGTCGACGTACAAGAAGGCATGAATCTCGGTATCGACCGAGGCAATCCGATCAAGGTGGGCCCTGGTCACCTCGACCGAGCTGAGTTCGCGGGATTTGATCTTGGCCGCGAGCTCAGCTGCGCTGGCCCGGATGATTTCGGTCACGCCTTCTCCCCGAGGATCCGGGGCACCCGGAAGCGATCCAGCTCGGCGGCGGGCGCGGCGGCGAGGATTTCGTCTCGCGGCAGCCCCGGCCGGAGCGCATCCTCCCGGAAGATGTTGGTCAGCGGGAGGGCATGCGACATCGGCGGAATGTCGCCAGCCGCCACGTCGGACACCCGGGCAACAGATTCCAAGATCACCTCGAGTTGTGGTGCGAGGTGATCGAGTTCTTCGGGCGTGAGCTGGATCCGCGCCAATCTGGCCAGATCCGCTACGTCGCCCCGGCTAAGTGCCACCTTGTCGCCCTTCCCTTCGTTGATCGTGATCATCCTAGAATCCGGCTGGGACCGGCAGAACTGATTTCTTCAGCTCTGCTCAGGTCAGCGGCCGCAGCACGAGTCCGGTCTTGAGTTTGGGCGTGAAGAAGGTGGATTTCGGCGGCATCAACAGGCGTTCTCGGGCGGTGCGCTCGATCTCGGCGACACTGACCGGCCGGGTCAGCACTGCGGCCGCCGCGCGGCCACTGGCGACCTCCGCCAGAGTTTCCTCCAGGCCATGTTGGTACGACACCGTTGCCGGGGCATTCCTCAGCGCGCATTCCAGCCAGGCGCCGTCCAGCGCTCGGATCCCGGCGAAGGCGTCGGGGTTTGGGGTAAGCCGCCAGGCTCGGTCTGGACCAACCAGCACCAGGAAGCCTTCGGCCTGCATCGCGGCGGGGGTGTCGGACGTCGGCTGATCGATCGGCCTCAGAACGAACCGCTCGGCAAGCGCGGCTGACAGCCCCTCCAAGGAGATGCCGGAGTACAGCCGATGAATCGCCTGGACGCTCAGCTGATCGGCGATCAGCTCGCTGACGAACGTCAAAGTCTCCTCGGCGGGAGTGTCATTCCGGCCGGTCGCAGTTCGCACTTCGTCGCGGTAGGTGCGGCTGACCGAGTAGCGATGGTGGCCATCGGCGATCAGCACCTCGTCCGCGGCTACCACCTCAGAGATTTCAGTGATCCGGGTGGAATCGGTGATTCGCTCGACGACGTGCTCGACTCCGTCGTCGGTCACCTTGCCGAGGACCTCACCCGCCTCGGCAAGCAGCCGGCTCAGGCCGCTGGAGAGTGACAGTCCCCATACCGGCGAGAGATTTGCCGCGGTTGCCCGGGTGAGCTCCAGCCGATCGGTGGAGGCTTTAGGTGTTGTCCGCTCGTGTGGCAGAACGCCGCCGGAACTTTCATCCACGACCTGCAAACCGCCAAGCACCCCCGCGATGTCGCGATGAGCTCCGCTGGAGTCGGTGAAGCGCATCCGGTAGATGGTGAAGGAGGGTTCCGGGTCGGACACGAGCACGCCGTCGGCCTGCCAGCGGCGAAAAACCCTTGCCGCTCGGTCATAGCGGTCAGCGCCTCCCCGCGGAACGTCGATGTGCACGATGTTGTGCGGCGACCTGCTCTGGTACGCGGCGAGGTCGCTCTCCGACAGCACGTCGTACGGCGGTGCAACGACGTCGCTCAGTCGGTCGGCGCCGTAGCGAAGGCCGCGAAACGGCTCAAATCGGGGCACTGGGCTAGGCTTCCACGCTGCGGCTGACGCTGCCCGCAATGTCCGTCGATTCCGATCCGTGACATCTGCCCGAAACCGTGCAGTAATGCGAAGAGAGGAAGATGGCGCCTGTGTTCCTGATACGGGTGACTCTGCCGGACCGCCCGGGCTCACTCGGCGCAGTGGCCACGGCCATAGGCAGAGTCAACGGCGACATCAACGCTGTCGAGATCGTCGAGAAGGGCATGGGAGTAGTCGTCGACGACTTCATCGTCGATCTGCCCCCCAATCAGCTTCCGGAGAAAATTGTCACCGCTTGCCAGAATCTCGACGGCGTCCACGTCGAGTGGATCTCGCGCTACCCCGAGGGCGGCGGACTGCATTCCGACCTCGAGGCGCTCGAGCGGATGACCGCCGAGCCAGAACATGCCGCCGAGACACTGGTGTCGCTCTGCCCGGTCGTTTTCCGCTCCCACTGGGCCGTGCTGCTCGACGTGGCCGGTAGCGAGCCGGTGGCGACATTCGCCAGCACGCTGGCGCCCGACATGACACAGGCAACGGTCCAGCGGTTCTCCCCGTTCGACATCGCCCACCGTGTCGAGCTCGAGTCGGATTGGCTGCCTGGCTGGGGTGATTGCACGGTGGTCCTCGTGCCGCTCACCCGGGATCGAGTCATCGTTGTGGGCCGGCTCGGCGGGCCGGCCTTTTTGGATTCGGAGATCGCTCGGCTGAATCACCTGGCTGCGCTGATCAAGTAGCAGTGGCAGATTCGGCGCGCCGGGGTAGCGTCGCGCCCATGGGCGCATTCGGCTGGTCCGACCTCGTCGCCCTGCTAACCTCTATCGGTTTCGGAATCGCCTCCGCCGTCTTTCCGCTCGCCAACGCCGAAACCTACGTTGTCGCCTCACAGGTGTCGGCGGTAGCCGGGGTTGTTCCGATCGCCATCGGAGTGGCGCTCGGTCAAAGTGTTGGCAAGCTGCTGCTCTTCCTCGGCGTTAGACGAGGCCGAGAGTTCCGCATTGTGCGTTCACGCCGCCACAAAGACGGCGGTCCGTCGACTGGGCCGGTCAGGATGCGATTGCGGGCCTGGATCGGCTGGCTGCTTGCGCTGGTCGGTCAGCCACGCTGGGGGTTGCCCATCGTCGGCATGGCAGCCTTGGTAGGCATCCCACCGCTCTACGCTGTCGCCCTGCTCGCCGGGGCAACGAAGATGCGCGCGATCTGGTTCTTTCTGGTCGCAGCGACGGGTCGCATCGGTCGCTTCCTGATCGTCGCGCTTGGCATCGGCGGATTGGCCCAATGGCTGACTTAGCCAGCAATCTATACATTCTCTTGACCTTTTGGCAAAAATTGGGCTCCAGCATCTCCGGTGTGTAACAGTCCACTCGGACTACCCCCTTTGGGCCCTGATCCTGATACTGTCGTTGGAACTCACGCCCTGCCCGTCCGTGCTCATGAAGCCTTCACTGATCGTTCATGTGATGCTGCGTGGGCTGCGATAATAGACAAGAGACGTTTATGCGGAAATCCATGAGAAACACTATTCGGGCTCTGGCCGCTGTTTTCGTCGTCCTTTTGGGCGCCATTTCTTCGATTCATACTGCGGCCGCGGCAACGGATGTGCTTCCGGACTTGCGCATGAGAAAGCTGGGCAACTTTTACATCCAGCAGGCATCGAACGGTGAAAAGCGCCTCAGGTTCACCACCATGATTGCCAATGCAGGCCCAGGCCGCTTCGAATTGCACGGCTATCGTGCCGACACCAGTGTTGCAAGAATGAACATACGCCAGCGCATCTACAACACTGCGGGAACGTACCGCAGGGTCGAAATCCCCCAGTCCAGCACGTACATGTTTTTTGCCGGCGACGGTCACAGCCACTGGCACGTTTACAAGCTTCAGCGATTCGAAATCCGTCCGCTCGATGCCAATGGCAGGGAAGGCGAGCTCAAGGGCACAGGAGCGAAGACTGGATTCTGCTTCTGGGACAACACCGTCTACAACCTCTCCCTTACGGGTGCCCCGCAGACGCCTTATTACACCAGCTGTGGCTCCACCGCGTCTGTGAATGTGAAAATGGGGATCTCGGTGGGCTGGAGCGACAAATATTCTGCCAACCTTGCGTACCAGTGGATCAAGATCAATGGTTTGCAGGATGGAAACTACAAGGTACGCGTGATCGCCGATCCTCAGAATTGGTTCCTGGAGTCCAACAATGCTAATAACGGGACCTGGACCGACATCAAGATCAGCGGCAACTCGGTTACCGTCTTGCGCCAACCCTACTGAATACTGCCCTGTTCCCGACCTGCTCAAGACGGGTTGATTGCGAAAGCGCTCTGGGCCTGGCTAAGCCCGCACTATCCTAGATGCGCGCATAATGCGCTGCCTTGGTCGGAACTTGACAGGAACGTACCGTATGCGAGTCTTCAGCAACCTGAACCTGCACGGCTCAACCCCGCCTCGGGTGCAGCCGAAACTGGGCGAATGGGGCCCAGAGAAAGTGCCGACCACCAGGCAGAAAAAAAGGATGCGGATTTGGGTACCGCTCGCCCTGCTGGCCGGCTTGCTTGCCATCTTTCTGCTTGGCTGGTTGGTCTACTTTCTGATGACCGGCAGCTGGGGCTTGGGGATCGGTGACTACCTCGCCGGCTCGACGAGCCGGATGGTCAGCCTCCGGTCGTAGCGATCTTCGCCGCCGCCTCGGGTCCAGCGTCGAGCAATACGTTGAAAGCATCGGCACCCGACAAGATCGGCACCTTGAGCTCGAGCGCCTTGTCGTACTTCGACCCCGGTGATTCACCGACCACCACAAAAGACGTTTTCTTCGACACCGAGCTGGCAACCTTTCCACCGCGACTGGTGATCGCTGCGGCGGCCGTATCACGGCTGTAGCCATCGAGCGAGCCGGTGACTACCAGCGACAGGCCGGCCAGGGTCTGCTCTCCCAGCTGCGTCGGCTCCTCGCGCATGATGCAGCCGGCGGCACGCCACTTGCCAACGATTTCGCGGTGCCAGTCCACCGAGAACCACTCCGCGATCGCTGCTGCCATCGTCGGTCCGATGCCCTCCACCGCAGCAAGCTCCGCGGCGCTCGCCTCGGCCATCCGGTCGATGTCGCCAAAGGCCTGCGCCAGTGCCGGCGCCGTCGAAGGCCCGACGTGGCGGATGCTCAAGGCGACCAGGAACCTGGCGAGCGGACGGGCCTTGGCCTCCTCGAGGTTTACTAGCAGCTTCTGGCCGTTCGCGGTCAACCGACCGCTGGTCGTGGTGAAGAACGGGGCTCGGAGCAGCGCTTCATCGGTCAGCCCGAACAGGTCACCTTCGTCGACCAGCAGTCCAGCCTTCAGCAGCGCGGACGCGGACTGATAACCCAGGTTTTCGATGTCCAGGGCGCTCCGACTGGCGACATGGAACAGCCGCTCCCGCAGTTGGGCGGGACATGAGCGATGGTTGGGGCAGCGCAAATCGGCATCACCTTCTCGCTCGTGGCGCAGCTCGGTGCCACATGCCGGACAGCGGGTGGGCATCATGAACGCCCGCTCGTCGCCGGTGCGCAGCGCCACGACCGGACTCACGATCTCCGGAATGACATCACCGGCCTTGCGCAACACGACTGTGTCGCCGATGAGCACGCCCTTCCGCTCGATCTCGCTGGCGTTGTGCAGCGTGGCCATACTCACCGTCGAGCCTGACACCTGGACCGGCTCCATGATCCCGAACGGCGTGACCCGGCCCGTACGACCGACGTTGACATCTATCGAGTGCAGCTTGGTGGTGACTTCCTCGGGTGGGTACTTGAATGCGATCGCCCACCGCGGCGCCTTGGCTGTCGACCCGAGCTGATCCTGCACCGCCCGCTCGTCGAGCTTGATCACTACGCCGTCGATCTCATGCTCAACCGAGTGCCGATGTTCCCCGAAGTGCTCGATGTAGGCCCAAACCTCGGTCAGTGTCCGAACCAGTTTGCGGTGCGGGCTCACCGGCAATCCCCAGCGCTCTAATGCCTCATAGAGATCGGAAAGCCGGTCGGCGCGGTAACCCTCCACGACCCCGACCCCATGACTGACGAAGCCGAGATTCCGGGACGCGGTGACCTTGGGGTCCTTTTGGCGCAATGAGCCAGCGGCAGCGTTGCGCGGGTTCGCGAACGGTGCCTTACCATCGCGCACCAAGGACTCGTTCAGAGCGGTGAAGTCCTTGACGGCGAAGAACACCTCACCCCGCACTTCCAATAGCGCCGGTGCATCCTTGCCGGTGAGTCGATCAGGGATGGTCGAGATCGTCCGAACGTTGGTCGTCATGTCCTCACCAACCCGGCCGTCGCCACGGGTCGCCGCTCGGACCAGCCGTCCGCCCTCGTAAACCAGGTCGATAGCGAGACCATCGACCTTCAGCTCTGACAAGTAGCCGGACTGCTCCAGTCGCTTCTCTCCCAGTTCGCGGATCGCGCGAGAAGCCCAGCGCTCCAGTTCCTCCCGGCTGAATGCGTTGTCGAGACTCATCAACCGCTGGAGGTGCTCTACCGGCGCGAAGGTGGTCGAGGGCGGGCCGCCGACCTGCTGGCTCGGCGAATCAGGGGTACGCAAGGCCGGGAACGCGCTCTCCAGCTCCTCGAGTTCACGCATCATGGTGTCGTACTCGCCGTCGGAGATGGTCGGCGCATCTAGTACGTGATAGCGCCACCGAGCCTGGTTCAGCTCGTCGCTGAGCTCGGCATGACGCGATCTCGCCTCTGCACCGGGGGCGGCAAACTCCGCCTCGGCGTGGACTGGAAGATCTGTGTCTTGGGCCACGTTCAGCACAGTAGCGCCGGTCTCCGACAAAGAGCTGTCAGAGCAACCCAGTACAAAGGACCCTGTGGCCGAGGAAAGCAATACCCGCGGGAGGAATGGCTCGGGTGAGGCCCGGCTGCGGTTGGACGCCCGCTACATGAAGACCTTTTTCTCGCTGCTGGTCAATACGCTGCTCGTCTCGCTGATCAATTTCACCGTTTGGTTCGCGATCACCTTCTATGTCTTCCTGCAAACTCGATCGGTCTTCGCGACCGGGTGGATCGCCGGCATCTACCTGGTGGCCACTGCGCTTACCGGCATTTGGTTCGGCAGCCTGGTCGACCATTACCGCAAGAAAACCGTGATGCAGCTGTCGGCGCTGGTCTCGCTGGTTATGTACACCGCATCGCTGGCTTTGTATCTGATCACTCCCGAGGAGCGGTTCCGGGATCCGACCAGCGCCACTTTGTGGGCTTTCGTCCTGCTCCTGATGGCCGGTGTGATCGTCGGAAACATCCGCATGATCGCCATGCCCACTTTGGTGACAATCCTGATCCCAGAGGACCGCCGGGACCGTGCCAACGGCCTGGTGGGCACGGCGTCAGGCATCAGCTTCCTGGTCACTTCCGTGATCAGCGGATTGCTGGTCGGCACCAGCGGAATGTTCGCCGTTTTGCTGCTTGCCCTGGTGGTCATGGCCGCCTCCCTCATTCACCTGGCTCTGGTGTCGGTTCCCGAACGTGAGGTGGCAAGGGCCACCGACGGCCGCAACAGGGTCGACGTGCGCGGCACGCTTGCAATCATCGGCAGCATCCCGGGTGCGTTGGCGCTGATCATCTTCTCGGCTTTCAACAACTTCCTCGGCGGTGCCTTCATGGCTTTGCTGGACGCCTACGGCTTGTCCCTGATGTCCGTACAGGCGTGGGGGCTGCTGTGGGGAGTGCTGAGCACCGGCTTCATCTTCGGTGGTCTGCTGGTGGCCAAGACAGGGCTCTCCAGCAATCCGGTGCGGACGATCCTGCTCTGCAATCTGGTGCTCTGGGCCGTTACCTGCCTTTTTCCCATCCGGTCCTCGGTTGCGCTGATGGCTATCGGGCTGTACGTCTACATGCTGCTCGTCCCCTACGTCGAGGCCGCTGAGCAGACCGTGCTGCAGAAGGTGGTGCCGTACGAGCGACAGGGCCGGGTATTCGGCTTCGCGCAGAGCGTGGAGCAGGCCGCTTCGCCGCTGACAGCCTTCTTGATCAGCCCGGTTGCTCAGTTCGTCTTCATCCCGTTCATGACCACCGGTTCCGGGGCGGAGGCGATCGGCAGCTGGTTCGGGACCGGAATGGATCGCGGCATCGCCTTGGTGTTCATGATTTGTGGAGTGCTGGGACTGATCATGACCACGTACGCCCTGAACAGCCGGTTCTATCGGCAGCTGAGTGAGCGCTACCTCTCCTCACCCGCACCAGTGGATTCCTCTGCGTCTAGTCGGCAAGTTCCTCAGTGACGATGGCCGCGGCTTTCCGCACCGTGCGCAGAGTTGAAACCGCTCGATCGCGGCTCAGGGATGCCAAGCCACAGGCTGGGGTAATCACCATCCGACCTGACACGGCCGGTTCCAGCCCAAGATCACGGACATGGCCCAGTACCCGCCGGGCGATGTCATCGCCAGTGACGGCGCGATCGGTTGGTGCTGCGCCGAAGCCGATCTCCACACCGTTCTCCAGGCAGGCCGCGATCTCGTCCCAGTCGGCGGCCCTCACCTGATCAAGGTCGAGGTAGATCCCAGCCACGCCGCCGTTGTGGAGCAGTGAGATCGGCAGCTCCGCCGCGCAGCTGTGCACAACAGCGGTAGCTCCGGCCGCGGAAACGGCGGCAACCACGTGCCGAAGCGTGGCGCCCACCTCTGCCACATCGATTGCTCGGTAACGGAAGAAGCCGCTGGCATTGGCGATCGAGCCAGCCAGCACACCGGGCAATGACGGTTCGTCGAGTTGCACCCGGAACTGCAGGTCGGCCAACCGCCGCCGGAGTTCGTTGATCAGCGAGGCCGTGCCTTCGGCAAGCGACTGACCAAGATCACGCCGCGCCCCAGGGTCGGCCAGCACTCGGTCCCCACGGGGACGATCCAGACTGGCCGCCAGGGTCCACGGGCCGGCAATCGAGATCGTGACCGGCCCGGCATATCCCTGCGCCAGTTCCTCAAGCAGGTCCAAGTCGGAACGCAGCGTCGCTGTCGCGAGCCGGTGGTCGCGGCTGACGCCATCGCTCAGTCGCCAGCCGGCTGGCGAAAGATCAACGGCCAACCCGGCCAGAAATGCGGCTGCCCGACCCACCATCTGGGCGTCCGAACCGCGAGCCGGAAGTTCAGGCAGGTAGGGCAGCTCCGGACACTCTTCAAACGAGACCTTGATGGCATCCGCCATGTCTGTGCCCGGCCAGGAACCGATTCCTGTACTGCGGACCGGCGAAATGTCCTCAGTCATGCCGCGGTCAACTCAGCATCGTGTGCCCGCGATTGTTGCGCTGCCGA
>Ga0126314_10000993_pt1 | contig 13397 bp, 13 predicted proteins | sample Plot105B_FD_92535 | JGI IMG/M metagenome (GOLD analysis project Ga0126314, IMG submission 92535) | Serpentine soil microbial communities from UC McLaughlin Reserve, CA, USA - Plot105B | ecosystem: Environmental > Terrestrial > Soil > Grasslands | place: USA: UC McLaughlin Reserve, Lake County...
CCTTCGCCAGGAAGCGTCTCAGGGAGAAATTCTTGAACGCGGACATCGGCATTACGGGCGCCAACTTCGGGGTCGCCGAGACAGGCACTATCTGCACCGTCACCAACGAGGGCAACGCCAGGCTGGTAACGAGCGTTCCTCCCGTACACGTCGTCGTGATGGGGATAGAGAAGGTGATCCCGAAGTTCGAGGACCTCTCGACATTTGTGCAACTTTTGGCGAGGAGTGGGACGGGACAGAAGATCACGGTCTACACCAACTTCATCACCGGCCCGCGCGGCGAAGGCGAGCTGGACGGCGCGGAGGAATTTCATCTCATCCTCATGGACAATGGCCGCTCCAAGCTTCTAGGCACGGAGTACGAAGAGGCTCTCTACTGCATCCGCTGCGGCTCGTGCCTGAACGTCTGCCCCGTATACAGACAGACCGGTGGACACGCCTACGGCTCGACCTACTCGGGTCCCATAGGAGCCGTCATAACGCCGCTGCTCAAGGGAGATAAGGAGGCGAAGGACCTTCCATACGCCTCCTCGCTGTGCGGGGCGTGTACGGAGACGTGTCCGGTCGGCATACCGCTCCACGACCTCCTATTGAAGCTGCGGAACCGGCAGGTCGAAGAGGGCTTGGCCGGACGTGCTGAGAGCCTGATGTTCAAAGGCTTCGAGAGAACGATGAAAAGTCCGGCGGCTTACAAAGCCGGCGCGAAGGTCGGCAGGCTGACGCAGAAGCCGTTCGTGAATGACGGCTCTATCAGAGGCGCGCCCGGTTTACGTGGCTGGACGGATTTCCGGGAGCTTGCGCCGCTTGCAGAGAAGTCCTTCCGAGAGATGTGGAAGGAAGGCCTATAGCGATGGCTAACCGGACGGAGTTCCTGGAATCCATCCGCCACCGCACCCGCAGGGGACGATACAAACCAACCAAGTCGCCCGACTCGGCGTGGACGCCGAGCGTAGACCGCCCGGGACGAGAGGAGATCGAAGATCCTCCGGCCAGGTTTATCGAGGAGCTCGAGGCGCTGGGCGGGTACGGCAAACGAGCCAAGAGCCTGGAAGAGGCGAGGGAGTATGTCCTGAACTTGGCGCGGGAGCGTGAGGCGAAGCTACTCGTGCGGTGGGACGTTGAGTACCTTGACGAGCTAGGCGCAGACCAGCCTCTGCGAGAAGCCGGCGTCGAGGTCGCCCTCTGGCGCGACCTGCCGGACCTCAGGGAGATAGCCGGGCGCGCGGACATCGGACTCTCGACCGCCACGTGGGCCATCGCCGAGACGGGCACCCTGGTGCTGGAGCACGGTCAGGGGCGGGGGCGCAGCGTGACGCTTTTGCCGCCGACTTACATAGCGATACTTCCGGCAGATAGGTTGTTGCGGACCGTCCCGGAAGCTATTCAGAAGTACACGGGGAACACCCTTCCGGCCAACGTCTGTTTCCACACCGGGCCGAGCCATTCGGGAGACATCGAGATGTCGCTAGTGGTGGGGATGCACGGGCCGGGCGACGTGCACGTGCTGCTGGTCGACTAAGGGCTACGGAGCTTTTCAACGTTCTCTTCGTACCCAAACGCGGTGCTGGCCGTCTCACACGTTTTTGGGCAGTTTTCCGTAGAGCTTGGTTAGGGGCGTGGCCGTTACGCCGTGAACCAGCAAGGAAGCGCAGATGACGAGGCTACCGACGGTCCACGCTGCCTCGATGCCTGTCTCCCTAAATGAGAAGGCGGCGTAGTAGAGCGCCGCAGCCCCCACGGGTCCGAACCAGCCCAAGAACAGGACGTCCTTGATCTTGCCCCGTAGCGGTCCTAGTAGAGGCCTGAGGGCCAGCAGCGCTGGCAGCCGCCTTAGCACAAGCACCGCCGCCACGAGCAGGATGCCCCCCCATCCCAGCTCCAGCCAACCCTCCCACGGCAGCGCCATCCCGAGCACCACGAAGATCGGCAGATCGAAGAAGCGCGAGATCGCCTCCTGTATCTCCTCCTGGCTCTCCTTGGCATCGCTTGAGCCCGCGAAGTTGAAAACGATCCCAGCCACGAAGGCCGCCAAGACCCCGTTTAGGTGAAGGTGCTCCGTGACGCCAAGCACGGTAAGTGAGAGGGCGAGGCTCACGGTCAAGAGCGAGGTGCGCTCCATGGTCTCTTTCCTCTCCACCCATCTCAGGGTCTTGCCCGCTGCGTAGCCCATAAAGGCCGCCAGCGCAGCTCCTGCGACGATCTCGAGGAGGATGGTGTGGGTCAGCCAGTGTCCGAGCACCTCCCTTGAAGGCTCGGTCAGCACCAGTACGGGCAGCACTACGAAGGGGAGGGCGAGCCCGTCGTTGAAGCCGGACTCGGCTGAGATGGCACACCTCAGGGACGAGGGCAGGTTACGCTCGGCGACACCCCCGGCGACTATCGAGCTCGCGACCACAGGGTCGGTAGGGGTGACGATGGCCCCTATGAGCACCGCAACCCAGAAAGGCAGACCCAGGATCAGGTACACCAATAAGCCCGAGACTATCCACATCAGCGGCATCAAGATCCCCAGAAGGACGATGAGAAGTCGCCAGTTGCCGCTCGCGTAGCCCACGGGCAGACGCAGGGCCACGCCCACAAGCGCGATGCCGAGTGTGACGAGGGCCGCCTCCTCGAGAATCAGCGTCTCGTTGCCCAACTTGGCCAAGTCGAACCACCCGAGTACGGCCGGTCCGATCAGCACCCCTGCGATAAGGGCGATCAGGGGCTCCGAGACGGGTGTGCGTTCTTTGAGTAGCCCGCCGAGCACGCCAAGCAACAGGAGCAACCCTCCCACGGCCGCCAGGGATACGTACAGCTCGTTCAACGCGTACCTGCTTTCCGTCGCCGTGTCTTAGTCTGCAATCATCTCGGGATCATGCTCGCGCATCCGTTGAGCAAAACCCAGGTACGCGGAGCGGGAAAGTGCGTCGATGGCGCCTTTCGCGCTGTTCCAGGCTCGTTCGCGTCGGCTGCGGTCCAGGAAACCTTCCCCGAGAATGGAGGCCCCACCCTGCCTTTTTACCACTCCTGTCGATACTCGGCAGGCCGCGAGCTCCGGCTTGCCAAGTCGCGAGCCCGCGCGGATCTTTATCGTCGTCGTTATCGTGAATCTTGCAGTTTCGAACGGTCTTTGGGAACTATTGGAGCCCTCAAACAATACCGGGCTAGGCCACAATCCATTTGGAGACCCTCCTGGAGAACCTTCGGAAAGCCGACCGGTTCCTTTGACTGGCGTGCCCGGCAGGCGACAGAGATTCTGTCTCTGAACGCTCGTGCTCAGGACCCGGGCCACCATCTGCGTTGGCAGGTCGATCCGTAGCACACCGATGCCCGGAAGTAGAGATTCGCGGAGCCACCAAAGGGACGACAAGACATCATCCTACTCTTCCGCCACAGGATCTGGACGAACCATCTCGTGCTCCGCTCGGAGACTCAAGGTAAACTTCCAGATATTCATGGAGGGTGGAGTGGGTGATCTGGGAGCTCCACCCTCCCCAGAAGAAGTCGAAGGTGTGGTTGGCCCATGGCAGCTCGACGAAGCGATGGGGCACGCCGGCCTCCCGCAACCGCTCCGCCAGTAGCTCGGATTGCTTCGATGGCACGATCTGGTCGGCGCCCCCGTGCACGAGGAAGGTCGGCGGATCGCAGGGGTCGACGCGGGAAACGGGCGAGAGGAGACGGTAGCGTTCGGGTACGGTGTAATGGGTGCCACCGACAAACCCGTCCATACCACCCAGGTAGCCCAGGGAGGAGAGACGGGCGAGGTCGGTGGGTGGGTAGAATGCTGCCACCGCAGCCACCCTGGTATTTTGCAGGTTACGAGCGTCGCAGCCGGGCGTCGGACCGGAGCCCTGCGTGTAGGCTGAAAGCAGGGCCAGGTGCCCGCCGGCGGAGCGGCCCAAGAGGGCGACCCGCTCAGGGTCCACACCGTAGCGGGCAGCGTTCTCCTTGACCCACCCTACAGCGCATCTCACGTCGGCGGGGGCATCCTGCCAGCTGGGCGGCGGCGAAAGGCGGTAGTCTATATCGAAGACCACGTATCCTTTGCTGGCGAGCCAGGCGTTCCAGAGGGGGAAGTCGCCGCGCTTCCCCGAGCGCCAACCGCCGCCATGCACCACGATTACCGCCGGACGTCCCTTGGCGGCGTCTCCGGCAGAGCCTCCTCCAGGCGGCCGCCAGACGTCTGCCTTGAGCCCCTCTCCGTCCGCGCGGGCGTAGGTTACGGTCTCCGGCGGGCGATCCGCCGCGAAAACGGGGCCAGCGAAGTATCCGGGTAGCGAGAGCGATACACCCTCGGCGGATGCGTCTTTCCACGCCTGCGCCACCGGCATGAGCGAGACCGCAATCGTCGCCGCGCACAGACCCGCGGCGACTAGCGAGCTCTTGCGGGCGTCAGCGCGGTGCGCCAGGGCGGCCATAAACAGGCCGAAGAGGGCGAAGGCGGTAAGGAGGAGGCTCGTCTCCTCGAAGAGCATGACGATGAATCGCTGCGGATGGGTAGAGGATGGAACGTCGCCGAGTAGTTCGGCGAGCAACGGCGGCGGAAGGAGGGGGTTCGGGAGCAGGATCACCTGTGCCCATAGCAGCCCGAGGGTGGCCCACGAGAGCACGACCGCCGCACAGAACCGCTTCCTCCTCACCGCGCGTTTGTGGGTTGTCATCGGACGCTACCCGGCAGGTCCGTCCCTCCGATGGCCGTCTCGCAGTTCGGTGCTCTTCTCAAGGGCAGAGCGTCTCCTTTATGGTTCGATTCAGCAGGAGGGTAGAGGAGCAGCTCTATACTCCACCGGACGCCTGAGTTGCTCGATCTTCTACCACTCGGTAGTTCGAGAGTGCGTCACCGACGTGCTGGATCTCCTCGCGCTCCGGTGCCTCGAGACGGAGGTTGGCCCGGCAAGGCCTTCGCCGCAACGGCTCGGGTCGAGGATCTAGCTCGGTCTAGAGAGACCCTAAGACGACTTTCCCTACAAGTCAACCGGCTGGCTCGGGCAACTGTTTCTTGAGCCAGGGGGTGAGGGTCCGCACGTACGTCGCCGTGAGGTGGGCGCCATTACGGTAGACGAGCACGTCGCCCACGACCGCCGGACACACTCTCTCGAGACACACCACGGGCGTTGGGTCGATATAGTTTACACCCTCGATTTCCTCTGCAGCGAGGGCGTTGACCTTCGGGTAGTCGAAGGCCTTGTTCTTCGGTATCGCGCACTCCTCCAGGTGATCTAGCGAGCGCGAGACGCACTCGGGTATGTTCTTGTCAGGATGTGGCACGTCTTCGATGAGCGCTACCGCGGCCCCGGTGCCAGCCAGCTTCCTCAGGGTAGAGGCGTATCCCTCGACCATCGCCTCGTCGCTCGCGTCCCTGTCGAGGCGCTCGCCGTCCTTCCTCGGCCTGTATGTGGGGAGACTGCTCGTTACGATGAGGTTCGGGTCCTCGTCCTGCACGATGCGCTCCAGCATCCGCTCCCGCCACTCGTCGCACTCGCGGTAGGTCCTGCGCAACCCTGCGTTGTGGATGTGCACCTCGGCGGGCGGGCAGGCTGCTTTGGTGAGTCCGACCAGGCGCCAGTTACGCTCCTTGGCGATCTCGTTCAAGGCGGGAAACCATTGCATGGCATGGGAGTCGCCGAAGAGCACCACGGTGGTCTTGGATGAGGGGTTGCCGTAGAGGCACTCGGGCGTCTCCGTCTCCGAGGGATTGAGGTGGCAGCCGTCGGCGTACATCTGCGGCCGGTGCTCTTTCGTCTCTGCCTCTCGCGGTGTGGGATTAACAGCTTTGGCGCTCCTCTGCAGCGAGCGATCGCCCTGCAGCGCCGCGGCACCCGCGACCTGGCTCTCCGGCGCCTCCGGAACGGTCGGCGTCAGTGCGAAGAGTCCCACTCCCAGGCCAACAGACAAAGCGGTACACGCCCCGCCCAGGGCCAGGGCTTTGCGGGGATAGCGGGTGAGGATCTCCGAGTGGAGGAAGGGCCTCTCCACCAGGCGGTTACTCAGAACGGCCGGGACGTAGGAGGCGGCGAAGACGCCCAGTCCTTCGAGGGGTGACAGTTTTCCCCAGAGGGCGGCGGCGAAGACGAGCGGCGGCCAGTGCCACAGATACCACGAGTAGGAGATCCGCCCGACGTGCCTGACCGGACCCAGCGTGAGCAGACGCGCCGGTCCCGGAGAGGTCGTCGCGGACCCGAACCCCGCCGCGATGATCGCCGCGCTCCCCAGGGTCGGCACAAGCGCCGCGTACCCAGGGAAGAGGGTGCTATCGTTGAATCGGAAGGTCGCGAACGCGATAGCTCCAAGCCCCGCCCACGCCAGGGCGAAGGCCACCCATCGGGGCTGCCTCACCAGGCGGGAAGTCGGCACGAGCGCCAGCATCGCGCCTAGCGCGAGCTCCCAGCCACGGGTCAGCGTGGAGAAGTAGGCGGCCCCGGCTTGCAGCTCGGTGGAGTAGACACTGTAGGCGAGGGAAGAGATGACCACGGCCGCGAAGGCTGCCGCGAGGGCCGGCCGCAAACCCCAGCCCGCGCGCCGGCTCCACCACGCCACGCCTAGCAGGAAGGCCGGCCAGAGTAGGTAGAACTGCTCCTCTACGGCCAGCGTCCAGAAGTGCTGGATCGGACTCGCCTGCAACCCGGCCGCGAAGTAGTCGGTGGCCCTGGCGGCGAGCAGCCAGTTCATGACGTACAGGCCGGATGCGACCACGCCCAGGGACACCTCGTCCATGCGGACCGGGTCGAACTGCGGCCACGCCCCCACCACCAGGACTACGGCTCCGAGCACGACCACAGTCAGCGGTAGCAGGCGCTTGGCACGCCGCGAGTAGAAGCGGGCGAGCGAGAGTGTGCCGGTCTTCTCCAACTCTCTGAGGAGCAGCCCGGTGATCAAGAAGCCCGAGATCACGAAGAAGACATCCACTCCGACGTAGCCACCCGGCGCGAACGGCACTCCAGCATGGTAGAGCAACACAGCGACTACGGCCACGGCCCTAAGACCCTCTACATCCGGACGGAATCCCTCCTTGGGCAGATTCGAGTTCGCTTCGGCAGGCGATCCTTCGGAGGCGGCGATACGACCAAAGGCGTTCCGGACGGCGCGAAGGGAGGTGGCAGCTCCGCCGATGATGCTCAAAGAGGCCTCACCAAACCCCGAGCGTGGCGAAGCCTTCCTGGGGAGTAGGAGCACGGGCAATCGACGACCCAGCTTACGAACCTCTCCCGGCCTACACTGACCAGGCGGATCGACTCCGCCTCCATCCCCGGCGAGGGATCGAGCGCCACCCTCCCCACACCCGCGCAGGGCCCGTAGAGAATGGAGAGGAGTTCCCCAGCGGAGGTCTCCCTGATCCGCCAGTTGTCCTCGAAGGCGCCTGCGAGCCAGACGAACATTTCCGCCTCACCCTCGCTGCTAAAGATCGGCAATGCTTGCTCGCCGCTGCAGTCCGCGAGGAGCACCCCCGCCGCGAAATTTCCGTGCTTCGCCAATAGCCACCACTTCGAAGCCGGGCGTCTTCCTGGCGGCCACCGGTCCGGCTGCGCTTTCTTGTCTTCAGGCATCCCCGCGCTCACCGCGCCGAAGCCTTCTCGGACGGCACGACCAAGACCGGGCCGTGCGCCGCCCTGAGCACCTTGGTCGAGACGCTACCTGATAGGGCACGATCGAGTGCACACAGTCCGCTGCTACCGACCGCGAAGAGCGTTCGCTCCCTGTCACTGTTGCCGGCTACCAGCGACATAGCGGGCGAGGCCTTCGTTTCGGCGGTCAGCTTGGTCCCGATGCGGCACTGCGTGAGCACCGCCAGTTGTTCGGCCCGCTCCTCGAGGTCCTCCCGGCGACGGCGTAAGACCTCGTCGAGTTCGCGGCGATCACGGGCGCTCCAGCCTCCCACCGGCTCAGGCGGATTCTCGTAGGCCCGCACCAGGACGACCTCGGCCCCGAAGAGGCTAGCAATCTCTGCGGCGAGGATGTCTGCCCTCTCGGCCGCTTCTGAGCCGTCGTCGCCTAATACGGCCCTCGCCGGAGGCCACGCGCCCTCCCCGCCGCGCACGATCAGCACAGGGCGCGAAGCCCTGTGCGCCAGGCCCTCTGACACGCTACCCGTAACCAGACGCTTTACCCACCCTGCCCCACGGCTGCCGACGACCACGAGGTCGACATTCAGCTCTTCGGCAAGGGTGTTTATCTCCTGCGCCGGCCTGCCTTCCCTGAGGTGTTCCCCCGCTACTTCCCCTCCCTCGATTCGTGCCTTCCATCCTTGTTTGCGCAGTAGTTCTCTGGCTTCCTCCTCGGCCAGGCGGGAGTAGTCGTTGAAAATCGTCGAGCCGGGCTGGGGCGGGGGCAGCACATCCGTAAAGACGTGGACCACGTGCAGCTCCGCGCCCGTCTTGCAGGAGATGTCCGCCGCTGCCCGCAGCGCGAGGGTAGCCTCTCGAGAGCCGTCGGTGGCCAGCAAGACTTTCGTCAGTGAAGCGTTCATCTTCCTTCACCCCTTCCGTTTTCGCTTCAAGCGGTCCGCCTGACGATCAGGCCGTAGAGATACAGCGACGTGACCGCGCCCAGCGTGGCCACCAGCACGGTCCCGACGTCGAAGCTCGTCGTTGCGGATCCACCGAGAACACCCATGGCGAAGCCCCCAAGGGAGGCTCCCGCTATCCCCAGAATGATGGTGACGATGAAGCGGCCAGGATCCGGTCCTGGCACGATCCGCCTGGCTACCAACCCCGCGATGGCCCCTATGACTATCCAGCTGATGATCCCCATTTAGCTCTCCTCCACGTTGGACCTCTGGTTTCCGGTCCTGTACTCCTAATAGTCTGGGGGCGGGAGATTGGAGCGGCGTTTGGCCGCCATTAGGATTTTCAAAGGAGCGCTGTACCCCCCACCATGCTGGGGTAGGCTTGCTTCAGACGATAATGATGCGGATACTGATAGTGGAGGACGAGGAGCACCTGGCTCGGCTTCTCGCCGAGGTTCTGGAGAGGGAGGGGCACGCCCTCAAGACTGTCTCCGACGGTCGCTCGGGACTCACCCGAGCCCTGAGCGAGGATTTCGAGCTGCTGGTGGTCGACCGGGTCAGGCTAGGCGACTCGGAGTTCGTGCTCGCGGATCCTGAGAACGAAGCGCGTGGCCAAGACGTCTACGACGCAGCAGGGCAGCGCATAGGCGGCGTGGAGGATCTCTATATCGATCCGCAAGAGCGCGCGGTGCGCATCCTGGAGGTGGGCGCCGGGAGCTTCCTGAGGATTGGGGAGAAGTGCCTTCTGGTACCGGTCGAGTCCGTTACGCACCTCGCAGAGGATCCGGTCACCATCGAGCCTCTCACCATGCACCCAATGATGTGGAAGGCGTGTTCTGGGTACTAGCGCGCTCCGTTCCCACGCACCACGAACACCGGGCAGTGGGCGTGCCTGATCACTGACGCCGAAACACTGCCCATCAGCGCCCTGCTTATGGCGCCTAGTCCTCTGCTTCCTATCACGATCGTCCCTACACCCAGCTCCTCGCTTAGCCTCACGATCTCTTTATCTGGCTGTCCCGCCTCGAGATGCGTCTCGGCCACCTTACCCCCGGACGCTCTGATCTGCTCGGCCTGCTCCTCGAGGAACGAATTGGCCTCCCCCTCGGCTTGCTCGAGGACCGAGCGCATGACCTCCTGGGAATAGACGTGGTGTCCTCTGAGCTCCCTGGGAGACGGAAGCACGTAGGCAACGTGCACCTCCGAGCCAGTGTCCTTGGAGAGCTGGGCGGCCGCCTGTGCGGCCAGGCGTGCCTCCTCGGAACCGTCGGTGGCCAGTAGGATCTTCGTGGGGAATATACTCATCTGGGTAACCTCCTTGCGCTACGGATTTTCCTTGACCACCATGATGCCATCTCAAGAAACCTGGCGCACCCGTCCAAGGGCTGTGCACCGAGTTGGGTAGCAGATGTGTTCTGGGTTGTGTGGCGGTGGACCTGAACAGCGACTCCTTACTTGGCCACAGCTTCTATATGTGTAGCCGGTCTGACAAAGAACCGCTCGGCTCGCTACGAGAGCAGACCAAGCAGGAAAGCGATCGTGATCAGAACGCAGAAGATGGTAAGACCAAAGAGGATGCGCAGCCAGAGCTGTTTGAGCATGCTAGCTGCACATCTCTCTCAAGCGTCCGATACGCATCTCAGGCCAGCGACCCCGGCCCCTGCGTCACCATCTGGTAGATCAGGTACAGCGCGAAGAAGATGAAGAACGCGGCGCAGAAGACCATTATTGGCACCCTCCAGCCCTTGAGCTTGGCGAACTCGGGCAGAACCCGGCGGTTGAGCAGGATGAGCAGCACTGAGTAGAAGGCCATGACGAACCCGCCTCCCGTCGAGGCGAGTACAAGCAGTATGTTCGGCTCGATGCCCGTCCAAATGAGTATCGAGCCGCCGATAGTTATGATCCACACGACCGTCGCCCCGTAACGGCGGTCTCTCCGGTGACCAGGGTGTACCGCTCGATCTCCATATTCAGGAAGTACTGCACGGATTTCCCGAGCACGGAGAGCCACACGAGCGCTATCCCCACCTGCGAGGTGATGTAGGGCCACTGTATCAGCTCGCCGGAGCCTAGTGCCGTGGCAAGCAGGATCACACTCGCCCCCATGTAGGTGCGCAACCCACGAGGCTCCGGCAGATCCCGATACTCGACCGCAGGCAGATACTGGCTCGGCAGTTCGGTTGCCAGGTCTCCCCGTTGCTCTGTTGCTTCATCCATGCGCCTCCTTGTCTCCCTAACCTTGCGTGGCACGTTATGGGAATCGTTGCATCAAGTCAATCGGCGTCCCCGACGTATCTCCACCCCTTCTATCTGCGCGTCACGTGCGGGTTTGACGGACCGAGCATCACGGTGATAGGTTGTGGATGAGAAGTACAGTTCGTGCCGAAAATATCAGGGAACGCCATGCCTGCTGCTGGTAAGACGGAGGAGGTAGCGTGACAGAGAGAGCGGCGCGGGGACTCTGCAGGTTGCGTGGGAAGGCTGCCGTAGTTACAGGGGCCGCAAAGGGTATCGGAAAGGCGACCGCCGAGCTCTTCGCCAAGGAGGAGGCGCGCCTCGTCATCACCGATGTGGACGAGGCCGGTCTCTCGAGGGTGCGGGAGCGGCTGGCCGGGTCTGGCGCGGAGGTCGAGACTGTCGTCGGGGACGTCTCGGTCGTGGAGGACGCGCGACGCATGATAAGTACGGCCGTGGAGAGCTTCGGGCGCATAGACGTTCTGGTGGCCAACGCCGGCATCATCCCTCTGAATACCATAGTGGAGGCGACGCCTGAGGACTGGGACCGCGTGATGGCCGTGGACGGGCGGGGCATGTTCCTCACCTGCAAGTTCGCCGTCGAAGCCATGCTGGAGCAGGCGGAGCCAGGAGGTTCTATTGTCTGCCTGTCCTCGATCTCGGGTCTCGCCGGGCAGGCCCAGCAGTCTACCTACGGGCCAGCCAAGTTCGTTGCCTCGGGGATTACCAAGCACCTCGCCGTCGAGTGGGCTCCAAGGGGCATCCGCGTCAACGCCGTAGCGCCAGGCACGATAGCGACAGAGGCCCTCGTGGAACTGCCCGAGGAATACACAGCCCCGATGAGGGAGGCTCACCCGGTAGGGAGGCTCGGCGAACCGGCAGAGGTGGCGAACGCCATCCTCTTCCTCGCCTCCGACGAGGCCTCGTTCGTAACGGGCGCGATCCTCCCCGTGGACGGTGGGTATTTGGCGCAGTGAGCAAGTCAGCATGTCAGCACGCTACGCCCTTCGGGCTCCGCTTGTCGGCACGCCGCCGGGCTTCGCCAGGCGGCTTGTCAGCACTTCAGCTTGTCAGCTACTTGTGGTGTGGTGAGACGTTCGTGCACCTGAGAGCATCCCAGAGGAGTACCTACTCACTTAGAGTCATCTCGGATCACGAAGTCTAAAATGCTGAAAGGCTGACAAGCGGAGGCGAAGCCGGAACGTGCTGAAATGCTGATAGCTATCATCGCCGACGATCTTACCGGCGCCGCTGACACCGGCGTCCAGTTCGTCCACGCCGGTTACCGGACTGCCGTGTTTTTCCGCGCGACGAAGGTACTCGAAGATGACCTCGACGCTGTGTCCTTCGACACCGACTCCCGCGCCATGCCAGCAGGCTTCGCCGCGAAGCGCGTTGTGGATGCCGCACGCGTCGCTAGCGGGGCACGCATCGTGTACAAGAAGCTCGACTCTACCCTTCGGGGGAACGTCGCCGCAGAGCTTGCCGCAGCGCTGGGTGGTGCGCGTCGAGATCGTGTCATTGTTGCGCCTGCCTTTCCGGCCGCGGGGCGTACCACGGTTGGTGGCATCCAACGCGTCCACGGTGTCTCCGTCGACGAGACCGAGATGGCGAATGATCCCCATACTCCAGTTATGGAGGCCCATATCCCGAGTCTGCTCGCTGACGCGTTCTCATCGGTCGGCGCATTGGGCGTCAAGGACCTAGCTGACCCTGATCTAGTCCGCAGAGCGCTGGAAGATTACGCGTGCGTAGTCGCCGACGCTGAGCGCGACGCTGACCTGGAGGCTCTTGTGCGGGCCGTGCCCGACCCCGCCAGGGTACTCTGGGCCGGGTCTGCGGGGCTCGCGCTCGCGCTGGGAAGCGTCTACCCTGGGCCTTGCGCGGGAGAGGCGAGCGTGCAAAGAGCCCCGGTCCGCCCTGTACTCGTGGTTGTCGGTAGCCTGAGCGGCGTGGCGCGGGAGCAGGTGCGGCGGCTGGTGGTGGAGCAAGGGGAAGTAGATGTCCCTGTAAGTGGTGAACAAGCAGACGCTGTACAAAAGGCTGTAGGGGCTGCCAGGGAGACGCTTGCCGGTGGAACGTGCGCGGTCGTTCGCTCGCCTGAGGAGAGAGTCGCTTCCAGCGAATCGGTCCTCGGGGACCTTGCCGAGGTGGCCGCGCTTCTCTCAGAAGAGGGGCTATTCGAGGGGCTGGTCTTGACCGGCGGAGCAACGGCCGTTGGGGTTGCGCGGCGGCTCGGGGCTTCTGGGATCAGGCTCGAAGGAGAGGTGGAGACGGGGGTTCCGATGGGCGTCCTGGTCGGACCCAGCCCTTACCCCGTTGTCACCAAGGCAGGAGGCTTCGGCGGACAGGATACACTCGAAGGAGCAGTAGAGGCGCTCAGCGGGGAGGAGAGGAACGCATGACACAGCCCCTTGTAGCCGTGACGATGGGTGACCCGGCCGGGATCGGGCCTGAGATCATAGCCCGAGCCTTTGACGAAGAAGGTTTCCGAAAACACAACAGGGCCATCGTCGTAGGCGACGCGGGGATTCTGGAGCGGGCCACGCGCCTGCTGGACCTGGCGCTGCGCGCGAACGTCGTCGCCCAACCCGAAGATGCGAGGTTCGAGCCCGGCACCGTAGATGTGATCTCCGAGACCGAACTGCCTGAGGATCTCCCTTTCGGCGAGCTGGAC
>Ga0126314_10000994_pt1 | contig 13396 bp, 15 predicted proteins | sample Plot105B_FD_92535 | JGI IMG/M metagenome (GOLD analysis project Ga0126314, IMG submission 92535) | Serpentine soil microbial communities from UC McLaughlin Reserve, CA, USA - Plot105B | ecosystem: Environmental > Terrestrial > Soil > Grasslands | place: USA: UC McLaughlin Reserve, Lake County...
ATGGTGCTGATGCCTTTCCTGGAAGACGCCTTCAACATCCTCACGCCGATGAAGCTCCTAGAGCTTTCCGACCCCCGACACCCCCTGCTCGACAAGCTCCTGCGCAACGCACCCGGAACTTTCTCCCACTCCATGCAGGTCGGCCTGCTCGCTGAGAGGGCCGCGGAGAGGGTCGGTGCCGACGCGTTATTGGCCCAGGTCGGCGCCTACTACCACGACATCGGAAAGATGGAACATCCTGCCTACTTCGTCGAGAACCAGATCGCCCAGATCAACCCGCACTCCGCACTCTCCCCAACGCTGTCAGCCAAGGTGGTCAAACGCCACGTAAAGGACGGTCTCGAGATAGGTGAAGCGTGGGGTCTGCCGCAGGAGATCCTGGACATAATCGCCCAGCATCACGGATCGACCCGTATCGAGTACTTCTACCGCAAAGCCCTCGAAGACGCCCCCGACGAGGACGCGGTCCGCGAGTCGGACTTCCGCTACTCCAGCGGCCTGCCGCAGTCCAAAGAGGCCGGCATAATGATGCTCGCCGACTCCATAGAAGCGACCGTAAAGTCACTGCCGAAGCCAACCCCGAAGCGCATCGAGGACGTGGTCGCCGACACCGTGAGCAGAAAGCTGGAGGACGGCCAGTTCGACGAGTGCCGCCTGACCATGAACGACATCCACGAAGCGGGGGAGGCGATCCGCGAGTCCCTGATAGGTTTCCTCGGGCCGCGCATCGAATACCCCGAACCCTCGAAAGGTTCCCACAGCGGAAAGGAGGCGGCGAAGTAAACCGCAGCCCGAGGGGAGGTCCTTCCATGTCCGTCGCCGTCGTCGACGAAGTGGGCTACGAGCGGCTGAGCCAGGAGACCGCCTCCCGCCTCTTCGCCGCCGCCTTCTCACAACTGGGCATGGACCTCGACAACCTCGGTGAGGTCTCCGTGGCCCTGGTGGATACCAGGACCATCCATGACCTCAACCTCGAGTTCAGGAACAAAGATGAGCCGACCGACGTGCTCAGCTTCGAGGTAGATGGACCCTACGGGGAGATGGTGGGGGAGGTTGTGGTATGTCCTCCCTGCGCGAGCCCGGAGATGGGAGTCGAAGAACTGGTGGTGCACGGCGCGCTACACTTGGGTGGGATGGACCACGGCGAGGATTTCGGGTCGAGCGAGATGGCCGGGGTCCAGACGGCCGTGATGGAGGAGTGGCGTGACGAAGAGGGTTGAGCGCCCCGGCAAGGGCCAGCAGGGGGTAGTCCGCAGCTTCGAGCACGCCTACAGGGGCATGATCTTCGCGGTCCGCACCCAGCGCAACATGCGCTTCCACGTGGTTGTTGCCGTGCTGGTCCTCGTGGCCAGCCTGCTCGTCGGGGCGAGCAAGCTCGAGCTCGCCGTCCTCGTCCTGACCATAATGCTGGTCTTCGTCACCGAGATGTTCAACACCGCGATGGAGTTCGTCGTCGACCTCGCCACGAAGGAATACCATCCCCTGGCCAAACTCGCCAAAGACGTCTCGGCGGGGGCCGTGCTCATCTCCAGCGTAGGCGCCGTGCTCGTGGGCTATCTCGTTCTGGCGGACGACCTCGGGCCGCTCTCGCTGGCGACCTTGCAGAGCATCAGGCGCTCGCCGGCCCACCTGACGTTGGTGGCGCTCTGCGTGATCATCCTCGTCGTGCTTTTCGGCAAGGCCATCACGCACTCCCCCCACTCCTTTGCGGGCGGGATGCCCTCGGGGCACGCGGCGGTTGCCTTCGCCGGATGGACCGCGGTAAGTTTTACCGCCTTGACGGGTGGGGCGGGATCCTACGCTGGGCTCATATCCGTGATCTCCTTGCTCATGGCCTTGCTGGTGTGCCAGAGTCGGGTCGAGAGCGGGCTGCACAGCGTCTACCAGGTCGTGGTGGGGGCCGTGATAGGGGTCCTCGTCACGACGGCCGCCTTTCAACTGTTGTGAATGGAGAAGGCATGGACCGCGAAACCGTGATGGAAGCCGCCAGGGTGGCCTCGGAGCGCGCCTACGCCCCTTATAGCAACTTCCACGTCGGCGCGGCCATTCTGACCGCAGGCGGGAAGATACACTCCGGCTCCAACATCGAGAACGCCTCGTACGGCCTCTCCATCTGCGCCGAACGAAACGCCGCGACGACCATGGCCTTCGCCGACCCGGAAGACCGAAACATCGATCTGGTCGCCGTGTACAGCCCGAACTCCGCGCCGTGTTTCCCGTGCGGCGCCTGCAGACAATTCCTACGCGAGTTCGGCTGCAAGCAAGTCATCGTGGAGGACGGCTCAAGACTCCGAACCTACCCCTTCGAGCAGATCCTGCCCAACTCCTTCGGACCAGAAAACCTTGAATAAAGTAGGAATTCGGAGTTATGAATTAGGAAAGGGGAACTCTGATGGACATTTCCAAATTCCAACTTCCTGATTCCGAATTCGACAGCGGCTTTGTCGCTGTCGTGGGTAGGCCTAACGTGGGCAAGAGCACGCTGGTCAACAAGCTCGTCGGGAAGAAGGTTTCGATCACCTCCTCGCATCCGCAGACGACGCGCAGTCCGATTCGAGGGGTCCGGAACGGGCCGGGATACCAGGCGATCTTCGTCGATACCCCGGGCTCGCAGAAACCGCGCGACACCCTTCGTGCCAGGATGCAGGAAGGGGTTCTGGACAGCCTCTCGAAATCCGATGCGATACTGCTCCTCTTCGACGCCGAACAGGCCAGAGAGGGCCTCGGAACCGGCGACCGCTACGTGGCCCGCCTCGTCTCCGAATCCGGCACGCCGGCCATCGCCGTCATCAACAAGACCGACCTCCTCCGCACGCGCGAAGAGGCCTTGCCCATCGTGCGCTCCGTAGCCGAGCTCGCCGACTGGACGGAGACCTTCCAGATCAGCGCGGCCAACGGCATGAACGTGGAGTCGCTGATGGGGGCCGTTGTCGAGTTGCTTCCCCCGGGTCCGCGCTATTTCCCGGAAGGGGCCGTGACGGACTATCCCGAGTCACTGATCCTCGCGGAGTACGTGCGGGAGAAGGCGCTGGGCGTCCTCAGAGACGAAGTGCCGCATGCCGTCGCCGTCGAGATCGAAGACGTCGAGCGCAAGGAGAACGTGACGGTGGTCTACGCCGTCATCCACGTCGAGCGACCCACCCAGCGTATGATCGTGCTCGGCAAGGGTGGCAAAACGATCAAGCAAATAGGTATCGAAGCCCGTCGCGACGTCGAGCGACTGCTGGACACTCGTATCTATCTCGACCTCAAGGTAAAGGTTAGCCCAGGATGGCGAAGCGACAGGAAGTTTCTAGAGCGGTTGGGTTTATAATCCCCTTGGCGTGTGGCGTCGAGAGAGGAGCACAGATTTGGCGATGAGGGTACGCGAGTTCGCTAAGACGGTGGATCATACCCTCTTGAAGCCGGACCTCAGGGAAGGGGACATCGTACGCATTTGCGAGGAGGCGGCCCGTTACCATTTTGCCGCGGTGTGCATCCCGTCCTGCTACGTTCCGCTCGCCGCCAGGGAGCTACGGGGCGCGGACGTGAAGGTGGCGACGGTGGTCTCTTTCCCCTTCGGAAACGATTCTACCGCGGTCAAGATAGCGGCCGTGAGGGAAGCGGTCACCAGGGGCGCCTCCGAGCTCGATGTGGTCATGAACATTTCCAAGTTTCTCTCAGGGGAGTTCGGCTACGTCGCCGACGAGCTCGCGAGCCTCACCCAGGAGGTCAGCGTAGTCGCCATGAACAACGGGTTGAACGACGTCGTCGTCAAGGTCATCATCGAGACGGCGTACCTCTCCGACAAAATGAAGCGGCTGGCGATCCAGATCGTGGCTTCCAGCGGCGCGGACTTCGTGAAGACCTCGACGGGCTTCGGTCCCTACGGCGCCACGCCGGAGGATGTGGCGCTTCTGAGGGAGGAGGCGCCAGAGGGGCTGGCCGTAAAGGCTTCCGGCGGCATACGCACGCTGGGGGACGCCCTGGACATTCTCAATGCAGGGGCTTCGCGGCTCGGCATGAGCGCCAGCGTGGCGGTGATGGAGGAGGCCGAGGGTGGCGGTCTACAAGAGTAAGGGGATCGTGCTCCGCTCCATCCGCTACGGCGAGGCGGACCGCATCCTCGACCTCTACACCAGGGACGCCGGCCTGATCTCCGCGATCGCCAAGGGCATCAGGCGCACGAAATCCCGCTTCGGGGCCCGCCTGGAACCACTTTCTTGCGTGGATTACGTGGCCTACCACGGCCGCACGCTCGACACGGTGACCCAGGCGGAGACGCTCCGCAGCTTCCACGGCGTCAGGGAGAACCTCGCCCGCTTCGAGGCGGCGGCCGGCATGGTGGGCAGCGTGCGCGCTCTCTCCGGCGGGGACGAGGCTGACCGCCGCGTCTTCAACCTTCTCTACAACGCCCTCGATACGCTGGAGCGGAGCGACTCTGGGTTCGAGACGATCGAAGCCTCCCTTGGCCTGAAGCTCTCGGTCCTCGCCGGCTATGCCCCCCAGCTCGACGCCTGCTTGAGTTGCGCGACCGATCTCGATGAAGCGGAGATACCGCTCCACTTCGCCCCTGAGCACGGGGGCGTACTGTGCACGGAATGCCGCTCGCAAACCGGTGACGCCTTCCCGCTGGCCCCCGGCACGCTGGAGAGCGTGAGAACATTGGTCGAAACTCCCGTCCGCGAGGCGCCCCTGCAGGCCGGACCGAGGGAGAACGTCCTGAGGGTAGTCCGCTCGCACGTTCTTGCCCACGCCCCGGGGAACACCCTCGTCGGACGGGGACTCACGGGCACCCGGCGTCCGGCGTGAGCGCCGCGGAATCGGTTCCGGCCATCCAGCGCAACTCCTGGGCCGTGGAGCGGAGCGCCGGGAGGATAAGGTTCGAGCCGCCCGACGGCGTGCGCAACGACTTCCAGCGCGACAGGGACCGCATCATCCACGCCAAGGCCTTCCGCCGGCTGATGCACAAGACCCAGGTCTTTATCTCTCCCGACGGGGACCACTTCAGAACGCGCCTCACCCACACGCTGGAGATGATGCAGATCTCACGCACCATAGCCCGCTCCCTCGGCCTGAACGAAGACCTGGCAGAGGCGATCTCTCTAGGACACGACCTCGGCCATACCCCGTTCGGCCACACCGGCGAGGAAGCCCTCTCCCACGCCCTCGCCCCCCACGGACGCACCTTCCGCCACAACGAGCACTCCCTGCGCGTCGTGGACCACCTGGAACAGGGAGGGAACGGACTGAACCTCACGGTGGAGGTCAGGGACGGCATACGTAACCATACGGGAAAGGTGCAACCATCTACCAGAGAGGGTGAGATCGTACGCATCGCCGACCGTATTGCGTACGTCAACCACGACGTGGACGACGCCTTGCGGGCCGGCATCATCCGCAGGGAGGACCTCCCTGAAGGCCCGATCTCGACCCTGGGGGAACAGATGAGCGTCAGGATCGACAACCTGGTGCGCGACATGATCCATAACTCTAGAGACAAGGGTGAGATAGCCCTGTCGGCTCCGGTCTACGAAGCGCTCATGGAGCTTAGAAGCTGGCTCTTCCGCAACGTGTACAACAACCCGGGGTCCAGGGAGAACGAGAAGGCCGCCGGGGTCGTCACGAGGCTCTTTGCCTACTTTCTGGAGCATCCAGAGGAGAGGGCGGCCAGCGACCCCGATCCCATCTCCGAGACCGTGGACTTCGTGGCTGGGATGACCGACAGGTACGCCCTCGGCGCGTACCGAAGGCTCTTCCTGCCGAGGGGTGAGATCTTCGCCTGAGGCCGAGTTCGGGTGGACGCGAGGCTAGCTAGAGGTCGCCGCGTATCAGTACCTCGGCTTCTATCTCCACCGGCGCCCCCAGTGGCAAGGCCGCCATGCCCACCGCGGAGCGAGCGTGGTCGCCGGCTTCCGGGCCGTAGAGCTCGAGGATCAGGTCCGAGAACCCGTTGATGACGTTGGGTTGCCTGTCGAAGCCGGGCGCGGAGTTGACCATGCCGAAGACCCTGAGCCACGCCATGATGCGGTCCAGGTCGCCCAGCTCGCGTTCGAGGCTGGCCAGGATCGCCAGAGCCACCAGCCGCGCCGATTCGTAGGCCTCTGCTTCGGACACGTCCACGCCAACCTTGCCCAGCGGTTCCGCGATGGAGCCGTCGGGCTCGAGGGCAACGTGACCCGAGACGTGGGCGCGATCTCCCCGCACGCGCACCCACGAGAAGGGCAAAACGAGCCCGGGCGGGGTCTTCGTCGGAGCCGGCAATACGAGCCCCAGCTCCTTCAGTTTCGCTTCGACTTCCATGAATCAGTCCTCCCTATCGCTCGTGGACAGGAACTCTTCACGGTACACGGCGAAGTATGGCGCTTCGGGGACGTTCGGGTTCATGCTCCCCACGTTCTGCAAGCCGAGCTTCTCGATCACGCGCGCAGAAGCGGCGTTTTCTGCATCGACCCCCACGATAACGCGTTCCAGGCTCGCACGTTCGAAGGCGTGGCGCAAGCAAGTCGTCGATGCCTCGGTGGCGAGACCATTACCCCACGCTTCCCGCGTCAGCTCGTAGGCCAGCTCCGGTCCGTCCACACCGCGACCGGGCCGGCGAGGAGCAGTACACCGGGCAAGAACGTCGACCGCTCCCGTACCCGATGGGCTATTCTCTTCGCCGTCCCGATCTTCCAGACCGCGGCGGCGAAGAGTGCTGCGGAGACAACATAACCGCAGAGGAGGGCCTCCGGGCCGAGCAGGTCGCGCGATCGCCCCACGGGGATCGCCAAGAAGAGTGAGATCCAGAGGTAGACTCTAGCGAGCCTCGTTGCCAGGTCTTCTTCCTTGCCGGAGGTCGGATGCAGCCCGGCCGTCATCGTCCGGCCTCCCGGCGGGCCCTGCGGGTCGCCAGGAACATCTTGATCATGTACAGCGGCGACGGGGGATCCAGCCGAGTTGGGAGGCGTTACCGAGGTCGTCCCTGTTGGCCCAGTGCTCGATGACTTTTCCGTCTGCCACGCGGAACCAGTGCGACTGGGTGACGGTGAACCGCCTGCCGGTCGGCGGGAAAGCCTGCGCGGGCCGGGCGTCGGCATCGTAGGCCACGAAATTTCCCGTGTGCTTACCCGACATGGTGACGTGCATCACGACGAGGTCGCCTTCGGCTGCGATGTCGTGGATGTCCCAGTGCAGATCGGCGTAGGCCTCGCGCAGCCACAGCGCGGTGGCGTAGAAGGCGGCGGGCCCGCGGCCGCGGCTGGCGGGTGGCTCGTCGACGTCCTCGCGGTTGCGGGCGTCGGGGTGCACGATGGCCTCGAAATCCTCGAACGTGCCGTCGGCCATGATATGTACCGAGCGGACGCAAAGTTCCTTGCCGTCTATGTGGGTAGTGTCCATGAATTGCTCCTCTTCTCTCTGTTGGATTTGCTCGTTGGGTTTGTCTGGTTCCGTGTCCTTGCGATCATCTTCCGTATCTCTTCAGCTCTCCTGCTTCCGGTGCGGCGCTCACCAATCCGCGAGGGTCTCGGAGGCGTCGTAGTCTTCGCAGTCCTCGTGCAACGGGTGCCAGGCCAATAAGGCGTACCCGAGATCCAACCGATCGGTTATCCTGGGGCTCTCGAAACTGCCCGTCCCGCAATAGGCGCACGGACGCACGAGCACGAGGCCATCCTGACGGTGGAGCCGGAACGTCTCGCCGTCGACGCCGGCGACCGCAAGCCGCCCACCGGAATCCACGTATACCCTCTCCAAAGAGATGGGCCTTCCCGTCAACCCGAGGAGCCGCGCGGCGAGATCCGTCCGCAGTCGCGCGCGTTTGTCCGGCAATGACCGCTCGTACTCTTCGACGGCCAGCGTCTTCCATCTCGTGTCCCGTGCCTCCCCCGGTGTTGTTACCACTGCGGCTTCGATCATCTCCATGTGCATCGGTTGCTCTCCTTAGGCTTTGTCCGGGTTTGCGGGGACGGGAATCGCGTCGGCTATGATGCCGAGTTGGCGCATCGCCCCCAGGTCGTCGCGGCCCACCCGGTGCTCGACCGCCTTGCCGTCCGCCAGACGGTACATGTGGATCTCCGTGACTTCTATCTTCCTGCCGGTGGGGGGATGCCCATGAACGGACCCTCGTGCGTGCCCTTCAGCGTGCAACGCAACACGACCCTGTCACTGTCAACCATGACCTCGTCCACCTCGTGGCGGTTGTCAGGGAATGCCGCCGTGACCATCCGGACGGTGCCCTTCATCTCTTCGGGACCGAACGGCATCGGCACGACCCCGGTGTCGTAGTTGGTGGCGTCCTCGGCTATCAGTTCATCGGCGACCACCAGATTACGCTCGTTCCACAGCTCGTCGTAGATGCGGCGGATCGTCTTCGCGTTCTCCTCGGTAGACATGTGACTTCCTCGCTTTCCATCAGGGTTTTCGTTCTCGACGGTTACGAGGATAGAACCGAGGTTGTGTGGCGCACATGGCAGAAACCTGCCATTTACTTGCACGCTCGAAAGTCGGCACAAATAGTTATTTTGCGTGATGCGTTCGACCCTGCCCGCAGGCTATCATGTGCCACGGAAGCAAGAGGTAGGCGAGCACGCCGTCGGGGGCCGGATCCGAGAAATGATTACCTCACAGAACAAGACGAGCCGCAACGAACGAACGTTCTCGGAGATAAAGCGTCTCTCGGCGGCAGACCTCGAGGGCCCCGAGCTCTTGCGCCGCGTCGCGCAGAGGTTGAACAAAGCGGTGCCCTTCGAGGCCTACTGCGCCTCGACGGTAGATCCTGCGAGCCGCCTTATCACCTACGGTATCGCCGAAGGGATGGGTGGGGAAGAGGACGGCGGGTTCGGCAACGTGTATCTGGACCGCATCTACTTCGAAGAAGATCTGCCCGTAATGGACGAGATGCTCCGCAGGCGGCGCACGGTGCAGTTGCTCTCCGAGACCACGGAGGGCGCGCTCGAGCGCAGCCTTCGGTACAGGGAGCTTCTAAGGCCTTACGGCTTCGGCTACGAACTGGGCGGCGCTTTCGTCGACGGGAACCTGTGGGGCGGCATGGACCTGATACGCGAAGAGGGGGATCCCGATTTCGACGGCGCGGAGGCCGCCTTGGTGAAGCGGATAGCACCACACGTCGGGGCCGGTCTCAAAGCCGCGGCCCTCCGCTCGCGCGCGAGCAGTGAGCAAGATAACCCGGACGTCCCGGGCGTGCTGGCACTCGACCGCTCCGGTAGGGTCGTCTCCCACACCCCCTCGGCGGAACACTGGCTCCGGGATCTGGAGGACCTCGATCCTCGCTGGCGCACCGAGAGCATCCCCATGGTGGTCAGGATGGTATCAGGGGCACTCAAGTACGCGCTCTCGGCCGGGTCGGACAAAGATCACAACCTGATACCGAGGGTACGCGTCCGTGGGCGCTCGGGACGCTGGCTCGCGCTCTACGGCTCGCTCACGGAGCCTTCCGAGGATCGCCCCGGCGAGACGGTGATCGTCATCGGGCCGGCCAAACCCGAAGAGGTGGCGTGGCTCACGTTGGCCGCCTACGGCCTTAGCCCGCGCGAAGAAGAGGTCGTGGAGCTCGTGGTGCGCGGCTTTGGTAACCGCCAGATCTCGCAAACCCTCTTCATCTCCGAGCACACCGTGCAGCGGCACCTCTCCAACATCTTCGAGAAGGTCGGTGTCAGGAGCCGCAAGAACCTCCTGAAGCGGCTGTACTTCGAAAACCTCCTTCCTAACCTGGTCGACGACTAGAGAAGTGGGCCAAGGCGTCGAACCCCGTGGCAAGCCATCAGCCTGTGTTCAACATTCCTGAGGACACACCGGAGATGGATAGCAGAAGGGTGTTGAGCGCGACCTCGCGGTTTGGGGAATCTTCGGGGAGGGCGCGGAGCCTGCGCAAAAGCGTTACCTGGACGTAGGAGAGCGGGTCCACGTAAGGGTTGCGCAGGCGTATGGATCTCTGCAGCACGGGGCTGTCGTCGAGCAGGTTGTTGTTGCCCGTGATGAGAAGCAAAGCATCCACGCAGGCGGCGTGTTCGTAGGAGATTCTGGACCACAATCGGTCTCGCAGGTCGGGGTCCGAGACCAGCGAGGTGTAGTTCTCGGCCACGCGAAGGTCGCTCTTGGCGAGCGTCATCTGCATGAAATCGACGAGCGTCCGGAAGAACGGCCAGCCCTCGTACATCTGGCGCAGCAGCCCTAGCTTCCCGTCGTCTGCCGTATAGCGGGAGAAGGCCGTTCCGGCGCCGTACCAGGATGGGAGCAGGAATCGGTTCTGGGTCCAGGCGAACACCCACGGTATGGCCCTGAGGCTATCGACCGTCGGATTCTGCACCCTGCGCGCCGGCCTGCTGCCCATGTTGAGCAAGGAAAGCTCCCCGATGGGTGAGGCCTCAGAGAAGAAGGTCAGGAAGTCCTCATCCTTATAGACTAGGGCCTGGTAGGTTTCGCGGGCCGAAGTGGAAAGTTCTTCCATCGCCTCGGTCCAGCGACTTTCCGGTTCGCGTGGTGTTTCGTCGGCGCTAGCCTCGAGGACGGCGGCGAGCACGGTGTCCAGGTTGCGGCGGGCCAGGCCGCGCATGCTGTATTTGAAGGAGATCACCTCTCCCTGTTCGGTGATTCGGATCTTGCCCTGCAGCGTCTCCGGGGGTTGGGCCATGATGGCCTGGTAACTGGGCCCTCCTCCCCGACCCGCGCTGCCGCCCCGCCCGTGGAAGAGCCGCAACTCGACCCCGAACCGGCTCGCCACCGACGAGAGCAGGCCCTGCGCCTCGTATAGGGTCCAGTTGCTCGTAATGTACCCGGCGTCCTTGCCCGAGTCGCTGTAACCGAGCATGATCTCCTGCAGGTCGCCGGCCTTCTCGAGCGACGAACGGTAGAACGGGTCCTCCAGCAGGTGCCCCAGTACCTGTGGCGCCCGCTCGAGGTCGTCCACGGTCTCGAAGAGGGGTGAGACCCTGAGATGATTGGCGCTACACCTGCCTTCCTCCTCGACCTCGAGCAACCCGGCCCTCCGTGCGAGCAACTGTACGCAGAGCACGTCGCTCGCGTGGTGGGCCATGCTCAACACGAACGTCTCGACCGGCGCGCCGGAGAACTCTTGCTTCGCCCGCCTGATGCGCTCGAATGTCTCGAAGACTTTGCGTGTCTCTTCGGAAGCGTTTTTTGGCTCGGGTAAGCGGAGTTCGGGGTCGGCGAGGAGCCCGCGCAGTAGCGCGGCCCGCTCCGCCTCGTCCATGTCCAGGAGGTCCTCGCCCGTGCTTGATGAGACCAGTTCGGCCACGGCTCTGACCACAGTCGTGCTCTCCTGACGGACGTCCAGCTTCGCCAGGTGGAAGCCGAAGACCTCGACCTGGCGTATCAAGTCGCGCAACCCCCTGTCGGCGACGCGCTCGCCGCCGTTCTCGAGCAGGCTATCGCGAATGGTCGAGAGGTCCCGCAGGAACTCCGTCGCGTCGGCGTAAGCTGCCGAGGAGACGTGCGGGTCGAGAGCGCGCCTGAGGCGTTCGGCCATGAACAGGTGCTTCCTCCGGTAGACCTCGTTCGGGTCGACGCCACCGAAGCCTTCGGCGACCTCCGGCATCTGCGCCTCGTCCCGTCCTACAGAACGGCGTAGCTCCGCGGAGACCGGGATCATCCTGGTCGACTGGCTCATGTGGTCAGCCAGCCACAGCACGGAGGCGAGGTGCCGTTTCAGTATCACCTCGCGGTGGAGGCCCAGGGCGACCGTGATCATCTCGGGCCCGACGAACGGGTTGCCGTCCTGGTCCCCGCCGACCCAGGAGCCGAACTGGAGGACCGGTCCGAGCGAAGGGGTATTCTCCGGGTACTGGCGCGATAGCTCGTCCTCGAATTCCCTGTAGGCCTCAAGCGTAGCGGAGATGAGGGGGTCCTCGAAGAAGAGCAGCGTCCGCTCCACCTCCTGCCTCACCTCGGGACGCCGTACCCTGAGCTCGTCCGTCTGCCAGAGGAGCGTGATCTCCTCCGCCAGATCCGCTTCTTGATTGCCTCGTTCCCTCCAGGTGAGCGCCGGCGACTCCATGGACTCGAGCATCTCCCCGATCCTGGCGTGCTTGCGCCTGACGCTCCGCCTGGTGGCCTCGGTGGGATGGGCGGTCAGCACGAGACCGACCTCCATCCCTTCGAGCAGACCGCGCAGCGCATCTCCTTCGAGACCCTCGCGCTCGAGGCGCGCGAGCGCGCTCGCCAGGGAGGCCCGCTGGGGAGGATTCTCGGGCGACGCCTCGTACTGCCGCCTGCGTCGCACCCGGTGGTAGCGCTCGGCGATGTTGACCAGTTGGAAGTAGACCGAGAACGCGCGCACTATCCGCCTTAGCTCACCCACGCTCATGGCGTCTATCCGCAGCCTGAGCCGGGCGTCCAGCTCGGGGTCGTAGTCGAAGCGCAGGCGCTTGCACAGCGTCCTGATCTCCTCTTCGGTCTCGAAGAGTTCCTGCCCTTCCTGCTCGATGAGAACGCGGCCGAGCACCCTTCCGAGCAGGTTGATGTCCCTGCGCAGAGGCGCGTCTTTGGGCTCGAAGCCGATCCCCGGCGGAAGGTCCGCGTATCCTGCCCGGGGGACCATGGCAGATTTATCGTGGACGTTCACCCCGGTAGAGTAACATTACGCCTGCCGCACATTGCGCCGGACCAGTAATATTTGTACATCGGTACAACGGAAGGCCCCGTTTGAGGATCACACAACGCAGCATAGAGGAGGTCAGGGAGGCCGCCGACATCGTCGAGGTGACCTCCGAGTTCACGGCCCTCAAACGCCAGGGAGCCCGCTTCTCGGGCCTCTGCCCTTACCCCGACCACCAGGAAAAGACCCCCTCCTTCAGCGTCGATCCGGACAAGGGTCTCTACCACTGTTTCGGATGTGGGGTCGGCGGGGACACCATAAAGCTGGTCATGGATCTGAAATCTTTCGACTTCGCCGAAGCCGTCTCTTACATCGCCGAACGCTCCGGCGTGGAACTGCAGTTCGAGGGTGGGGGGGACCCCGACGCAGCCAGACAACGCGCCTTGCGGCGACGCGAGATCCACAAGGCCCTGGCCGCCGCCACCATCTACTACCACAAGTACCTCCTGGAGTCCCACACCCCGGAAGCACAACAAGCCCGCCGCTATCTCCAGAACCGCCAGATGAATCCTTCTACTATAGAAGAATTTCGTTTGGGGTATGCTCCGCCGTGGGGTGTTTCGGGGTTTCTCGGGATGGCGAGGAGGTTGAATCTCGACAGGGCCACGCTGGATGCGGCTGGGCTATTGTCGGGGCGGGGAGGAGAGCGGTTTGCCGGTAGGATCACGTTCCCGATATCTGACCGGCGGGGTAGGATCGTTGGCTTCGGTGCGAGGACGCTGGGAGACGTCCAGCCCAAGTACCTCAACTCCCCCGAAACGGAGGTCTTCAACAAGCGTGATCTGCTCTACGGCTTCCCGCAGG
>Ga0126314_10000995_pt1 | contig 13393 bp, 9 predicted proteins | sample Plot105B_FD_92535 | JGI IMG/M metagenome (GOLD analysis project Ga0126314, IMG submission 92535) | Serpentine soil microbial communities from UC McLaughlin Reserve, CA, USA - Plot105B | ecosystem: Environmental > Terrestrial > Soil > Grasslands | place: USA: UC McLaughlin Reserve, Lake County...
ACCCCGCCATCCCCACCGTAGACCGTGCGTGATCTCCTGCTTCTTGGCCGTACAATTCGAGGATCAGGTCGGAGAAACCGTTTATGACGTTCGGCTGCCGACTGAAATCGGGCGCGGAGTTGATCATGCCGAAGACCCGCAACCAGGCGCTTACCCGGTCGAGGTCGCCGAGCTCTCGCTTGAGGCTGGTTAGCATGGCCAGAGCGGTTAGACGCGCCGCCTCGTAGCCCTGTTCTTCGGAGACCTCTGCGCCCACCTTGCCGAGCGGATCGGCTATGGAACTGTCCGGGTTGAGGGGACCGTGCCCCGAGACGTATGCCCTGCTCCCGCGCACCCTCACCCAGGAGAAGGGCAGCACCAGGCCAGGGGGCGTCTTGGTCGGTTCCGGCAGCACCAGGCCCATCAGATCGTCGACCAGGACGAGCCCCGCCTCCGGCCCGTCCCGCATTGCCACAGCCACAGCGCGGTTCAGCTCGATGACCGGGGAAGGTACTACTCGCATCAGCAGGTCGTAGAGGCCGACGATCTGGGACCAGTCCGTCGCGGCGACGCTGGGCGCCTGCGCGTGAACCGCACCGATAGCCGCCTGGATGGTGTAAGGACCGAACCGGTCGGACGACAGCGCCCGCCTCACAAGCGCCGTCCCCTCCGCGATCTGCTGTCGGTCCCATAGCGCGCGGTGCTGTTCCTCCAGCGGGATCAGTTCGCCTTCGGGCGAGGTTCGCGCGGTTCGGCGCGAGTCCTGAAGTAGCATCAGCGCGAGGAGGCCCACGGCCTCTGGCACCGGCTCCGCCTCGGGCAGCAGCGCGACCAGCAGGCGACCAAGTCGGATCGCCTCCGCTGAAAGGTCGGCCGCGTCAGCGAGTCGCTCGCGGAGGCGTAACACCCTTCGTTGAAGACCAGGTATGCCACGCGCAGCACCTCCTCCAGACGATGGGGCAGCTCCTCCGTTGGAGGCATCCGGTAGGGGATACGAGCGTCGCGGATCTTCGCTTTGGCCCGCACGATGCGCTGGGCGAGCGTCGGCGGAGAGACGAGGAAGGCACGCGCGATATCCTCGGTGGTCAGACCGCAGACCTCACGCAGGGTAAGCGCGGTCTGCGCTTCCGGGGCTAGGGCCGGGTGGCAGCAGGTGAAGATCAGACGCAGCCGGTCGTCCTCAACGCCCCCGCCGCCCTGGTCTTGCATCGCTGGGTCACCATCACCGGAGTCCAGCCTATCGGCGAGCTCCCCTAGCGCCGCTTCGAAGCGGGCACGGCGACGGAGTGCGTCGATGGCCTTGAAGCGGCCGGCGGAGACGAGCCACGCCCGGGGGTTGGCCGGAACGCCGCTTTTTGGCCACCGTTCCAGCGCAACCGCGAAGGCGTTGTGCATGGCGTCCTCAGCGAGGTCGAAGTCACCCAGCAGGCGAACCAGGGTTGCGAAGATCCGGGGCGAGTCGGAGCGGTAGATCTCGCCCACCATTGCACGCAAGGCCCCAGCCGTATTCTCGCCCATCTCGTTGGTACGGGGTATGTATCTATGTTAGCGGGTACCATGGTTGGGGCAACACTTAGATTCCTTGCCGTACGATTCTCCCCAAATTATGCGGTGCCCCGATTTCAGCCGGTGTTCAGCATCCCCGACGATACACCCGAGATGGAGAGTAGCAAGGTGTTCAGCGCGTCCTCACGGTCCGAAGAGCCTTCTGGCAGGGCGCGGAGCCGTCGCAGGAGCGCGACCTGTACGTATGAGAGCGGATCCACGTAGGGGTTGCGAAGGCGTATGGACCTCTGGAGCACGGGACTGTCGTCGAGCAGGTGGCCGGTGCCGGTTATGAGGAGCAAGGCCTCCACGCAGGCGGCGTGCTCTCCGGAGATCCTGGTCCACAGGCGTTCCCTGACGGCGGGGTTGGAGACAAGGGAGGTGTAGTTTTCGGCTATGCGCAGGTCGCTCTTTGCCAACGTCATCTGCATGAAGTCGATCAGGGTCCGGAAGAACGGCCAGCCCCGGTACATTTCGCGGAGTACTTCCAGCTTCTCCGGTTCGGAAGCGTAGCCACCCAGGGCTGTTCCGGCGCCGTACCAGGACGGGAGCAGGAAGCGGTTCTGGGTCCAGGCGAACACCCAGGGTATGGCCCTGAGGCTGTCGACCGTCGGGTTCTGTACCCTGCGCGCGGGCCTGCTGCCCATGTTGAGCAGGGAGAGCTCCCCGATGGGGGAGGCCTGGGAGAAGAAGGATAGGAAATCTTCGTCTGCGTAGACCAGAGCCCTGTAGGTCTCGCTGGCCGTCTCCGAGAGTTTTTCCATCGCCTCTACCCAGCGCGGTTCTAGTTCTCGGGGTGTTTCATCGGCGCTCGCTTCGAGGACCGCGGCGAGCATGGTGTCCAGGTTGCGGCGGGCCAGGCCGCGCATGCTGTATTTGAAGGAGATCACCTCGCCCTGCTCGGTTATCCGGATTTTGCCCTGCAAAGTGTCCGGGGGCTGGGCCATGATCGCCTGGTAGCTCGGACCTCCTCCGCGTCCGGCGCTGCCTCCCCGCCCGTGGAAGAGCCGCAACTCTACACCGAACCTACTTGCAACGGCCGACAGTAGGCCCTGCGCCTCGTACAGGGTCCAGTTGCTCGTTACGTATCCCGCGTCTTTGCCCGAATCGCTGTAACCCAGCATGATCTCCTGCAAATCGTCGCTCACCGTGAGCGAGGAGCGGTAGAAGGGATCCTCGAGCAGGTTACCTAGCACCTCGGGTGCCCGCCTGAGGTCGTCGACAGTCTCGAAGAGGGGAGATACCCTGAGATCATTGGCCGTGCATGTGCCTTCCTCGTCAACCTCCAGTAGTCCGGCCCTGCGGGCGAGGAGCTGCACGCAGAGTACGTCGCTCGCGTGGTGGGCCATGCTGAGCACGAACGTCTCGACCGGCGCGCCCGAGAAGTCTTCCCTCGCCCTCCGGATGCGCCCGAAGGTCTCGAAGACCTTGCGCGATTCCTCGGAGGCCTCTTCCGGTTCTGGGAGGACCAGGTCGGATTGGGTCAGAAGCCCGCGCAAGAGCGCAGCCCGTTCGGCTTCCTCCATGGCCAGAAGCTCTTCGCCGGAGGAGGCAGAGACCAGTTCCGCCACGGCCCTGACAACCGTCGTGCTCTCCTGGCGGACGTCCAGCTTCGCCAGGTGGAAGCCGAAGACCTCGGCCTGACGGATGAGGTCCTGAAGAGCCCCTTTGGCTACGCGTTCCCCGCCGTTCTGCAGCAGGCTCTCTCGGATGGTGAGGAGGTCATCCAAGAATTCCACCGCGCCCGGGTAGGCGGTGGGTGACTCGCTTTGTTCGAGGGCGTGTCTCAAGCGTTCCGCAACGAAAAGCAGCTTGTGGCGGTAGATCTCGTTCGGGTCCACGCCCCCGTAGCGCTCGGCCGCCTCGGGCATGAGCCCTTCGTCCCGCCTGACCGAGCGTCGCAGCTCTTCGGAGACCGGGATCATCTTCGAGGATTGGCTCATGTGGTCCGTGAGCCATCGCACGGACGCGAGGTGCCTCTTGAGGATGACCTCGCGGTGCAGGCCAAGCGCGGCCGTGACCATCTCCGGCTCGACGAACGGGTTGCCGTCCTGGTCGCCGCCGACCCACGAGCCGAACTCGAGGACTCGTCCGAGTTTCGGGGTGTCCTTCGGGTAAAGGCGGGATAGCTCGTCCTCGAACTCCCTGTACGCTTCGAGCGTCGCGGAGATAAGAGGGTTCTCGAAGTAAAGCAACGTCCGCTCTATCTCCTGCTGGACCTCGGGCCGGCGAACCCTGAGCTCGTCGGTCTGCCAGAGAATGGTGATCTCCTCGGCGAGGTCCTCCTCTAAAGTGCGCCGCTCTCTCCAGGTTAGCGCCGGCGATTCCATGGCCTCGAGCATCCCCCCGATCCTGACGTGCTTGCGCCTGACGCTCCGCCGCATGGCCTCGGTAGGATGGGCGGTCAACACGAGACCGACCTCCATGCCGTCGATCACGTTCCGCAAACGTTCTTTTCCGAGGCCCTCTTCCTCGAGCCGGGCTAGCGCGCTCGCCACGGAGGCTCGTTGCGGGGGATTACCGGGTGACGCTTCGTACTGCCGCCTGCGGCGCACCCTGTGGTAGCGCTCGGCGATGTTCACCAGTTGGAAGTAGACCGAGAACGCCCGCACTATCCGCCTGAGTTCCCGGACGCTCATGGCGTCTATTTGCCGTCTGAGCCGTCCGTCCAACTCCGGGTCGTAGTCGAAGCGCAGACGCTTGCACAAGAGTCTGACCTCCTCCTCGGTTTCGAAGAGGTCCTCGCCCTCCTGCTCGATGAGGACCCGGCCGAGCACCCTTCCGAGCAGGTTGATGTCCCTGCGTAGCGGCTCGTCTTTCGGCTCGAAGCCGACCCCAGGCGGGAGGTCCGCGTAGCCCGCCTCGGGCACCATCGGAGAACTGTCGCGGATGTCCACCCCCGGTAGAGTAACATTACCCCTGCTCGACATAACGACGAAACACGAATATTTGTATATCGGTACAACGGAAGGCCGGACTTGAGGATCTCGCAACGCAGCATAGAGGAGGTTAGGGAAGCCGCTGACATCGTCGAGGTGACCTCCGAGTTCACGGCCCTCAAACGCCAGGGACCCCGCTTCTCAGGCCTCTGCCCCTACCCCGATCACCAGGAGAAAACCCCCTCCTTCAGTGTCTCCCCAGACCGCGGCTTCTACTACTGTTTCGGATGCCAGCGCGGCGGGGACGCCATCAAGCTCATAATGGAATTGAAGTCCTTCGACTTCGCCGAGGCAGTCTCCTATGTAGCCGAACGCTCCGGCGTGGATCTGCAGTTCGAGGGTGGGGGAGATCCCAACGCCGCAAGGCAACGCATCATGCGGCGACGCCAGATCCACAAGGCGCTCGCCGCAGCCACCATCTACTACCACAAGTACCTCCTGGGCTCCCAGACCCCGGAGTCACAGCAAGCTCGCCGCTACCTGGAAGACCGCAAGATAGAGCATTCTACTATAGAAGAATTTCGTTTGGGGTACGCTCCGCCGCGGGGTGCATCGGGATTTCTGGCGGCTGCGAGGAGGTTGGATCTCGACAGGGAAACGCTTGATGCGGCGGGGCTGTTGTCGGCGCGGGGAGGGGAGCGTTTTGCGGGGAGGATCACGTTCCCGATCTCGGACCGGCGGGGCAGGATCGTAGGTTTCGGGGCTAGGACGCTGGGTGACGACCAACCCAAGTACCTGAACTCTCCCGAGACCGAAACCTTCAACAAACGCGACCTGCTCTACGGTTTCCCGCAGGTCTCCGAAGCTATGCGCAGAGAACGCGCCGCGCTCGTCGTGGAGGGATACACAGATGTGCTCATGCTCTACCAGTCGGGCATCAAGAACGCCGTTGCTACGCTCGGTACTGCGACCACGCCTGGTCATCTGCGTACGCTCAGCGGCTATGCGGACAAGATTTACGTCCTCTTTGACCCCGACGCGGCAGGCGAGAAGGCCATAGAGCGGGCCGCCGCGACGGCCGCTGACTTGAAGCTAGACCTGCGCGTCTTGCGCCTCCCGGAAGACCCGGCAGATTGGCTGTTGCACCATCCTCCCCAAGAGTTTACGGGGTTGCTGGAAGGCGCGATGCCCGTTCTGGAGTACGGCATTCGGCGCATCGTTGCCCGCACCCGCGGAGCTGGTGCCACGGAGCGCTCTAGGGCTGTACCCGAGATAAGGGGCATGATCGGAGAGATCAAAGACCCCGTTCTCTACCGAGAGGCCCTTCGTTTGGCCACCGAGTCCCTCGGCGTGAGCACCGACGTCTTGATGAGAGAGGAGCCCGCGAACGTAAGGGCACGAGCGCCACGATCCCGTGGCCCGGCCGACCCGCACACGGAAGCCGGGGACGCGGTCCTCACCCTGGTTCTTACCAGGCCAGACCTCACAGCACCGCTTCTCAAGGAAGGTCTGAAAACCCGAGCGCTACAGCAACCGTTAGTGTTGCGCGACAAGGACTTCCGAGACGAGGTTCAGGCCAGAATTTTCACCCTGTTGAGAGAACATGCGAGCGGGGATCTCGACGCCGTCCTCGTGGACGAGCGGGCAAGGCCGCTGATGGACCGGATCGGCGCCCTCGCCTCCCAGGGGGAGAGGTTCTTCCCATCAGAAGGTTCCGTCCGCGAAGCGTGGCTGCGGCTGGCGATACTGAGCCGTGAACAGAGTAAGAGGGAGACCCCAGATTACGATCGGAAGGACCAGCTCCAGGCGGAGGTCCAACAACTCAAACACGCCCTGCGCTCCCTCACTTCGGGAGCTTGAAGCCGCGGGCCGCGAACCGTATAATCGCATCTGCAGAATTCCCCTGTAGCTCAATTGGCAGAGCATTCGGCTGTTAACCGAAGGGTTGCTGGTTCGAGTCCAGCCGGGGGAGCTAGGCGGTACCGTTCGGGTTTCCCGCCAAGGGCCCATAGCTCAGTTGGTTAGAGCATCCGACTCATAATCGGACGGTCCCAGGTTCGAGTCCTGGTGGGCCCACGAATTTCCGTCTCTCAGCTTGCCACCTTTTCAGCAGTCCAGCGTCTCAGCCTGTCAACTCTTCAATGACCGAAACGCTGTACATTTGATACCGAGTCCGTATGGACGGTCACGCTTTCCGGCTGCGTGAGCGCGCTAAGCCCCCTCGTCCACCATTCCCGTCCCACTCCTCTCATTCTGACAGAAGTGGGATTCCACGAGCCACGCTGCGTGAGGGGCGTCGCTGCCACGCCTGGGCCTCTACGCCTTCTGGCCAGCCCGACCCCGATGCCCCCTCATTATTTCAGCGTATCTCAACATGTTGCGGTTCGACCCGCCGACAACCGACATGTTGCGCCACGACACCCCGAGATGCTTCACCGCAAAATCTTCCCCCGCCACCGGAAAGCAGTAATTTAATAGGGGTCCTTAACCCTAGGGAGGGGGGTAAAAACGCTTCGGAGATAGAAATATGCTCCTCGCTGGCCTTTCTAGGGCGCTCAGATTGCGATTTTTCTGGGCATATGCAAGAATTTCGTCGTCGTGGGTCAAAGTGGAGCGTAGTGGGAGGACACGGCGCTGGCCCTTTTAGGTGAGTACGAGCACACGCTGGACGAGAAGGGGCGCATGACCCTCCCTTCTCGTCTCCGACCTTATTTCGAAGGTGGTATCGTCATTACCAAGGGAGTAGACAAGTGCCTTTTCGCCTTTCCGCCTGAGGAGTGGGCGGCCTTCAAGGCGAACATCAAGGCCAACGCCGACCTCACGGCGAGGGGACGTCAGCTCTCGCGGATGTTCTTCTCGATGGCTTTCGAGGCGACCCTAGATCGGCAGGGTCGCGTTTTGATCCCGACCAAGCTCGCCCGCTACGCCGGGTTGCAGCGCGACGTCACGATCACCGGGGTGGACGATCGGTTGGAGATCTGGGACACGGAGGAGTGGGACCGCTACGTTGCCGGCGCGGACGACACGTTCTCCGAGATCGTGGAGGAGTTCGTGGGAAGGGACCTGGGCGCGTGATGGCAACCGGACACCGTCCTGTGATGTTGGAGGAGGCAATAGATGCCCTCCGGCTGAACCCCGATGACGCCGTGGTCGACGCGACCTTCGGCGGCGGCGGCCACTCGCGCGTGATCCTCGACAACCTCGGGCCCGGCGGTAGCCTGGTCGGCATCGACAGGGACCCCGAGGCCGCCGGAAGGGCGACCGACCTCCTGAAGGACCCGCGCTTCGAGTTCGTCTCGGACGCCTACGATAGCGCGTTGTGGGCGATGGTCGAGAGAGGTAGCCAGGCCAACGCGATCCTGTTCGATCTCGGTCTCTCCAGCTTTCAGATCGACGAACCCGAACGCGGCTTCTCCTACGTCGGCGAAGGACCGTTGGACATGCGGATGGACCCGGGCTCTGGGGTGTCCGCGGCCGACTACTTGAACACGGCAGATGCAGGGGAGCTGGCGCGTATGCTCTCCGAGTACGGAGATGTACCCCGCGGCGAGGCGCGCAGGGTGGTGCGTGAGATCGTTAGGAGAAGGCCGCTTGCGGTTACGACCGACCTCTACGACGCCGTGCGCGCGGCGGTGGGCTGGAAGGAGAGGGGCGGCAACCCGGCCAAGAAGGTCTTCCAGGCCGTGCGTGTCAGGGTGAACGACGAGCTCGGTGGCCTGGCGAGGGCCCTGGATGCCGCGGAGCGGCTGCTCGTGTCCGGCGGCAGGTTGGTGGTTCTTACGTTTCACTCGGGGGAGGACCGCCTCGTCAAGCGCTTCATCTCCGAGCGGGAGGGGCGGTGTGTCTGTCCGCCTGAGCTGCCGGTCTGCGTTTGCGGCGCGCGGCCCATCTTCCGGCGGGGTGATATCTTGAGGCCTTCCGAGCGCGAGGTTGGGGAGAACCCGCGCAGCGCCTCGGCCCGGCTGCGGGCGGCGACGAGGACGGCCGAGCCGTCGGAGGACGGTGGCTGATGGCCGCGCCGCAGCGCAGGTACAGGGCCGCGCTCCCCACGGAGCCCGTGTGGCCGGTACGAAAGCGCGCGCCGACACGGGCGCAGGAACGCACGCTGCGCAAGAAAGCCGTCGGCCGCCGTCGCCGGTTCGCGATGCTCGTCGTGGTGCCGGTGCTATTGATGCTGGGGAGCGTCTATCTGCACACGGTAGCCGCGGGCCTTGAGGCTAAAGCCGCCGACCTTGGCACACAGCTCGGTAGGGCCCAGGACCAAGGGGAGAGGCTCCAGATCAAAGTCACGGAGCTGACGGGCTCGGCGAGGATCAGGGAGCTCGCGGGCAAGCTAGGCATGCGCCAGCCGGATAGTGGCGCCCCGAAAGTCTACGGAAGCGAATTCAGAGGCAAAGCGGAGGATGGGATACAGGATGGGACACAACAGGAAGGAGGGGAGCAGCGGTAGAGCCGACAGGCCCAGACGTCGCAATACGAAGCGTGGCCACGGCAAAGCTACTTCCCCTCGCACGAAAGCTCGAGCCCGTCAGGCCTCGGGTGGCAAGGTCATACACCTCTCTGGACGGAGGTACAGGAGCGACCGGCGGAGAACCCCCCGCATGTCTCCCGCCTCCGGCAAAGCACGGGCCGTCGGCCACGTACGATTGTGGACCGTCGCCGCGGTGTTCGTTGTGAGCGGGCTGCTCCTCGGCGGGCGGGCCGTGCACATCAGCCTCGCGGAGGATAAAGATTACAGGGCGTTCGCTGCGGAGCAGAGTTGGACGAGCGCGCAGACCGCTGCGCCCGCGCGCGGCAGCATCGTGAGCGCGGACGGAAGGGAACTCGCTACGAGTCTCGAGGTCGCGCGCGTGATCGCGACCCCCTACCAAGTTGTGGACCCCGGGGCGACGGCCGACAAACTGAAAACCATGATGGGCTCAGAGACAGACCGGAGTGTGGACGACATAAAGGCTGCGCTAACCAAGCGCGACGCCAACGACCAGCTCATGGGATACAGCGTCGTGGCGACCGGCATAAACCCGGAGACAGCGGCCAGGATACAGGGAGCGGGCCTGGAGGGCATCACCACGGCCCCCGACACGGAGAGGGTCTACCCGAACGGGTCGCTCGCCAGCCAGCTAGTAGGGCACGCCAGCGACTACGGACAGGCCTTCGGCGGGGCCGAGGCCCGCTTCGAGAACAGACTAAAGAGCGGCAAGGATGTAAACCTGACGGTCGACTCCGCCGTGCAGCAGGAGCTGCAGAAGGCCCTCGGGACCGCCGTCGAGAAGAGCAAGGCCAAGGGCGCCGTCGGGGTGATCATGCGCGTCGACGATGGGTCGATAGTTGCGCTCGCCAACACACCCTCCTACGACAACAACGACTTCGAGGAGGTGCCGGCCGAGGATCAGCGCAACAGGGTGCTCACCGACCCTTACGAGCCGGGCTCGACCTTCAAGGCCTTCACCGTGGCCTCCGCGTTGCAGGATGGCGCGGTCACACCTACCGACAAGTTCATTGTACCGGATCACATGGTCGTGGCCGACCACGTTATAAACGACTCCGAGCCGCACGAGACCGAGGTTCTGACTGCGGGAGGCGTACTCGAGCACTCGAGCAACGTCGGGGCAACGAAGATCGCCATGGAGATGGGCGGCAAGAAGCTCTACGAGAGCATGGTCGCCTTCGGCTTCGGCCAGCCAACGGATGTGGACCTCTGGGGTGAGAACTTCGGAGACGTCCCGGCTTACAAAGACTGGAGCGGGATCTCGATCGGGAACATACCCTTAGGCCAGGGCTTCACCGTGACGCCCCTGCAACTGATCTCCGGCTACGCCACCCTCATCAACGGCGGCTACAGGGTCACGCCGCATGTGGCCAAAGGGGATGCCCCGTTTGAACGTGGCCCCCGGGTGATAAGCGAGGAGACCTCGGCTATAGTACGCGGGATGTTACAGGGCGTTGTCGACGACGGGTCGGGCCACTTCGCCCAGATCTCCGGTTACACGGTGGGCGGCAAGACGGGGACCTCGCAGAAAGTCGACCCGAAGACCGGGACCTACGGCGCCAAGTACGTGGCCTCTTTCGTCGGGTTCGTCCCGGCTACCGACCCTGAGTACGTGATGCTGGTAGCCGTCGATGAACCAGCAAGGTCGTACTGGGGAGAGGTTGACGCCTGCCCCGCCTTCCGCCAGGTGATGGAGTTCACGCTCGGCTACTTCAACGTCCCGCCGGACCGTAGGGGCTTCAAAGCTGAGGAGCCGCTCTGGTGAGGCCGGCCACGCTTACAGAGGTCGCACGGGCCATAGGCGCGGATCTCTCGACTGCTCACGCGGACGCGCTCGTCGCTCGGGCCGCGATCGACTCCCGCAAGGTGCGCGAGGGCGACCTGTTCTTCGCCATGCGTGGCCGAACCGACGGTGCGGACTTCGCCCCTGAGGCGCACCTGCGCGGCGCGGTGGCAACCGTCGCCACCCGCCCGCTCGACGTTCCGACCCTGGTCGTGGAAGATTCCGAGAAGGCGCTGCAAAGGCTCGCGCGATGGACGCTAGTTCGCCCGGACGCCCCCTCGCCTACCGTCGTCGGCATCACAGGCACGGTCGGCAAGACCACGACCAAGGACGCCCTCGCGACCATCCTCAGGCACTCGGGAAAGCGCATCTCGGCGACCGAGGGCAATCTGAACAACGAGCTCGGGCTTCCCCTTACCGTCCTCTCCGCCGACCCCCGCACCGAGGTCCTCGTCCTGGAGATGGGTGCAACCCGCGCCGGGGACATAGAGACGCTGTGCAGCATAGCCCCGCCCGAGATTGGCATCCTGACCGCCATCTCGCCGGTGCACCTCGACTCTTTCGGGTCGCTCGAAGGCCTCGCTGCAGCGAAAGGCGAGCTCGCCCTTGCCCTCCCCGAGACCGGGACCCTGGTCGCCCCTGTGAACGCGCCTGAGAGGGCAACCGGCTCCGGACGAAATCTAGGCCGGCGTATCACCTTCGCCCGCGAAGACGGCGCTGACCTAGTGGCGTCGGGGATCGAAGGACGGGAAGAGGGCCTGCGCTTCGTCGCCACGATAGACCGGGAGTCAGCCGAAATAAGATCCCCCGTCTTCGGTACGCACCTGGTAGAACCGCTACTCGCCGCCCTCGGAGGGGCCCTAGCCCTAGGCCTCGACCTGGAAGTGGCCGCTGGGGGCCTCTCGCGGCTCAGGCGCACAGGGCTGCGCGGCGACGTCTACAGGCTCAAGGACGACATCGTTGTCTACGACGACTCCTACAACGCTTCCCCCGCCGCCGTCGCCGCCGTACTCGAATACGGCGCGGAACAGGCCACACAACAGGGCAGACGCCTCGTTGTGGTGCTTGGCGGCATGTTCGAGTTGGGACCGTGCGCCCGCGAGTACCACCGCGAAGCGGGCAAATTGGCCGACGAGGTCGGGGTAGATCTGCTGGTCTGCGTCGGGGATGAGGCCCGCTGGTACGCTGAGGCCTTCGGCGGCAAGACGCTGTTCTACGAGGATGCCGCGACGGCCGCAGAGTCCCTGCGGGACGAACTGCGGGGAGGAGATTACCTGATCGTCAAGGGTTCACGCGGGGTTGAGCTCGACACCCTGACCCGCAAGTTGAGGGAGAGTTTAGCTCTTGTTTAGCGTTGTACTCGGGGCGGGCGTGGCGTTCCTCGTGACCGTCATGCTCGGCTCGAAGTTCATCGAGTTCTTGCAGTCGCGCAAGTTCGGGCCGTTCGTGCGCGCGGAGGGACCGCAGACCCACTTGATCAAGGCGGGCACGCCGACGATGGGTGGGATCGTGATACTGACTGGGCTTTTCGCGGCACTCGTGGTCGTGGCGCGGCCGAACGTAGCCACGCTGACGACACTGCTCCTAGTGGCCGTGGTCGCAGGCATAGGCCTCTACGACGATTGGCAGAAGATCTCCAAGAAGCGGCCAGAAGGCTTGAGCGCCCGGTACAAGTTCCTCTTGTTGACGCTTGCGGTCGTTCTGGCCGACGTGCTTGCTGTTCGATACGTGGGCGTCACCCAAACCGTGTTGGTACCGTATTTCGACCGGAGTCTGGTGTTGGGGCCGGGGATCATTGGGATCGCGCTTTTTAGCTTGTTCCTCTTGCTAGTCATCGTGGGCACGACCAACGCCGTGAACCTGACCGACGGGCTCGACGGGCTCGCGGCGGGGGCGGGGGCCATAGCGCTGCTTTCCTACACGGCTATCGCTTTCCTAGAGCGCCAGTACGACGTAGCGGTGATCTGCGGCGCGATGGTGGGGGCCCTGGTGGGGTTCCTCTGGTACAACTCCCACCCGGCAGAGATCTTTATGGGGGACACGGGCTCGCTCGCGATCGGAGGCGTCCTCGCCGCGGCGGCGGTCTTGACCAAGACGGAGTTGCTCTTGCCCATCGTCGGCGGTCTCTTTGTGATCGAGGTGGTCTCCGTCATGGTGCAGGTCTTCGTCTACAAGCTCACCGGACGAAGGGTCTTCAAGATGGCCCCGATCCACCACCACTTCGAGTTTTTGGGCTGGGACGAGAACAAGGTCGTGGTGCGGTTCTGGATCGCCCAGGCCGCGTTCTCCTCAGCCGGCTTTTTCCTCTACTACATCTTGCTCTACAACGCGGCAGGGTGAGCCCGTGAGGACACTGGTATTCGGGCTCGGGGAATCGGGCGTAGCGGCGACGCGAGCGCTCGCCGAACTCGGCGAAGACGTCGTCGTGGCTGATGATAGCGACAACGAAGGACTACGCAACGCCCTGGCCGTCCTGGACGTGCCCGGCGTTCTCGGAGCCAGCCCCGAAGTCCTCGAAGGCGTAAACAGGGTGATTGCGAGTCCCGGCATAAGCCCCAAAAGCCCCGTGCTGCGGGCCGCAGAAGAACGGAGCTTACAGATAGTCTCCGAGGTAGGTCTTGGCCTGGAGCTGCTGGCGGGTGAGGCGCGCGTGGCCGCGGTCACCGGCACCAACGGGAAGACCACCGTCGTTGACATGCTGCACCGTATGCTCGACGC
>Ga0126314_10000997_pt1 | contig 13379 bp, 14 predicted proteins | sample Plot105B_FD_92535 | JGI IMG/M metagenome (GOLD analysis project Ga0126314, IMG submission 92535) | Serpentine soil microbial communities from UC McLaughlin Reserve, CA, USA - Plot105B | ecosystem: Environmental > Terrestrial > Soil > Grasslands | place: USA: UC McLaughlin Reserve, Lake County...
AACCAGCGCCTCGACCGGGTTGGAGCGCTCGAGCTCGTGCAGGTGCTTGGGGAGCGAGCCGGAGTTGACGCCGATCCGCATCGGAACCCCGGCGGCGGTGGCCTTCTCGGCGACCTGGGCGACCTTATCCGGACCGCCGATGTTGCCGGGGTTCAGGCGCACGCAGTGAGCGCCGGCGTCGATCGCCTTGAGCGCCAGGGTGTAGTTGAAGTGGATGTCTGCGATCACCGGGATCGGCGACTCGGCGACGATCGTCTTGAGCGCCTCGACGTCCTTCTCACGAGGAACAGCCACACGCACGAGATCCGAGCCCGCCTCGGCGACCTTGTGGATCTGCTCCATGGTCGCACCGAGATTCGCGGTCTCGGTCTTGGTCATCGTCTGGACGGCGACCGGCGCACCACCGCCGATCGGTACATCCTTCACCCAGATTTGTCGCTTCGAAGCCATCGGAGTCTGTTGGCGCGGAGCTTTAGCTCCGCGACTGGCAGGTGCCGTTCATTGGTCTGGAGGGTACTGAGGGGCGCCTCAGAAGCGCCCCCGGCTCAGTCGTCGTACAGGGAGTCGATCTCGTCCGAGTACTTCTCGACGATGGGCCTGCGCTTGAGCTTCATCGTCGGCGTGAGCTCGTCACCGCCCGGCTCCCAATCGGCCGGGAGGACCTTGAACTTCTTCACCTGCTCAACCCGAGCGAGGTCCTCGTTGGCCTGATCGAGGCCCTTCTGGACCTCCGCGATGAGCTCCTCGTTCTCCGCCAGCGACTCGAGGTCGTCGCCGGCGTCGTGTTTCTGCGCCCAGCTCTTCGCGGCCTCGGGATCGAGGGTCAGCAGCGCGCTCACATACTTGCGTTTGTCGCCGATCGCGATCGCCTGGCTCACGAGCGGAATCTGCTTGAGGCGAGCCTCGATGTTCGCCGGCGAGAGGTTCTTGCCCGCCGCGGTGATGATGAGCTCCTTCTTGCGATCGACGATCTTCAGGTAGCCGTCCTCGTCGAACTCGCCGATGTCGCCGGTCATGAGATAACCGTCGTCGGCCATGGTCTCGGCGGTCTTGTCCGGCAGGTTGCGGTAGCCCTTCATCACGACCGGCCCCTTGATCAGCACCTCGCCGTCCTCGGCGAGCTTGACGTCGATGCCCGGGCCCGGCGGCCCGACGGTGCCGATCTTGATCCGCTCGCGTGGGTTGCATGTTCCGGCGCCGGTCGTCTCCGACATGCCCCACAGCTCGGCCAGCGGGATGCCCAACGCGTGGAAGAACTCGATCACCTCGGGCGGCGTCGGCGCGGCGCCGACGTTGCAGGCCTCGAGCTCGTCGAGGCCGAGGTGGTTGCGGAGGTTGGCGAAGATCTCCTCGTCGGCCTTCGCCACCCGCTCCGCCAGCTCGTCGGGGACGTCCTCCCCGCGCTGCTCGAGCCGCACCTTCTCCAGCGAGGCCTCGAGGGCCTTCTGGACGGGCTCTCGCTGCTCCTCGGGCATCCCCGCCGTCATCTGCTCCAGGCCGGCCTTCAGCTTCTCCCAGATGCGCGGTACGGCGAAGAACCACGTCGGCTTGACCTCGGGCAGGTACTCGATGACCTTGCGCGCGTCAGGGCAGCAGGTGATCTCAAAGCCGCACAGCATCGGCAGGTAGTGGCTGACGTTCCGCTCCGCCACGTGCGCCATCGGCAGATAGGAGACGATCCGACCGCCGTCGGGAAACTGGATCATCTCGTCGAAGGAGCGGACCGTCTCGCAGATGTTCGCGTGGGTGATCTGGACGCCCTTCGGATTGCCGGTGGTCCCGGATGTGTAGATCAGCGTCAGCAGGTCCTCCGGCTCGACGGCCCGCCAGGCGGCCTCGAAGTCGAAGCCGTCGTCGCCCTGAGAGATCAGCTCGTCCAGGGAGGTCGCTCCCTCGGGCGGATCGCCGTCGACCACGACGACGTGCTCGAGCTTCTCCGAGGCGTCACGCGCGGCGAGAAGGCGGTCGGCGAACGCCTGCTCCGTGAGCGCCACGGAGCAGTCCGCATCGTTCACGAGGTGCTGGATCTGCTCGGGTGTGTACGTGTTGTAGATCGAGAACGGAACCGCGCCCAGGTGCATGGCGCCCGCGTCCGCGAAATGGAACTCGGGGCGGTTCACCATCATGACCGCGACGGTGTCGTCCTTGCCCACGCCCAGCGAGGCGAGCCCGGCGGCCACCTCCTGCACCCGCTCCGCGTACTCGCCCCAGGTGCAGCTGAACTCGTCGTCCTTGGTACGAATGGCGACCCGGTCCGGGTGCGCCTCTGCCGTGAGCTGGAACGCCTCGCACGCGGTCTTGGCGTCCAGCGCGACGGGACGCTCGGTACCCCGCTCGGCGGTCTTCACCTCCATCCCAACGAGAAGCCTACCCCGAATGAGGCTGCGTCAACGCAGCTTCAGGCCGCCGTTGCTCAGGCTGTGGATGTCGTTCGTCAAGCCGATCGCGAACAGGATCATCACCAGCAGGAATCCGACCGCGCTCGCCCGTTCCATGATGCTGAACGGGACTCGCTTGCCTCGGACCTTCTCCACGAGGCTCCAGAAGATGTGTCCGCCGTCAAGAGGCAGGAACGGGAACAGGTTGATGATGGCGAGCGACAGGCTGATCAGGGCCACCAGGAAGAGCGCCTCCACCGCCCCGAACTGAAACGCCTGCTTGGTGACGGTGGAGATCCCGACGATCCCGTGGATCTTCTTGCGCTCCTTCTCCTCGAAGATCTTGGTGAAGACGCCGAGCGTGCCGGTGGTCACGCGTCCCATGGTGCTCGCCGCCGTGCTCGCCGCCTCGGGAACCGATTGGGCGACCGACGTCGTCCCGTAGCTGAAACCCAACCGCGTCCGCTTGAGGCTGGAGTCGTAGACCGGCGTGATGGCGATCGTCTGGACCTGTCCGTCGCGCTTGATTTCGAGGTGGACGGGTGTCGATGCCTTGCACTCGTCAGTTGGGGGGTGGACGGAGCACTTGTGCTGGGCGACCAGGTGAACGAACCGGTCTCCACGCTCATTCGGGATGGCATTCGGGAAGCTCTTGCCGTCAACCGCGAGGATCTTGTCCCCGGTGTGGAGCTTCTGGGCGGCGGGCGTACCCGACTCGATGGACCCGACCGCGCCGCTGTTCTCCTCCACGCTGAAGGAGATGGCGAACAGGATCGCGAACGCGAGCAGGACGTTCATGGCCGGTCCCGCGCCGATCACCACGATTCGCTTCCACACAGGCTGGTTGTAGTAGGCGCGCCTGGCCACGTCCGGCGGCAGCGGTTCGCGCGGCGCTCGCTGCCCGGCGCCCTCGACCCTCTCCATCAAGCCCTGCCGCGACTCATCCTCCCGCCGCTGGGGCTCGACCTCGTCGGGGTTCATCCCGGTGATCTTCACGAAGCCCCCGAACGGCAGTGCACCGATGCCGTACTCGGTCTCACCACGCTTGATGCTCACGAGCTTCGGCGGGAAGAACAGGAAAAACCGCTCGACGCGCATGCCCGTCGCCTTCGCGGCGATGAAGTGCCCGAACTCGTGGATGACGATCAGGAACACGAAGCCCGCGACCGTGAGCACCCACGGCCAGGCTCCGGACAGGAATCCACTCATCGGGTCACCCCCGCCGCCTGGATGAGCTCGCGCGCGCGCTCGCGCGCTTCGGCGTCGATTGCGTACAGGTCGTCGAAGTGGCCCGGCACCGCGGCCGGAATCGCCTCGAGCGTGCGCTCGACGACCTCGGCAATTGCGGTGAAGGGGATGCGGCCGTCCAGAAACGCTGCCACGGCGACCTCGTCGGCGGCGTTCAGCACGCAGGGAGCGGTGCCCCCCGCCTCCCCGGCCTCGCGGGCCAACCGCAGGCATGCGAACGTGTCCAGGTCCGGCTCCACGAAAGTCAGCTCGCCCTCCTTTGCGAGGTCGAGCGTCGGCACCTCGACGTCCTTACGGTCCGGGTGGTGAAGCGCGTATGAGATCGGCACCCTCATGTCCGGATATCCCATGTGCGCGAGCGACGCTCCGTCGTTCAGGTGGACCAGTCCGTGGATGATCGACTGCGGGTGCACGACGATGTCGATTCGCCCGTACGGGGTCCCGAAGAGGTGGTGCGCCTCGATCATCTCGAAGCCCTTGTTCATGAGCGTGGCGCTGTCGATCGTGATCCTCCCGCCCATGTCCCACGTCGGGTGCGCGAGCGCCTCCTCCGGCGTGATGTCGCTCAGGTCGGTGCGACCGCGAAACGGCCCACCGGAGGCTGTCAGCACCAAGCGCTCGATCGTGCCGGACGGCTCCGCGCGCACGAGCTGGTAGAGGGCCGAGTGCTCGGAGTCCACAGGGATGATGCGGGTATCGGTCGCCTCGGCGAGCGCCGTCACCAACTCCCCGCCCACGACCAGGCTCTCCTTGTTCGCAAGGGCGAGCTCGATCCCCTCGCTCAGCGCCACCACCGTCGGCCCGAGGCCCGCAGAGCCGACGACGCCGTTCAGCACGAGGTCGGCGCCGGAGGTGGCGACGAGCTCCCGGACGCCCTCCTCGCCCTCGAGCACTCTCCCGTTCCAGGCGTTCCTGGCAGCGGCGGCGGCGTCGGCGTCGGCGACCGCAATCGCCGGAACTCCATGGTCGCGCGCCTGCTCGACCACGCGCTCCCACCGCCGGCCCGCCGCAAGACCCACGACCGCGAGCTCCTCGGATGCGGCGACGACCTCGAGTGCCTGCTCGCCGATCGAGCCGGTCGAGCCCAGAATGACCAGCTTCCTCATCCCGAGGCAGTGTAGGGACGGCGCTTACCAGCCCCTAAACGCTGGATGTAGCCAGCGGATCCCGGCGCGCAACGTCCGCCGGACTAGTCTGATCCTCGTGGGCCTCCATCCGCTAGCGAGCCAATTCGACTCGGTCGCCGACGTGTACGAGCGCGGACGCCCGGACTACGCCCAGGCCGTCGTGGGCGCCCTTGCCGCCGAGCTTGATCTCGAGCCCCGTGCCCGGGTGCTGGATCTGGCTGCCGGAACCGGCAAGCTCACCCGCGCGCTCGCTGCCTTCGGGCTCGATGTCGTGGCCATCGAGCCGCAAGCGGCCATGCGGGACCGGCTGGCGGGCATCCTCGATTCCGGGCGGGTCCTGGAGGGTGTCGCGGAATCGATCCCCCTCGGCGATGACTCGGTGGATGCCGTCACCGTGGCCGATGGCTTCCACTGGTTCGACCAGCCGAAGGCACTGGAGGAGATCCACCGCGTGCTCCGCCCGCGCGGCGGTCTCGCGGTCCTGACGACGGTGCCCGACTGGACCGGGACGTCGTGGGCGCACGACGTCGGCACGATGATGCAGGACCTGCGTCCCGAGCATCCGTTCTTCGATGGCACTCCATGGCAGGACACCGTGCGGTCCGCCAAAGGCTGGACCGAGCCGCGGGAGGTCCGCGTGACCACCTCCCAGCCGGCCGATCCCAGCCGCATCGTGGATTACGTCGCGTCGATGAGCTTCGTCGCGGCCCTCCCGGAGGATGAGCGCCGCGAGTGGCTGGAGAAGGTCGCGCGGCTGATCGAGGCCGGCGAGACTCCGTCCGAGCTTCCGATCCACGTCGTCATCGGGCTCACCACCGTCGCCTGACGCGCATGGCGCCGCGAAGGAAAGGGCAGCTCGTCGGGGCCCACGTCTCGCCGGATCGCCCGCTCGAGGAGGCCGAGGCACTGGGTGCGGAGTGCGTCCAGATCTTCCTTTCGGACCCCCAGGGCTGGAATAAACCCGATGACCGCGCCGACGCCGAGGAGCTCAAGGCGTCGTCGATGCCCGTCTACGTCCACGCGCCTTACCTCATCAATGTCTGCTCGCCGCGCAACAACGTGCGCTACGGCTCGCGGAAGATCCTCCAGCAGACATGCGACGCCGCCGCTTCGGTGGGCGCGGCGGCCGTCATCGTCCACCCCGGCCATGCCGAGGACGGCGTCGAGGCAGGCTTCGGTCGGTGGGACCGCACGCTCGAGATGCTCGAGTCGGAGGTCTCGCTGTACATCGAGAACACGGCCGGCGGCGACAACGCGGTGGCCCGCCGCTTCGACGCGCTCGCGCGCCTGTGGGAGGTGGTCACCGAGCAGCATGGCGACATCGAGATCGGCTTCTGCTTCGACACCTGCCACGCGCATGCCGCCGGTGAGGAGCTCGGCGACGCGGTCCAGCGCGTCCTGGCGATCGTCGGTCGCATCGACCTGCTGCACGCGAACGACTCGCGCGATCCGCCCGGCACCGGCGCGGACCGCCACGCAAACCTCGGCAGGGGGACCATGGACGCGGACCTCCTGAGCGCCATGATCGAAGCCGCCGCCGCGCCCGTGGTGTGCGAGACGCCGGGCACGGCCGACGACATGCGCGCCGACCTCGCGTTCGTGCGCGAGGCGCTGGCTCAGTAGACCAGCGCGGTCGCCAGGTAGTAGCCCATCACGATCGTGAAGAGGAGCGCGTCCAGGCGGTCAAGCAGGCCGCCGTGCGGGCCGAAGACGTTGCCGGTGTCCTTGATGTCGAGGTCGCGCTTGATCATCGACTCGAACAGGTCGCCCATCGGCGCGATGACCGCGATGCACATTCCCATGACGAGGGCGTCGATGCCCGGCAGCCAGTCCTGGTAGAGCCCCGCGAACCAGAAGCCCATGGTTCCGCCGACGAACCCGAACGCGAGCCCCTCGATCGTCTTGTTCGGCGAGAGCTTTGGGGCGAGCGGGTGCCGGCCGAACAGTCGTCCGCCCGCATAGGCGGCGGTGTCGGTGAGGAACGTCGCGACCAGCACGTCGATCACGAGCGCCCCGCCATGAAGCGGCAGCTCTCGGAGCAGCACAGCATGCGCGAGCGGGAGACCGATCCAGAGGACCCCAAGCAGCGTGATCGCCACCCCCGCGGTCATGCCCTCGCGTGGTCCCCGCATGGCGGCCAGCAGGAACATGACCGGGAAGGTCGCCACGAGGACGATCATCATCTGGAATTGGCCCCCGTAGTACGCGGCGATCACGAGCGCCACCGCCGCAGCGAACGCCACCGGCGCCAGCGGATGGAAGCGCCGCGTCATGCGAAAGAGCTCCGCCATTCCGACTATCGCGAGGCCGATGAGCGCGACGGCGAACGGGATCCCGCCCAGCGCCACGATGACGATCGCGAAGACGATCCACGGGATCGCTACTCCGATGCGGGCCATCGTCTCTCGGGTTGGGCGGCGCCTCGGTCGGCCGCGTGGTTCCTGCGGAGGTGGGCGCCGCGGCGGACGTGGCGGCGGCTCGTCGGGTGCGGGGCTGCGCACCCACGGAGCAGGCTCCAGATCTCCTCCGCGCGAAGCCTGTTCGGGCTCCAGTGGGGGTAGCTCCATCGCGGGCGACCTTAACGGCAGCAGGGATTTCTCGGGCTGCTATGCACGGGCGCCGAAACGGCGCCTGCGCTCGGCGAACTCCTCGAGCGACTCCTCGAACGCCTCGCGGGTGAAGTCGGGCCAGAGCTCCGGGCGAAAGACGAGCTCGGAGTACGCGCATTGCCACAACAGGTAGTTGGAGACGCGCAGCTCGCCGCTGGTCCGGATCAGGAGATCCGGGTCATGCATCTCCGGCGCGTAGAGATGCCGGCGAAACTCCTCCTCCGTCGATCCCCGGAACGCAGCGGCGGCATCCACGATCTCCGCGCGCCCGCCGTAGTTGAACGCCACGAAGAACCGGATCACGTCGTTGTCCCTGGTGAGGTCCTCCGCCCACTCCATCCGGCGGATGAGCTCGGGCGCCACGCCATCGCGCCTGCCGATGAAGCGCATCCGCACGCCCTCCTCGTGGAGCTCCGGAGTCTCGTTGTCGATGCGCTCGGCGAACATCCGCATCAGGCCGTCGACCTCCTCCCTGGGTCGCGACCAGTTCTCGGTCGAGAAGGAGAAGACGGTGAGCTCCTGAACCCCCAGGTCCACCGCGTCGCGGAGCCGATCCTTCACGACGTCCGCTCCCGCGCGGTGCCCCTCGATCGGCGAGAGGCCGCGCCTCTGGGCCCACCGCCCGTTGCCGTCGGTGATGATCGCGACGTATTTCGGGGCCGAGGCCATACGCCCCCGAGTCAAACCTCGAGGATCTCTTCCTCTTTGCCCTTTAGCAGCGACTCGATCTCGCCGATCGCCTCGTCGGTCAGCCGTTGGAGCTCGCTCTCCGCCCGGCGCTCGTCGTCCTCGCCGACGTCCCCCTCCTTCTTCAGCTCCCGAAGATCGTGCATCACGTCGCGGCGGATGTTGCGGACGGCGACCCGCCCCTCCTCGGCCACGTTGTGCACCACCCGCACCAGATCCTTCCGGCGCTCCTCGTTCAGCTCGGGGATCTGCAGCCGGACCACGTTGCCGTCATTCGACGGGGTGAGGCCCAGGTCGGACTCCATGATTGCCTTCTCGATCTGCTTGATGGCGTTCTTGTCGTAGGGCGTGAGCGTGAGGAGCCGCGTGTCGGTTGCGGCGACCTGGGCGAGCTGCCGGAGCGGCGTCTCGGTGCCGTAGTAGTCGACGATGACGCGGTCGAGCAGGTGCGGGGAGGCGCGGCCGGTCCGCACGGTGGCGAGCTCGTGCCGGTACGCCTCGACCGACTTGTGCATGCGGTCCTTGGCGTCCTCGAGGAGCTCGTCGGTGAATTCGCTCATCCCGCCACGGTCTCCTCGGGGCTTGTCACCGGGCGGTCCAGTCGCCCGTTCGACGAAACGACGGTGCCGACGCGCTCCCCGGACACGATCCGGTCGATGTTTCGCTCATCGGCGAGGTTGAAGACGCAGATCGGGAGATCGTTGTCCATGCACAGGGAGAGCGCCGTGGAATCCATCACGCGAAGGCCGAGCTCGATCGCCTGGCGGTGGGTGATCTCGGGGATGAACTTCGCGTCCGGGACCTCCGATGGATCGGCGTCGAAGACCCCCTCGACCCCGTGCTTCGCCATCAGGATCACATCGGCGTGGATCTCGAGCGCGCGGAGCGCCGCGGCCGTGTCCGTCGTGAAGAACGGGTTGCCGGTGCCCGCGGCGAAGATCACGATGCGCCCCTTCTCCAGGTGCCTGATCGCCCGGCGGCGGATGTAGGGCTCGGCGACCTCGGTGACCTGGATCGCCGAGAGCACCCGGGTGTGTGCGCCGCGCTTCTCGAGGGCGTCCTGGAGCGTCAGCGCGTTCAGCACCGTGGCCAGCATCCCCATGTAATCGGCGGTCGCACGGTCCATGCCCGCGGCGGCCCCCTGGAGCCCGCGATAGATGTTGCCCGCCCCGACGACCAGCGCCATCTCGACGCCGCGCTCGACGACATCGTGCACCTGGGCGGCGATGCCCTCGACGCGCTCGGGATCAGTGCCGTAGTCGAGGTTTCCCATCAGAGCCTCGCCCGAGAGCTTCAGCAGAACGCGGCTGAATGCGGGTTCTTCCGACACGCCGCGGACAATCGTAATGGGCTACTCGCCCACCACGAACCTGGCGAAGCGCGCGATACGCACGTTCTCACCCGTCTTGGACGCGAGCTCCGCGCGCAGATCCTCGATCGTCTTCCCCTCGTAGCGGTCGGAGCGCACGTGCTCCTGCTCGAGCAGCGCGACCTCCTTCGACCATTTCTGAAGCTGACCCTCGACGATGCGCTCGACGATGTCGTCCGGCTTGCCCTCCTCGCGGGCCTTGGCCTCGAACACCCTCCGCTCCGCCTCGCGAAGGTCGGGGTCGATGTCATCGGCCGATACGACCAGCGGCGGGGATGGCGTCCCGGCAATGTGAATCGCGACCTCGTTCGCGAACTCCCTGAACTCGTCCCCGCGGGCGACGAAGTCCGTCTCGCACTGGACCTCCACCAGCACGCCGACCTTGCCGGTCGCGTGGATGTAGGACATGACCACGCCCTCGCTGGTCGCGCGCCCGCTGCGCTTCGCGGCCGACGCCTGACCCTTCACACGGAGGACCTCGATCGCCTTGTCGACGTCGCCCTGTGCCTCGGCCAGGGCGGCCTTGCAGTCCATGATCCCGGCGCCTGTGCGGTCCCGGAGCGCCTTCACGTCGGCCGCCGACACGTTCGTCTTCGTGCTCACGTGCTCGCCTCCTGACCGGCCTGTGCGGGCGCCTGTCCCGCGCCCTCGGTCCCGGCCGCTGCCGCCGCTGCCGCCGCCTCCTCGGCCTCCTTCTTGGCGCGCTCCTCGGCCTCGCGTCGTTGACGTTCCTCCTCTTGGCGACGCCGCCGCTCCTCCTCCTCGGCGTGGCGCTTTGCCTCGGCTTCGCGCCATGCCTGCGCGGACTCATAGACAGCCTCGCCGACCGTGCGGATGACCAGCTCGCAGGAGCGGATCGAGTCGTCGTTGCCGGGGATCGGGTAGATGACGGGTCGCGGATCGACGTTCGAGTCGACGAGCCCGATGATCGGGATCCGAAGCCGCTCGGCCTCGCGGAGCGCGATGGCCTCGGTCTTCAGATCGATGATGACGACCGCTTGCGGAATCCGCTGCATGTTGCGGACGCCGCCGAGGTTGTACTCGAGCTTCGCGAGCTCCGCCTCCCGCGCCATCCGCTCCTTCGTCGGCAGCAGATCGAGCTGACCCGCGTCGCGAAGCTCGGTCAGCTCGTGCAACCGGTCGATGCGCGCGGACATCGTGTGGAAGTTCGTGAGCAGACCGCCGAGCCACCGCTGGTTGACGTACGGCATGTCGCAGCGATCGGCCCATTCCTTGATCGAGTCGCGCGCCTGCTTCTTCGTGCCGACGAACAGGACGGTGCCGCCCTTGCTCGCGATGTCCGCGGCAAAGCGCCGCGCCTCGGCCAGCAGGTGCTCCGTCTGCAGCAGATCGATGATGTGGATCCCGTCGCGCTCGCCGAAGATGTACGGCCGCATCCGGGGATCCCAGCGTCGCGTCTGGTGGCCGAAGTGAAGGCCGGCCTCCAGCAGCTCCTTGATTCCGGGTTCGGACATGAGGCTCCCTTGATCGGTTTTCGGTTGGTCTCCCAACGGCGCCGCGGGGACCCGGCTGCGTGTCGCATGTGCCGGGCAGGGCCCCGTGCCTTCCGTCGGGGGTCGGTTACTGGTCGTGGGGGATTGTAGGGAGCCTAAGCGTGGCGGCACGGCGGCCGGGTGATCGGCAGCGAGGGTGGCCGCCCGCGAACGGGAGGCCGTTTGGACGGTTTCTTTCGCTATGCGCAAGCGAACGTCCAAAAGTGGTTGTCTTCGCGAAATCGCTCGGTTATCCGGCCTCCCCTACTTGCCCTGCTCCGCCCGCGCCCGCTCCAGCGCCTCGGCCAGATCAGGAGGCAGCGAGGAGCTGAACTCCACCACCTCGCCGCTGAACGGATGCGTGAACCCCAACCGTGCGCTGTGCAGGAACTGGCGCCCCAACCCATGGCGCCCCGCGTGGCCGTACTGCGGATCCCCCGCCACCGGGTGGCCGATCGCGGCGAAATGGGCGCGGATCTGGTGGGTGCGGCCGGACTCGAGCCGGGCCTCGACGAGCGCGTCCGCGGCCAGCGTCTCGAGGACCGTGAAGTGCGTGCGCGCCTCCCGCGGGCCCCGGCCGCCAACCGCGCGGCGTGCCGGCGCGCGGTAGTCGCGGCCGAGCGGGGCATCGATCGTGCCCGAGCGAGAGCGCGGCCGGCCCTCGACCAGCGCCAGGTAGGTGCGGCTGACCTCGCGACCCTTGATCTGGGCGGCGAGGCGCCGATGGGCCTCGTGGCGGCGCGCGACCAGCATCAGCCCCGACGTGTCCTTGTCCAGGCGATGGACGATCCCCGGACGCTCGGGATCCTCTCCGCCTCCGAGCAGCTCGCCCAGCACGTCGACGAGCGTGTCCCCTCGATGCCCGGGGGCGGGGTGTACGACCAATCCGGCGGGCTTGTCCACCACCGCCAGCCACTCGTCGGCGTGGACGATCCGCGGCCGGGGGGTCACCCCGGTCCCGGCTTCGGCTTCGCCTCGTCCCCCGCCGGCGCCGGGCTCAGCGAGACGAGCACCAGGCCCAGCGCGCCGAGCGTGATCGCCACGTCGGCGAGGTTGAACGCCGGCCACAGCGGGGGGTCGATGAAGTCGGTGACCGCATCCATACGTACGCGGTCGGCGAGGTTGCCGATCGCTCCGCCCGCCAGGAGCCCGACAGCGAGCCACAGCCCGGGGCGCGTCGGATCGAGCGCGAACCACATGACCACCAGGGCCAGGGCGACGACGGTAACGGCGAGCACGAACCCCTCCCCCTGGCCGATCCCGAACGCCAGTCCCGAATTCGGCGTGTTGGTCAGGCGAACGCCAAGCGCGATCGTTTCGTGGTCACCGACCGAGAGCGAGGAGACCACGACGGCCTTCGAGACCTGGTCCAGAAGCACGATGGCGCCGCAGACCAGGAGCACCCGCCGCCAGGCGGCGACGGCAGGGCCGCTGCGCCGCGACGGCCTCACCCGGCGATGAGCCCGACTACCACCCGCTGAAGGATGAGCAGCAGGATGATCCCCAGGATCGGGCTCAGGTCGAGGGCGAATCCGCCGCCGCCGATCGGCGGCAGAAAGCGCCGGAAGAGATTGAGGTATGGGTCCGTGACCTCCTCGATGAACCCGATCGAGGCTCGCAGCGCGCGGTTGTACGGGATCCGCGGGATCCAGGTGAGCAGGACACGGATGATGATCAGGACGAGGTACACCAGGAACAGGGCGCCGACGTAGTCCGCGATCACGTCCCGCGTGTCCGCCAGCAGGATCAACGGAACCGCTCCAGCGAGGCGTTGACCGCGCTGACGAACGCGTCCTCGACGACCCCTTCGAGCTGAGCCAGGCCGGCCTCGGTCGCGCCGCCGGGAGGGGCCACGGCCTCGCGGATCGTGGCGGGATCGCGCTTGCGCAAGAGCTCGGCGGTTCCGGCGAGCGCGCCCGCGACGAGCTCACCGGCCACGGCCGGATCGAGGCCCTCCCGCTCGCCTCCCCGCGCCAGCGCCTCGGCGACCAGGGCGATGTACGCCGGGGAGCTCGACATGACCGCCATCGCTGCGTCGAGGCGGCGCTCGTCCATCTCGACGACGTCTCCGAGCACGCCCAATAGCTCGAGCAGCTCGTCCCGCAGGCCATCCGGCATCTCGTGCGCCGGTGCATGGCACAGCACGCCCCGCCGCACCTCGACCGGCTGATTCGGCATGACCCGCAGGATCGGGACGCCGGGAAAGGAATCGGCGATCCGCGCGATCGGCGTCACCGCAAGCACCGACAGGAGCGCGGGGGCGGTGCCTTCGAGCTCCTCGGCGACCGCGCCCAGCGCGGCCGGCTTCACCGCCAGCACGATGACATCGCTGTCGTTCGCGAGATCCCGAAGGGTTGAACGCGTCTCGCCTCCCACCTGCCCGGCGAGCGCCTCGGCACGAGGCGCGTCGAGATCGCAGAAGACCATCGCCTCGGGCCCGCCGGGGCCGGCGGCCCAGCCGCGCGCCA
>Ga0126314_10000999_pt1 | contig 13369 bp, 12 predicted proteins | sample Plot105B_FD_92535 | JGI IMG/M metagenome (GOLD analysis project Ga0126314, IMG submission 92535) | Serpentine soil microbial communities from UC McLaughlin Reserve, CA, USA - Plot105B | ecosystem: Environmental > Terrestrial > Soil > Grasslands | place: USA: UC McLaughlin Reserve, Lake County...
TTTCTGGGTGTTTATGCCGAAAATATCAGCCGCGAAAACATGAGCCGCTATCACGTGAACCAGGTGCGTGGCGTTGGAGTGACCCAGATAATTAAAGACAGTCCTGCCGAGAAAGCCGGCTTGCGGAAAGACGACGTCATCCTGCGCATCGAAGGCGAGAACGTGAGTAGCGTTCGCAAACTCAACCGGCTGGTTTCGGAAATGGCTCCGGACCAGTCCGTAAGGATCACTGTAAGTCGCGGCGGCGCGGAGCAGGAAGTCACTGCGACCATCGGCAAACGCAACGCCCCCAACATGGTTCGAGATCTTTTCTCAGGCAATTCCGACATTTGGAAACGGGGTCGGGAACCATGGGCCTGGAAATGGGAAGGTCCGCTGGTCGGTCGAGGCGATTTGGTCGACAACGATGGTGACCTTTCATTCGTCCTGGGCAACAGTCGACGAATCGGCGTGAGCACCATGGAACTCAGCAAACAGCTCGCAGACTATTTTGGTATCACGGGCGGTAAGGGCGTGCTGGTAACCTCAGTCACTGATAATGGCCCGGCAGCCAAGGCGGGTGTGAGAGCGGGAGACGTGATAACTGCGGTCGACGGTGAAGCAGTTGACTCGCCCGGCGACATCTCGCGAGCAATCAATCGCAAGAAAGAGGGCGAGGTTAATCTAACCATCGTTCGGAACAAGTCGCAGCAAACGATCCGCGTCATTCCTGCCGAAGGTGAGGCTTTACCGAGAACGTTGGGCCAGCCCCAGATTGGGCGTCGCATTGTTATTCCGCGAATCGAGATCACAACTCCTGAGATAGACGTCGCAATGCCGCGCATCGTGATCCCCTCGATTCCTTCGATTAACATTGAAATGCCACGCGTGCGCGTGAGGCCGGGAGCGAGAATTCGAACTGTGAATGGCCCCATTTAGCCATTCCGCAACTTCGCCGAACAAGTCGTCCGCAGGTTATACAGAACGGATCTGTGTAATCTGTGGATGACTTGCGTTAACCATGTTGGTTATGTGATGATCCAAAGCGATGCGAACCATTATAACCAGCCCTGATCTTTTGAGGAGTGAATAAGAGTGAAAGCGGAATTGCAGAAGTTAATCGCTTTGCAGAATCTCGATACAACTATACGGAAACTAGAAAAAGACCAACAAGCGATACCGGAAAGGCGCGCTGAGATCGAAGGAGAGTTCGATCAGCGCGCCTTTGAAATTAGAGGCCTGGAAAGCCGCCGCGACGAAGCCAAACACACTCGAGCGCGTCTGGAAATCGAAGTGGTAGAACAAAGAGGTCGCGCCGAGAGAGCAGAGCGAAACCTGATGTCGTCGAAAAAGCAGGACGAATACACCGCGGCAATTCGCGAGGCAGATTCAGCCCGGAAACAGATCTCGGCTTTGGAGACGCAGATTCTCGAACAGTTGGAGCAGCTCGAACAGGCAGAAGCGTCTTTGAACGAACGAGCAGATGAGATCGCCAGCCTGAATTCGGATCGCGAAGCACGCCTGAAAGCGTTTGACGCCGAAACGCAAACGATCGGCGTCCGGCTGGAAGCAGCTCGCAAGGAGCGCGAAGAGTTGTTTGCCAATCTGCCGAAACAGTTGAGCAGCCTCTACGCGCGAATCAAGGCACGGATTCGCGATGGCGTGGCAGTAGCAGAAGCGCGCAATCGTTCCTGCACAGCGTGCTTTATGTCGCTCAGGCCGCAAGTGATGGCGGAAATACGGCGCGGCGAGGAAATCCTCACTTGTGATAACTGTGGTCGCATTCTTTACTACGTGCCGGCAGAATCACTACAGGCGGCGGCGCCTCAGCCTAACGTCGCGATAACTTAGGAAAGCTCAGGGACAGGATTAACAACATGTCTCAAGATTTACAAGACACGAATCTTGTAAATCCTGAGACATCTTGTTAATCCTGTCTAAATTTTTGCGCAAGGGGATACATACATGCGGGTTTTGGTAACAGGTGGGGCCGGCTACATCGGAAGTGTCGTTAGCGAACAACTGGTAATCGATGGCCACGAGGTTGTGGTCTACGACAATCTTTCCAAAGGACATCGAGACGCAGTTGTTGAGGGCGCAGATTTTGTTGACGGAGATCTGTTGAATGCAGACCAGCTTCGCCAAACGCTCAACGAGAATCGAATTGAAGCGGTTATTCACATGGCCGCGTATTCACTCGTGGGGGAGTCCGTTGAGGCGCCGGCGAAGTACTACCACAACAACGTCGTCGCTGGATTAGTGTTGCTTGATGCGATGCGCGAGTGCGGAGTGAGTCGCATCGTCTTTTCTTCCACTGCCGCGACGTACGGCGAGCCTGAAGCGCAGCCGATCCTGGAATCCGCGCCTACGAACCCTACCAATCCTTACGGCGAAACAAAACTCGCAATTGAACGCGCGATGCACTGGTATGAAAAGGCGTACGGGATCAGGTACGCATCGTTGCGATATTTCAACGCCGCGGGAGCGAGTGAGAACTGTGGCGAAGACCACGATCCCGAAAGTCACATTATTCCGATCACGTTGCAGGCAGCCGCTGGTAAACGTGCTCACGTCGAGATCTTTGGCGATGATTATCCGACGGCTGACGGTACCTGCATTCGCGACTACATTCATGTAATCGATCTGGCGCGGGCGCATATTCTCGCGCTCGATGTGTTGAGCGAACGGAGCGCGATCTACAACCTCGGTTGTGGTGGTGATGGATACAGTGTGCGTGATGTTATCGAAACTGCGCGGCGCGTTACAGGCAAAGATATACCGGTGCGGATGGGAGCCCGGAGGGCAGGAGATCCCGCTGTCTTGATCGCGAGCTCAGACAAGATCAAGAGCGAGCTTGGCTGGCAGCCGCAGTTTCAGGATCTGGGATTGATTATTGAATCAGCGTGGCGCTGGATGCAGGACCATCCGAACGGCTATGTTAGCCGTGGATGAAGACCGCGGATTTATCTGCGGCCCACGATGTCAAAGTCAAAATTAACATCGTCGTTCACGCGCACCATGCCATGAAACGCTGAGGTCGCCTTCACCTTGTAATCGTCGCGATCGATACTGAACTTACCAACTGCGCGAAGAGTATCTCCGTTAATTGTTACTACGGCTGGAATGGTAACGGGTCGTGTTACCCCGTGCAGCGTCAGATTTCCGATAATCTTCACATCGTACTGGCCCGCCGACCTGGACGTCGCCATAACACTCGTACTTTGAAAGGTGATGTCGGGATATTGATCGGGATGAAATACGATCTCTTTTAGCTCTTTGTCGATGATCTGTTTCTGCTGATCCGTGAAGTCAGCGCCCGTCTCGTGTAGCGAAGCGGCTTTCACGTCCAGACGCAAAGAGGCAGGCGTAATCGTGTCAGGAGTGAGTTCGACTCGTCCGCTGAAATCGCTTGCCGCAAGATGATGGGTGTGGCCCTTGAACCAGAGAAGACCACTCGGGCTTGCGTGGGCCATGAACTTGCTCTGGCTCGGGTCGAGATTATAGATTACGGTGGCAGGCGTCACCGCCAGTGAAGCGGGAGCCATAAGCGCGGCCATGATCAGCCCAATAATTAATATTCGCATGGTTCAAATCTAACATGCCTAAAGCAGAAGTAAAACGAACGAAGCAGAAGCGGGGCACCGTTGTTACCGTTGCTGAGTTTTTGAGTCTCGAGCGTCCGAAAGGCGATCTGGTTTTGAAGGTAGGCCGCGAGCAGGTTTCAGTTACGAGCCTGGATCGTATTTACTGGCCCGACGAGAATCTCACCAAGTTTGATCTTCTCAGCTTCTACCTGAAGGTCGCTGATTACATTATGCCGTTTCTGCAGGACCGCCCGGCCATACTTCAGCGATATCCGCGCGGCATCAAAGCGCCGATGTTCTTCCAACAGGACCTCGACAGTGCCCCTGAATTCATCAAGACCGCGAGGCTTACAAACCAGGAAGGCCGGCAACTCGATTACGGCGTTTATTCAACGACTGCTTCTCTGCTTCACTTCGTAAATCTTGGAACGATCGAACAGCATCCGTGGCATTCAATAATCAAACGGTTGGACAAGCCTGACTGGATTGCGATCGATCTCGATCCTAAACGCGCGCCGTGGGAGAACGTGTTGCAGGTTGCGTTGCTGGTGAAGGAAGTGGCGGACGAGATCGGGTTGCAAGCGTTTCCGAAGACTTCGGGATCGTCCGGCATCCACATCTATGTGCCGCTCAAGCCGAAGAATGAGTACGAGAAAGTAGGAGAGTTTGTGCGACTGTTCGCGAGCGAGGTTGCGGGGCGGGCGCCGAAGATCGCGACTGTCGAGAGAACGATTGCGAAGCGAAAGAGCACGCAGGTTTACGTCGACTGGATGCAGAATGCGAGAGGGAAGAGTTTGGCGGCAGTGTTTACGGCGCGGGCAAAGCCGGGAGCAACGGTTTCGATGCCTTTGACGTGGAAACAGATCGAGAACGGCGTGAAGATTCAGGACTTCACTATCACGAACGTGCCGGAGCTCTTGCAGAAGGGCGATCCCTGGGCTGACTTCTTCAACGCGCGGCAGACCCTACGCCTTAAATAGTAGCCGCAGATTGTCGCAGATGAACGCTGATTAAGATCTGCGTTTGTCTGCGAAAATCTGCGGCTTAAGATTCGCCTTGACGTGTCCCCGCCTCTGCGCTTATCCTTTTTCCGCGCTATGAACCAAAGCCTGTCCCGCCATTATTACTATTACGGCCCGCTCTCCTCTGGGAGGGACGGTCAGGCGTGGGCTGTCGACGGATGATGTAGCACCCGAGACAAGTTTCCTAAACCGGCCATCAATCCCAGGAGGATTGGTGGCCGGTTTTTTTGTGCCGAACCTCCTCGCTTACGAAATTGAGGTAAACAAGTGATTACAGCAAGCGAACCCAAACCTCTCTTACTCGACCACGTCGACATGCGCATGGTCACTGCAACCGACGAGCTCAACACGCTCGATCGCAATGCCCTCGTGAAGCTCGACCCCGACCACCCCGGCTTTCGAGATGCCGATTATCGTGCCCGCCGTAACGCCATCGCGCAGATCGCCATGACTTACGAGCCTGGCTCACCGATCCCGACCGCTCCTTACACGGAACTCGAACATGGTGTCTGGAAAAAGATCTGGGACGCCCTCGAGCCTGCGCATCGTGAACACGCCTGTGCCGAATATAATGACTGCCTCGATCGGCTGGCCTTCGATCAGGATCGCATCCCGCAACTGGATGAAGTCAGTCAGAAGGTGGAAGCAATCAGTGGCTTCCGGCTCGAGCCGGTAGCCGGCCTCGTTGAGCCCCGCGTCTTTCTCGAGTCGCTGGCCCGTGGCGTCTTTCTGTCCACGCAGTACATTCGTCATCACTCGACGCCCTTGTACACGCCGGAGCCAGACGTGGCGCACGAAATAATCGGCCACGCGGTGACACTCGCGAGCAAACGTCTCGCGGAGCTAAACCGGCTCTTCGGCGAAGCCGTCAGCCGCACAAATGTGGCGAGCGAGCTGGACCGCCTGGCCCGCGTCTACTGGTTTACGATCGAATTCGGAGTATTGCGTGAAAACGGCCGGGTTAAGGCTTATGGCACTGGCCTGTTGTCGTCAGCGGGCGAACTGGCGGAGATGCACAAGGCTGAGCTGCGACCATTGAGTCTCGAAGTCGCAGCAAATCACATCTACGATCCAACTCACTTCCAGGCAATGCTGTTTTGTGCAGATTCTTTCGACGAGATGTACGAGATGCTCAGAGAATTTCTTATCCGTTGGTAAAACCAGCCACCGATTACACGGATAGCTGTGTTTTCGGATCGACTTGTTGTTGTTTTTGGATCGGAGATCAGGTGAACGGAGATTTGCTAAGGAATTACCGCCCCGATCTGTTCACTTCTACGGCACTGTCATTGCTATAAGGGTTTTCCCTTCCTACAACCGTCCGCCAATTTGGAGGTAACATGCTAAGCAAAAGGATCGTGATTTTCTTAATGTTCGTAGCCGCTCTCCTTGCGACTTCCTCAGCATTGGCCCAATCAACCGCCACCATCCAGGGCTCGGTCACCGATTCGAAAGGCGCGGTGCTGCCGAATGCAACTGTGATCGTCAGAAATAGAAACACGTCGGCTGAACGGACCATCCAAACCGACAGCGACGGTAATTATCAACTTGCCGCTTTACCGGTTGGACTTTATTCAGTCGAGGTAAGGGTTGAGGGATTCAAAACACAGGTCGCGGATCACGTGACTCTCGAGGTTGCCAAAACGATCGTCCAGAACTTCCAGATGGACGTTGGCGCGATCTCCGAACAAGTACAGGTCTCGTCAGACGTGCCTGTAATCGAGACCACAACCACCTCAGTCGGCACGGTTATCAACCAGCGAACAGTGCAGGAGATTCCACTTAACGGGCGCCATTTCGTGGATCTTGGGCTGCTTATTCCCGGTTCTGTGACACCGCCGCAAAACGGATTTCTCACGGCTCCCCTGCGCGGTCAGGGCTCGTTTGCCATCAATACCGCCGGTAATCGCGAAGACACTGTAAACTTCATGATCAACGGCATCAATCTCAATGACATGGTCCAGAACCAGATTACGTTCCAGCCTTCAATCAACACAGTTCAGGAGTTTAAGGCTGACAACTCAACCTTTAGCGCTGAGTACGGCCGCAACTCAGGCGCCATCGTGAACATCGCCACCCGTTCGGGCACTAACGACTATCACGGTGAACTTTTCGAGTTCATGCGCAACGACTTTTTCGACGCTCGCAACTTCTTCGACCGCACCCCTGACCCGGCCCCCTTCAAACGCAACCAGTTTGGATTCAATCTTGGCGGCCCTTTGAACCTGCCGCACTTCGGTGAGGGCGGTCCAGTGTTTGGCTACACCGGCAAAAACAATACCTTCTTCTTCCTGAGCTATGAAGGCTTGCGCCAACGACAGGGTCTGACGATCTCCGGTGTAACTGTTCCCACCCTCGCACAACGCGCGGCGGTGACGGATCCAGTCATAAAGCAGCTCCTGCCGCTGATTCCAGTGCCCAACGTGGGCGCTAACGGATTTGGCGGTGCAGCTACTGCACCCGTGAATATCGATCAAGTTACCCTCGACCTGAACCATAATATTGGCGTTAACGATCGCCTGCATGGTTATTACGCCATCCAACGCGATGAGCGCGGTGAGCCGACGCTCCAGGGAAACTCCATCCCCGGTTTTGGCGACACGCGCCAATCTCGCCGGCAGATATTCACGCTGAACGAAACGCACACCTTCGGCTCCGCAGTCGTCAATGAAGCACGGTTCGGCTTCAACCGGATCCATATCGCCTTCACGCCGAACGCACAATTGAACCCGCTCGACTTTGGCATCAAGAACGGAGTTACCGAGGCAATCGGATTACCCCAAATCGCCGTGACCGGAACCGGTCTGAATTTTGGCGGGCCAGCGGGGTTCCCGCAGGGGCGTTCAGATACTACTTACGTGTTTTCCGACACGCTGAGCTATCTGCGCGGTAACCACTCTTTCAGGTTCGGTGGTGAGTGGCGGCGCTTTCTAAACAACAACTCCAATAAAGACACGGGAAGCTTCGCGTTTGCAAACATGGCCGCGTTTCTCGCCGGCACTGCAAATACTTTCGCAGTCACACTCGGCGACGTTTCATCGGCAATCTCGCAAGGCGCGCTCGGCGTGTTCGTCCAGGACAACTACAAGGTGCGTTCCAATCTTACCTTTGAGCTTGGTTTTCGCTACGACTGGTTGATGTCACCGACCGAACGATATGACCGCTTTGTTGATTACGTACCGGAGGTGAATTCGTTGGTGCAGGTCAATCACGGCATCGCGCCGGTCTACCATACCAACGCCCAAAACTTTCAACCGCGCTTAGGGTTTGCCTGGGATCCGTTCAAGGATGGAAAGACTTCGATCCGTGGCGCCTATGGCATTCTCGCTGACCAACCAATCACAAACCTGGTAACCGGTAACGCCTCGAACCCGCCATTTGCTACGAGCGTCGCATTGCCGGCGAATGCAACTACGCAACTCTTCAACGCTAGCTGTCAGGTCGGCTGTAACGCGGTGCCAGGTGCTACAGTCTCGCCCAGTTCTTCTGATCCGGAATTCAACAACGCTTACATTCAATCGTGGAACCTGAACGTGCAGCGCGAACTCCGGCAAGGATTGGCAGTAACAGTGGGCTACTTCGGATCGAAGGGCACGCACCTTCGGCTCACTCGAAACCTGAATCAAACGTTTCTGAATGCCGCGCTTAATCCGGTACGCCGCTTTCCGACGCTGTCGCCAAACAGCCCGATCTCTCCGGGAGTGCCGCTTTTGAACATCACGTTTCGTGAAGGCACGGGCAACTCGAATTACAACGCTCTTTGGGTCACCGCAAACAAGCGAATGGGCAAAGGGCTTCAGTTCAATGCCTCGTACACCTTCTCGAAGTCTATCGATTACAACTCGCAAAGCTCGCAAGGCGTGACCGTGCAGGACAGCTACAACCTGCGGGGCGACCGCGGATTGTCGGACTTCGATGTGCGTCATCGATTTGTGATCAGCGGGTTGTACGAGCTGCCGTTCAGAGGCAATCAATTGAAAGAGGGATGGCAGCTCTCCTTCATCGAGCAATCACAGACCGGAAATCCCGTGACGCTGCTGGCGGGGAATGCCGGCGCGTTGCCGGGCGCAATACCCGCAGCGAACGCAAATTCGTTAACGGGTCTTGCCACGCTTCGTCCTGACATCACGGGGCCGCTCACGATCTCACCGACGGCTGTGTCGAGTGGAATTGGCGTGCAGTGGTTTCCAAACCTTGTTTGCGATCCGCGGCCGGGTGGCTCATGCCCGTCAGGCTCGACCGTCGTGTTGCCGGTGCAGTTTATAAATGGGAAGAGCGTCTACCATTTCGGCAGCATGGGACGAAACGTAGTTATTGGACCAGGCTTCCACAACACTGACCTGTCTCTGATTAAGCGCACGAAGCTGAGTGAACGCCAGATGATCGAGTTCCGCTGGGAAGTCTTTGACGTGTTCAATCACGCGAACTTCGGGCAACCCGGACGGACCGCGCAGGTTGGTAGCACGACCTTTGGCGTTATCACCAACACGCGTTTCGCGACGGGAGATTCGGGTTCTTCAAGGCAGATGCAGTTTGCGTTGAAGTACAAGTTCTAGGTAAACCATTAACCACAGATTACACGGATAAATCCTGATTCAATCTGTGTAATCTGTGGTTAAGCACTTCTCAACCGTTGCTGTTAGATCGTCTAGTGTCTGTTCGGCCGTGACCGCGATGTGAAGCTGGGCCAACGCATAAATAGGTCTTCGATAATCGTAGCGTGCTTCGGCCTCTTCCCGCATCCTTCCCAACGGGCGATCTTCATCTGACGCGGCGATTCTTTCCCAACAAATCCCAAACGGCGTGTCGAGCCAAACACTCAAACAACCGTATTGATCGATCAGCGCACGATTTGCTTCCTCGATCCAGGCGCCGCCGCCGAGCGCGATTACACCAGCGTCCCCACTCTGCAAAAGCTCGCGCAGTGCGTTAGTCTCGATTACGCGAAAAGCAGACTCGCCGTCTTCGTTGATAAGTTGGGCGGGAGTTCGGCCCAGGCGACCCGTGATCCACTCGTCAAGGTCAACCATTACGACATTGAGGCGTTGGGCCAGCTCGCGAGCGACCTTGCTCTTGCCGCAGCCCATAAAGCCGGTGATTACGATTGGTCCCACTCGGTTCATCTCTTCGCCAGCGATTCCAGCAGCGTGAAAAATTCAGGAAACGAGATCCCGACGCATTCTGCACCGGCGATCTCAGTCTCGCCTTTCGCAAGCAGAGCAGCGACGGCGAAAGCCATTGCAATGCGGTGATCGCCATGCGAGTCGATTAACGCGCCTTGCAGTTGCGTTGGACCTGAAACCCACAACCCGTCGTCAAACTCTTCTACTTCGGCGCCCATTGCGCGCAGATTTGAAGCTGTAGCCGCAAGTCTGTCGCTCTCCTTCAACCGCAGTTCTGCGGCATCTCGAATGCGGATTCCGCCGGCAATCTGCGAACCTGCGACTGCGAGCAAAGGTAATTCGTCGATCAATGATGGAATGATCGAGCGGCTCAAGGTCCGTTCAGCTTCACTCGCAGCCCCACTGATTCCGCCGTGAACTTCAATTGTTCCGAACGGCTCGTTGCGTTCGGTTTGCAAGCCGGTGGTTGAAATGCTTCCGCCCCAGGAACTCAGCACTGACAGAAATGCCGCACGCGTGGGATTCAACCCGGCGCCTTCGATCGTCAGTCGAGATTCAGGCAGGAGCATCGCTGCGGCAACAAAGTATGCGGCCGACGAAGCATCGCCGGGAATCGTGATCGCGCCGCCGCGGAAACGTGCTGGACCAGCAACTGTAACCGACAGATCCGGGTTTGTTGTTACCGGAACGCCGAATCCGTTGAAAAGCCGCTCAGTGTGATCGCGAGAAGGTGAAGTTTCGATCACCGTCGTTTCGCCTTCCGCATGGAGGCCGGCAAATAGGATGGCGGACTTGACCTGTGCGCTTGCGACTGGGAGCTTGTAAATAATCGGCGCGAGCCGGTCTGAGCCCTGGATTGTTAAAGGCGCCTTGCCGTTGGTTGCTTCAATCTTCGCTCCCATCAATTCGAGCGGTTCGATGATGCGTCGCATCGGCCGCGAACTCAGCGATTCGTCACCGGTGAGCTGTGCGGTGAGATCGTGCCCCGCTAAAACTCCGGCAAGAATGCGCAAGGTTGAACCACTGTTACCGCAGTCGAGGGGACGACGAGGCGTAATCAATTTCTGACTACCGGCGAAGATGAGCTTGTTGTGCTTGTGTTCGACAGAAACGCCGAGCTGCCGAAGGCAGGTAACTGTAGAAGCGCAATCGACTGCGGTTGAGAAGTTTGAGATCTCCGAGACACCGTCGGCGAGCGCTGCAATGAGTGCAGCGCGGTGAGATATCGACTTATCTCCCGGCAATCGCAAGCGGCCGCTGATCGAACGTGCTGGCGTTAATCTCATGATGTCAGATCTGTGCGTAACAGGACATAAGACTCTTGGGTATGCTATAAGTAAACATCCTGCGAACACGCATTTCCCTCGGCGCGGGATTTTCCCCCTAAACATATTTTGTAACATCTGGGCATCGCGCCTGAATATAGCTGTGTCTGCAATAATTTATCCGTCAGTATTGGTTGCCGAGGATTCGGTTGATACTCGCATTATGCTCAAGCGGGCCTTCGAATTGAAAGGCTATCGCGTTTTTGAGGCGGAAGATGGCCAGCAGGCGCTGGACATAGCGCGCCGGTATAATCCGAGTCTCCTCGTTATCGACTTGAACATGCCGGTTCTTGATGGTTTGGAGACCATCAAGAACTTCCGCAAATTCGAAGGGGATGCACAGCACACTCCGATTGTGGCGATAACCGCTTACGACGTCTACGGCATGAAAGAAGCTGCGCTGGAAACCGGCTGCAATAAGTATCTCAGCAAGCCGCTGGACCTGGCGGAACTGGATCGCACGCTTAAGAGCCTGGGCTTTATCGTTTGAATTAACCTATTCTTGACAGCGCTGCATGGAGCATGTTAAACCGTCGAACTCCTAATAAGTGTCTGATGGATTAGAAAGCAGCCAGACTCCTCGCGCAGTGGCTTTCGGAGAGGTCATGCATAAGCGTTGTGACGGTGGAAACTACCGAGTTAAGTTTGCCCAGCCGCATTGACACGATAGCGACCGCTGCCGCCGCGGTTGCCGAGTTTGTTGGCCGTTCAGGCATCAGTGATGACGCTGCGTTCGGTATCGACATGGCCGTGCGCGAGGCCGTGACCAACGCGGTGCTTCACGGCAATCGTCAACATGAGGACAAGAAAGTAGATATTACTTTGAAGAGCTCGCCTGACGCTGTCGAAATCAGCGTGCACGACCAGGGCCCAGGGTTTAACCCGGAAGAAATCCCAGATCCGACAGCACACGAGAACATCTTAAAAGCCTCGGGCCGTGGCATCTTTTTCATGCGCAGTTTTATGGACGAAGTCGACTGGTTGATAAGACCGGGCGGTGGTACAACGGTGCGCATGCTCAAGCGACGTTAATCGCAATTTCATAAAGGAGATTTCTGAAATGGCTGAGTTGAATATCAACGAGCGTCAAGCCGGAGATGTCACCGTTCTTGACATGAGCGGGAAGATAACGATCGGTGAGGGAAGCGTGTCCCTGCGCACCGCCATCCGACGACTGCTCGAAGAAGGCAAGAAGCGCATTCTGTTAAACCTGGCCGGCGTTGGCTATATCGATTCGAGTGGCATCGGCGAGCTTGTTTCCAGTTACACCGCAATCAACAAAGAGGGTGGACAGCTCAAGCTGCTCAATCTCACACAGAAACTACGGGATCTGCTGACTATAACGAAGCTCCTGACTGTCTTCGACGTTTACGAAAGCGAAGCCGAGGCACTCAACAGCTTCAAATAAGCATGCGAAATCTCTGAACGGAGAAAGCAATGGCTGAGCTCGATGTGAAAGAACGACAAGCGGGAGACGTCACCATTCTTGACCTGAGTGGTGAAGTGCGAATTGGCCAAGGCAGTATTTCCCTGCGCGACTCGATCAGGAAATTGGCGGACCAGGGAAAGACAAAGCTTTTGCTGAATCTCGCAGGGGTTAAATATATCGACTCGAGCGGTATCGGCGAGTTGATTGCGAATTACACGACGGTCAGTCGTCAGGGTGGCCAGCTTAAATTGCTGAAGCTAACCGATAAAGTTCAGAATCTGCTGGTAATTACAAAGCTGCTTACCGTCTTCGATACCTATGACGATGAAGCAGAAGCGTTGAAGAGCTTCCAGTAATTTCATTGCCGAATGCCAATTGCCAATTGCCAATTCTGGTTCATGCGCGTTTAGAAAATTGGCAATCGGCAATTGGCATTCGGCAATAACCAATGTTTCGCGCTGCATTTCGCCGTCTGCTTGCGATCGACGATCCACCCGAGCGGACGGCGCTTGCTTTTTCCATCGGCGTGTTCATCGCCTTCTCACCATTACTCGGTCTTCACACAATCATGGCGACCGCGCTCGCCTTTATCTTTCGCTTCAATAAGGTCGCCATCTATTCGGGCACTTTCGTTAACAATCCCTTCCTGACGCTCGTTCCTATAATTATCGCGTCTTACGCGATCGGCGCGTTCATCCTGGGACGGCCTTTACGCATCCCAGACGAGGGACTCGAGCTGCTCAAGAACCCCCGGATATTTTCAGGCGAGTATTACCGGCTGCTATTTGTGCAGAGCTGGACTATCGTTTGGCCCTTTTCGGTCGGGGCCATGGCCCTGTCGGTAGTTTGTTCGCTGTTGGCTTATCCGTTAACATTACGAACTCTGCGCGCTTACCGTGGCAGAAAA
>Ga0126314_10001000_pt1 | contig 13364 bp, 8 predicted proteins | sample Plot105B_FD_92535 | JGI IMG/M metagenome (GOLD analysis project Ga0126314, IMG submission 92535) | Serpentine soil microbial communities from UC McLaughlin Reserve, CA, USA - Plot105B | ecosystem: Environmental > Terrestrial > Soil > Grasslands | place: USA: UC McLaughlin Reserve, Lake County...
GCCTGTTTACTATTGATCGTTGTAATGGCGGTAATGGGAACGGGCTGCAAAAAGGACGATGCGGGATTTAAACATGATCCTTCCTCACAAATTACAGTGGATGAAATCTTTCCTGAAAAAGGAAGCGGAGGGACAGAAATTCTGATCAACGGAAGCAATTTTACAACGGATACATCGCAGGTGAAGGTAACCCTGAACGGAAATCCTTTAAAAATAATTGGTGCCAGTGGCAAACAATTGATGGTTTTGGTTCCTAAAAAAGCTGGATCAGGAGTAATTACCGTTACCGTTAACGGTAAAACGGCCACCAGCAAATCAATTTTTGCCTATGAATACACCCGTACAGCATCCACACTGGCAGGATCTGGTATCGCCGGATTTACAAACGGAAAAGGTACAGACGCAAGCTTTAATTTCAGCAGCGAATCCTGGTACCGCTGTAGTGGAATTGTGGTCGACGACAACCTGAACGTATATGTAACAGATGTAGGGAATCATTGTATCAGAAAAATCGATAAAGAAGGAAATGTGACCACTTTTGCAGGAGACCCATATCAGGGAGGCTTTGCAGACGGTAAGGGAACCGCTGCTAAATTCAGTATCCCTTACGGCTTGACCATCGATCCCGCCGGGAATCTTTACGTTGCTGATCCGGGAAACTGGGACCTTAGAAAAATAACTCCGGATGGTACAGCCACACTGTATGCTATGGTCACCGATCCCTGGGCCATTGCCTTTGACCGAAAAACAGGGAATGTATTTTATGCCAGCTGTGTTGCTCCAGCAACAGTTTACCAGGTTACACCAGAGCGTGTAATTACTCCGTCTGCTACCGGGCTTATTTATCCATCGGCAATGACTTTCGATTCGGAAGGAAACATGTTTGTGAATGTACATGGTGAAATGGTGATCAGGAAGTTTCTTGCCGGTAACTGGACGGGCGGCGATATCGTAGCAGGTTCCGGGGCCGTAGGGTATCTGGACGGTCCGGCCTTAACGGCACAGTTCTCCTTACCATGGGGGATGGCAATTGATGCCCAGAATAATTTATATGTTGCGGGCAACGGAGCAAGCGGTGGCGGCTGGGGCAATGCTGACCAGAGCATCCGTTATCTGGATGGTACGACCTATGAGGTCAGCACCTTTGCAGGCTCCGGCAGTGCCGGTAATTTAAATGGTATCGGAAAAGCCGCATCTTTTAATGCACCGGCCGGCGTTGCTGTCGATAAGAACGGAACTGTTTATGTACTCGACAGAAACAACAACAGTGTCAGAAAGATCGTCTCTGAATAATTAAAAATACCCAAACTTCAGGAAGCAAATAAAAACCAAATGCTTTTTCAAACTCGTTTTAGTAGTAGAGACCTCTGTACTACTAAAACTTTGTGGCTTGCATTTTATTCTAATCTCTCAAAAAATGGAAAAGATACCTACCATCAAAGATATAGCCAGACGACTAAAAATTAATCCCTCAACTGTATCCAGGGCGCTAAAAGGACATCCCAGTATCGGCCTTGTCACCACTATGAGAGTCAATAAAATCGCTAAAGAACTAAACTATCATCCCAACCAAAATGCGGTACTCCTCAAGCAGGGTAGAACCTACACCATAGGAGTAGTGCTGCCAGATATCGCAGAAGCATTTTACTGCGCACTTCTCAGTAAAATTGAGCGCTATTCGCGCAATAAAAATTACCATGTAATTTTTGCTCAGTCGCTTAGGAAACCCGAGCAGGAGCGGCAAATCCTGGACAATATGAAGAACCTAAGGGTAGATGGTGTTCTGCTTGCGGTCAGCAAGCCTATTGTACCGTCAAAGCAGATTGAACAGCTTAGAAGGTACAATATACCTGTTGTCATCTTAGATGATGAAAATCTGGCCAAAGATGAATTCTGCCAGGTGATCATTGAACACCTGTTTTCAATTTTAGAATATCAGCAACTACCTGGTCTAAAGGCCTGACCCCGGTCTCCCCTTTGATCTCCATATTTCGTTCAACCCATGCGCGCTCCCACCAGAAAAAGTCGGGAGCCTGCGTAGTTTTTCCCTGAAGTATAGTTTGTAAATGATGGATATACATTTCCCACCTTACCAGGTAATAATCCTTCATTAACCCTCCCCATTCTTTATACGCATATTCATGCAGGTTATCCTCTGCCGGAATGTTTTCTCCCCAATAAGTGATCAGCATCATGGCGTTCCTGATGTTTAGCTTTTTCTCCTCTTCCGTTTTTCCCAAACTTAAAGCCTGGGTTTTGTAAGTGTTTAACCGGTAGTAGGGGTTAGCAGACAGCAGGTCATCGGTTAGACGGATCATGTCGAGAAACTGAGCAGATACTTTGGTAAACTGTTCGGTGTTTTTCTCATTGTAAGCCTTAACCATCGCCTCAAAAACCTGTTCCCCCTCATTGGCCAAAACTTGTCTGAATACATTGATCAGGTCAATCTGATAGGTGTCCGAATGTTTAAATTCAGGTGCTGCTTTTGCAAATTCAAGGGCCGCTTCTTTAAATTTCGCAAGATCATAGGTTCTTACACGGGTCCCCCATCGTGAGGCCGGTTTGGAATCCAGCGCAGGACGAATGCAAAATACCGATTCACTTGCACCTTCCTGATAACCCGGAATGCTTTGATAAATGGTCTCAAGGAAACCCTGCCAGGCAAGATCAATATGGGAATCTGAACTACCATATCGATACCTGGTATAGTTGTTCAGCCAGCTTTTAACATCAACGTGGTCTTTTCTCCATCCCAGTTCTAACATCAAGTCATATACAGGAGGGTTATTATTGAGTCCTTCCGGTAAGATCCCCACACCTTTAAACACTTCCTTATACGGCCCTTTGCTGATCCGGTCTACCTCGTCCGCAAAGCGTTGCAGCTTCCCATACAAACCCGGTCTTTCGCCAAAATTGTTCACTATACCCCAGATAAATGGCGTAGCATCGTAACCGTTTCTTTTCTCCCAGTTATTGGTAAATTCACCAAATAGTTCCTGTACCAGCACATGAGACTTATCAAGTCCATCCAGCATTTGCTGTTTAGGATTATCCTGCCAGCCCTGAAGTACCCATGTCGATCCGGGGAAACTCTTTTGCATCTCCTGCTGAATAGATCTGCCTGCCGCCTTTAAATCTATGCCTTCGGTTATACCGCCTTCATGGAAAGGATCGCCTGCGAAAAACCGAATGTCTTTACCGTATGTTTTTTTAAGTTCCTTGTAATATATTCCTGCTATTCTGGAGAAGTCGGCCCGGCCCGGAACCAAAATGTCCGGGCGCTTAAACGCACCCCAGGTTTTTTGATCGATGATCTGCGCGTTGCTTTTTTCTTTTAAAGAGGCCGGAACCATTCCATAAAAGCCCTGTAATACCGGTGCTATGCCAAGTTCCTTCATCCTTGCCATCATTTTTTGCTGCAGAGCTTTACGGCCATCGATTTGACTTTGAGGCATCGGACCTCCCCAGCCTTGTATATTTCCCATCAGCCACCATGCTGTATACGCAGGCCCTACTAAAAAATCGTTGATTTCCCGATCAGAATAACCGATCTGTTTCAGCGTATTTTGCCACACTGCTTCCATACCATTAACTGTAAGCATCATGTTAACTCCATTTAAAGCCATCCAGTCCAGCTCATGCTCCCAATCCTTCCAGTCATAAAAGCTCATCGTGTAGTTGTAGGTGCAGTAATTCAACGCATACCGGTATTTTGCCGGCGCCTCTACGCGTACCACTTCCCTTACAAGGGGAATTGAATCCATCGGGGCCAGATTGTCGCCCATGTGCGACATGGAGCGGTTACAATAGTATTTTAAGTACCAGTTCAAACCAACTGCCGCAGCGTTGGGGCCGGAAGCGCTAATGACCAGTTTGTTTCCAATGCTCTTCAATTCAAACAAGTCCTTCTGGTCACTTTTTAGCTGTTTAAAAATAACATGATTTGTTAACCATGGTGTCCGTCGCTTCATGAGCTCCTGTACCGGTTTAAACTGCTGCGCCAAAAGATTCAAAGGGATTACAAGCAAAAGCAAACACGTGATTTTTCGCATAAAATTGTTAGGGTTTTCATTTCAAAAAGACCGAAACTAATTAAAAAATGCGGTAAAAAACTCTGCAGAACAGGCCCTGAACCATGCTGAAAATCAAACAAACGATTGTTCTGCCCACTGCAATCGTTTGTTTGATTTTTGCCTATTTTATTTCTTCTTTTTTTGATTAGCATTGTACAAAATGTTCATGTTTTACCATTACTCAGTTATGAAAAAGCAGCTAATAGGTTTATTATTTTTGATACTAGCGGGATCCTTTACCACATCGGTCTCTGCACAGGAAGCAGAAGCTCCTTTCAAGATCACCAAAGAATCCTTCGTCTTAAATGGTAAACCATATGTAATTCGTTGCGGAGAGCTGCATTTTGCCAGAATTCCAAAAGCATACTGGAGGCAGCGTTTAAAAATGGTCAAAGCGGTCGGCCTGAATACCGTTTGCGCATACCTGTTCTGGAACTTTCACGAAACTACGCCCGGTAAATTCACCTGGGAAGGACAGGCCGATGCTGCGGAATTCTGTAAAATAGCCCAGGAGGAGGGATTGTATGTGATTTTACGTCCGGGGCCTTACTCCTGTGCCGAATGGGAGTTTGGCGGTTTTCCATGGTGGCTGCTTCAAAAGAAGGACCTTAAACTGCGTACACAGGATCCATATTATTTAGAACGTAGCCGTTTATATCTGAAAGAAGTCGGACGCGTACTCAGCCCATTGCAAATCACGCATGGCGGTCCTATTTTGATGGTACAGGTAGAGAACGAATACGGTAGTTACGGAACCGATAGAGATTACCTCTTAAAGCTCAGAGACTACCTGAAAGAAGCTAAATTTGAAGTTCCATTTTTCACCTGCGACGGAGTTGTACAGTTGAAAAACGATGTACAGAAAGAACTTTTCGCAGTGGTCAATTTTGGCAGCAACCCTGAAGCAGGTTTTAAAGCATTGCGTGAAGTTCAGCCAGACGGCCCCTTGATGTGCGGCGAATACTATCCTGGCTGGTTTGATTCCTGGGGCAATGCCCATCATACCGGGCCCAGTGACCGCATGGTGAAAGAACTCGACTGGATGCTGCAGCAGAAAGCCTCATTCAGTATCTATATGATCCACGGCGGAACCTCTTTCGGCTTATGGGCAGGGGCCAATTGTCAACCCTATTTACCAGAAACCTCCAGTTATGATTACGACGCACCGATCAGTGAAAACGGATCGGCCAACGCAAAGTTCTATGCATTGCGGGATATGCTTAAAAAACACCTTCAACCCGGAGAAGTATTGCCAGATGTGCCTGCCGATATTCCTGTTCAAAAGATTGCAGCATTTAACCTTACTTCCGTTGCTCCTGTCCTCCAGCAATTGGGTAAACCTATACTTTCTGATACGACGCTGTACATGGAAGATCTGAACCAGGGCTATGGAATGATGGCCTACGAAACCACCCTGGGTGCCGGTACAAAAAGTACGCTTGATCTTACGGAAGTTCACGATTATGCAGAAGTTTACCTGGATCAGAAGCTCATCGGTGTGTTGAACAGAATGAAAAATGAGCACAGCATCGACATTCCTGCCTTAGCCAAAAATACCAGACTCCGCATAGTGGTAGAAGCGATGGGCCGTGTAAACTATGGAGATTACATGCACGATCGTAAAGGACTGCAGGGCGAGGTTTACCGCATTTCCAATACATCGAAATCGCAGCTGAAAGGATGGAAACATTATTCGATTCCTTTGGGAGAAGGAAATCCGGCTTTTAAATATCAACCTCTGGGAACGGCTGGCAAACTGAACGAACCGGCTTTTTACAAGGGCACTTTTACCGCTAAAAACAAAAATGATTTTTACCTGGATATGCGGTCGTTCAAAAAAGGGGTGGTTTGGATCAATGGTCATTGCCTTGGGCGTTACTGGCATATTGGCCCTACTCAAACCATGTATGTTCCGGGCGTGTGGCTAAATGCAGGAAAGAACGACGTAGTCGTTCTGGATCTTCACCGCCCTGTTGCTCCGCGTTTACAGGGACTGGAAAAACCGATCCTCGATAGCCTTACCGAAGTTAAAGCCATCAGCAGCAATCATCGTAAAGCAGGACAGCAATTTGACAACAATTCAGATCAGCTGATCTTTACCGGAGCAATGGAAAATTCCGCCTCCTGGCAAAATTTTACTTTTCCGGTAAAAGGCGGCAGGTATATCGCGATTGAATCCTTAAACAACTTCGCTGAAGACGCATATACGTCTATGGCCGAATTGGAACTGCTGGACGAAAATGGAAAGCAAATTCCAAGGAATTTGTGGAAGGTAGTGTATGCAGACAGCGAAGAGCTGATAGGTAACGACGGCAAATCCGAGAATGTGTTTGATCTTCAATATACCAGTATCTGGCATAGCCAATGGAAAGATAACAGTCCTAAACATCCTCATCAGATCGTTATTGATCTGGGGAAACAAACCAGTATTAGCGGAATTAAAGTTTTGCCGCGGCAGGATATGGAAACGGGCAGGATTAAAGACTTCAGGGTGTATCTGGCCAGCAAACCGTTTAAGGGATTGTAAATTTCGGGAAACGGACTGAAAATTCATGTGTCGCCGGGTCGATCCCGGCCCACACCACTACGGAAAAGCTGCCGGGCAATTCCCAAGCAGGAAATCCTGAATAACACCCTGACAATATTTGAAGAAGTATACGGTAAAATTGCGGGGCCGAATGCGTTCAAAGCGTTCGACCAGGTATTCCTACTCAGGATCATCGGCAACCGTTATCCCGCCGTTAAAATACGGCGCAAGCCCGACTGTGATATACAACCGGGTCAAATCAAAATCCTGAATGAAATCTTCAAGAACATGCTCGCAAATGAACTGTGCGAGACCTCCACAGGAGAAGCTGTCCCGCCGAATACCTTGTTAAGAGAAGGACTGATGATGCTGTATTATGTAGAACTCATCAAGTAGCCATCATCTGTCATCCAAAAAAAAGTTGCAAATATTATTATTATTTAGACTGACTACAAATTAATATCCTACTTTTGCCGAAACTTTGAATATCAAGCTTATAAAGAACAAACCCGGTAACTAGTCGCCAAACACATCGGGTAAGATTGTAAACCAATTTTGGCATCAATTAACGATCACAAAAATATGTACAAACTGAGTACCCCAAAGAGAACACGCACATCAACTATCATTATTACCCTATGCATGTTACTTGGCCAATTCACCGGCTTTGCCCAAGAGATAGCTGGAAACGCTGTTATTAAAGGAATCGTAAAAACCAGCGACGGAAAGCCTGCAGAATTTGTAACTGTAGTCATAAAGGGCGGCAAATCGGCACAGGTAGATGCGAAGGGAAATTACACCATTAAAGATATCAAGGGTGGTAGTTATACCATTATAGCCAGTTATGTTGGCTTGGAATCCCAGCAGCGTCTGGTAACCCTTGTCGAAGGGCAGACATCCATCCAGGATTTTACGCTTTCCGAAAGCAATCAGCAACTACAGGAAGTCGTTGTAAACGGTGGAAGTACCAATAAGTTTTCGGTAAAGAAAACTACGACTTCTGCCAAGATGCCATTGGGCAACCTTGAAAACCCGCAGGTATATACAACAATTCCAAAAACCCTGCTCACCGAGCAAATGGTAACCGAGTTCAGCCTGTCGCTAAAAAATTCTCCCGGAGTGTACAAGATCCAGAACAACAGGGGGATAAATAGTGATGGTGCATCTTTCTACACCATGAGGGGTTTTCGTACCGAAGCAGCTTTTGTAGATGGTGTTCCAGCGCAAACCAATGGAGAAATAGAACCTGCCAACATAGAGCGGGTTGAACTTATTAAAGGGCCATCAGGAACGCTTTTTGGTGGCGCGGTGGTATCTTTTGGTGGACTGATAAATATTGTTACCAAAAAGCCTTTAGACACCCTGGGCGGCGAAGTAAACTTTACCACCGGCAGCTATGGCCTGAACCGTCTGAGTGCAGATATCTATGGACCAGTAAAAGCAGATAAAAAACTGCTTTTCCGCCTAAATGCGGCCTATCAAAATCAGGGCAGTTTCCAGGATGCAGGTTTTAAACGCTCGATCTTTGTTGCTCCAACCTTGGAATACCGTGCAAGCGAAAGGCTGAACATCAGCTTAACTGCTGGTTTCTATTCGCTGGAGGGCACCAGTCCTTCAACAATTTTCCTCAATAGGGTAAGACCCTACATCGCCAGTACGCCAGAAGAATTGAACTTCGACTGGAAACGCTCTTTTACCAGCAATGATCTGGTCATGAAGAACCCTACGATGAACATTAAAGGGCAGATTACCTATAAATTGTCTGATACTTGGACATCACAGAGTATTTATTCTGCTAATTCACGCCGTTCCGATGGATTTTATATCTATTCATTCTTAAGAGGTGCTACCAGTGATGAGATGCTGGAACGTAACGTTTCACTGCAGAATACAATAAATACCACTACAGATCTTCAGCAAAATTTTATCGGTGATTTTAAGGTTATCGGTTTGCGCAACAGGATGGTTATTGGACTCGATTACCTGAACCAGACCATCAACAATGATAATTCGCCATACATCGTATTTGACAATGTTAGCGGCCGAAATCCTGCTGATGTAAATTATGTAAAACTTTCTCGTGCAGCAGTGGAAGCAAGATTGGCAGCCAGTACGGCTGCACCTACAAAAAATGCGACCAAGGCCAATATCTACAGCGCTTATGCTTCTGATGTATTAAGCCTAACGGATAGATTAACGGCTATGTTAAGTTTGCGCATCGACCGTTTCCAGAACCGTGGCACACTTAACCAGGCCACTAATGAAATTGTGGTCAATTCTAAATATCAACAAACCGCAATATCTCCAAAGTTAGGACTTGTATACCAGATATTACCAGATCGAATTTCGGTGTTTGGCAATTATATGAATGGTTTTGCCAATGTGCCACCGGTTACCCAACCAGCAGGTTCCAATGTTTCTGGCACCTTGAAAGCACAGCAGGCCAATCAGTATGAAGGAGGTGTTAAAACAGATCTGTTTCAGGGAAGACTCAGTTTTACCGCGAGTTATTACAACATCGAGGTTGATAACATGACCCGCACAGAAGAAGTGAACGTAAGTGGTACCAATTATATTGTTACCGTTCAAAACGGAACACAGAAAAGCAAGGGAGTTGAATTTGAGCTGATTGCAAACCCTATTGATGGTCTTAACATCATCGCCGGTTATAGTTATAACGATAGTAAACTTACGAAATCGACCGTAGCTTTAGAGGGCAGGCGTCCAGCTTCCGCAGGTCCGGCAACGTTGATTAATTCATGGATTAGTTATGCCATCCCATCCGGTAATCTAAAAGGATTAGGCTTAGGAACAGGAATAAACTACATTGGAAAACATCTGACAGGAAATTCTGTGGCAACAGGCGTATTTACATTGCCAAGCTATACATTAGTAACTACAACATTGTTTTATGACAAGCCAATATATCGCATCGGCATAAAAGTAGATAACTTGACCGATGAACGTTATTTTACCGGCCAAGGTACCTTGAGTGCTCAATTGCCGAGAACGGTTGCAGCAGGTGTTACCTTTAAGTTTTAGGAATTGACACTTAAAAAACTCATAGCACAAATACACCTCTGGCTCGGACTCATCTCCGGGCTAGTGGTGTTTATATTAGGTATAAGTGGTGCAATCTATACTTTTTCTGATGAGATCAAGGATATCGTTTACAAAGATAGGCGCTATGTCAGCGATGTGCCGGAAACCGAAAAATTATCGCTCGATACACTTCTTTCGATTGCCAGAGAATCGCTCGGAGAATCGCACAGGATTACAAGGGCCGAATTATCGCAAGATCCTGAGCGAACCTATATGTTTCGCGCCTTCAAAATAAACAAAAACAGTTCTGGCTACTGGAATTATTATGACTATTATCTGAAGGTTTATCTTGATCCGTATACGGGAAAGGTTGTTTTTAAAGAAGATGCCAGCAAAGAATTCTTTACAATTGTACTCGCCCTTCATATGAATCTGTTATTGGGAGATATACCAGGGCATTTTATTGTCAAATGGTCCACTGTCTTTTTTGGTATAATACTGCTCTCCGGGCTGATACTCTGGTGGCCAAAAAGATGGAAACAAAAGCAGCTGAAGAAAAACTTTGCCATTAAGTGGAACGGGAAATTTAAAAGAGTCAATTACGATCTTCATAATGTGCTGGGGTTTTATATGCTTTTTCCATTACTGGCTATTGCCCTTACTGGCCTTGCGTGGTCATTTGAGCTCACAACAGATAAAAAATCAAAAATACTTTCTGATACAACTAAAACTAACAAGGCATCTGCTAACCAGATCTTAAAGCAGTCGATAGAAAAATCACCAAAAACTGCCTATTTTCTATATAATTTTCCAGCGGCAAAAAGCGGAACGGTAAACGTTTCTGCATATCAATCCAAAGAGCACATGTATGATCGCAAACAATACCGGTTTGACCAATATACAGGCAAATTATTAATGGAAGCAGATCCCATGGCTACTCCTGGAATTAGTTCAAAACTCATTGCGCTCAACTACGATCTGCATACAGGAAGCTCACTTGGAACGATCGGGAAAATATTGGCCTTTTTGGCCAGCCTTATTGCTGCAGGCCTGCCCGTAACGGGTTTTATCATCTGGCTGAAAAAGGGGAACAAAACATCGAAACACGACTAATTTATCATCTACATATCAACTATATATGCCCATAATAGAATTTTCTGTTCTCAAATGCAGTTTTTCTACTTAGAAAAATATAAGTTTATGATAGCTTCATCAATTATTTAAATTATTTATGAAAATCGTAATATTAGACGGATATACACTGAATCCCGGGGAAATGAGCTGGGACGGGTTAAAACAATTCGGTGAAGTAACCTTATACGACCGTACCCCGGCAGATAAAGTTGTTGAACGGTCGAAAGGGGCGGATGTCATATTTACCAATAAAACACCGGTAAACGCAGCCGCATTAAGTGATCTTCCGGACTTAAAATACATTGGCGTTCTGGCCACTGGTTATAATATAGTGGATACCCAAATGGCCAGGGAAAGGGGGATAACGGTAAGTAATGTACCAGGCTATGGCACGCCATCTGTAGTGCAGCTGACCTTTGGCCTTTTACTGGAACTTTGCCTGCATGTGCAGCGACATAGTGATGCGGTGGCCTCCGGCCGCTGGGCTTCTGCGCCCGATTTTTGTTTCTGGGATTATCCGCTGGTTGAACTGACAGGAAAAACGATGGGGATTATCGGATTTGGCCATATAGGCAGGCAGGTTGCTGATGTGGCCACGGCATTTGGGATGAAAGTTCTCGGATCAAGCCGGAACCGCACAGATCAGGCTCACCGCAGTAACTTTAAGTGGGCAGAAATACCCGAACTGCTGGAGCAGTCAGATGTTGTCAGTATCCATTGCCCCTTAACACCTGAAACCCAGGGTCTGATCAATAAAGAGAACTTACAGCGAATGAAAAGCAGCGCTTTTCTGCTGAACACCTCAAGGGGACCTGTTATTGTTGAAGAAGATCTTGCCGAAGCATTGAACAACGGTACAATTGCCGGAGCGGGCCTCGATGTGCTTTCTGTTGAACCGCCTGCAAAGGACAACCCGCTTTTTGGTGCGAAAAACTGCATCATTACACCTCATATCGCCTGGGCAACAAAAGAAGCAAGAGCCAGGTTAATGGAGATAACTATCGGCAACCTGAGTGCCTATAAAAATGGGAATCCTGTAAACGTCGTGAACCTGTAACTGAAGGTATGATGCATATCCTGGTTTCCCCCAATGCTTTTAAACACGGTCTTGATGCCGAAGCAGCAGCGTTTGCTATTCAGGAAGGTTTAAAGCGCAGTAAGGCCGGGGTTACCACTGAATGTTTCCCCGTAGCAGATGGCGGAGATGGTACGGGTTCCTTAATCATAAAAAAATGTAAAGGCACATTGTTGGATGCGGCAGTACACGATGCGCTGGGCAGACCAATAAACGCTGTATTCGGCCTGATCGATAATGGTGCAACTGCCGTTATAGAGATGGCAGACGCATCAGGTATAAGGCTACTTAAATCCGAAGAGCTTAACCCTCTTCTTGCCAATTCTTCCGGTACAGGAGAAATGATTATAAAAGCACTTGACCAGGGGGTAAAAAAAATCATAATCGGCATGGGTGGCTCGGCTACTGTGGATGGCGGTACTGGTATTTTGCGTGCCCTTGGTGTCCGTTTCTTAAGGCAGGATGGCACTGAGTTAACCGTTCTTCCTGAAGATCTTGGAGCGTTAGCTATTGCTGACCTCTCAGGACTGGACGAAAGAATATTGAAATGTGAAGTGGTTGTTTTGTGCGATGTAGACAACATGCTATTAGGTGACCAGGGATCTGCAGCTGTATTCGGCCCGCAAAAAGGTGCATCTCCGGATGAAGTGAAAAAACTGGACCAGGGGCTTAACAAACTTTCGACTGTGGCTTTACGCCGTACGGGGAGGGATATGGCTGCGGTAAAGTACGGAGGCACCGCAGGAGGGGCGGCTGCAGGTTTGTATGCCTTTCTGAATGCCAGACTGGTAAATGGGATAGATCATTTTCTTTCACTGACAGATTTTAATTCGGCACTGGAGCGGGCAGATCTGGTCATTACCGGGGAAGGGAGTATCGATGAGCAAACCTTACAGGGAAAAGGGCCTTTTGGCGTAGCATATCATGCCAAACTTAAAGGACTGCCTGTCGTGGCCATGGCGGGGAAAGTGCCGCTGGAGCGGAACGTTAATTTAAATGCGTATTTTGATGTATTGATGCCTATTGGAAACCGGCCCGGCGATCTCGCAACTGCGTTGGCATCTACAGCAGACAACCTCACAAGAACAGCCGAAACACTGGGCAATATGCTGGTTTTGATGCAACAGAAAAGGTGTTGATATAAAAGACGTCAAGGCTTTTCAAAGCATTACTTCGGAAGAATTTGCTATCTGGCAAAATGCGCTAATTACGATGAGTTACCTCGACTGCGACTTTCTTTTTGAGATGCTCTGCTTCAGTTCCTGGACCTGAATCCTGTTGAGTTTAATTTTAATCGGGATCACCGTATTTACCGATTTATTGAGTTCGGCATTCTCGTTGCAATTACTGGACTGAATGGTACTGTCCAATAAGTGAAACTGGCTTTTTTCCTTTCCCGATTCAGCAGTTGGTGAATCTATTTTAGTCGTTATGCTCACCTCGCAGTTGTTATCTGCATATTTATCAAGTGCAGCAAGCGTATACGATGAAAATTTATGGTTTTTCGCCGCAA
>Ga0126314_10001001_pt1 | contig 13354 bp, 10 predicted proteins | sample Plot105B_FD_92535 | JGI IMG/M metagenome (GOLD analysis project Ga0126314, IMG submission 92535) | Serpentine soil microbial communities from UC McLaughlin Reserve, CA, USA - Plot105B | ecosystem: Environmental > Terrestrial > Soil > Grasslands | place: USA: UC McLaughlin Reserve, Lake County...
GCCGCGATCGCCTCCATCCGAGCATCGATTCGCGCGTTCAGAGCGTCGCGGTCCATCACCAAGCCAACCAGCAGGGTCGGAACTCGCATCTCGCTGGTCCACAAGCGCTCGCCCGGCAGCGGGTCCTCGCCCATCTCCAGCAGCTCCAGGTAGCGGATGATCCGGTTGCGGTCACCGCGCGCGATCGGCGCGCCAGGTGCCCGCTGCAACACTTCGGCGCGGAGCGCGTCTGCGCCCTCCACCTCGATCCGCGACTGCATCCGCGCCCGCAGCTCAGGGTCCGGCGGGGGCCGCAGGTCGAGCTCGGTCAGTGCTGCCCGCAGGTAGAGCCCGGTCCCTCCTACAACGATCGGGCGACGCGCGGCCTCAAGCGCGGCGTCGATTTCGGCGTGCGCCAGCGGCATGTACTCGCCAACGGAAAACGAGTTCGTGATCGGCACGAACCCGAGCAGGCGGTGCTCCAGGCGCGCCTGCTCCTCGCGCGTTGCGGCACCCGTCAGCAGCGCGAGCCCCTTGTACACCTGCAGCGCGTCGGCAGCGATGGCGACCGGGTCCTCGCCTCGCTCGCGCAGGACGTCGGCGACCTCGATCGCCACCGCCGTCTTGCCGACGGCCGTCGGGCCAAAAAGAGCTAGGACAGCCGGGCCAGCAGCGATTCTTCGCCCGCCAACGTCGTGCTGGTCGCGCTCATGATCTCAACGCGGGCAAAATCGCCCGGCTGCGCCACACCGCTGAAGTTGACGGTCTTGTTGTGGCGCGTGCGCCCGCGCAGCTTGTCGGGATCGGTGCGCGAGGCGCCTTCCACCAGCACGTCCATCTCACGCCCGACGAATCGCTGCGCGCGCTCGGTCGCGATCCGCTGGACAGCGTCGACCAAGCGCTCCATCCGCTCGCGCTTGACGGGGTGCGGGACCTGATCCTGGAACTCGGCTGCGTCGGTGCCGCGGCGCGGCGAGAAGATGAACGTGAAGGCGGAGTCGTAGCGAACCTGCTCGACGACGTCGAGCGTCTGCTGGAAGTCGTCGTCGGTCTCGCCCGGGAAGCCGACGATGATGTCGGTCGTGATCGCGCAGTCCGGCACGTGCTCGCGGATCAGCGCCACGCGGTCGAGGTAGCGCTGCTGGCTGTAGGTGCGGCGCATGCGCTTCAGGATCGTCGATGAGCCGGACTGCAGCGGCAGGTGGATGTGCTCGCACAGGCTCGGCAGCTCGGCGTGAGCGCGGATCACGTCCTCGCGCATGTCCTTGGGGTGTGGGCTGGTGTAGCGGAGTCGCTCGATCCCGTCGACGGCGTCGATCATCGCAAGCAGCTCCGAGAACGGCACGCGCGGACGCAGATCGCGCCCGTAGGAGTTCACGTTCTGCCCCAGCAGGGTGATCTCCCTGACGCCGTCGGCTGCCAGGGCCTCAGCCTCGGCGACCAGATCGGCCGTCGGCCGGCTCACCTCGCGGCCACGGGTCGACGGCACGATGCAGTACGAGCAGACGCAGTTGCAGCCCTGCGAGATCTGCATCCACGCCTGGAACTCGCGCTCGCGCCGCATCGGGAGAGATCCGGAAACCGACTCGAAGTCGAAGTAGCCCATCTGCGCGCTGAGCGAGTCCGACAGCAGGTACTCGGCGAGCTTCGGGATCTGACCGGGGCCGAAGGCGACGTCCACGAACGGGAACCGCTCGAACACCTCGTCCTTGAGCGACTGCGACCAGCAGCCACCGATACCGACCACGCGGTCCGGGTTCTCCTTCTTGAGCCGCTTGGCCTCGCCGAGGTGGCCGATGAGCCGGTTGTCGGCCGACTCGCGGATCGAGCAGGTGTTGAACAGGATGACGTCGGCTTCCTCGCGGCTGTCGACGCGGCGGTAGCCCAGCTGGTCGAGCATCCCCGCCATTCGCTCGGAATCGTGCTCGTTCATCTGGCACCCGAAGGTGGTCAGGTGGTAGGTCCTGCTCATAGCGCCAAGGGTAGTTACGCCGCAGCCGGGGCGGCCTCGGGCTCGCTCCCGTGCGCGAAATCCTGCGAGCGCACGAGCAGTGTTCCCAGTACCGCGCCTGTGAACGCGACCACCGCAGCCACCAACAGGATCTCGTTCAGAGCGCTGATGAACGAGACCTGGGCCACCTTCGCGATTGGGCCGCCGCCGCGGCCGCCGCCCTGCTGCGTCGCGATCGCGTGAGCCACAGTCGACGCTCTCGGTCCCCCCATCCCACTTGCCGTCAGCAGGCTCGTGGCCTTCGACTCGACACGCGACTGGAAGATCGCGCCGAGTCCCGCAATGCCGGTGGCGATGCCGACCTGTCGGAAGGTGTTGTTGATACCGGCAGCCATGCCGCTTCGGGCCGGCTCCACGACCCCCACGGCCACCTGCGCGATCGTCGGGTTGGTGAGACCGACGCCGGCGCCGGCGCAGACGAACCCGCCCAGCAGCGTCGTCCAGTCGGAGCTCAGCGTGATCCCGTGCATGAGCAGCAAGGCGAGCCCGACCAGCCCCAGGCCGATCCCGAACATCACCCGCGCCGGCACGACGTGCACCAACCTGCCCGCGGCAGCCGCGACGAAGAACGACACGATCGTCAGCGGCAGGAAGCGCAACCCGGTCTCGAACGGCGTGTAGCCGAGGCCGTTCTGGATGTAGAGCGTCAGGTACAGGAACATCGAGAACATCGCGGCCGACAGCACGAAAGCGACGATCGAGACGCCGGCAAAGGCTGGCTTGCGGAACAGCGGCAGGTCGAGCATCGGCTCCCGGCGCCGGCTCTCGATGATCAGGAACGCCACGATCAAAAGCACGGCGCCGCCCAGCTCGATCACGGTCTTCGCCGAGCCCCAACCCTGGGCGTTGCCGCGGATCAGGCCGAGCACGAGCAGGAGCAGCCCGGCGCTCCAGACGATCAGACCCGGCCAGTCGATGCCGCGCGCATTCGGGTTGCGCGATTCGTCGACCTTCCGCTGCGTGAAGACGATCGCGAGGATCCCGATCGGCACGTTCACGAAGAAGATCCACTCCCACCCGAGGCCATCGGTGATCGCGCCGCCGATCAGCGGGCCGACCGCCACCGACGCCCCGATGGTTGCGCCCCAGACGCCGAATGCGACGCCGCGCTCGCGCCCGACGAAGGCAGCGGCCAGCAGTGCCAGCGAGGTGGCGAACATCATTGCCCCGCCCACGCCCTGAAGGCAACGGGCCAGGTTCAGAAACGTCGAGCTAGTCGCGAGGCCACACAGGAACGAGGCGGCCGTGAAGATCGCCATGCCGAGCATGAAGACGAGCTTCCGGCCCCGCAGGTCCGCCAATGAGCCTGAGGTCAGCTGCAGCGCCGCGAGCGACAGCGCATAGGCGTCGATCACCCACTGCAGGTCGGTCAAGTCGGCGCTGAAGTCCTTCTGGATCGCCGGCAGCGCGACGTTGACGATCGTGATGTCCAGCAGCAGCATGAACGTCGCGACGACCACCGCCGCGAGCGTCCACCAGCGATTTGGATTCGGCGCGGAGGAGGTGCTCACTTCGCGAAGTCAACAGCACGCGACTCGCGAATCACCGTGACCTTGATCTGGCCGGGATATTCGAGCTCCTTCTCGACGTCGCGGGCGATCTGATGCGAGATCAACGCCGCGCGGTCGTCGTCCACCTGCTCGGGCTGGACGATCACGCGGATCTCGCGCCCGGCCTGCATCGCGTAGACCTTCTCCACGCCGTCGTGGCGGCGTGCTATCTCCTCGAGGTCGCGCAGCCGGCGCACGTATTGCTCGAGCGACTCGCCGCGGGCGCCGGGACGAGCGCCGGACAGCGCGTCGGCCACCTGGACGATCACGGCCTCGACGGTCTGCATCTCGACCTCGCCGTGGTGAGCCTCCATCGCGTGCGCGACCGCCTCCGATTCCTTGTAGCGGCGAGCGAGCTGGCCGCCGACCAACGCGTGCGGACCCTCGATCTCGTGCGTGACCGACTTGCCGATGTCGTGCAGCAGCGCCGCCCGTCGGGCCGTCTTGACCGACGCACCGAGCTCACTGGCGATCATGCCGGCCAGGTTCGCGCACTCGATCGAGTGAGCGAGGACGTTCTGGCCGTAGCTCGTCCGGTAGTGGAGACGCCCGAGCAGCTTCGTCAGCTCGGGGTGGATCTGCCCAGCATTCGCCTCGAGCGCCGCCTGCTCACCGACCTCGGCGATGTGCTTCTCGATCTCCTCCTGCGCCTGCTGGTAGGCCTCTTCGATTCGCGCCGGGTGGATGCGGCCGTCCTGGATCAGGCGCTCGAGCGTGAGCCGCGCGATCTCGCGGCGAACCGGATCGAATCCGGACAGCAGGACTGCCGAGGGCGTGTCGTCGATGATGAAGTCGACGCCGGTCAGCGTTTCGAGTGCGCGAATGTTGCGCCCCTCGCGTCCGATGATGCGGCCCTTCAGCTCGTCCGACGGCAGCTGGACCACCGACACCGTGGTCTCAGCCGCGTGGCCGCTGGCGATCCGCTGCATCGCGGTGGCGAGGATGCTGCGGGCGCGACGCTCGGCGTCGTGACGCACCTCCTCCTCGATCTGCCGCGCCAGCACCGCGCGGTCGTGGCGCAGTTCGTCCTCGAGCTCGCGCAGCAGCAGCTGGCGCGCCTGGCTCGCGCTCAGGCCGCTCAGACGCTCGAGCTCGCGGACGTGGTCGTGCTTCGCCTCCTTCAGGCGCTCGGCCTGGTGCTCGAGGTTGCGATTGCGATCGTCAAGCGAGCGCTCCCGGCGCTCGAGGTCGGCGAGGCGGCGGTCGAGCGCCTCCTCCTTCGTCAAGACGCGCTCCTCCATCCGAGCAAGCTCGTCACGCCGAGCCTGTAGCTCCGAGTCCGGGGCTGCCGGCGCCGAAGCCGCAGCCGGCAGGGGTCTGAGGACCGGCTTCTGAGCCGATCGCGCGGGCGCTCCGGCCGAGGGGAGCGACGCGGTTGCGGCGGGCGGCCCCGGCGCCGGCACCCCGGTCGGAGCGGGCGCCTCCGCCGGAGCGGCGGCAGCGGCCTTCACCAAAGGCGCGTCGCCCTGGAGGCGCTGACCGCCGGCGGCAGCGGCCGCCGGGCCGCGCCTCTGCGCTGCCAACACCACGATCCCCGCGACTGCGGCGGCCACCAGCGCTGCAAGCACGATTTCCATCTCAGCCATCTCCTCGCGGTCGGCGCAGCAATGCGCCAGACCCTTGCTTTTTCAAGCGGTCCGAGGACGGCGCCGGGAGATGCCCAGGCCTAATCGTGCAGGTGCGCGCCGGGTGCGCGCGAGCTCACAGCTGCGGACTGCCTCCAGCCCCCCTTTCACGGCATCCGCACGCGCATGTTCGCTGTGTTGGGTTCAAGTTCTCAAATTTTCCCGCTGCAAATGAGGCGAATTAAGGTCCTGGCATCTCACGGCGGCCGGTCCGGCCGCTTCTTGTTCTAAAGGTACCTCAACCCAGTCTTAACGCAACCTGGGCGGTGGGCGGGCTGCGGCGGCGCCTGGCTCCGCCTTCGGTCGCGGGCTGGTCTTAGGCGGCGTCCGCCAGGCCGCGCTCGTGCGCCCGGACTGCCGAATAGGCCAGCTCGGGCTCGTAGCCGCGGCGGACGAGCATCCGCCAGGCCTTGTCGCGTTCGCGGTCGCTGTCGAATGGGAGTGGGAAGCGGCGGTCCAGAAGCGCGGCTGCAACCGCCAGCTCTTCCTGGTGGCCGTGGCCGACGAGGGCCTCGTCCACGAGCTCGCGCTTGATCCCGCGCCGGTCGAGGTCGCGAGCAATCCGTTCGGTGCCCCAACCATCGAGCAGTCGGCGGTCGTCGACGAAGCGGCGCACATAGCTCGCGTCGTCGATCAGTCCTTCGGCGACGAGCGTCCCGACCACGTCCCCGACGACGTCCGATTCGAACCGCCGCCGCTCGAGGGAGGTGCGCAGCTCAGCCTCGGTGCGCTCGCGCGCATTCAGCATCCGGAGCGCCAGCTCCAGCGCCCGTCGGCGTGCGTCGGCGTCCGAATCGGCGCGCGGCTGCGCTTCGTCGTCCATCCGCCCTCTGCGCTCAGGCGGCCTGGTTTTCGATTACGACCCCGTCCTCGTCGACCTGAACCGGATCCGGAACGGGAACGGGAACGGGACCGCCCGTATTGGGCACCACCCCCGTCGTCTCGTAGATCTTCGCCTCGAGCTCGTTCGCGATCTCCGGGTTCTCGCGCAGGAATCCCTTCGCGTTGTTGCGCCCCTGCCCAAGCCGGGTGTCGCCGTAGGCGAAGAACGAGCCGGACTTCGAGATCAGGTTGTGCTCGAGCGCGAGGTCGAGGATGCAGCCCTCCGAGGAGATGCCCTGGCCGTACTCGATGTCGAACTCCGCCTGCCGGAATGGCGCCGCCACCTTGTTCTTGACGACCTTGACGCGGACGCGGTTGCCGATCGCCTCGGTCCCCTCCTTGAGCGTTTCGATGCGGCGAATGTCGAGCCGCTGCGATGCGTAGAACTTGAGGGCCCGGCCGCCAGGCTGCGTCTCCGGCGACCCGAACATGACGCCGACCTTCTCGCGGATCTGGTTGGTGAAGACGCAGAGCGTGTTCGCGCGGTTCAGGTTTCCCGCCAACTTGCGCATCGCCTGGCTCATCATTCGCGCCTGCAGGCCGACCGTCTGGTCGCCCATCTGGCCCTCGAGCTCGGCACGCGGTGTCAGCGCTGCCACCGAGTCGATCGCCACCAGGTCGATCGCGCCCGAGCGGATCAGCAGGTCGGCGATCTCGAGCGCCTGCTCGCCGTGGTCGGGCTGGGACACCAGCAGCTCGTCGACGTCGACGCCGATCCGCTTCGCATACGACGGGTCCATCGCGTGCTCGGCGTCGATGAAGGCGCAGATGCCGCCGCGGGCCTGAGCCTCCGCGATCACGTGGTAGACGAGCGTGGTCTTACCGCTGGACTCGGGGCCGAAGATCTCGATGATGCGCCCGCGCGGCAGGCCGCCGACGCCGAGGGCGAGATCGAGCGACAGCGCACCAGTCGGAACCGCCTGCACACGCACCGCAGCGGCGTCGTCGCCCATCTTCATGATCGAGCCGGCTCCGAACTGCCGCTCGATCTGGGTTAGGGCGCTCTGCAGCGCCGAATCGCGGGCCTTCGCGGCCTTTTCCTGTTCCTTGTCCATGCGAGCTGTCTCCTTGGTTCCCGAACCTTGGAAGCTAGAAGTAGGTCCGGACGGACGTTCGCCCCGGTTGCACCGGGTAAATCCATCGCAAATGGCATCTCCGCTCGACCTGCTGCTGTTCGGCCCGCGCCTGGCAATGCGGATCGCGGACGACATCGCCCGCTTCGCCGACGCGGCCGCGCGAACCGCCGAGGCGGCCGAGGGAATCGGGGACGACATCACCCGGATCACCGAGGACGTCGAGAGCGCGCGCCGCGAACTCGAGACGCTCCGCCAGGCGGTCGAGGGCGTTCACCAGGAAGTCAGCGGCGTCCGCAGGTCGACGCAGCCGCTGCCGGACACCACCGCGCGGATGGCGAACTCGTTCAACCGCTCCAACGACGAGCTCCAGGCGCTGCGCGAGGACATGCGCCCGATGATCAGGCAGATCGACCAGACCGCCGACTCGATCGCAAGTCTCGATGCCGAGTTCACCGAGGTCGCCGAGCCGCTGCGGCCGGCCGCCGAGCGCGTCGGGAAGCTCGCGCAGCGCCTGCCGGGGAAGACGAAGCCGGACCGGGAGTAGGGCAGCGGATCGGCGACGGAGACGAAGCCGACCGCGACTAGCCGAGTTCGATCCGCTCGAGCGCGTCGTAGCGGGCGCCCTGCGGCAGCAGGGTTGAGCGGTAGAGCGTGACCGCGGCCGCCTGCCACGGGTCGGCCGGCGGCGGTGGCCCGCCAGGCTCGAGCGGCGGCGCGAACGCGTTCCGCTTCACGCGCGCCAGCGTGATGTGCGGCCAGAACGGCCGCTTCTCGGGCGTGTAGAGCTTCCCGGCCTCCAGCGCGTCGGAGATCGCTCGTTGGACGGCAACGGCACGGTCGCCCGTATCCGAGAGATCCAAAGCGAACAGCCGCGGTCGCCGGGGTGGCAACAGCTTTACACCGGCCGCCGCCAACACGGGACGCTCGCCCGCCGGGATCGCCGCCTGCGTGAGCTCGGAGATGCGCCCGATCTCCTTCTCGGGCATCCAGCCCAGGAACACGAGCGTCACGTGGAGCGCGGGCGGCGCGACCAGCCGCAGTTCGGTGCGCCCGGCGAGCACCTCGTCGCGCCACACCGCGAGCTCCGCACGGGCGTCGTCGGGCAGGTCCATCGCGATGAACAGGCGCGCCCGTGGCGATCCGGGGCGTTCTTTAGACGGCGGGCTCACCGCGCAGCAGCCGTCGCAGCAGATGCATCGCGACCGTTGTCGCACGGTCGCGCACGTCGGCCCGCCCGCCCGGCAACCGCGTGTCGCGCAGCAGCTGAGCGCCGTCGGATTTCTTCACGCACCAGCAGACGTACCCGACCGGCTTCGCATCGCTGCCGCCGCCGGGGCCGGCGACGCCGGTGATCGCCACCGCGGTGTCCGCCTCGAAGCGTGCGAGGGCGCCGTCGGCCATCGCCTCGGCCACCTCCAGCGAGACCGCTCCGTGCGCCTCGATCAACCCGAGGTCGACTCCGAGCAGCTCGTTCTTCGACTCGTTCGAATACGAGACGACGCCGCCCGCAACGTACGCCGACGACCCGGCTCGCTCGGTCAGCCGCGCTGCCAGTAGCCCACCTGTGCAGGACTCCGCGAGAGCGATCCAGCGCCCAGCGAGGAGCTCCGCAACCTGGTCGTCGATCAGCGAGCCGTCACGGGAGAACAAGAGGTTCGGGTGGCGCTCCGCGATGATGTCCTCGAGCGCGGCCGCCCGAGCGCGCTCCTCCGGAGTCGCGCGGATGACCACCTCGACCTCGCCCCGCCGCAGGCAGGTCGTGATCTCGAGCCCGTCGAAGCCACCGACCCGCGGCTCGGCCACCCGCAGCGTCTCAGCGATCTCGGACTCCGGCATCCCGAACAGCCGCAGCATCCGCTGCTCGTAGTCGACCCGTCCGGCGGTGGCGGCCTCGAACGCGTCGGTCTCGACTGCCGCCGACCACATAGCCTGCAATTCGCGCGGCGGCCCAGGCAGGACGACGATCGCCGGCCGGTCGCTATCGACCGGCGTCACGACCGCGCCGGGCGCCGTGCCGACTGGCTCGAGCACCGGCACATCGGACCCTTCGGGCACCGTTGCCTGCTTCTCCGAGCCCTTCCGCAGCGCCTCCTCGTCAATGCGCGGGAAACGCGCCAGCAGCGGCCGCACGATCGCCTGGATCCGCTGCTCGAGCTCCGGGTCGTGGACCATCCCGCGTCCGCAGAAACGGGCCACGACCTCCATCGTCAGGTCGTCGGCGGTCGGGCCGAGCCCGCCGCTCGTGACGATCAGATCGCAGCCCTGGTCGGCCTGGAACCGCAGCGCGGCCTCCATGTCCTCGGGGCGATCGCCGCAGATCGTGATGTGGGCCAGCTCGAGGCCGAGCTCGAGCAACCGGTCCGCCAGCCATGGACCATTGGTGTCGCGAACCCGACCGGTCAGTACCTCGGTGCCGGTGACGACGACACCCGCGCGCGCGCTCATGCGCAGGGCCTCTGCCCGAGCGGCAGCTCGCGATGCCGGGTCGGGCGGAAGTCAAAGCCAATCGGGTTCGAGCCGGCGGGCACCGCTATGCGCTTGCCGTTCACCGTGATTCGAACCGCGCGCCGGCCGAGGTTGACGCGCAGGTGACGCGCCGTCCACGACCTGGGCCCGGTGAGGGTGTTCTCGTATACGACCGGCGTCCCCCGGCCCTTGTCCAGGCAGACGTAGGTCGGCGCGGCAGGCACGATCCGCAGGTGCACTGTCCGCGGCCGGCGTCTCACGCGCTTCTTCTCGGCCGCCGCCGACTTCTTCTGGGTCGACTGCTTGGCGGTGGTGGTGGTCCTGGTCGGCGCCGAGCCGTCCTCGTCCGACGAGCCACCAGTCAGTCCCAGCACGAGCAGCACTGCCACGATGGCCACGACCGCGGCCGCTAGCGGCAGCCATGCGGGGCGGCGCGGTGGCCGCCGCCGCCGGCCCTGGGGCGGGCGTGCGAACGGCGTCAGCTCCGACTCGTCGCGCGGATCGTGACGGACGCGGTACTCCTCGACCAGCAGGTGCGGATCGAGGCCCAAAAACTCGGCGTAGGTCCGCAGGAAGCTCTTGACGAACGTCGACCCGGGCAGCATCGCGAAGTCCTCGTTCTCGAGGGCGCGGAGATATTTGGCGCGGATCTTCGTCTGCGCCTCGACGTCGGTGATGTCAAGACGCTGGCGCATCCGCGCCTCACGCAGCGTTTCGCCGATCGACGGCACGCGCGCAATTGTGGCGAGACGACGATTGCTCGTCTGCGCGATGAACGCGACCGGTCGCTAGCTATTAGCTGTCGCTGTCGGCGCCCGCCAGCGCGGCATCCCCCAGCGCCTCGAGCACCCGCGGCAGGTCCGCCTCTGAGATCAGCACCTGGCGGGCCTTCGAGCCCTCGTAGCCCGAGATGACGCCGCGCCGCTCCATCATGTCGATCAGCCGCCCCGCGCGCGTGTAGCCCACGCGCAGGCGCCGCTGCAGCATCGAGGTCGAGGCGGTCCCCATTTGCACGACCGTCGCGACTGCCTCGGCCAGGAGGTCGTCCGAGTCCGGGTCGAGATCGCCCTCACCGCCCTCGCCCTCTTTCGGCTCGACGGTCTCGAGCAGCTCCTCCTGCATCTCCGGCTCGCCCTGGCGCCGCCAGTGCTCGGTCAGCTTCTCGATCTCCTCTTCGGAGATGAAGGCGCCCTGGACGCGCTTCGGGCGGCCCTCCTCCACCGGCCGGAAGAGCATGTCGCCCTGGCCGAGGAGCGACTCGGCGCCGCCCGAGTCGAGGATGACGCGGGAGTCGACCTGGGACGAGACCGCGAACGCGATGCGCGCCGGGACGTTCGCCTTGATCAGGCCGGTGATCACGTCGGCGCTCGGCCGCTGCGTGGCCAGCACCAGGTGGATGCCGACCGCGCGCGCCTTCTGCGCCAGCCGGATTATCGCGTCCTCAACCTCGGTCGGCGCGACCATCATCAGGTCGGCGAGCTCGTCGATCACGCACAGGATGTACGGCAGCGGCGGCTCCCCCATCTTCTTGCGGATCTTGTTCAGCTCGATGATGTTGCGGGCGCGGAGTGGCGCCATGTGCGTGTAGCGCTGCTCCATCTCGCGGATCAGGTTCTGCAGCACGTTGGCCGCCAGGCGTGGCGACGTGACGACGGGCGTGAGCAGGTGCGGGATCGACTCGTAGTAGTTCAGCTCGACCTGCTTGGGGTCGACCAGGACCAGACGCACGGCGTTTGGAGTCGCGCGCAGCAGAATCGACGACAGGAGCGCGTTCACGCAACCGGACTTGCCCGAGCCGGTCGTTCCGGCGATCAGGATGTGCGGCTGCTTGGCCAGATCGGTGCCGATCGCCTTGCCGCCGATGTCCTTGCCCAGCCAGACCGTGAGCGGCGACCAGCCGGCCGGCGGCTCCTGCAGCACGTCGCCCAAGTGGACCATCTTGCGGACGGTGTTGGGCACCTCGACGCCGATTGCCTGCTTGCCGGGAATCGGGGCGAGGATCCGTACGTCGGGCGCGGCGAGCGCGTACGCCAGATCGTCCTTCAGGTTGGCGACCTTGGCCATCTTGATCCCGGGCGCGAGCCGCAACTCGTAGCGCGTCACGTGCGGGCCCGCCACCGTGCCGACCACCTGAGCCGGGATGTCGAAGTGGCTGAGCGCCTCGACCAGCTGCGCGCCGGTACGCGCCTCGGCGGCGGGGTCGGACTTCGTCTTGCCGCTGGAGCGCTTGAGGACCGCGACGTTCGGCAGCTTGTAATCGGCGTTCTCGTCGGCCTCGGTCAGGGTGCCGCGCTTCTTGCCCATCGGCGTCAGCGCCGCGTCAGCCGGATCGGCCGCGACAACGCCCTCGGGTTCCGGTTCCGGTTCCGGCTCGGGCTGGGCGTCCCCCTCCTGGAGGGGTGTCACCCCTTCATCTGGGTGCCAGATCGGCTCCGCGTCGTCGGCCACCGGCGCCTCGACGTGCGTCTGCTTCACGACCGCCGGCTCGACCTCGGGGGCGTTGACCGGCCCCGGCTTCGGCGTCGGCGCGGACCGCTTGCGTGTCGATGCGATGATGCTCGAGATCGAGGCCCCGGTCAGCAGCATGATCGAGACGATCAGGAGAAACACGAAGATCAGGTGCGCACCGACCCGCGAGAAGAGCGTGCTCGTCACCCAGTAGAGGCTTTCTCCGACGAGGCCGCCGTGCACCTTGAAGAAGGCCGGCTGGGCGAAGGCGCCATCACGCAGCGGATGGTCCGGCCCGAGGCCGAACGTGCCGGCCGACAGCCCGAGCATCAGCGCGGTTGCCAGGCAGATGCCCCCCGCCTTGAAGGGACGCACCGTCGGCAGCAGCGGCCGCATCACGAGCAGCGTCCCAACTGCGAACAACGCGACCGGGGTCAGGTAGGCCACGCCTCCGAACATCCAGCGCAATCCCTCCGCGACGCCGGAGCCGACCTTTCCACCGTCCCAGTCGAAGTAGAAGACGAATGCGAACAGCACCGAGGCCAGCACGAGCCCGATGCCCCAGACGTCGGCCTGTTGCTGGTCGAGCTCGGGACGCCGCGGGACGCGCAGGCGATCAGCGATCGTCGGCCGGCGACGGGCCGGCTTGCGTTTCTTCGTCGCCGTCTTCTTGCGCGTGCTCGTTGCTGCCATAGCGGCACACGGTCTTTTCGCCGCCTTTAAGCAGGCTCCTACCATGGTGGCATGAGCCGATCGCCACGAGTTCTGGTGGTCGAGGACGACGCCGAGATCGCCGGCGCGCTGCGGCGCTCGCTGCGGATCGAGGGCTACGACGTGCGCGTCGCCGACGACGGTGAGGAGGCGCTCACGGAATCCAGCCTCTTCGAGCCCGATCTCGTCGTCCTGGACCTCGGCCTCCCCCGCGTCGACGGCGTCGAGGTCTGCCGCCGCCTGCGCGACAAGGGCGACGTCCCGATCCTGATGCTGACCGCCCGGGACGGCGTCCAAGACCGCGTCTCCGGGCTCGACTCCGGCGCCGACGATTACCTCGTCAAGCCATTCGACCGCGAGGAGCTGCTCGCGCGGATGCGCGCCCTCCTGAGGCGCCGCCCGCCGCGCGGAAGCGCGTTCCTGCAGGTGGGCGACCTTGCGCTGAATCCAGACACCCGTGAGGTCCAGCGTGGCGAGCGCGAGATCCAGCTGACCGCGCGCGAGTTCGAGCTGCTCGAGTACCTGATGCGAAACGAGCGGCTGGTGGTGTCGCGCCAGGCGCTGCTCGACGACGTCTGGGGTTACGACGCCTTCGCCGAGACCAAC
>Ga0126314_10001003_pt1 | contig 13347 bp, 14 predicted proteins | sample Plot105B_FD_92535 | JGI IMG/M metagenome (GOLD analysis project Ga0126314, IMG submission 92535) | Serpentine soil microbial communities from UC McLaughlin Reserve, CA, USA - Plot105B | ecosystem: Environmental > Terrestrial > Soil > Grasslands | place: USA: UC McLaughlin Reserve, Lake County...
AAATCCCAGCCTGGATGTATGCAAACAACATTTTCGTCGTGCTTCCATAGTTTATCCATCATTTCTATAGACAGGCTTTCAAAAGCACGATAGAAGTCAGCGTTAACCTTAGTCACTTCTCCTATATTTCCATCGTCTTCTTGCATTTGTACCATATAGCAAATTAAACTATATTATTTGAAGAGGTAACCATCAAGATAGCTGTATAGCAAATATGAAAAAACGGGTGTCTGTATGTTAAGCTTAAGCGATTAATTACTATGCTATAAGATAGTAACTAAGGATATTTGCTAAATTAACATAGTACACAATTATAGCATTCACTTAAGAGGATATTCACAATCTATTAAGCAAATATAATGCAGGTAGACCATGGCAACAATAACGAAACAAGGAAGCTAAACAGAAGATTGTGTGGCTGTCCTACTTGTCACAAGTCTAGATATGTGGTCCTATCTTCAACTATCAAAGACAAACACTATCATTATCGAGAATTGTACTGTCATTTATGTAATATTTTATTTTCATATAGACATGCCGTAACTCCATTTGAATTAAGAGAATACTCTAATAATATGAAACTGTAAAGTACGGAGCCATTATATGTCATCCCTGTCTGATTCCATCAGCCCAATCCAAGAGCAAGTTTCAGATTCTGATGGCTGATACTTCTGCAACATATTTACGCCATTCGCGGTCACTCAGTATTCGTTCTTGTGCTATATTTGGTCGTTCATCTAGTGGCATCCTGCTTTCGACAATTGCAATCGGAGATAATAGAGGCTGCTTTGTTTACGTACCTGTATTGTATTTCTTTTTAAACTAATATTTCCTAATTAATTCAGTTGGCATTTTTACATGAGCGATAAATTGTAAATTTTTGGTATTCAGAATAATTCTGTAAGACCTGAAAAATTACATGTAAATTGGCTAGAATTTCGGTCTGTGCTGTTCAACTACTCTACATGGCTGTAGAAGCAGCATTACATATACTCCATAAAAACGGAGCAAAAAAAGACAGTTAATTTTGGTGTAGATGTTTATGAGTTACCAAAGCGTAGCATAACTTTCTTGTTGATAAGTCCACGAATATACATCGGAGATATCTTAGGGTCTTTCATGGCCTCATTGAAAATGTTTTTGTCAAAATATCTCTCTATATTTGACACAAGCAAATCTTTCAATATACTTGGGTCTAGAACCTGCAACACATCCACTTCAATTTGAAATAATTTGCCATCATTATTTCTCCTAAAAACATCAGCATTAGAATCTCTTTTTAACTTTGATAAAACTTCGGGGTCAGGGTTTGTAAGATGCTGTAAACCAAACTTTTGTATTTGTTCTCTGGTTATTGCCATCCTTTTTAGGCCAATGCCGTATTCGTTCCAATATCTAGCTATCATTTTTTCATCCATCTTCAGGCCGGAAGGGTCATAATCTCCAAGGTACAAAATGTGAACCTTTTTTCCCTCTCTCATTTTCTCGTTTAACCGCATAAGATTATTTCTTTCATATGTAAATGACGCCCAACCACCGGTAGGGACAATTCTAACTTCATAGCCAGCAAGTATACTTTTGAGTACTCCAGCCATGGCCTTCTTCTCTACCCATACCTCTACATAATGAGGCTGTTCATACCATCTGGGAATATACCGTGTTTTGTATTCTTCAGGTAGGGATTTAAGGACCTCAAGATGGGTATCTATAAGTTGCTCGGGTGAGTAAAATGAATCATTAATATCGATTATGGTTCTAGACTCGTCTACAATGCAATCTGGGTCTATTTCTTCTCTTTTTCGTGCTTCAACCAGCTTTCTTGACAAACCTCTGTAACGATTGTGGAGATTTCCGAGGATATTTTTTGATACCAGGATGTAGAAAAGACCTCTCAAAGTGAGTCTTGATATGCCATGTCTTTTCCTTGCATCTATTATCTCCTTTACATGGGGTATTACTTGCTTGTCCCAATCAAGTCGTTTTAGATTGTTTACTTCACTCATGTTCCTACAAGCCTCTGCAGCATAGCTTTGCATTGAGTGGTACTTTCACAATTTTAGTTGCGAGTTTATCGCAGCCAATGCTATAGCATATTGTATGAGAAGGAGAATCTTTAGTAATAGCCGATGTATAGTTATTCTCATCACCTACGATATCAGTTCCCATATATGTTGTAGATGAGGAAAAGGCTAGGGAATCAGGTGAACTTTGTTGTGATATGCGCCTAGACATTGCGCTGGTTCTCTACCTCACTTTCGTGTACAAGTTGTCGTTCAAGAATCCTGGAAATGTACTTGCTTCGTGGAATGTCGCCGCGTTTGTGGTCTATCTGCTCTTTTAAAATCCTGGGCATTGACACACCCATGATAACTTTCTGTTCTTTTGTCAACATTGATAGGATTCTATAAATATGTGCTTAAACAAAATCAAAGTCACTAGCGTAATGGTCGGACGTAATCCAAGATATGAAATAGATATTATCATAATCCAGGCACTAGAGGAGGACTCTCAGTTAAGATATATCGATATTCAAGAAAAAATAAATTTACGCTGCGAGCGTTTAGGATTAAAAAAACCTTCTACTGACACAATTACTAATCGCCTGGAAATTTTACGCAAAAAGGATGTGCTACATAAAGAGGAAGGTATGTATCGTTGTACTCATTATTCATTGAAATATCATCATCATATAACCTATGTAGAAAATGTGTTATCTTTACGTCCGTTTCGCAGATATGTATATCCAATTTACATTAAATCTGATGACCAACCTATTGAAACCACTGGAGAATCTTTGAAAGATAAAAAGACATAGCATTTTTAATTCAAAACTGTTCTTTATTCATTCCTACTAGCTGCAATTTACTTAGCATTTCAGGCTTTAGGTTTTGTAGTAATGGCTGAATAGCAACTAGAACATTTTCTATGCTGGCCATACGTTCTTTGACTGATTGCAAGTCTTTATCTTTCTCTTGCTGTTCTTGCAGTACTTCTTGGTATCCGCCAAAACTCATCAACATTTTGCATTTGCTGCAGAATTTGGCATCTTGAGTGTTCCCTTCATTGCAATTAGGACATATTTTGGGATTTAGAGTGTCTATAGAAGCATTATCCTTTGTTACTACCCCATAGGCCTCCAAGAGTGATTCAGAAGATTCATTTCCAAAATAGTGTATATATTTCTGGGCCATATTGCTAGTTGCAGCCCAACCAGCATGTTAGTTTAGAGTGCTGGATTTTAGCTTGGTTGATTTTTCAGTTAATGCGCTATGACGACGTATGTAGGGATTAAATGGCTTGGATAATAGACCCTTAATCTTTTCTTTGTCTTCATCTGGGATTGTATTATCCTCTAATAGCTTTGGAAAGAACCTTTCTTTATAGTATTTGTAAATTGTATACAGACCATTAACACTAAGCTGCTTTCCCATAGAACTTCTACCAAGACCGATAAAGAGGGGAGAGTTTGAATTGTTTCTGCTTAGGTGATTTGACAGTCATTCTTTTACATAAGATATAGATTGGATTAACGGAATATGCCTAGAACCAGTCTTACCGTTTACTAGTACTTCTGCATATTGTTTATTGCCAACAGCCTTGAACACAATATCTTTTATTTTCAAATTCAAAATCTCATGTGGACGTGCTGACAAGTCTCTGGCCATAGCATGGTAACATCTATCACGCTTGTTTGTAACCCATTTTAAGAAAACCAGGTCGTCTTCTTGAGACCATAAATCAGAAGGTTTGTAGCAGCTAATCTCCTTTCTCTTTAGCTGTTTGATGCCCATTATACAATCAGGATTTCTCTCAAGTGCTGATAACTCATTTCTTCTTTTTGACTCTTCAACATATGGATAGAATAACCACTTAAAGAATCTAGATATCACCATAAGCTTCGAATTATAACTTCCTATCCATTTATGCAATGGGTCTTCATTCTCTGGTTTGCGACATTTATCTAAATATGACAAAATATCATCTCTTGTCATATCAATGAACTTCTTTTCTATTCCAACAGCTCTTGATAACTCTGAGATAAACTGTATAGTATTTTTCTTGTAACTGATTCTTGGGTTGACCTCCCTTTGCATTGCTATTACATATTCACATATTGTCAATGCATTTTCCTTGGATAATCTGTTTCTATCTTTTAGAACCAGTTGACAAAACTTGTGTGTAGTGAAACCTTCAGTTGCCAGAATGATTTTCCTTTCCAGTTGTATATCGTCAACATTATCGTTTCTAATGAAAGGTGAGGATGCATGTACCTTTGTGGCTGAGATACCTGCTGTCAATGATATTGATGGTGTTAATGTATCAGCTATCCATTTGTTTGGATGTTTAGGCATATAAGTATGATATAGCTAGCTTAACGTACTAATAATATTTTGTATGAGAGAGTATTATACTACAACAATATTGATCAAAAAACATAGTTGAGAAAACAATAAGCGATGTGAATCTTAATTTACCGTTTTCTCTCTTGTTATACCACTCGGACACAGACACGCCTGCATATACTATTGCCAGCAGCAACCTTTTCTTCTATAACTAGCATACCTTTCATGCTGCTCTAGTCCTTGCTGGGAGGTAAATGATGTATCACACTCTTCGCATTTGAAAGATGAATTAGCTGTTGTCCAGCTCATTACAATCAAGGTGCGTCTGTAGATTAAATAGCTTTCACTCTTGATGGGATGCTAACATCGGATAGGCTGGCGACAAACAATAACATAAGTAGCATTTTGCTCTTAAAATCTATTTATTTGAGGCTGTAGTCGTTTACTTTTGGAATAAATTCGGTGGCAATCTGGAAAAAAGCATATTACAATAGAACAATAAGATGTTCCTATGAGCGAGGAAAATAGTAATAATAATAATAATACCGTTCAAGTAAACACGAAAAAACTGCAGCTTGCAACATTTGCGGCAGGATGTTTTTGGGGAGTCGAAGAGGCTTTCCGAGGGATAAAAGGTGTAAAGTCAAGTGCAGTGGGTTATACTGGCGGATGGTCTAACAACCCTACCTATAGGGACGTCTGCACAGGAAAGACTAGTCATGCGGAAGCAGTACAGATACAGTTTGATCCTAACGAAGTGTCATATGAAGATCTGCTTGAGGTATTTTGGTCTATTCATAATCCCACAACCAAAAATAGACAAGGTCCTGATATAGGTTCTCAGTACCGTTCAATGATCGCATACCATACGCCAGAACACGAACTAGCCGCTAAAAAATCAAAAGAAGCATTGGAAGGCTCAGGAAAACTAAACGGCAGAAAAATTGTAACTGAAATAGTATCAGCATCACCTTTTTACAGAGCTGAGGAATATCATCAAAAATATTATCAAAAGAGAGGCGGTGGCGGGAGTTGCTATATTTAACGATGCTATTAGGTAGATGATATAACAACATGGTCTTCTCTGAACGAAAAGAAGTAGTAGTAAGCAAGACAGATGAGGGGTGGAAGAATCAACTGACTCCTGAGCAATATGAAGTATGCAGAAGAAAAGGAACAGAGATTCCTTATTCAGGAGAGTATTATAATTCTAAGGAAAAAGGAATATACAAGTGTGTATGTTGTGGTAACGAGTTATTCAGTTCAGACAATAAATTCGATTCAGGAACTGGATGGCCTAGTTTCATTCAACCAATCAAGTTTGAAAATGTCGAAAGGAAGTTAGATTTGAGTCATGGAATGATCAGAAAAGAAGTTAAATGCACCAAATGCGGAGCACATCTGGGACATGTATTTGATGATGGCCCAGCACCAACAGGAAAAAGATACTGTATAAACTCTATTGCACTTAGTCTGGATAAAGACAATAACGAGAAGAGGTGAGATTGTAAGCAAATGAGATATATTGACCCAATTACTAAAATTTTCACCATGTCGTTTGAGTGTCTCAACCTGTTCTTTAGAGAGTCCTGTCGCCTTAACCAAAGCCACAGTAATCTATATCTAGAGAAGATATACTAAAGATTTTCAACTTTTTCATAGACTATGTGCGCGATTGATACTTAATTTTGTATGCCTGTACAGTGCACCACCATTAGAATATGATAGCCTTCATCTCCTAGATACACGATAAAGTAATTTAGATTTTCTCAATAGCCAAAAAGAATAGCTAAAAACTGATAATGGACAGTTGCTAGTGAGGTCAGGTTTGGCAAATCAGCAACGACAACTACAGAAGAAGCAAATGTGACGATCAAAACACGATCTTTTGACAATATTACATGGGCGTGATGAATATCAAAATTATCTTATGTTTTTCTTGCATTGTCTAGGTTGAAGTTGTTTTTGAAATGAATAAATTGAATTATTCATTCGAATTTTTTAGATTATCTTATCTTGTTATTTAAAATTTTATCAAAGAAGTTGACCAATATGACAAAATAATATGAGAAGAATCTTTATTTAAATGGGAGAAGAGGAGCATAACTACGCTCGTAGATGGATGACCACGGCTGTTTTCTGGTTTTCCTACCGGGATTTCTACTCTGCGCCTGAGCATGATTTCTCCCTCCCGGTAGGATTCCTTCAGCCGACCGTGATTGCTCATAATTATTATTAATGATGTGCCAAATTTCTTTTTAACTATTCCAACGGTATGATAACGTTACCGATAAAGACATCAAAAACGACAGGATAATACGAAAGTGAGTCTAATTCTTTCGCATTATCCTATACGTTCTTTCTTGGGTGTTTTCCCACAGAAGATGGGATTTCGCTAGTTAAAAATGTTGATTAGTTTGGCCGATAAACCCATGGAAAACCATTACCAGAACACAATTTAGAACAAAGTCCTTGTTATCCTATAATTGGCATTAATCATAAATACAGAGTGGTAATGTACCATTGCAGGTTACACCCTTATATTCAAAGTGTATATTTAGAAAGCATAGAACATCATTGCAAGTTTTCTTATCCTGAATTTCACAAGTCGGAGATTTGTTAGACATTTCCGTACCATCATGTGGAAGCAAAATTTTTGTTACCATCTTATTTCATATTTCCAAATTCGCATACCTATATATGTATCTTGTTAAAGATCTATCATCTGCATATTGGGCAAGCTATCTCTCTATTTTACGTTGCTAATTGTGTTAGACATTTCTATCAATACAAGCAAAAAGAAATACTACATTTTTACATTGCCATCATTCTACGACATTCTTCCGCGCATCTACGACAGGATTCTGCACATAGTCTACAATGTTCCATATGTTCTGCATGTTTTCCACATTCTGCAGCACAAGCTTCGCATATTTCAGCGCACAAACCACAAATCTTCTTTGAATAATCACTTTCACCTGACATTACAACTGATGCGGCAGCACATGTGTGGGAGCACGCGATACATATTTCCACGCAATTTGCTAAAGATTTTACATTCTCGTCATGTAGACACTTTACAGCACACATTTCGCAGGCCTCAAAGCATTCATTACATGCGTCAATACATGTTCTATATCTCTGACTTTGTAATTTATTAGCCATCTCTTTATAATAACTGTGCCGACATAGATAAGATCAAAATACTAAATTATGTTAAATTTTAATATTTGAAGCCATCTTAATTGTTATGGCTATTGACCTTACTGACAAAGATATTGCTGTCCTAAGACATTGTTAAGGGATGGTCGAAAGTCGTTTAGACAAATTTCCAAAGAAATAGGAATAAGTACTCCAACCGTCAAGAATAGGTTTTCAAGACTTGTAAATATGGGAGTAATAAAGTCAATCTCTCCTGTTCTTGATCTAGACAAAATCTCATGGGGTGCAAAAGGAAAAAAGATGAAAAATAATAATAATCCTAAGATTGATAGTATGGTAGCAGATTATACCCATGAATTAGTTAAGAACAAAAATGATTCCAGTAATGTGAAAAAACGATTAATGCTGCCAAAAGAATAAGTGTTAGTCTTACTTGTAACTATTGTGATATTCCTCTTTTAGGCAGAATGTACGTGTTTAAATTCGCTAACATTCAACGCTTTTTTGTTGTGCTGGAAGTAGTACTACAGCATTGTATTATTATAGGAAGTGTGTCTAGGATTTTACTTTAGCGAAGAGTAGGTGGGGTTTATTATCAAGTAGCTCATCATCATTCTGAATTCGATAATCGCATCAAATTTGATTCATATCCTTTCTTGTCCTGCTATAATTTTAGTGCTTTTTAAATGATATTTTTCTATAGGCGCAGTTCCTTCTTTGAACGTTACAACTAGTGTATCGCCTACTTGATATGGACAATTTGCAATGGGGCGAGGTTGGCGATCTGATGCTTCAACAATACATATTTTACGGTCATCATCTTTAATGACAACCTTGGCATCAGTAGTAACTTCCTTTCTAATTAAATCCTTAAGCGGAAAACCAAATAGAGCCTGAACGCCAAATATTGCTCCCATGATAATAAGAATTGCAAGAGCTGCCAACTTTTTTCCGGACATTTGAGAGAAGATAGATGAAGATGAATCAGAATCAAAATACTCATAGCCCATAATTGAATATATATTATGGCAAAAGTCAATTTAAGGGTATTCTGGAATTTAGTAAGGATACGGACAGTCTACTCATTAATCGTTTAAGCAGATTTAGTAAGTATATTGGCAAAGATCAAATATGGCAATGAGATCATGAGAGTTTCAACAAATTACTACGACTATTGATAACAGAGATAATGTCTACCTGAACCTATTTAATCTCAAAGCATTAAGTACAACAGTTACGGTACTGATCGACATTGCACCTGCTGCAACTATGGGATCCAATAATACTCCGTAAAAGGGATAAAGCACGCCTGCACCAACAGGTATGAGTGCCGCATTATAGGCAAACGCCCAGAAAAGATTTTGCTTTATGTTTTTCATAGTACTCTTGCTTAACTTTATAGCAATCAAAACTCCTTTCAAATCGCCGCTCACCAGAGTAATATCAGACGCTTCTATTGCTACGTCGGTGCCAGTTCCAATTGCCATACCGACGTCTGCTTGTGTAAGGGCTGGCGCATCGTTTATGCCATCTCCCACCATAGATACTGATTTTCCTTCAGATTGCAACTCTTTAATGACAGCAGCCTTGTCTCCAGGTAGAACGTCTGCCATCACTCTCTTTATTCCAAGCTGCGAAGCTATGGACTTCGCAGTCCTCTCATTATCCCCTGTCATCATAATGACTTCCAACCCTAATCCCTGCAGCTCTTTAATTACCACAGAAGAATTTTCTTTCAAGGTATCGGCGACGCCAATGACAGCTTCTATCTTCCCATCAATGGCTACGAACATGAGAGTCTTTCCAGCATCGTAAAGTTGTTTTGATTTATCGTCAACCTTTTGTATGCCTATTTTATTATCCTCCATGAGTTTTGAAGTTCCAATAAGAATATCTTTGCCGTTTATCTGTGCCTTTATACCGTGTCCAGCTAGCGCTTCAAATCTTCTTGGTTCTGAGATTCCCAGGTTTCTTTTCTTTGCTTCGTTTAAAATAGCCTGACCTAGTGGATGTTCAGATCGGCTTTCTGCAGATGCGACCAAACCCAGTATATTATCATCGTTTAAACCGTTTGAGGACAAGACATCAGTAACCGATGGCTGCCCCTTAGTCAACGTACCAGTCTTGTCAAAAACAATCGCTTGAACTTTATGCAAAGTCTCTAATGATTTGGCATCCTTAATCAACACACCGTTCTCTGCTCCTTTTCCTGTTCCAACCATTATCGAGATCGGAACGGCCAAACCCAGCGCATCTGGGCATGAGACGATAAGAACAGATACAAAAGTCGTTATCGCAAAGGCTAGAGAGGCAGCAGGTCCAATATAGAACCAGAAAATAAAGCTTGTAATGGCAACGAGAAAAACTATCGGTACGAAATAATTTGAGATCCTATCAGCTATCCTCTGTATTGGAGCTTTAGATGCCTGCGCGGATTCGACCATCTTGATTATTTGTGCAAGTGTGGTGTCCTTCCCTACCTTGGTTGCTCTATATCTAAAGCTTCCACTCTTATTTATTGTGGCTCCTATGACCTCATCTCCAGGTCGTTTGGTCACAGGTATGGATTCTCCTGTTATCATACTCTCGTCAATAGAAGAATCGCCTTCTAATACTATTCCATCAACGGCCACCTTCTCTCCGGGCCTGACAATTACAATATCGTCGACAACTACATCATCTACTAAGACATCTGCCTCATTGCCACCTCTTGAAACTCTAGCTGTCCTTGCTCTCAATCCAAGTAACGACTTTATGGCAGACGATGTTTTTCCTTTCGCTATAGCCTCAAGATAATGCCCTGTCAATCCGAGGAACATGATTCCTACTGATGCATCAAAAAAAGTCTGAGAACTTAGGCCGGCAAAAAAACTTGGGAAGAAAGTTAGTAGAGCGCTATAGAAATATGCCGCAGACGTTCCTACTGCGTAAAGCGTGTGCATATCTGACGATTTTCTTTTTAAAGCTACCCATGCTCCTTTGTAAAATTGCGAGCCAACCCAAAACTGTACTGGAGTAGCCAATGCAAGAAGAACGAAATTGTTCTTCAGGAAGTCAGGGATCCAAGGAAACCATTGAGGAAAACTGCCAAGAAAGACTAGTATGAAAATAACTCCACTTGCGATGATCTTCATCCTAAGCTCATTGGCTTTTCCCTTCTGGACCATAGTTGCATGATGGTCATGACCCAATTCTACTATAGAGCGCCCAGTTGTCCCGTCCATAGCTACGTTTGGTTCAAATCCAGCTTTCTGAAATGATTCTTTTATATTCTCAGAAGAAGCTTTTTCAGGATCATAATTAACTGTTACAACGTTCCTGGCATAATCAATATCTACATTAGTCACCCCATGCATGGAGGTTACTGCATATCTTATTGCAGAATCACAGCATGCACAACATACACCTTTTAAAGAAAGTGTCAATTGACCTGACTTTGCATGTTCATGATGGCTTTGCATTTACGTCTTCCTATTATTTTATATCTTCATTGATGCTTTATAATGACTCATATAATAGACCGACTTGCTATGGCCTAAGAAATTACAAAGTATTCTTTAGCTCTCTCCAAATGAGTCACTCTTATGTACAGCCATACTAGTTGTCTTCAATAATAGTTACAGGATATGCAGCAAAACGTACTTGAATTCAAACGGCCTTTGCTTAGAATGGGGTCGGTCGCATTTATTGCGGGTGTAGTTATAGTAGTTGCATCTACCATAGTCCATCCATCAAGAGAAGATCCACCTAACCATCCTCTAGTGTTTATGGAGTATGCCAATAGTGATTCATGGATAGCTATTCATATAGGGCAGTTTGTAGGAGGTATGGTAATTTTTGGTGGTGGATTTGCTGCTCTCCACTCGTTACTGGTGCGCTCAGAATCGAACACAATACACTGTCTTGGATAGGCTTTGCTACAGCAATAATGACAGCTAGTGTCGTAGCTGTTCTTCAGGCAGTTGACGGAATTGCTCTTAAGATGGCTGTGGATTCATGGGCTACTGCTCCTGCTGAGAAAAAAGATATAATATTAAGAGTAGCAGAAGGAATCAGGTGGCTTGAATATGGCACTAATAGCATATTTCGTATTCTGCAAGGGTCAGTCGCAGCAATATTTGGTGTTGCAATTGTAAAGAGCGTGCTTCTTAGCAGATGGATTAGTGGAGGTGGAGTTCTTGTAGGTGCTATCAGCATTATTGCAGGTATAGAGGTAGCTTATATCGGTTTTGGATATACTAACTTTGTAGGTCTACGTGGGATTTCTTCAATAATCTATTTCATTTGGATACTGATTCTTGGTGCTTTTATGTGGAGAAAGACAATATCAAAGAAGGTATTGTAACTAGAAGTCTCATAGATACAATGACAAAAACGGAAAAGGCATTATTTAGAGTAGTTGGGATGTACTGTGCATCATGTAAGCCAATTGTAGAGAAGCAATTGAGAGATAAGCAAGCAGTAAAGAAAATTGATATTGATTACATAACAGATAGCGTTATCATTGAATATAATCCATCTTTGATAACTAAACAGCAAATAAAAGATAGGCTAGAAAAATCTGGCTACAAATTTGTCAGGGTAGCGAGCACAAGATAATGGTATGGTTAACAACTCAGCTGACCTGATGGCTTTACAATCGTAAAAATATAATACAATAAAGAGGGGACTGAAAATAAAGCTAAACTGTGAATTCTGTAAGGGTCCTATCTTAGCTAGTCAGTATCTTTACAAGTTTGCAAACTATGAGCGGTTTTTCTGTTGTACAGGATGCATGTATGGTTACAAGAAAAAATATGCTGGAAGAATAGAATCTATAAAGAGAAGATTTGAGGAAGAAAAAAATTCCTCTGATTTATGATAGTAACTTTCTGGACAGATGATATAAAGAAAAACTCACTCACAGCTTTCAGTATCCATATTTGCTTGGATTCTGATCAAACTGACTTTTGCAGTTTGATGAACACAAATAGACTTTTTGTCCATTTACTTCAGAGACGTGTTGTGCTTTCTTTTCGTCAACCATCATATTGCAGACAGGATCTTTTGCCATTTAATATTACATAAGCATAAACAGAAATATAAGATGTTAAGTTTACAAATGTAAAATAGTGTTATTGCTGCAGATAATTTATAAAAATGCATTATAATTCAAAGACAAAATGTCTTAAATAGTTATGCTTTACAATTGAAAACGTCTACGATTATACATATGGTAGTGCATGTAAGAGGCATGGAAAAGAATCTAAAACAGCATACCTTTCCAAGCCATGGAAATAAGCATAATGCAATTACCCATGATATGCAAGGTGATGACAAACAACAACAACAACAGCATCACCAAGTACATAATCAACCGGCATTCTCTAGATATTATAACGTCAATATTCGATTTGATCCCATTAGTCCAGAAGCAGGAAAGACTACTGAACTCAGGTTATATGTTACAGATCAGAAACTAGGTGATTCAATCAGAGAATTTGAACTTCTTCATGATAAACTGATGCATGTTATAATCGTAGCAGAGGATCTTTCTTACTTTGCACATATTCATCCAATGATAAAAAGTGGCAATGATAATGACACTACATTTACTATCTCACATACATTTCCAGAACCTGGCAAGTACAAATTATGGGTTGACTTCAAACCAAAAGGAGGAAGTCAAACTCTTGTAGCATTTAAGTTTAACGTTACGGGGCAGCCTATTCACAGGCCTGAAGAACTTGTACATGATGATAAATTTACCAAGCCATCTTTAGATGGTAATTATCAAATTAGTTTGAAAATACCAGACAAGATTGTAGCACAAAACGATGTAGATATTGCATTTAGTATATCA
>Ga0126314_10001004_pt1 | contig 13337 bp, 14 predicted proteins | sample Plot105B_FD_92535 | JGI IMG/M metagenome (GOLD analysis project Ga0126314, IMG submission 92535) | Serpentine soil microbial communities from UC McLaughlin Reserve, CA, USA - Plot105B | ecosystem: Environmental > Terrestrial > Soil > Grasslands | place: USA: UC McLaughlin Reserve, Lake County...
CGGTAGAGTTGCCACCGAGTCCCAGGCCAGAAAGCGTCCGTACTGCACCTTCGCAAGACCGGCGGCCACGAGCGCGGGTATCGCTGCGACGTCGGCGATCTTGGCTCCTACCAGCGTCTTCGCTAGGTTCTTCCGGAACGCTCCTTCGAGCCTGGCCAGCTTCCTTCCTGTCAGTCCGAGGCGAGCGAGGTGACGGTGGACTCGTGGGCGCCGACCGGAGCGTCCCATGACGTAGTAGAAGGTGTCCCCCGTGAGGTCGGCCGTCACGGCCAGCAGGTAAGCGAGTGGCCAGCTCATCAAGCCCAACGAGACCAGGAAACCTGCACAGACGGTCGCTAACGGACCCTCCACCACGACCAGCGGGAAGAGGAGGAGGTAAGGGTGGGTGCTCAACAAGGACACTAGAGCCTGTGCGTCGATGCTCAACGCGAACACTCTTCCTTCGATTCCCCGTACGAGCCTCCAGGGCGCTGCCCTTCATCGGCACGACGCAGGATCCAGGTCTCCAGGCGCTTCCGGTAGATGAACCCCAGCGTCACCAGCGCGACGAGGACCATCCCCGCGACGATCCACCCAGCCGCCGACTGCGTCATAAGGTCCGAAGCCAACAGAGCTGTCAGCGTGGCCCCTGGTAGCCTCCCGACCACCATGAAAACGAGGAAACGTCTGAAGCTGACCGCCGACAGTCCCGCCAGGGCGCACACGGCGTCATCTGGCATGAAGGGTACGAGCAGGATCGCGAAGAGCCACCAGCCCTGCGGGTCGAGCCTACCGGAGTACTTGTAGAACGTCTCCTCGCCGACGAGCCTTATGACCAGTGGCTCGCCCCACCTCCTCGCCGCCGTGAAGACGATCACCGAGCCGACCACCGAGCCTGCCATGCTCAGGGCGAGTCCTTGCGGCACACCGAAGATCATAGCCCCAGCGAACGTCACAGGACCGGCCGGGATAGGGGAGACGATCACCTGCGCGACCACGACCAGGACGTAGACGATCGGAGCGAAGGCTCCGAACGAGAGAACCCAATCCCGGATGCCGACCGCATCCAATTCGCTCAGGAGGGAGACGACCTGGCCAAGTACCGAACGAAGCCCGGGTGAGAGAAGATAGAGGAGGACGATGACTGTTGCAAATACCGCGGTAATTATCAGATACCGCCCGGCTTTAGGGAAGCCCGACTTCCCGCTGCGTTCCTCTACTTGCTCGTGCTTGGCACCCCGCCGGGTGGTGATGGTAGGGCCTGACACGTGTGCGATGCCTCCTTGCTTGTCTGCTACGCGTTACACAGGCCAAAGTACGGCTAAACCGGTTGCAGAGGCATCGGCCGAAAAACGTATCTAGTGGTTCACGGGGTGGTTGATTCGCCCATGAGGGAAGGCGCGATTCCCGCCGGGAGGATACTGTTTCAGGGAAGAGGTAAGGAGATCTGCTTTACGGAACCACTTTGAGCTCGCGGGCGCGGGTGATGGCCTCGGCACGGTTCCTGGCCCCTAGCTTGCGGTAGATGTTGTTCACGTGGGACTTGACCGTGCCCGCCGAGACGAAGAGGTCTCTGGCGATCTCGGAGTTTGTCCGGCCCGAGGCCAAGAGCGCCAGTACCTCCAGCTCTCGCTCGCTCAGATCCTCGACCGGCGGTTGGGGTGTCTCTCCTTCCCTCGCTGCCGTCCCGGCAGGTGACGGAGCCATCCTTGGCAGCTCCTGTAGATCCTGCTCCCGGAGAGCATACGCCTGGATGCCATCTTCCACCCGCAGCCGCAGATATCCCTTGCTGGCGAGTTCGTCGAGCATCTCGGCGGCTTCGTCCGCGGTCAGGGAGGTGCGTATCGCCGCCGTTACGGGGGTGAGTTCGCCGCGATCCGCCAGGGCATCGAGCAGCTCCTTTTCCCTGTTCTTCGCGCTTGGAGCCGAGAGGACCTGCTCGCGCGGGGCCAGGAGGCGGTTCGCCTGCCACAGGAAGGCGGCGGGTATGGCGGTCCCGAACGCCAGGATCCAGGCCCACTCCCAGGCGGACTCGGCCAGGTTGACGCCGATGGCCATAACCGAGATGCACCAACCGGCGACGCCCAGGACGACCAGAGCCGGTATCAGGAAAGCCCGGTTCGAGGTCGGGTTCCGCACACCAGGATCCCGGTTCGTGGCGATGTCCGGTGGGGCGTTGTCCCTACCGCCGTCTTCCGAACTCCCGGCAGAGTGCTCTTCGCTTCTCATCTTTGTTTCCCCAAGGCCTCGTTTTCGCGATCCTACGGCGTCCCTTTCTACGCCGGATCGACCGATTTTCCACGTCAATTCTAATGCGGGACGGGGCCGGAGGCATCACACCGCAGGACGAAACCCTATGCTACCAGGGAACGAAGATCGGGCCTGCCGATCACGCACCCCTCTCGTCCCGGTTTACCTTGTGCGAACAGGCCTTCTGAGCGTTCTGGAGACCCATCTCGAGGAGGACGGCAGCACCACCGAGCGTCCGCGTGACCGCGTTGGTATGGGCCTCCCTGTTCTCTCTCGACCAGCTTTGCGGAGCCGCTCGGAGACACGCAGCGTCGACGTGGCCTTCGTTCCCAAACCGTCGATCACCGCAGTGCCATCACCGGCCTCACTCCGGACGGTTGCCCGTCTCGCTGCCGGCCTCGAACGGCGTGGTCACCCCTTCGTAGCCGAGGTGCATCGTCATGCCTTCGGCGGCGTGGTCGAGGTTGTGGCAGTGGTCCATCCAGATGCCGGGGTTATCGGCGCGGAAGGCGACCTCGTAGGACTCGCCTGGCGCGACGTTGAGGGTGTCCGACCACCACGGGCTTCCGCTGACGCGTACGCCGTTGCGCGAGAGTACGAGCACGTGGTGGCCGTGGAGGTGCATGGGGTGGTCCATGAAGCTGCGGTTGACGAAGGTCGTCTTTACGAGGTCCCCCTCGCGCACCATCTGCGCGGGCGTGTTCGGGAACACCTCGCCGTTGATTGTCCACAGCATGTAGAAGTTCCCGTCGTAGAAGCCGGGGCGGTTGTCGAGGACAACCTCGAACTCCTGGTCGAAGTCGCTTGAAGCGTCGAACGGCGTGGGCTCGGGCTCGCCGTAGCTCGCGGGGTCGAACCCGGGACCGTTCTCGAGAGCGGGTACGTCGCCCTTGCCGTCGGAACTCAGCAGTAGACCGAGGTCGTGATCGTCGCCCCCTAAACCGACGCCCTCGGGCACTCCGTGCCGGACCGGCGTGGCCGGCATGGTGAACGTGACGTCGTAGCGCCCGCCTGCAGCCAGCTCCAGGCGGGTGTCGGTCAGCTCGGTGGGAGCGTTCAGATCCGTGCCGTCTATCGCTGCGACCTCGAACGGGGCGCCCGTTAGGGAGAAGGTCACAGGGTAGCTGTCGGTGTTGATCAGGCGCAGGCGGACCGGCGTCCCGGGAGTGATGGCCTTCCGTTCGAGCGTGTCGGAGGCGCCCATGGCAGCGGTCCGGCCGTTCCCGCTCTCCCAGGAGTGGGCCAGCACCGTGACCTCCCGCTCGTCCTTCTCCGGCTCGCGCGGCTCCACGATGAAGGCGCCGAAGAGCCCTTTCCCGACCTGCTCCGAGGAGACCTGGTGGGAGTGGTACCAGTACGTGCCGGCCTGCTCGGCTCGGAAGCGGTAGGTGTGTCGCTCGCCGGGTCGCACGGCGTCCTGGGTTAGACCGGCCACGCCGTCCTCGGCGTTCGGCACGTCTATGCCGTGCCAGTGGAGGGTCACGCCGTCGTCTATGTCCTCGTTGAGGAGCGTGACCTCGACGAGCTCGCCCTGGCGGACACGCAGCTCCGGACCCGGGGCCTTGCCGTCGAAGGTCCATGCCTCGATAGTCTTGCCGGAGCCGAGCCTTATCCTGGCTTCTCGGGCGGTGAGGGTGAACCGGCGATCCGGCACCCCTTCGCGTGGGCCGGTCAGGTCGGTCACACTGGTCGACGAGCCGTGTTCGTGGTCGGCGTGACCCATATGTCCGTGCCCGGTTTGTGGTCCGCCGCCGTAGTCCACGTTCTCGTGGGTCATCATGCTGAACCGGTCGGGAAGCACGCTCGCCTGCATCGAGTAAGCGAACAAGGCAACGAAGCCGGCGCAGATCGTGAGCGCGAAGGCGCCCGTCCGCAGGAGCCTGAAACCGGGCCCGGGCGTGAGGGGAGGTTCGGGCCCGCTCATTATCCGGAGGCGTCGCCGCTGTCTGACCCACAAGGCAGCGGTAGAGATGGAGAACAGCCCCCACAGGGTAAGGGCCATGCCGGGCGAAGGGAGGCCTGGGGGAACCAGGTGACGTAGAAAAAGAGGGCCGCGGCGACCGCCGTCGCCTGGACGGGGACGACGAGAAGTGGATGCGAGGCCTCGGATCTGCCCGCCGCGTCCACCGGGACCTTGGCTTCCACGACGGCGCCGCGCGCCAACCTCCACAACCTTGGAACGGAGAGGAAGAGCGCGGCGGCGGCCGGCAGCAGGAGCGGCGGTGTGCCCAGGATCATTCTGTCCTTCACGAACAGCCAGCCGTAGGACCACAGTCGCGCGACCAGGAACAGTTCCGCCGCCGTGAGCAGCGCGGCGAGCCCCAGGACCGCGAGCAGGACCCCCACGCCGAGCCGCAACCGGCCCCAGAAGACGAGCCGGCCGGCGAGGTAACCTGCGAGCCACCACGCGATGAGAATAGCCGGCGTGACCAGCGCGCTTACACCCAGAACCGCTTCGAACATCAGGCTACCTGCTCTCATCTCGCGTGCGCCGTACGCTCGCGAACGTAGCCCTAAACCGGGTAGAGAAACCTCTACCGAAAGTAGTGTTCCGGGTTTATTCGGGGTTCAGTGCGCGTTTCAAAACCTCGGGCGTAGTAGGCACCGAAGACAAACAAGGGAGCAAGCCAGAAGAAGGCCTCATGGATGTCGGCCCGTCGCTCGTAGCGCACGGTGACCTGTAACGTAGATGATGCCGCCCATTATGGCTCGGTCGTCCCGGCGTAGCCTGCCGCCCTTCGGCTTGGGCACCTCCGGGGGCAGTAGCGGCTCCACGGCCCCCCACAGCGTGTCACTCACCAGCTCCTCTGAAGTCATCCGAGCCCCGGTTGAGCCCGTAGCCCGCGCATCTCACAACAGTAGGTTGGTCAAGAGGCCGAGCAGCGTTGCTCCGAAGATCCCGATGCCCACGTAGAGCGCGAAGACGCGTGGACGGGTTATGGACCGCACCGCCACCATCGCCGGGATGGACGTGACCCCTCCGGGTATGAGGAAGGCGATCGCAGCCCCCGGCTGCATGCCCCGTTCGAGCAAGCCCGAGACGATCGGCAGCGCGCCGAGCTCGTTGAGGTACAGGGGACGCCGACCAGCGCCGCCAGTGGCACGGCGAAGGCGTTGTCTTCGCCTAGCACGCCGGCTATAGCTTTTTGAGGAACGTGAAGTACGATCACTGCCTCGATCACGAGTACTAGGAGCAACCAGCGCCCGAGTTTCCAACTCTGCTTCGCCATGTTGCGCCCCACCTTGGCCCAAGAGAGTTGTCGGAAGCTTTCGAGCGCAGACCTCCACCACTTTTCGTCCTGCGCCCTTAGCGTCCTTGGCAGCGTCCTCCGTATCTTACGGGGACCGTCGTAGCAGCCAGGGCAGCCGCACGCCACCCCCTCTTCGCCCGTCTCGAGCGCCTCGGCCGATGCCCTCGCGCTGACGACGACGGGTTGGCGATTCTCCTGTCGCATAGGCGCATCGCAACCGGCGTCGGTCTCCTGCGCTTCTTCCTCCAGGTACTCCTCGACGGCGCTCTGGCGTAGCGACTTCCCCCGCAGCAGGCCGCTGCGCGTGAGCAAGAGGGTCAGGTAGCCCGCCCCGAGACTGAGCAAAAGCGTGGCCAACAGCCGTGCCACCGCCAATGGCCACCCTAACAGGCCGACCGACAGCGCGAAGACCTCCGGGTCCATCGTCGGCGAGGCGATCCAGAAGCTCATCACCGGTGCCAGAGGCACGCCCGCCACCAGGAGCCCGGCGACGATCGGCACGACCGTGCAAGAGCAGAACGGAGTGAAGGCACCCACTGCTGTGGCAAGCAGTATGGAGAGTCCTACCCGAGTATCGAAGGCCCCGCGGATCGCGCTGTCGAGCTTTAGCGCCCTCACCATGACCCCAGGAACACGGCCACCAAGAACACGGGTAAGATCCGCCACCCGGCTTCAAGCACAAACCCCGCGACTTGCGCAGCTTCCTGAACGACCTGTTGCATGATTCGTCCTCCCATTTCCATTTGCAACGTAATAACTAGTTAATTAGTTATTAACTGGCAAAAATTTTGGTCACTTCGCTATTTACTTCTTCTTCAGGCCACGTCGCTCTCCCTCTTCTCGTCGACGCAGCACTCGTCGGAGAGAAAGCCAACGAGTTGGTTCATGGCTTGGTAGTCGGCGCGGCAGATCAGGCTCGTGCCGCTCTTCTCAGAAGACACCAGCCCGCTGTCGATGAGCCTGTGGAGGTGATGGGAGAGGGTCGAACGTGGAATGCCAGTCCTTTGCTGGATACGTCCTATAGTCAATCCCTCTCCGCCCGCTCTGACCAGCATCCGGTAGATCTCCAATCTCACCGGTGCCCCCAGGGCATCCATCGCGTCGGCTGCTCGTTCGGTGTTCATGGGCTCACTATATCCTCATGGACACATACTTCAACTAATTTTCTAGTTATTTAGACAAGAGCTGTTATCGTGTCCAGCGTGCCGATTCGCTGGACGGTTTTGAAATGCTCGCTTAGCCGCGGGGATTCGGCGCTGTAATCCCCGGCCCGTCCACCACTGCGCCCTAGATGAGCTTCAGGCTGCGGGCTCTGGCGAGGGCCTCGGCGCGGTTGCGCACCCCCAGCTTGCGGTAGATGTTGTTGGTGTGGGTCTTGACCGTGCCCACGCTGACGAAGAGGTCCCTTGCGACCTCCCTGTTCGAACGGCCGGAGGCGAGGAGGGTGAGGACCTCGAGCTCCCTCTCGCTCAAGGGCTCCACCAGGGGCTCCGGGGACCCGTTCGCGGTGAAGCTCACTGCTCCGAGGGAGGGCCTCCGCTCCTTCTCGAGGAGAGCGTACGCCGGGACCCCTTCGCTATCGAGGACTTCCAGGTGGCCTCCGGTCGCCAGCCTCTCGAGCATCCCGGACGCTTCCTCGACGGTCAGCGATGTCCGCATGGCGGCCGCTGCGGGGCTGAGATCACCCCGCTCCTCCAGGGCGCGAAGGAGCTCCTTCTCTTTCTCCCTCGCGCCGGGTGCGGCGCGGCGAGACTCCTCGTGCGTGGCTATGGCGCGGTTTATCTGCCGCATCAGGAGAACGGGCGCCACCTCCCCGATGCCCAGGAAGGCGACCCATACGATACCCACATCGGCCAGTCCTCTGTCTATGATGAACCCGACAGCAGCGAATAAGAGGAGCAGGCACCACACTCCCACGCCCAGCGCCGCCAGAACCCTACTCAACAATACACAAGCCCCTCTTCGTCAAGCTCGCCGGTCGATCTCGTTCTCTACAAGAACCATACGCAGCAGCCGCGGGAACGTCTCTTCGAAGCTACGCGTCGCCATCTCTCCGGTCATCGGGTGCCGACGGAGAGTTTGCTGGCTCCGCCGGCTACCTCAACGTCGTAGCGGTCGGCCGCGCCGTCGTAGCCGGGGGTCTGCAGGCGCGTCTCACCGCCGATGGCGCCGAAGCGCTGCTCGTCGAAAGCGAGCTCGCTGACGCCGCGGCCCACTCTGATCCGCGCTGCGACGCCTTCGGGGCGGTGGATGGTCACGTCGCTGGCGCCGCCGGTGACGCGCACCGAAACGGTGCCCGAAGGGCGGGGGAGGGTCACCGCGACCCCGCTGGCGCCGCCGGTGACCTCGAACGAGCCGACCCTGAGCGCGCTCAGGTCGGCGTCGAGCCTGGACAGGCCGCCGTGGAACTCGATCTGCCAGGGGATCGCCGGGTTGAGCGTGACCTCCGCGGTACGCCTGCGCCAGTCGAAGGGGTGGAAGGTGCGAGGGTACCGGATGGTCACGGCGCCGTCTCGCGCGTGGACTTCCGGCGGCGGTCCGTCGAAGCGGGCGCGGTAGAGGTCATCGATCGAGGAATCGACGCGGAGGACGACGTTGGCGGCGCCGCGCACGAACTGCAGGCGTCCGCTCGACGCAGCGCCGAGGGGGGCAGAGAAGCCTCCACCCCCCGGGTTGTTGACCGTCGGCTCGTTTATGAGTTATCTCCCTTATGGTTAACGGCGAAAGATCTTGGTGGCGATCCCGTAAAAGATCCAACCAAGCGGGCCGCGGCGCACGATCCGGTTGTTGTGGAACGCCGTAAAGATCCAGCCCCCGTCGTCCTTCACGGCGACCAGCGTCTGGATGGAGTCGCGCGACGGGCGGGGCTTGTCCTCTCCCGGGAAAACGGTGCTGCCTGTCGCGTGCACGAGGGCGACATCGGGACCAAGGAATCTCACGCTCTCGACCCTGCCGACCAGCCTCGTCCCCTTCAGCCACTTGTCGAAGAGCTCCTGGTGCGAGGAGGAGATCTCCTCTCGCCCTCTGGTGCGCGTCCCCTCGAAGGCGATGTAGTCGGCGTCCTCGGTGAACCGGGAGCCGTAGGCGTAGCCGTCGCCCCTGCCCCAGTCGTCGAGGAGCTCCCGGAAGAGGTCGCGGACGGCCGCCTCGTCGGCGGAGTAGTTCTCTGTGGTCTGGTCTTGCATCGTCGTTCTCCTATCGAAGTCGTTGCTGTGGTCTCGGTTGATGCTCATGATGGTGCTCGGCGGACGAGCGGCGCGCCGTCAGATCATCGCCTCCGGCTGCTACCTTCTCCTCCCAGTCAATATGGTGGTGGTACATCCAGGCAAACGAGTCAGAACTGGCGAGGTGCTTGAGCGCGAAGGGCATCATCAGATCCCGGAACCAGCGGGCGACCGGGCCGGCGGTCTTGCTGTTACCGATCCGCCGCGAGTACGCGACCACCTTCTTCGCGCGCTCCCGGCGCAGCCGCTCGTATGCGGCGAACGCCCGCCCGGTGTCCGGGATGTCGCGCAGGCACTTCGCGACGACGAGCGCGTCCTCCATCGCCAGCGATGCGCCCTGCCCGGCACTCGGAGAGACGGCGTGCACGGCGTCGCCGATGAGGACGACCGGCCCGCGGTGCCAGGTCGAGGCCGTCGGTATGTCGTGGACCGGGTAAGCGCCTAACTCGCTCTCCGTGGCCTCGATGATCTCGCCTATGACGTCGATGTCGCCCGAGAACACGTCGAGCAGGCGCTGCTTCCACTCATCCGAGGAGATGCCGGCCAGCTCTTCGTGGGATGGCTCGTCGGGGCGGTGAAGGTTGGCGAACCAGTAGATCTCCCCTGATGGCCTGACCAGGTAGCCGAAGAACGCACGTTTGCCGAAGACGAAGTGCTGCACGTCCGGCGTCGGCGCGATGCGGGAGCTGTGGACGAAGCCGCCCATGCTGAGCAAGCCGGTGTAGGCGGGTTTAGGAGCGGTCGGGTCCAGGATGCGGCGGGTGCGCGAGTGGATGCCGTCCGCGCCGACCAGCAGATCCCCGGTTGCCTCCGTGCCGTCGGTAAAGCGGGCGACCACGCCGCCGGTTGCGGCATCGAAGTCGGCGAGCCGCTTGCCGTACTCGACCTCGATGCCGCGTCTGACCGCCTCGTCTGCCAGCGCGCGCTGCAGCCGCCCTCGCTTCACGATGACGCTTACGGTGCCGTCGGGCAGCCGCAGCCCGTTGGCGACCTCGCCGAGCCGCTTGCCGGTGCCGCTCCACATCACCATGCGGGGCGCGGGGAAAGCGTCCTCGATCACAGGCGCGTGCGCATCCAGGGTCTTCAGAACGTCCAAGCCGTTGGAGGCTGTGTTGAGGAAGAGCCCCACGTAATCCGAAGGCTCATTGTAGGCCTCGTAGACGGTGGCTTCGATCCCAGCGCGCTGCAGCGCCAGGGCGGCCGTCGGGCCGCCGATGCCGCCGCCGACGATCAGGGCTTTCCTCCTGGTCGTGGGTCTCCGGTCCACGTGTGTGCTCCTTTCGAGGTCGTTACTCATGCGAAGGTCTCTTTTCTGCCGATCCGCTTCTACGAGCCGCCGGGTGCCCGGGACAGCACCTGGGCCAGCGCCCGCTCGAGCTCGCCGTCTGGGTCCTCCGCGGCAGCCTCGGTGCGCCAGGCGACGAAGCCGTCGGGCCGGACCAACAGCGCGCCGTCCGCACCGAGCCCGTGTGCGGCCGCGCCCTCGGCGCCAGCCAGCTCCACCCCGAAGCGATACGCATCGAGCGGAGCGTGCAGCGCGGCGCGCTGGGCGGCCGAGATCCACGCTGCTCCGCCCGTTCCGGCCAGCAGCACGAAGCGCCGTCCGTACAGGTCGATCGTGGAGATCTCCCGGCCGCCCAGGGTGACCGTCACGTGCGGCGCCCGGGTACCCGGCTGGCCCGTTAGCTCCTCGGGTAGCAACGGCGAGACGTCATCCGACGCGCCGAGCACGGCCGACGAGCGGTACCGGTACCCCATCGCTACCGCCCCGTAGTCGACGAGCGGCACCCCTGCGCCCGGGCCCATGCGGGAGCCGAACCTGGCAAAAGCCTGCTGCATGGTGAGCAATCCGGTCGGGCGCCGTTCTTCGTCATAGGTGTCGAGCAGCGCGGGACCAGCCTGGCCGCGGAGCACCGCCGCGAGCTTCCACCCCAGGTTGTGAGCGTCTTGGATCCCGGTGCTGCCGCCGAGCCCACCGGTCGGCGGGTTGATGCGTGCCGCGTCACCGGCGAGGAACACCCGGCCGGCACGGTAGCGGCGCGCGACCTGGGCGCCGATGCTGAACCCGAGCACCTTGAGGTCCGTGCCGGGGACCTGGGGACGCAGCCTGACCTCCACGTCCGGCAGGCCGGACGCCGCGCGAACCATCCCGGCGACCCGCTCGTCGGTGTAGTCTTCGATCGACTCGCGCTCGGGATCGTAGCCTGTGGCGAAGACCCAGCGCTGCCCCACGCCGTCGTGCGCCATAAGGATGGTGTAGGGCTGCGGACGCTGGAGGTACGCGATGTCTACCCGGCGGCCGCGCAACGCAGGGGTCAGGTCGGCCTCGACCATCGCCGTGATCGTGTGGTACAGGACTCCGGGCCCATCGGCGCCGATGCCGAGGCGACGCCGCACGGCGCTGTTCCACCCGTCGGCGGCGATGAGGTAGTCGGCGCGCAGCGAACGCTCAGTACCGCTACGCCGGTCCCGCAGGACCGCGGTGACCCCGGTTTCGTCCTGCTCGAACGACATCAGCTCCGTGGCGAACCGCACGTCGGCGCCCAGCTCCCGCGCCCTGTCGCGGAGCAGGATCTCGAGCTTGTCCTGGTCGATCGGCCCGAACGCCGAGGGGCTGGCGGAGTCGGATGCGTCGCCTTCCTTCTCGTCGATCCCGGCGTACTCCTCATCGGCCAGGGTCTCGGCCCGGACCGGCACCCAGGCGTACTGCTCGCTGCTGAAGTAGCTCGCGGCCTGGATGGCGGGCTCCAGACCGACCTGGCGGAACAGCTCGACCGTCCGCGGGTTGATGCCGCGCAGCCGCGGGTGGATGAGCAGATCTGGATGGCGTTCGACGACGACGCACGGCACGCCCTGATCCCCCAGGAACACCGCGCTGGACAGGCCGGTAAGGGCGCCGCCGACCACCAGCACTGAAGTCTTGTCGTACATCGGTGTCCTCCTTTCGAGGTCGTTGCCCACTCCGCGGTCTCGGTGTTCAGCGCTCATGTGTCGCTCTCCTCTCTCTGCTGATCGACGTGTACGGGCCTGGCTCAGGCTGCGCGGCGTGCTTCCCGCGCCTGATGGCCAGGCCGCTGAGTGAAGCAAGCGGCACGACAGCGATCGGGAGGACCTGGGTCGGGTGCATCGCGTCCACGAACCCGTGCCTGAAGGCCTCTTCCGCGAGCCGCTGAACCTGCGCGCCGCCTCCTGCCCCGTTCGCCCCCATCTCGAGGCCGCCTTCGGCGGCTTTGCCGAAGCCGGCCACAAAGCCTTCGCGCAGCCTCCCGGCCGTGATCAGGAGCGCCGCGAAGACGAGGACGTACGCGTTCAAGACCCACAGGACCTCGTCGAGCGAGGCGTCGATGCCGTTGCTGATCGATGGGACGGCTATGTTGACGATGGTGGTGTCGAGCAGGGCCATGAACAGCACCAGACACAGCACCATCATCACAACCCAGGGGTTGCCTCGCAATCGGTTGAAGATAGCCATACGGTCGAAAGCTCTGGTCTGCGTGAGTTGGGTGATCTCCCCCACAGAGCCCGACCTGCTATCCTTGGAAACGCGTACCTGGATGGCGGGTTTCGCTCCGCGGAGCCTGCTACTCGGGATCTGACCCCCGGAACGCGGTGCTGCAACACCCGCCGGGGGTCATCGTTTGTCTCAGATCATCTGTACGCTCCTTCGACACGGAACACGGGACACCGCGGCGCCAGTGCTGCGAACTCCTCCGGCTCGCCCGACACACCGTACAGGTGCCGGAAGAACTGGACCCCGTGCGGTACCTCGCGCGCGAACCGTCTGAGGACGGGACCACGCTCCTCCACCGGCAGCTCGACGAGAGTCACCCGCTCCTCTCTGCGCCCGCGCGCGAGTATCCCCCACCCCGACGCCCGCGCGTTCTTGACCCAATCGAACCCTTCGTGCCCGGCGACGATATAGCGCCAGCCATCCACGGTGAGCGGGGAGACCGGCGTGGTACGCAGCCTGCCGCTCTTCCTGCCGGGTACGGAGAGCAGGCGCATGGTGCCGATAGCCACGCCAAGGCGCTGCAACGCCACGATCACGGGGTTGGCCACCGCGAGCCACCGCGGCAACCCGACCTCCTCAGACACCGCTCTCCTCTTTTCTCGTATCCTCCGCGTCACGATCCGCGTGAAAGCCCTCCCACTCGGCCATCCCGCCCAACGTCCCGTCCGAGATCTCGCGCACGAGCTCGCGGACCCACCGGAGCTCGGCCTCGCGCAAGATGAGCTCGTGCTCGCTCTCGATAAGGAAGAGCCGGGGCAGACCCTGCTCCATGACACCGTCCAGACGCGCCCTCATCTCTTCGATCTCTTCCTCGAGGCGACGCACCCGCTCGTCCAGCAACACAGCCGCCTCTTCGGGAGGAAGCGCGGGCAGAAAGGTGAGCCCGGCGGCGAACTGCGTGTACTCTTTCGCCGGGACGCTCAAGAGCTCGCGCAGCCAGCCCAGGAACTCGACGCGGCCCGCCTCGGTCAGCTCGTAGACGGTCCGCTCCGGACGCCGCCCCTCGCGCACTGTCTCGCGCGCGGAGATCAAACCTTCCCGCACCAGCGCCTCCACCACCGAATAGAGCGAACTGTACCTGAGCCGCACCGACTCGTGCTTGCCCCGCTCACGCATCGTCGA
>Ga0126314_10001005_pt1 | contig 13323 bp, 10 predicted proteins | sample Plot105B_FD_92535 | JGI IMG/M metagenome (GOLD analysis project Ga0126314, IMG submission 92535) | Serpentine soil microbial communities from UC McLaughlin Reserve, CA, USA - Plot105B | ecosystem: Environmental > Terrestrial > Soil > Grasslands | place: USA: UC McLaughlin Reserve, Lake County...
CGTACAGATCCGGACCAGAAGCCTAAGCTGTGGGATGTGGAGAACCTGAACGCAAGTTATGCCTATACGAAATTTGCACACAGAGATTTCATCAATCAGAACAATATTCAGGAAACCTACAGGGCTTCGCTGGCTTACAATTATTCGGGCCAGTCTAAAAGCTACCAGCCCTTTAACAATATTGTTAAATCGAATATGCTGGCTTTATTGAAGGAGTTTAACTTTAGCCTGCTTCCGAATTCGATCAATTTCAGGATAGATGTTGACCGGTATTATTCTGAGAATAGCCTGAGAAATAATGATCCCAATAATTCCATCCCGATCAATACGACTTTTAACAAGAATTTTCTGGTAACGCGGGTATATGGGATTTCCTGGAATCTGACCCGCTCATTGACGCTGGACTTTGATGCCACCAATTATTCTATTATTGATGAGCCTGATGGCAGGATCAATGGATCCAAACGGGATACGCTTTGGCAGAATCTGAAGCGACTGGGCAGAACTACAGATTACAGCCATAATATGAACATTACGTACAATCTTCCGGTGAATAAGATTCCCGGACTGGACTGGGTGAATGTGGCGACCAGGTACGGAACTAATTTTAACTGGCAGACGGAGCCGTTATCGACTTTGAGAAACCCTGATATTGATCTTGGAAACACGATTCAGAATTCGAGGATTGTCCAGATCAATCCGAACCTGAACTTTGCGAGTTTGTATAACAAATTTGGATTTGTTCGGAAAGCCGGAAAGGACGGCACGGGACCGGGTTTCTTTGTAGGTTTACTGACAGGAATTAAAAATGTTGTGGGTTCGTACGTTCAGAATAAGGGTACATTTTTACCGGGCTTTTTGCCGCGGACCAGTTATTTCGGTCTGGATGAGGCCACTGGTGCTCCGGGGCTTGGTTTCGTATTCGGAAGTCAGCGTGACATCAGGGACATGGCGCTGAGCAACGGCTGGGTTACCAGGGATACCTTACAGTCGCAGCTTTACATCAATACCCTGCGGGAGGATCTTGCTTTTACCAGTTTGATAGAGCCGCTGAGGGATCTGAGTATAACACTGACGGCAAATAAGAACAGGACACTGAACTTTTCTACCAATTTAAGGTACGATCCGAATGCACGTGAGTTTCAGAACCAGAGCCCGTATACAACGGGTGATTATAGTGTGTCCTTCATCACATTGCGTACTGCTTTTTCGGAGGGATCGGGGAATACGGTTTCCAAATTATACAATGAGTTTATGGCCAACAGGCAGGTGATTTCACAGCGTCTGGGGGCACTCAATCCGAATTCGTCGGGTAATTCCCTTGGCTTTTCTGATGGTTACAATAAGAGTTCGCAGGATGTGATTGTTTCTTCGTTCATTGCAGCCTATACTGGTAAGAGTGCTTCATCGGTAAGTCTGAATTCCTTCCCTAAAATACCGTTGCCAAACTGGAGGGTGAATTATCGGGGAATTACCAGGATTGCTTTTATTGCAGACAGGTTCACTTCTATAGACATCAGACATTCTTACCGTTCAATTTACAGTGTAAACGGCTTCAACTCGCTGATCAGGTATGATGAGACAAATGGCCATGTGAGCAGCAGGGACGTAAACGGAAATTTCCTTCCGGTATACCAATATGCGCAGGTTACCATAGCGGAGCAGTTTGCACCGCTGGTGGGTATCGATACCAGGTTTAAAAACAATCTGACTGCAAATTTTGAAGTGGGTAGGTCGAGGTTGTTGGGGCTGAGCCTGGCCAATAGTCAGCTGGCACAGTTGTCTGAGAACAACATGATCTTCGGTCTTGGATACAGGACTAACAAATTCAGGTTCCCTTTTGGCTTGTTTAAGGGAATGAAAATGGAGAATAATATGGATTTTAAACTTGATGTGGCTGTCAGGGACAACAAGACTGTAATATACAGGCCTGATATCAGCGAAGCTGAGGTTTCATCGGGCTCACAAAACATCACTTTCAGACCAAGTGTGGATTATGTTTTGAACCAGCGGTTTGATATCCGTCTTTTCTATGATTCGAACATCACCAAACCGTATACTTCCCAGACTTTTAATACCTCATTCAGTAACTTTGGTTTTAGTTTGAGGATTACGCTGAATTAGGATTGTTATACACCTGCAGATTAATTACCTTTGGAGGCGCTGTAGTATCTGCTTCGCTAACGAATTAACTTAAGATAACATAAACTAAGACAAATGAATTTTCCATCAGAATTAAAGTACACCAAAGACCACGAATGGGTTAAGATTGAAGGTAACGAGGCGCTAATCGGAATTACTGATTTTGCTCAGCGTGAACTGGGTGATATTGTATATATTGATATCAACACGATAGGCGATGAGGTGAATAAGGATGAGGTGTTTGGAACGGTTGAAGCGGTGAAAACTGTTTCGGATCTTTTTATGCCGGTTACAGCAACAGTACTGGAGGTTAATGCCGCGCTGAATGACAATCCTGAACTTGTGAATTCTGATCCATACGGACAGGGATGGATGGTAAAAGTGAGTATCTCAAATGCGGCTGAATTAGATGGCCTGCTGGACGCGGATGCATACAAAGCACTTGTAGGAGCATAGTTAATGAGCAAATTTCAAAGATTGAAGCACCAGAGCTGGGCCATTTTCTGGACGGTCTTTATTTTGGTATGCTGTAATATAAAAATGCCTGATTCATCCGGACCAGGCATTTTTTTTGAAGGTTTTGATAAATTGGTACACCTGGGATTTTTCTATGTGCTGACTATATTCCTGTTCTATGGAAAGATCAGATATCAGCACAACTACAGTTTCAGGTCGCTGACCATTTTTAAAGTGATCCTGATCGGGGCATGCCTGGGAGGGATCATAGAGTTATTGCAGTGGAAGGTATTTACTTACCGCTCTGCGGAGTGGTGGGACTTTGGCTGTGATATGATCGGCGTTTTTATGGGTGTATTCAGTTTTGTACTTTTACACAGATTTAATTATAACAAGCCTTAATATTAATCGGAAACTGGTATGAAAAAGCAAATCATTGTAGCGATATTAATCCTTTCGGCCGGTTTGATGAGTGGTTGCGCCATTTTTAACGGCGGCTGTAAGTGCCCTAAAGTTAGCTACAGAAGCCATCCGGGGAAGTAACATCCGCAGCTTCAGTTTATCCCGGAGCTAAGTCTTTTGTTATTTGGATTTATTATAGATAAAGGGTAACTTGCGCTCCAATCACATCATTAGATACAGATGAAACTTTCGCAGCTAAGCCCAGGAGAACGAGCAACCATAGTGTCTTTTACAGATCTCGACATGTCGGTTAAACTGATGGAAATGGGCTGTCTGCCAGGAGAGGAAGTGGAGATCGAGCGCTTTGCGCCAATGGGCTGTCCTATAGCGATCAGGGTGGCCGGTTATCAGCTTTGCCTGCGCAAAAGTGAGGCGTCTATTATTATAATTGAACAATAACTTGGCTGAAAATATAAAAATTGCTCTTGTTGGTAACCCCAATACCGGAAAGTCTACGCTTTTTAATCTGCTTACGGGTTTAAATCAGAAGATCGGTAATTTCCCGGGTATTACCGTTGATAAGAAAGTCGGCTACTGCAAACTTCCTCAGGGAAGACAGGCAGAGGTGACCGACTTGCCGGGTACCTATAGTTTATATCCTAAAAGCAGGGATGAAAGTATCGTGCTGCAGGTTCTGGCGGATAAGCGCAATTCGAGTCACCCGGATATCATTGTAGTTGTGGCTGATGCTACAAATTTGAGAAGGAACCTTCTGCTGTATACGCAGGTGGCAGATATGGGGATTCCGCTGGTGCTTGCCCTCAACATGACCGATATGGCCAAAAAAGAGGGCATTGAGATCAATATCGATAAGCTTTCTGAAAGACTGGGCGTTCAGGTTGTGCCAATTTCTGCAAGGAATAATACCGGCCTGGATCTGCTGAGGCAGGCCATTGACAATACAACCAGTATTTCTACACAGGTTGCCGGTGCCGATCTTCATATGCTGGCTCCTGAAGCGATTGAACTTGCTAAAGAGGCCCTCAAGACAGATAACGAATACATCGCACTGCAAATGCTTCATCAGCACCAGCCGCTGAATATGTTTACGCCTGATGAACATGAGGTTTTCGAGGAGATCAAACGTAGTCATAATTTTGAATCGTCTAAGCTGCAGGCTGCTGAAACGATAGCCCGCTACCGTTATCTGGGTTCTGTGCTGAGCGGTGTAATGGAGGATAAAGGAGCAGCGAGAAAGTTTGTATTGAGTGACAGACTGGATTCTGTGCTGACCAATAAGTTCTGGGGTTTTCTGATCTTCATTGCCATTTTGTTTTTTGTATTTAACTCCATATTCTCCTGGTCAACCTATCCTATGGATAAAATTGAGGAGACTTTTTTATGGATTACAGAGTATGGCCATCTGCATTTACCGGATGGCGTGCTTACAAATCTTTTATTGGACGGTGTCGTTGCAGGCCTGGGCGGAGTTGTAATTTTTATTCCGCAGATTGCCATCCTGTTTGCCTTTATCTCCATTCTGGAGGATACAGGGTACATGGCCAGAGTTACTTTTATGATGGATAAGGTGATGCGAAAGTTTGGCCTCAGCGGAAAATCGGTCGTACCGATGATCGGAAGTCTGGCTTGTGCGGTTCCTTCTATCATGAGCGCACGTAATATTGAAAGCTGGAAGGACAGGATCATAACTATTATGGTCGCACCTCTGGTGAGCTGTTCGGCGAGGTTACCTGTATATACATTGCTGATCTCGCTGGTGGTGCCTCAAAAGATGATCTGGGGCTTCATCAACCTTCAGGGGCTTACTTTGATGGGTATGTATGTGATCAGTATTGTGGCGGCTGTTATTGTAGCTTTTGTAATGAAGTTTCTGATAAAAGCCAAAGAGAAATCTTATTTTATCATGGAGCTTCCGGTATACAGGATGCCAAGATGGACCAATGTCCTGTTTACCATGTATGAAAAATCTAAGACCTTTGTGTTTGAAGCGGGGAAGGTCATCATTGCGATTTCAATAGTCTTATGGGTACTGGCCACTTATGGTCCTTCGGAAAGATTTGATGCAATTGATAAAAAATATGCAATGGTAGAAGCCCAAAAGGATAGTATACAGATTAGTATTCTGGAAAGGGATAAAGCTGCTGAGCGCCTTGAAAATTCATATGCTGGCATTTTAGGGCATGTGATTGAACCTGTGATAAAGCCCCTCGGATTTGACTGGAAGATAGGGATTGCGCTCATTACTTCTTTTGCGGCTAGAGAGGCATTCGTAGGCACCATGGCCACCATTTACAGTGTAGACAATGATGGTGAGGTAGCGACCATCAGAAACAAAATGAGGGGCGCGGTTAATCCTGATACCGGCCTCCCGGTATTTACTTTTGCTACCGCGTTTTCCCTGATGTTGTTTTATGCTTTTGCCATGCAGTGTATGAGTACTGTCGCGATCGTGTTCAGAGAAACCAAATCATGGAAGTGGCCTATGATTCAACTTGCTTATATGACCGCGCTCGCTTATGTAGCTAGTCTCATCGCTTACCAGCTATTGAAGTAAATTTCTTATCTTAGTGGTTGTGGAAAAGGAGAACATCTTAGCACAATATATGCCTTTGGGGGCGGCACCGATCATTGCACGCTGGATAGATTATTTTCAATGTGAATTTAAGATCTCTAAGAACAGGGCGACCAAGCTTGGTGATTACAGGCACCCTTATAAAGACGCTGGCCATAAGATCTCTGTAAATAACAACCTGAACCCTTACGCCTTTCTGGTAACTACGGTGCATGAATTTGCGCACCTGCTAACCTGGAATGACCATAAAAATAAGGTGAAGCCGCATGGCGACGAATGGAAGTATAATTTTAAGCGGATGATGGTTCCGTTTATGGATAAACAAATTTTTCCTGAAGATATCCATCTGGCAATTGTCAGTTATTTGACCAATCCTTCTGCGGCCAGCTGTACGGATTTAAAGTTGTCCCGCGCATTAAAAAAATATGACCTGGTAACGCATGTTTCCCGATTGGAAGAACTTCCTCAGGATACTGTTTTTACTATCAAGGACGGTCGCAAATTTAAAAAAGGAGAAAGGCTGAGGAAGAGATACAGATGTGTTTGTCTGGACAACGGGAATACCTACCTTTTCAATCCCTTGGCGGAAGTTACACTGGCCGCTACAGGCACATAAAATGCTTCCTTATTTTGTACTTCCCATTTGATGGGCAGTCTGGCGTCTTTAAATGCTTGGGGATATAGTAGCAGGCTGTCGGTAAAAGCATCATTTTCATTTACGGTTATGCTTGAATGGTATCCGCCGGGTAAGCTGCTTTTTAACAGGATGTATTGGCCTTCCGATGAGGAAATGAACTGGTCAAAAATAAGCTCAAACTTGTCTGTACCTGATAGTGCAGCATTCAGTGTGTTGATCTGATCCGTATAATTTTCTATGGTGCTGGCTATTTTGAGGTCTTGAAAGGATCTTGTATTAAGCGCAGAAGAGGAGATGGCTGTTTTGTGCTCTTGCTTAAACGGAATATTACTTCTCAAAAAAGTCCGTTTTTCTTCAAATACTGTATCCTGCCCCTGAGTTCTTTTCATCAATTCTTTGATCAGCAGCAAGGTGTCATTTTTCAAATATAGCCTGCTTGTCTTTTCGCTAAGACCCTCACTGGTGGTTTGCTCAATATAAAGAGTTGCGACACCTTGCCAGCTATATTTCTCCGCGTAAAGTGACTTACCGTCCATCTGGTAAACCAGGCTGCTGTGTTTGTTCATGTTTTTGCTTTCGATATCGATGGAGTCTGCATATAATAAGATCGATCTTTCATTTTCGGGCACATCTGAATAGCGGCTGGCCAGGTCGGCCTGCGGATGCTTTGGCTTGTTGCTGCAGGAAAACAGGAACAAAATGATTAAAAGTGAGCCTATTTTAATTTTCATAGCAGATCTTTTAATGGCTTACATGGCGATTATCGTGCCAACTGCTAATAAGCCAGCAGTCTGCGAACAGTCTCTGGTAATCTGCTATTGGCCAGGAAACTGTCTTCAAGGATTTTATTCATCGGGATAGCCGTGTCAATACTGGCACATCGCATCACCGGGGCATCCAGATATTCAAAACAATACTCGGAGATCCATGCCGCCAGTTCTGCTCCAAAACCCGAGGTCATCGTGTCTTCGTGCAGGATCAGCACCCTCCCTGTCGCCCTGACAACGGCTGCTACGGTCTCCTTATCCCATGGTTGCAGGGATCTGAGATCTACCAGTGTAGCTTCAACGCTGGGGTTTTGCTTCAGGTAAGCCAGCGACCAGTGTACGCCTAATCCGTAGGTAATAATGCTCATCCTGCTCCCGTGCGTCAGGATATTAGCTTTGCCGATCTCTAATGTGTAAAATCCACCGGGAACCGGGCCGGTCAGACTTCTGTAGAGGTATTTGTGTTCGAAGTAAATTACGGGGTTAGGGTCTTCTATGGAGGCAAGCAGCAGCCCTTTTGCGTCATCTGGAAATGCCGGATAGACAACTTTGAGGCCTGGTGTTTTTGTAAACCATGCTTCATTGCTTTGTGAATGGAAGGGGCCCGCGCCGGTTCCGGCGCCTGTAGGCATACGAACTACCACGTCGGCCTTTTCACCCCATCGGTAGTGCGTCTTTGCCAGGTTATTAACGATCTGATTGAAGCCACAAGTTACAAAGTCGGCAAATTGCATCTCGACGACTGATTTGAAGCCGTTGATGGAAAGCCCCAAGCCGGCCCCTACAATCGCAGATTCGCAGATCGGAGTATTGCGTACTCTCGCTCTTCCAAATTCGTCTGTGAAGCCCTCTGTGATCTTAAATGCTCCGCCGTATTCGGCAATGTCCTGCCCCATCAGCACAAGATTGCCGTGCCTGCGCATTGCCTGCCTCAGGCCCTCTGAAATGGCATCGATATAACGGATTACTCCGGACGCTTCTGTGGCTGCTGCCGGACTTTCTGTATGAGGATAGAACATGTCATCTATCTCCTGCTGTATATTTTCCAGAGGCTCGTCTTCGGCGAATGCTGCTTCAACTTCTCTTTCTATACTTTGCTTAAGCTCTGCTCTGATGCCAGATATCTGGGCGCTGCTGAGCACCTGTTGTTCGGTCAGGTAATTTTCAAAGTTCTTTACCGGATCTTTCTCTTCCCATTTGCTGATCAGTTCGGCCGGCACATATTTGATTCCTGAAGCTTCTTCATGACCGCGCATTCTAAAGGTAAGACACTCGACCAGGACAGGCCTGGGGTTTTTTCTGATACTGGATGCGAGGGAGTTTAAGGTGTCATAAACTTCAAGGATGTTGTTGCCGTCGATCTGAACACCTTCGATTCCGTAGCCTATTGCCTTGTCGACCAGGTTACATTTGAACTGTTCACTGATTGGTGTAGAGAGACCGTATCCATTATTTTCTACCAGGAAGATCACCGGGAGATTCCATACGGCCGCTACATTTACCGCTTCATGAAAATCGCCTTCACTGGTAGCGCCTTCTCCTGTGAATACAAGTGTTGCGTTTTCTCTTTGGCTGATCAGGTCGGCAAGTGCAATTCCATCTGCTACGGCCATCTGGGGGCCGAGGTGTGAGATCATTCCTATGATCTTGTAGGCTTGGGAGCCAAAATGAAATGACCGGTCTCTTCCCTTGGTAAATCCCGTGATTTTACCCTGCCATTGTGCCACAAGCTTTCTCAACGGGATATCTCTGCTGGTAAATACCCCGAGGTTCCTGTGCATCGGAAGTATATATTCTGAACTTTGCATGGCGAGTGTACTGCCAACAGCGATAGCTTCCTGTCCGATCCCTGAAAACCATTTTCCTATTCTACCCTGACGCAGTAAGATGAGCATTTTTTCTTCGACCATTCTGGGGTACAGCAATCTTTTATAGAGATCTGTAAGGAAGGCGCTGCTCTTGTCTTTTCTGTCGAAAACCATATGAATTTTGCGGGTCAGCGTTAGTCTTTAGGCTCTTTGTGCTTGTCCTGCCATTGCCGGGCAAAGGACTTATCTGATATTACCGGCATGGAACGGTATTTACCCCACTTCTTACGGAATAGATTTTTCAGCAGGAAATTTTTGATCTTTCCGCTGATGGTGTCCATCCGAGACCTTTTCTGCATGCCAATCTTCCATAGCTTCCATCCAATCTCTTCTGATTTTGTGTTTTCATTTCCTGCTGCCGCATCTCTGCGATTGAGGAGCAGCATTTTATGAATGTCAATTTTGGCCGGACAAACTTCGGAACACTTGCCGCAAAGGCTCGATGCATAACTTAGGTGTTTGAAGTCCTTCATCCCCTTAAAATGGGGAGTTATAATGGATCCAATAGGCCCGCTATAGGTTGTGTTGTAGGTGTGGCCACCGATATTTTTGTAGACCGGGCAGGCATTTAAGCAAGCACCGCACCTGATGCAATAAAGAGCCTGACGCTGTTCCTTTTGAGCAAGCAGGTTCGTCCGCCCATTATCCAGCAGGATAACATACATTTCTTCAGGACCATCAGTTTCGCCGGCTTGTCTTGGCCCACTCAGGATCGTGTTGTACACGGTGAGGTTTTGACCTGTGCCATGACTTGCCAGCAAGGGCCAGAAGAGATCGAGATCTGCGATTGATGGAATCACTTTTTCTATGCCTACAATAGCGATGTGGATTTTTGGAAAGGTGGTACACAGTCTTGCGTTTCCTTCATTTTCGGTCAACGCTATGCTGCCTGTGTCTGCGATTAAGAAATTACCACCGCTGATACCTATGTCGGCCTTCAGGTATTTTTCCCTTAAAAGTTCTCTTGCTTTTTGAACAAGTTGCTCGGGTGTATAATCTATCGGGGTACCGAACTTTTCGTGGAATAGCTTAGCGATCTCTTCCTTGCTCAGGTGCATAGCCGGAGTTACAATGTGGTACGGGTGCTGGCCCAGCAACTGAACTATGTATTCGCCAAGATCGCTTTCCAATGATTCTACGCCATGTTTCCCCAGGAAGTCGTTTAGATGGATCTCCTCTGTGGTCATAGACTTTGACTTAATGACCGTTTTACCACCGCTTTTATTGATGATGTTCAGTATCTCTCGCTGTGCTTCGTCGACATCATTTGCCCAAATCACCTTGCCGCCTCTGCGCTGAAAATTGGCTTCAAATTCCGGCAGAAATTTGTCGAGGTTTTCCATGACACGCCACTTGATCACATGGGCCTTGCGTTTGGAGTTTTCGAGATTCTCGAATTTAGAAAGACCTCTTTCAACTGCAACATTGTATTTGCCGATGTTGTAGTTAATTGTTTTACGATGGCCTAAATCGAAAGCTTTCTCATCCGCCTTTATCAAAAATTCTTCAGCAATCTTAGTCATATTCAAACTTAGATAAATTTGTCAGTATATTCAATATACCAACGTCAACTTCATACACATTGCTATTGTGTCCGGAAATAAAAAAGCCTGTCAAAGAAAGACAGGCTTTTTTATCAGACTTTATTTTTTTGCTGTACCATCATCGTTTTTGTCGACAACCGGTCTCTTTACTGCGTTTGCGAGTTCCCAGGCAGTAAAATATACCAAACGAGCTCTTTTTGCCAGCATCGGGAAGTCTATTTTACTCACTTCATCACTTGGCTGGTGATAATCATCATGAACACCATTGAAGTAAAATATTACAGGAATGCCGTGTTTAGCAAAGTTATAATGGTCGGATCGGTAGTAAAATCTGTTTGGATCAGTACGATTGTTATATCTTTCGTCCAGCTTAATATTTACATAATCCTTATTTGCCTTTTTGCCGATTTTGTCCAGGTCTGAACTGAGCATGTCTGAACCGATGATGTATACGAAGTTGTTGTCACTTTCATGATCTTTATCGCCCCGACCTATCATATCAATATTCAAATTGGTGATTGTCTTTTCCAGCGGAAAGACAGGGTTTTCAGAGTACCATTCAGAACCCAACAGACCTTTTTCTTCTCCGGTGACAGTCATAAACAAAATGCTCCTTTTAGGCCCTTTTCCTGCCTTTTTAGCTTTTGCAAATGCTTCAGCGATCATTAACACTCCGGTTGTGCCAGAGCCGTCATCATCCGCACCATTGTTTATCTTATCTTCACCTTTCACATCGGGAGTAATGCCAATGTGATCGTAATGTCCTGTCACAACCAATACTTCATGTTTAAGTTCTGGATCTGATCCTTCAAGAAATCCCAGCACATTCTCTGCCCTTACTTTCTTTTCTGTCTTGGTTGCGCATACACTCACTGCAATTTTTATTTCTTGCGTAGCAGGCTTGCCGGTATCAGCAATTTTCTTTTTCAGTGCTTCAAGAGTTGTTCCCGAACCGGTAATGATCTTGTTGGCAGCTAAAGTCCCAATGGTGACTACCGGCATAGACTGAGGAGCGTTCAGACGATCAATATTTTCCTTGGTTTTCATGACCAGCTGTTCGGTCTGCAGGTAATTTTTCAAATTATCCGACATGTTATCAACTGCGGGATCAATTACAAGCACTGCGGCAGCTTTATTTTCAGCAAGGTATTTCAGTTTGGTATTCAACGCTGAGCCAGCTGATTTAGCGGATGCTTCTGTCAACGGCTGTCCATTGGGCTCACCAGCTCTCATGATCATAACTATCTTTCCCGCTATATGCTGTCCTTCAAAATCATTATAGCCGGTTTTGTTCAGTCCGTATCCTGCGAAAAGGATTACCGGGGCATTTAACATAAAGCCTTTTGCTGAAACAGCCTGAGGCATAACATAAAATTCCGTTAGGGCTTCTGCGGGTTGTCCGTCTATGGTTAATATTTGCGAAAGACCATAACCTACCATGTCTACGGACTGGAAATAATCGCCTTTTACAGGGCCTTTTAAGCCAATTGCCTTAAAATGACCTTTGATATAATCCGCAGCCTTCCAGCCTCCAGGCGTACCCGTTTCCCTACCCTCATACTCGTCTGAAGCCAGTATAGACAAATGTTTAAAGGCATTGTCTTTTGTTATTGTCTGGCCGAATTTTACTGCATCCTTATTTTGAGCAGTTACTGTGCAGCCCAATAGCAGTATAAGACTGGTATAAAAAAAATGTCCTTTCATGAATCAGTTAGTTTATGATGTTAACGTTCTGCGCTTAGCAGGATATTTTGTCGACACGGCCTCCGTGCCTTCCGCCTTCAAACGGAGTATTTATAAATGTCGTTGTCATTTGCCTGGCGAGATCTTCCGAAACAAATCTTGCCGGGATGCATAATATGTTTGCGTTGTTATGTTGCCTGGCTAGTGCTGCTATTTCATTCAGCCAGCAAATCGCCGCACGGATTTTCTGGTGCTTATTTGCGGTTATGGCAACGCCATTTGCACTTCCGCACACCAGAATGCCAAAAATGAATTCGTTACTTTCTACTGCAGATGCTACAGGATGTGCAAAGTCAGGATAGTCAACTGAATCAACGGAATGGGTGCCAAAATCTTTAACTTCGTAGTCCTTAAGGTAAGATTTAAGCAGTTCCTTGTATTCAAAGCCTGCATGGTCTGAACCGATTGCTATATTAATTTTTTCTGTGGGCATCTTTCTGATTATAAGTAATTTACTAATTAACTTTAGTTACGCCATATAACTCTTTCTTCTTTTTTTTCTCTATGCTTGCCGAAATATGAATACTCAATTCGTACAATAAAAACAGAGGAAGAGCCACTATGAGCATTGTATAAGGATCTGCAGTAGGAGTTACTACAGCAGCTATAATCAAAATAATAACTGAAGAGTACCTTCTGCTCGCACGCATGAATGCTGGCGTCATAATTCCCATCTTTGATAGGATATAGATGATTACCGGCAGCTGAAATATTACTCCTGAACCTAGTGTAAGTGTCATTACAGATGAAAGGTAAGAATCGATGGTGAAGGTGTTTTCAATGTCTGGACTCACCGTAAAGTTGGTCAGGAAGTTAATGGACAGTGGACAAATCAGATAATAACCAAAAAGTATCCCAAGAAAGAACAGAAAAGAGGCAAAGGCCACGAAGCCACTTGCAGATTTTCTTTCGTTATCGTGCAATGCCGGCTTCACAAACAGCCAAAGCTCAAAAAGAAGGTAGGGAATACCAAGAATAATGCCTACCATCACACACGAATTAAGTTGCAGGGTAAACTGACCGGCCATTTCAGTATTGATGATCTTAGCGTCGATTTTGGTGATACAAAGATCGGGTCCGAGAGAAGGAAACTTTTCCACGAGTTTGCACATCATCCGGTAGGTCCAGAAACCGGGGTTTTTAGGCCCCATAATTATCGTGTTAAAAATGA
>Ga0126314_10001007_pt1 | contig 13317 bp, 14 predicted proteins | sample Plot105B_FD_92535 | JGI IMG/M metagenome (GOLD analysis project Ga0126314, IMG submission 92535) | Serpentine soil microbial communities from UC McLaughlin Reserve, CA, USA - Plot105B | ecosystem: Environmental > Terrestrial > Soil > Grasslands | place: USA: UC McLaughlin Reserve, Lake County...
CCGCACTCAATCCGGTGCGTCCATTCCCGGCGCTGTCGCCAAACAGCCCGATCAGTCCGGGAGTGCCGCTCCAGAACATCACGTTCCGTGAAGGCACGGGCAATTCGAACTACAACGCTCTTTGGGTCACCGCCCAAAAGCGGATGGGAAAAGGGCTTCAGTTTAATGCTTCGTATACCTTCTCGAAATCGATCGATTACAACTCGCAAAGCTCGCAAGGCGTGACCGTGCAGGATAGTTACAACCTGCGCGGCGATCGCGGCTTGTCAGACTTCGATGTGCGTCATCGATTTGTGCTCAGCGGATTGTATGAGTTGCCGTTCAAAGGTAATCAATTCAAAGAGGGATGGCAGCTCTCGTTCATCGAGCAATCACAGGGTGGAAATCCCGTAACGCTGCTGGCGGGAAATGTTGGCGCGTTGCCGGGCAATATACCCGCTGCAAACGCAAACTCGTTGACGGGTCTGGCCACGCTTCGTCCCGACATCAGCGGGCCGATCGCGATTTCGCCGGCGGCGGCGCCTGCGTCAAGTGGAATCGGTGTGCAGTGGTTTGCAAACAACGTCTGCGATCCACGGCCAGGTGGTAATTGTCCGTCAGGCTCGTCCGTGATACTGCCGGTGCAGTTTATAAATGGAAAGACCATTTACCATTTCGGCAGCATGGGACGAAACGTAATTATCGGACCGAGCTTCCACAACTCAGACTTGTCGCTAATCAAGCGTACAAAACTGACTGAAACCCAGATGATTGAGTTCCGTTGGGAAGTTTTTGACGTGTTCAATCACGCGAACTTCGGTCAACCCGGAAGGACCGCGCAGGTTGGTAGCACGACGTTCGGCGTCATCACCAACACGCGCTTCGCGACGGGCGACTCCGGATCGTCGAGGCAGATGCAGTTTGCTTTGAAGTACAAGTTCTGAGAGGAAGCGGTTTTAGCCACAGATTACACGGATAACACAGAGATCAATCCGTGTTCATCTGTGTAATCTGTGGCTAACTAAATGCTTGCCTCGATGAGCGAGACTAAATGGTCGACAGGTTCCTCTGCTCTGACGGGAATATGAACCATCGCTAACTTGTAAATCGGTTTACGACGATCGTAGCGTGCTTCGGCTTCTTCGCGTGTTCGTCCCAGCGGGCGATCTTCTTCTGAGGCAGCGATCCTTTCCCAACAGATCGCAAAGGGTGTGTCGAGCCAGACACTGGTGCAACCGTATTCGTCGATCAGATCGCGATTTATTTTTTCGATCCATGCGCCGCCGCCGAGCGCGATCACACCTGCCTCGCCAGCTTGCAACACTTCACGCAGGGCATTCGACTCGATCGTGCGAAACGCGCTCTCGCCGTCTTCGTTGATGAGTTGTGCAGGACTGCGGCCCACACGTGCTGTGATCCACTCGTCGAGGTCAACCATCACCACGTTGCGTCTGAGAGCCAGCTCTTGAGCCACTTTGCTTTTGCCGCAACCCATGAAACCAGTGATGACGATTGGCCCTGAGCGTTTCATCTCTGCGCTACCGACTCCAGAAGCGTGAAAAATTCAGGGAACGAGATCGCGACGCATTCAGGGCCCGTGATTTCGGTCTCACCTTCGGCGATCATCGCGGCGACAGAGAAAGCCATCGCGATGCGGTGGTCACCGTGCGAGTCGATCGACGCGCCGTGAAGTCGAGTCGGTCCGGCAACGGCAAGGCCGTCGTCAAACTCTTCGACGCTCGCTCCCATCTCGCGCAGGTTTGCGGTGGTGGCTGCAAGTCGATCACTCTCTTTATGCCTCAGCTCTGACGCATCACGGATTTGAATGCCGCCTTCGATCTGCGAACCTACGACAGCGAGCAATGGAAGCTCGTCAATCAACGATGGAATCATCGATCCGCTCAGGATTCGATCTGTTGTGGTTCCGCTGAGCCCGCCGCGAACGTTGATCGTTCCGTACGGCTCGTTGCGCTCAGTTTGTATGTCTGTCGTGGAAATATCCGCGCCCCACGAAGTCAGCACCGACAGAAACGCAGCGCGCGTCGGGTTCAGCCCCACGCCTTCGATAGTCAGTTGCGAATCAGGCAGGAGCATTGCTGCAGCGACGAAGTAAGCGGCTGACGAGATGTCACCGGGAACCGTCATCGAGCCGCCAGGAAACCGTCCCTGCGCCCAAAGCGTGACGGAATGATCGAGGTTTGTTGTTACCGGAACATCGAAGCCGTTGAAAAGTCGCTCGGTATGGTCGCGTGTCGGCGATGTTTCGATCACGGTCGTTCGTCCGGTTGCGTTCAGTCCGGCGAAGAGAATCGCGGATTTGACCTGCGCACTCGCGACCGGAAGCTTGTAGGTGATCGGGTTCAGTCGACTCGAGCCGTGTACTTTCAGCGGCGCTTTGCCATCATTTGACTCGATCTTCGCGCCCATCATTTCGAGCGGCTCGATGATGCGGCGCATGGGACGTGAGCTCAGCGACGCATCGCCAGTCAACTCCGCGGTTAAATCGTGACCAGCTAAAACACCCGCAAGCATCCGCAAAGTTGATCCGCTGTTACCACAATCCAACGGCCCGCGCGGCGCAGAAAGTTCCTGGCCCCCCGCAAAGACGACCTCGTCTTGTTTTTGTTCGATCGAAATGCTGAGCTCGCGCAGACATGAGAGCGTCGAGGCGCAGTCGGCGGCGGTCGAGAAGTTTGAAATCTCCGAGCTGACCTCTCCGAGCGCCGCAATGAGCGCCACGCGGTGTGAAATCGACTTATCGCCGGGTAAACGGAGCTTTCCGGTGATGAGACGTGCTGGTTGAAGGTTCATAAATGTCAGCTACTGTACGTAAAGGGACATAAAAGGCAACGTTGTGTTATAACTTACGCATCCTGCGAATGTTAGATTCCCTCAGCGTAGGTTAATCCCCCAGAACACAATTTGTAACAAGGTGGGCGGTTGGCCCGAAGTAAATCGTGTCTGCAATAGTTTATCCGACAGTACTCGTTGCCGAAGATTCGATTGACACTCGCATTATGCTCAAGCGGGCGTTCGAATTAAAAGGCTACCACGTTGTTGAGGCCGAAGATGGTCAGCAGGCGCTCGACATGGCGCGCCGCTATCATCCGAATCTGATTGTTGTCGATCTGAATATGCCGGTTCTGGATGGTTTGGAGACTATCAAGCACTTCCGCAAGCTCGAAGGTGAGGGCGACCACACGCCCATCGTCACGATCACGGCTTACGATGTCTACGGCATGGAAGAGGCTGCGAAGGAGAACGGCACAAACGCCTACCTGACAAAGCCCCTCGATCTCGATGAGCTGGATCGCGCGTTGAAGGGTCTGGGCTTTATAGTTTAATTTGGCCGCAGATTTACGCCGATGAAAGTCACGGATTCTTGACAGGGCTATCTCCAGCATGTTACACCGTCGAACTCCTGATAAGTGTAGGTGTCATTAGAAAGCAGCCAGAGTCCTCGCGCAGTGGCTTTCGGAGAGGTCATGCATAAGCATTGTGACCGTAGAGACGAGCGAGTTAAGTTTACCCAGTCGCATTGATACAATTGCCACCGCGGCCGCCGCGGTCGCCGATTTTGTGGGCCGCTCAGGCATCAGCGATGACGCTGCGTTTGGTATCGACATGGCCGTGCGCGAGGCTGTCACCAACGCAGTGCTCCACGGCAATCGTCAGGACGAGGACAAAACCGTAGACATAACTTTGAAGAGCTCGCCTGACGCGGTTGAAATCAGCGTGCACGACCAGGGCCCAGGTTTCAACCCGGAAGCAGTCCCAGATCCAACAGCACAAGAGAACATTCTTAAAGCCTCAGGCCGTGGCATCTTTTTCATGCGCAGTTTTATGGACGAAGTCGACTGGTTGATCAGACCCGGCGGCGGTACCACAGTGCGCATGCTCAAGCGACGTTAATTCGCAATTGCATAAAGGAGATTTCTGAAATGGCTGAGTTGAATATCAACGAGCGTCAAGCCGGAGATGTGACCGTTCTTGACCTGAGCGGAAAGATTACGATCGGTGAGGGCAGCGTAGCGTTGCGCGCTGGTATCCGGCGACTGCTCGAAGAAGGCAAGAAGCGCATTCTTTTGAACCTTGCTGGCGTGAGCTACGTCGATTCGAGCGGTATTGGCGAGCTTGTTTCCAGCTATACCGCCATCGGCAAAGAAGAGGGTGGACAGCTCAAATTGCTCAATCTCACCCAGAAAATTCGGGACTTGCTGACGATCACGAAGCTCCTGACCGTCTTCGACGTTTACGACAACGAAGCTGAGGCGCTCAACAGCTACAAGTAACGGAGAAAGCTAATGGCTGAGCTCGACGTGAAAGAACGACAAGCGGGAGACGTCACCATTCTCGATCTGAGTGGTGAAGTGCGCATCGGTGAGGGCGCCGTTTCCTTGCGTGATTCGATCCGGAACCTCGCGGACCAGGGCAAGACGAAGCTTTTGCTGAACCTGGCGGGGGTGAAGTATATGGATTCCACTGGTGTCGGTGAGTTGATTGCCAACTACACGACTGTCACTCGCCAGGGTGGGCAACTCAAGTTGCTGAACTTAACGGAGCGGATTCAGAACCTGCTGGTGATTACGAAGCTGCTGACAGTTTTCGATTCTTACGATAACGAAGCGGAAGCTTTGAAGAGTTTTGAGTAAAACTAATTAGCCGCGGATCTTCGCGGATAAACGCCGATTTGAATCCGCGTTCATCCGCGAAAATCTGCGGCCAAAAAAAATGTTTCGTGCTGCATTTCGCCGTCTGCTTGCGATCGACGATCCACCCGAGCGGACGGCGCTTGCTTTTTCAATCGGCGTCTTTATCGCCTTCTCGCCCTTCCTCGGTCTCCACACCATCCTCGCGACACTGCTCGCCTTTCTGTTTCGTTTCAACAAGATCGCGATCTACACCGGAACCTTCGTCAACAACCCGTTTCTGACTCTCGTCCCGATAATAATTGCCTCTTATACTGTGGGCGCATTCATCCTTGGCCGTCCTTTGCGCATCCCAGACGAGGGCCTGGAGCTCCTGACACACCCGCGGATCTTTTCCGGCGACTACTACAAGCTGCTTTTTGTGCAGAGCTGGAACAACATTGTGTGGCCGTTTTCAATCGGGGGCATGGTGCTCTCGGTGGTTTGTTCGGCACTCGCTTATCCGCTAACATTGCGGGCGCTGCGCGCTTACCGAGCCAGGAAAAAGCCAAAGATTCACACGACGGAGTAACACGGATTGAAGCATTTTTTACTGATCCTCTTAATTACAGTCTTGTCTGCCGGAGTGGTCTCCTCGCAAACGATTCAACAGAAGCCAGCTCAAAGCGAACCGGCAAAACAACAACCATCACCGCCGGCCCAGCAACGGCCGCAGACCGGTTTCGAAGTTTCTGAATACGGCGTCGATTTTCAGGCGGATCCTCGCTTGATTCTCGTGATGGCCGCACTCGACACGGCAGGACTCGACACGACGCCCACAAGCCGGCAGCCTTCCGCTTTTCGCACGAAGCTCCGAAAGGACCTCGCGAACCTCGACCCAACGCTCCGCGAGAAAATGAAGACTTTTTACGAGCGCAATCGACTGCCCTCGCCTGCGACTCAGGCAGACCAGGCGGCGCGCTACGTCTCGCTCGCACTCGCGCTTGGCCCATCACCGAGCTTCGACGCTCCCGAACGCTCTGAAGATTTGCCTGCAGGACTTTTGGAGGTGCTTGATTTCGCGCCGCTCGTGCAGGAGTTCGCTCGTCGCTCCGGTATCGATGAACACATGGTCGAATACGTGCGCGCTTATCAGGCTGAAGGCGATCGGCTGCGCGCCCCGACGACCGAGATGGTCCGCGGGCTTTTGACTTACCTGCACACCAGGCCGATCACGAGCTCGGCAGAACGAGTTGAGGTCAAGAACCCAAACAAGAAGTCGAAAGAAAAGACGTATTCATTCCGGCAAAAAGAACGCCGCTTTCTGATCTTGCCTGACCTGCTGGCTGCGCGTGGCGCGATCAATTTCCGCATTATCGGCGACGATTACTACGCCGTCGTTCCCGAAGGAACCGATCCGAGCTCGTCTGAGTTGCGGCGAGCCTATCTTCAGTACGTGATTGACGCGCTCGTGCTGCGCTTCAACAAAGACATCGCGCTTCGTCGCGAACAGATCAAGCAGATCTTAAACGAGAGGCAGAAGGCCGGCGCGCAGGTCAGTCCGGATGTGTTTTTGAGTGTGAGTCGCTCGCTCGTGACTGCTGCTGACGCGCGTTACGAGGAGATGCGTCGGCTCGAAGTTCTTGGACGCGATGCGCGCGCTCGACTCGCCGCGGCGAAGACTGAAGCTGATCGCGCGACGATCGGCAAAACAGCAACAGACGAGATGAAAGCGATCCAGGACGAGACCGTTGCGCGACTCGCGGAAGAATATGAGAAAGGCGCGGTGCTCTCGTTTTACTTCGCCGATCAGTTGAAAGGAATCGAGAGCGCCGGTTTCGACCTCGCAAACTTTTTCCCCGACATGATCGCGTCGTTTGATCCGGTGCGTGAAGCTAAGCGTCCATCGGAGTACGCGGAAACGGTGCAGCGAGCGACGGCGGCGCGTGAGGCGCGAACAGCCGCACGCAGATCGGCTTCGGAAGTCAGTTTCGAGGCGAGCGGCAAAGAGGCGGCGCTCGTGCGTGATCTCTCGTCGATTGAAGACACGCTCCGCAACAAGGATTACAACGACGCTGAGAATCGTTTGCGTGAGATGTTGAAGGAGTATCCACGCGAGCCGCGGGTCTTTTTCGCGTTGGGACAGACGGCGAGTCTGGCGGCGTCTGATGCGACTGATGAGAATGTGCAGGCTGAGCGACTGAACCGCGCGTTGGGCCACTATCGCATGGCCATCGCCGCCTCATCACCCGAAACTGACAAGGCGGTCATGTCGCGCGCGCACGAGGCCATGGGACGCATCAACATGTTTCTCGAGAATACTGCGGAAGCGGCAAAGCAGTTTGATGAGGCGATAAAGATTGGCGACGTGCGTGGTGGTGCTTACAAGGAAGCGGTTGAGGCAAGAAAGAAATTAGGCCAGCCGTAGGATTTAAGCAGCGGGGGCAAGCCCCTCTTCCTGACTTGTTCTTTTTCATGCGCCTTAGAGGAATGAACAAGTCAGGAAGAGGGGCTTGCCCCCGCTGTTTGAGTTAATCCAAAGCTTTCGCGGCGTTGACTCTGCCGCCGGTTACGGTCTTTCCTTTGAGCGCGACGATCGGATCGGTTGAGGCGAGGAGCTTCTTCTTCAGATCATCAACCGACATGCGCGGATGCTCGGCCAGGATGAGCGCGGCTACACCGGAAACCACCGGCGTCGCCATCGACGTCCCCGACTTCTCTTCGTAAGCATCCCCGAGCCACGTGCTCAGAATATCAACACCCGGAGCCGCGATCGCGACACTCTTCGCACCCCAATTCGAAAACTTCGCTAGCTCGTCGTGTCGATCGAGCGCCGCAACGCTGACCACGTTCGGCACGTTGTAGCTTGAGGGAAAGTGCGGATTGCGATCGTTATTCACCGACGCATTGCCTGCCGCCGCGACGAACAGAATGTCGTTCTCGTAAGCCTTGCGAATCGCGTCTTCGAGCGCGCGCGAGCGTTGCGTCGAACCCCAGCTAGCGCTGATGATGCGAACGTTCACCCCCGCCTTCTTCCGATCGATCACGTAATTGATCGCCTCGATCGCGTCCTTCGTCGTGCCAAAGCCACCGGCGTTCATGAACTTCAGCGGCATGATCTTGACTTTCCAGTTCACGCCCGCGATACCGACGTTGTTCTCACCTTCAGCACCGATGATGCCGGCGCAATGCGTGCCGTGACCATTCTCGTCCATCGGATCGCCAGCACTGTCGATCGCGTTAAAGCCGTTCTCGTCGTCAATCGTGCCGAGCTCGTTGTCGTGATACGGAGCCATCGACGCGGGACGCATCCACATGTTCTGTATGAGATCTTCGTGCGTGTAATCAACGCCACTGTCGAGCACTGCAACGACGACTTTGTCGCTGCCGGTCGTGGTGGCCCATGCGAGTGTGGCGCTGATGTCCGCACCCTGCTTGCCGCCGCGCTGTCCTGAATTCGCGAGCGCCCACTGATCCGTAAACTGCGGATCGTGCGGGAGGATCGGCTCGAGTGGTCCTGCAGCTTCGGCGGCGTCAAGCTCGATCTCGAAGTTCGGCTCGGCGTATTCGACTTCCGCAAGTTGTTGATACTCGCTAACGACTGTCGCAGCGTCAGCATTGTCAAGATCGTCAATCGCCTCCAAGCCCTCGACGTTCTCGATGCGATCTTCGACGCGATCGTGACGCAGCGCGGTCAGTCGCTCGATAGTTTGCTGACTAACACCGCTCTTGAATTTGACCAGCACTTCGGGACGGCCGAAGTGGCTCTCGCTGAGCGCGATCTCTTCAGTGGTGGTTGCTCTTTTCTTCTCAGTGGCCTGAATGGGACCGACGTGCGACCTCCACTGCTTCCGCCACCGGCTCAATTGACCGGCGAAAGCGGCGACGAGAACGAGAACGAGTGCGAGCGCGAGGTGGATGAAGAAATTGTTGCGGTTCATGGTGGTGCCTCTTTAGATCCGGTAATTCTTGCCCTTGAAACTATACGCCCTGACCTGGTTTTTATCGGCGCGGTATTCGTAAGTTTTTCCCTGCGCTTCGAGCTTGATGCGCCAGCCGCTTGTGATCATCTGGCCGCTCATCTCGCCGTCTTCGGGCGCGCCGAGGGCCATGTCGGGAAAGTCGTCATCTTCGACTGACTTTTCTTTCACGTCGGCGGCGTTGACGTTCAAGCGTTTGGCCAGATCGTTGCGGGCGTTCTCGACTGCGGAATTTTTATCGATAGCCATATGGGATTCTAACGTCCCCCTTGGATTCTTTGTTCTCCCATTTTGAGCCTGAGATTGCTTACGGTCAAATGAAATCGGCTCTATTTGAGATCTCCAAAACGATGTTGCATCAGGACGGTGACTGCGATCGCCGCCGTTTCGGCGCGGAGGATCCTTCCACCAAGCGTCACGATATGAAAATCTCGTGCCCGCACGGCTTCGATTTCCTCGTCAGCCCAGCCGCCTTCAGATCCGACGAGGGCCATAATCGCACTTGCCGCAGTTAAATTCTCGAACGGTTCGCCACCGCGTTCCGAGAACATTACGCCGGCGCCATCAACATTTATGGCCGTCTCGAACGCCACCGGCAAACTGATCTGCGGTACAAACGCCCTGCCAGACTGTTTCGCCGCCTCGAGTGCGATTCTTTGCCAGCGAATGACGCGCTTCGTTGCGTCGCTTTGATCTCGTAAATGAATGTCAGCGTGGCGTGTGATCAGCGGCGTTATGGTTGTGACACCGAGCTCCGTTGCCTTCTGCACGACGAGATCAAACTTCTCACCCTTCAAGAGCGCGACGCACAAATTTAGTTGCAACTGTGATTCAGGTTTTGCGGGTTGGGCCTCTGCCTCGATGCGCAGTTCCGCTGAGTCGCGCTTCGTATTTGAGACGCTGCATCGAAACTCGCGCCCACGCCCGTCGAAGACGTAAACCTCGTCGCCGGGTTTCAGTCGCAGCACGTCGCGCAGGTGTCGCGCTTCGTCGGCAGTGAGTGTGACGGTTGATTGCGTGAAGGCCGTTGGCAGGGCATGGAATCTTCGACGAGTCATGAGATTGGCGGGTTTATTTCACGCAAAGACGCAAAGATCGCAAAGACGCAAAGGCGCGCCCGAACCGTTTGACCCGCCTTTGCGTCTTTGCGTGAAACAATTCTTTAGACAATCAGCGCGATCCATTCGCCACGCTGCTCCACGTCGAATTGATCAATCCCACAGTCATGTAGCGCACCCTGGGCCATGTCAATCTGCGTTTCTAAAATGCCCGAGAGAATCAACTTCCCACACGCCACCCCGACCAGAGCCGGCATTATTGACGTGATCACGTCGGCGGTCAGGTTCGCCACCACGAGATCCGCAGATGCAGTCGAGTCGTCAATCGAACCCGTCCAGAAGTTGATCTGCTCCGCAACGCCATTCAGTTCCGCATTCTCACGCGCGATGATAAACGCGGTTTCATCGGTGTCGCAGGCCTCGACGTGTGCTTCTGGAAAGAGTTTAGCGGCAGCGATCGCAAGGATGCCGGTGCCCGTGCCGACATCAAGAAAACTACCACCTGCAAAGTGTTTTTGAATCGCGTCGAGACAGAGGCGAGTCGTCTCGTGAGTGCCGGTTCCGAACGCCATGCCCGGCTCGATGCGAATCACTAAATGATTGCTCACGTTACCGAGGTCGGACCACGGCGGCGCGATGATGAAACGACCAATCTCGACTGGCTGCCAGCTCTGTTTCCACTCTTCCAGCCAATCGCGATCGGCAACGGCGCGCAAATTCATGTCGCGCACTGACGATGACGGCAGATCGTAAATCCGCAACGCTTCGAACAGCTCGTTGCGAACACGCTCGCGGTCAGGCGTCTCAGGAAAATAAGCGGTGACACCCCAATCTGTACTCTCGGTTCCGAGCGCACCGGCTTCCATCAACGCATACTCGACAGCCTCGTGCGCCGCACCATCGATATCAACATCGAGCGCGTACCACCCGTCGGGCTTTTCTTTTGCGCTACTCAATTTCCACTCAATCCAAACTCATCCAGCAGTTGTTCTTTGTTGCGCCAGTCTTCCTCGACCTTCACAAACAGCTCGAGGTGCACGCGGTGGCCCAACAGCTCCTCGATATCTCTGCGCGCGCGAATGCCGATGTCTTTCAAACGGCTGGCGCCTTTTCCGATGATGATCTTTTTCTGCGACCCTCTCTCAACAACGATGACGCAGTAGATGCGCGTGAAGTCTTCACGAACTTCTTCGTAGCGCTCGGTGACGACGGCGGTGACGTATGGAATCTCGTCGCCGGTCGCGTGCAAAACCTTCTCACGCACGATCTCCGAGACGAGCACGCGCAGCGACTGATCCGTCAATTCGTCTTCCGAAAAGATCGGCTCGCCTTCCGGCAAATGCTTCAAAGCGCTCTCGATCAGAACGTCTGTCATCTCTTCTTTTAATGCTGAGATGGGAATGATCTCTTCCCACTCGTGCTCGTTACGATACCAATCAATGAGTGGCAACAGCGCCGACCTCTCTTCGAGCTTGTCGATCTTGTTGAGCAACAGCAGCGCAGGCTTTTCGGAGCGTTTGACGAGATCGAGAACGAAGCGATCGCCGTTGCCAGTCGAAACAGACGCATCGCGAATCAGGCAAACGAGATCGACGCCGAGCAGCGCCTCCTGCACCGACGCCATCATGCGTCGATTGAGCTCATAGCCGGGTTGATGCACGCCGGGCGTATCGACGAGAACGATCTGCCCTTCAGGCTTCGTGATTACACCCTGAATCCTGAATCTTGTTGTCTGCGGCTTATCGGAAACAGCAGCGATCTTCTGCCCCACCAGCCGGTTAAGCAGCGTTGATTTACCCGCATTCGGCCGACCAATCAACGCTACATAACCGCTATAAGCCATAATCCGTGCTTTCGATCCGTATGATCCGCGTTAACTCTTCTCCGAAAAAATTTGCGCCAGGTGGACCAGCGTTTCGGTTGACTTCTCCAAGCCGCGGCGCGAGTTATACTCGAGCTTGCCATGAAAATTCCCGCCGCCCGTAAAGAGATTAGGCGTCGGCAGTCCCCGGAACGTCAAATTCGATCCATCCGTCCCACCGCGAATCGGTTTCAGAAACGGCTTCAGTCCCGCTCGCTTCGCCGCTTCCATGGCGTTATTCGTTAACTGCGGATACTCCTCCAGCACTTCCTTCATGTTCTTATAATTCTCTTCGACGTTGATCGTGATCTTCACTTGCGGAAACTTGTCCGCGGTTTTCGTCACCATGTCGCGCAACAGCTTCTCTTTTGCCTCGAGTCCACTGACATCGAAGTCACGCAAAAGGATCTTCACGCTTGATTTCTCAACGTCGATCACGCCAGCGTAAGGATGAATAAAGCCGACGCGCCCTTCCGTTGTTTCCGGCAATATATCGTGTGGAACACTGTTGAGATAATCGGCGATCGCGTACATCGCATTGACCATGATCCCCTTCGCCGTTCCCGGATGCGTGCTCTTACCCTGAAAGGTGACGGTGGCGGTGCGCGCGCTCCACGTCTCATCGCTAATCTCGCCGAGCTCTTTGCCATCGACCGTGTAAGCGAACTTCGCTCCGAAACCCTTAACGTCAAACTTCTCGATGCCGCCGCCAACTTCCTCATCGGGCGTGAACGCGATCGCGAGTGTTCCGTGTTTGATCTGCGGATTCTGACGCAGGATATCGATCATCGTCATGATCTCGGCGCAGCCTGATTTGTCGTCCGAGCCGAGCAGCGTGGTCCCATCAGCAGTAATAATGTCGTCGCCGATAAGTGTCTTGAGCGCAGGAGTTTTGTCGACCGTGATCACCTGCGTCGGATCCTTTGGCAACGTGATATCGCCGCCCTGGTAGTTCTTATGAATGATCGGATTGACGTTTTCACCTGAGACTGCGGGCGACGTGTCCATGTGCGCGATGAAACCGATGACCGGCACTTTCGAGTTGTCAGCGAGATTACCCGGCACGGTGGCGTAAACGATGCCAAACTCACTGACGCGCACGTTCTGCGCTCCCAAGCTTGTTAGTTCCTTCGCGAGCAGGTTCGCGAGGTTGAGTTGTTTCCGCGTACTCGGCGTGGTCGTCTGGTCTTCCTGCGATTGCGTGTCAATCTTCACGTAACGAAGAAAGCGATCCATCGCGGATTCCGTGGGCGGTTTGAGCTGCGCATTCGCGACGCCGACGAAAAGGAGACACAAAACTAAAGCTATAATCGACTTCATCATTTACCTTTCTTAACCACAGATTACACGGATTTTTTACGGATTGAGTGTCGCCACTCTTCGCTCTGATGATTCAAATCGTCGAGGGTTTGCTGCAATTCATTGCGTTTGGCTGCGAGTGTCGCCTCGTCTGCGTCTGCCGGAACGTAAATTGGAGGCGCGACGTAGACGCGGGCGCGTGTAAACGGCTTCGGAATCTGGAATAGATCCCAACTCGGCGTCGTCCAGTAACGTTCGAGCGCCATCGTGACCGGCATGATCGGATGACCCGACTTTTTCGCCAGCAGCACCGCGCCCATCTTCGCAATGTAGCGCGGGCCTTTCGGACCGTCGATTGTAAACGCCGTCGTGCAACCAGCACGCATCAACCGCACCATCTCGACAATCGCGCCGACACCGCCACGCGTGCTCGAACCGCGCACTGCTCCGTATCCAAACCGTTGAATAAATCGCGCAATGTACTCACCGTCAAAGCTGCGCGACGTCATGAC
>Ga0126314_10001008_pt1 | contig 13312 bp, 9 predicted proteins | sample Plot105B_FD_92535 | JGI IMG/M metagenome (GOLD analysis project Ga0126314, IMG submission 92535) | Serpentine soil microbial communities from UC McLaughlin Reserve, CA, USA - Plot105B | ecosystem: Environmental > Terrestrial > Soil > Grasslands | place: USA: UC McLaughlin Reserve, Lake County...
TCGAGAGCGGCTTTGGGAGGAGTTCGGGGAAGCTCCGATTCTAGAGGCTTACGAGGTCGCCGAGGAGCTCCGAGAGTCGTGCTCAGCAGGCGCACTGTAAAGCTAAGACCTCCCCTACACCCAACTTCCTAGAACTCCGTTTCGCAGAATGCCCCTTCTACGGGAGTTAACAGCTAGACCTTCATTAGATACCCTGCCGCTTCACGGTTACGTATCCTACAAAATACAAACGGCTACGAACTGCGTTTCCGCGCTCGGCTCCCCGAGGGGGCACGCCACGATTAGAAGTGACGAGAGCGTAGAGAGTCCTGAGGTCGCGTTCGCGGAATGGCAGGGATATGCTCGCATCCGATACTAAACTGCAAAACTCTAAACAGCTTCCTGTTCAGCGTTCTGCTGACCGAGGGCGGGGCCGAGTTCTTTGAACTGACGAAAGTGTATCCTTGCGGTCCTTCTGCTTTCAGCGCCTGCTTGGAGTCCGTTATCCTCCCCTAGCCCTGCCCACGACTCAAGTGCCAGTCGTAGAGCCTGCGCGGATCATCGGGGTGATTCGTTATATGTCCCCTTCCATTTGATGTGATTTGGATTCGAAGACCGCAGGCGGCACCCGTACATCGCTGGTAAACGGGTACTCGTCCCGCTGCAAGATTACGGTGTTCCGACCCTGGGTAGCGAGGTGCTCCGGCGCGAGGTCGCCGAGCATCTGGCACGCCTCGTGGAGGGCGCCAGGCAGACGGCGTGGAGCTGGTGGTGGCCTCAGCCTACTGCTCCTACGAGGAGCAGCAACTCTCCCACGAAAGGTTGATGAACGTCTTCGGGGAGGGTGCCGGTATGATGAGCGCGCCGCCGGGACACAGCCAGCACCAACTCGGTACCGCAGTGGATTTCACGAACGCAGCAGCAGGCTACCAGGTCTGGGTGCCCTTCGCGCAGACGAGTGCTTACTAGTGGCTCGAGCGTCGCGCCTGAGAGTACGGATTTGTTCTGGCCTATCCAAGAGGCAAAGTGGAGCAGACTGGCTACCAGTGGGAGCCCTGGCATTACCGCTACGTGGGAGTGGAGAACGCGAAACGACTCGAAAAGAGCAGCCTGAGCCTGCAAGTGTTTCTGGAGCGTGAGGGAACTATGCCCCACTGCTGATATCCCGGAAGTAGGAGGCGAGTTCCTCTAACTGTCTCTGCTTCTCGTCTTCGCCCAGAAATGAGGCCAGAAAGGAGTTCTCCGCCACCGCTCGGAAGTCCTCCCGGGCAAAGCCCAGCCTGTCCCTCACGGCAGAGTAGTTGTCGGCCACGTAGCCGCCGAAGTACGCCGGATCATCGGAGTTCACCGTCACACATAACCCCTCGCCGAGCATTCTCTTTACGGGGTGCTCCTCTAAAGTGGGAAAGACGCGCAGCCTCACATTGGAAAGCGGGCAGACGGTAAGCGGCACCTGTTCTTTCCTTAGCCTCCGTACCAGGCCAGGGTCCTCCATGCACCGGACTCCGTGGTCGATGCGGACCGCCCCCAGGCCGTCCAAAGCCTGCCGGATGTACTCGGGTGGCCCTTCTTCCCCTGCGTGGGCCACCTTTCGAAATCCGTGCCTTCCTGCCTCCTCAAACACAGCTTTGAAGTCTTCGGGTGGGTGACCGACCTCCGATGAGTCGAGTCCCACGCCGACGATCCACTCCTTGTAGGGCAGCACTTGGCGCAGGGTCTCCATGGCCTCCTCGGCACTTAGGTGTCTCAGGAAGCACATGATCAGGTGCGAAGATATGCCAAGACGCTGTTCTCCGTCTTCGAGGGCACGGCGTAGGCCCGTGATCACCGTCCCGAGGTCCACGCCTCTGTCGGTGTGGACCTGCGGGTCGAAGAAGATTTCGGCGTGACGTACACCCTGGGAGGAGGCCTTTCGGAGGTAGGCCCAACTAAGATCGTAGAAGTCCCTCTCGTAGAGCAGCACCTGGGTAGCCTCGTGGTAGAGATCCAGGAACGATTGAAGGTCGGCGAAGTCGTAGGCCTCGCTAACCTCCTGCACGGAGCCGTACCGGAGCGGTACCCCGTTGCGAGCGGCGATCTCGAACATCATCTGCGGTTCCAAAGAGCCCTCGATGTGGATGTGCAATTCCGCCTTGGGTATCTCCCTCAAAAGCTCGTCGGTGAGCGCAGAATCGCGTAGCTTCATATACCAGGAACTCCTTTCTCCTCCTCGCTGGATGCCCCTTCGTTGGCAGGATAGACCAGGCCTGAGTCACCGGCCAAGCACCACCCCGCACGATCATGGATGTGAAAGGATTCGAGGCGCACGTCCAGACACTGAAGACGCAAGATCAGCCCACTGCCGACGTTTTCAGCAGGGCTGAGGCCTTCCACGCCCTCGGGTGCATGAGAGCAAGTGAGAGGGCAGGAGTGTAAACCGCATGTTTCCGGGTATAGAGCGTAGGCAAGCCCCGCGTCTTTACCGGACGAGGGTAGTATGTCGCGAGAAGGCTACGGAAGGAGTAAGGATGAGCACCTCGAAGCTCAACGAATTGGCGCCTATGATAGTGCGCTTGGTGCAAGGCTCTCTTATGGCCGGTCACGGGGCCCAGAAGCTCTTCGGTTCCTTCGGGGGGCCAGGGTTAGAGGGTACGAGCGGCTTCATGGAGATGCTCGGCATGCGTCCGGGACGCCCCTGGGCCTATCTGGCGGGACTCTCGGAGTTCGGGGGGGGCGTGCTTACGGCCTTGGGGCTCCTCAACCCCCTGGGTCCGCTCGGTGTCATAGGGTCTATGTCGATGGCCACGAGGAAGGCCCACTGGGGAAAGCCGATCTGGGTGACCGAGGGCGGGGCTGAGTTGCCCGTCCTCAACATCGCCATCTCCACAGCTCTCATGATTCGCGAGCCCGACAGGTACTCCCTCGATCGTGTGTTGGGGATACGTCTGCCGGCCTGGGTCGGGCTGGTGGGTCTCGTGATGGTCATACTCACCGTGCTCTACGCGGAGCTCGAGACCGACGAGGCACCTGAGCAGGACGAGGCGCGCGAGGAGGTGGCCGGGCCATAATCCTAGTAGGTTTCTCGCAAAAGCCCCACAATGGACCATGGTCCCTTACTCGTTTAGGGGATGAGGCAACACTCGAGCGAGGAGGCGAGCGCATGTCGGAGAAGAGCGATGGCCGGGAGTTTCATCCGATGGTTCTCGAACTGGCCCGTGGGCAGAACTTTGCGGCGCTCACTACTCTGCTACCCGGCGGCCACCCGCAAACTCAGGTGATGTGGATCGATGCCGATGAGCAGCACCTTTTGATCAACACCGAGGCACACCGCCAGAAGTTTAAGAACGTCGAACGCGACCCGAGGGTGACCGTCACGATCTGGGACAAGGAGGACCCCTATCGCTTCGTCGAGGTGCGCGGGGAGGTCGTAGAGAAGGTGAAGGGTCAGGAGGCGAGAAAGCACATCGACGAATTGTCCCACAAGTACCATGGCAGGGCCTACCAAACACCGATCCAAAGTGAACGGGTGGTGCTTCGAATCTCTCCCTCACGACAGGTGGTTCGCGAACCATCCTGACCGCCCATTAGATTGCTACCTTGCGTCGGTGCCGTAGTCGTAGGTCGGGAGGGGGCCGCCGGCGTCTCTCAGGACGTAGCCTTCGAACATCCGCTTGACTATGTTGGGCTCTACCCCTGCCATGTCGTTGTACATTCCGGGGTCCCGCCGCACATCGTAGAGTTTGGCGTCGGCGCCCTGGTTGGTGCTGAACATGACGTAGCGGTCGTCGCGGGCCCAGACATGGTCGTTGTAGCCGAGCGAGAAGTGGGGCCTCGCCTCGGGCTCCCCGCCTCCGAGCACGACGGAGAGGTCCTGGCCGTCCAGCTCGTGCTGGGGTTCGATCCCGAGGGCCCCAAGTATCGTTGGCGCCACGTCGTGGGTGGAGGCGTAGTAGTCGCTGGTCTGACCTGCCCCCCTGCCTTCGGGGTGCCTTATATAGAACGGTATGTCGGTTACCTCGGGCCAGAGCACATTGTCTGGCTTGCCCGTGTAGCCGTGCTCGCCGTGGGCGACGCCGTGGTCGGAAAGGAGTATGAGGAGGGTGTTATCGAAGAGGTTGAGCTCCTCCATCTTGTCGAGGAAGCGGCCGAGCCAGCGGTCCACCATCGTAACCTCCGCCGAGTAGCGCGCCTTCATCCGCTCAAGCTCCCTCGGCAGCAGGTAGCTGCTCGGACCGTAGATCACCGAGAACGGCTCCTTGAGGTTGTAAGGCTCATCATCGTACATCTCGACGTACTCCTCGGGCGGGTCCCACGGCTCGTGCGGGTCGTAGCTGTCCACGGTAAGGAAGAAAGGTCCGCCCTTGCTCAAGACTTCAAGGTAGTCTGCGGCCTGGGAGAAGACCATGGGAGAGAACCAGTCGGCCTCCGTCTTCCTCTCCTTGACGTTGGCGAAGTACTGGCGCATCTGGCCCGTCATAGCAGGGATGTTGCCCTTGAGAAGGGCCTGGGCGACCTTGTCCTTCGGGTATGTCCAGACTGGCTTGTAGTTGTCCGTAGTCTGGCCGCGGAAGAAGTCGAAGACGTTGAAGCCGCGGTGAAAGTTGTAAGAGGGCTTGAACTGGTGCATGTTGTCAGTCACGAAGTAGGTCCCGTACCCCGCCGCCTGCATCCTCTCGGCAAGCGTCGTTTGGTAATTGGGTATCGGTTCCCAACCCTGCAGGATTATGTCCTCACCCTTGGGCGGTATCCAGCCTCTGAAGGGCCAGGTCCTTAGGCCCGTGTGTATGGCTCTCCTCGCGCAGATCGTCGGTATGGACTCAGGGTATGCCCGGGTAAAGAGCAGGCTGTCCCTGGCGAGGGCGTCGAGGTTGGGGCTCCGGATCTTATCGTTGCCATAGGCGCCTATGTGATCCTTCCTCAGGCTGTCGATGATGATCAGCACCACGTTCGTACCCTCTTTGACGCCAGGGGGACCGTTTCTGATGTTGCGGATGCGCTCTGTGAGGTCGCAGCCGGTGGCACCGAGCAGCGTCGCCCCGGCCATCCCGGTACCGGTAATCTTGAGAAAGTCCCTGCGGGTCAGCGTGCGTGTTCTCACGTGGCAAGAGGGTACTACGCGACCATGCGCCCTACAAGCCGAACGAACGGGCCGTCACCGTGAACCCTGCTGCGCTGCGGGACTGCTAAAATAACCTCCATGAGAAGCATCATGGCCGTTGGGATCGGTTTGCTGCTGGCGCTCGTGCTCGGTCTACTCGTGGTACAGGGGATCTTCGCGCCGGTTTTCACACGTTTCTTCGGGCTCGAGCGCGCAGGCCCTGCTGCCCTTCCGATCGTCTTGCTAGTATTTGCCGCCGCCTTCTCGTTCTACTTCGGGGGGATGGCCGCCAGCTACAAGGCGCCCTTCAGGCATCGCCTGCACGGGGTTATGGTCGTCCCCGTAGCCTTCGTACTATCGTCGGTACTCAACCTCGTTCTGGGCAAAGGATTCCTGCCCGGCGTCGATGGTGCCCGGGCCGCGGGGCTCGTGGCCATCTTTCTCGTCGTCTCGGGAGCGGCCTCCTACGTCGGGGCCCACCGCGGCGAGACGCTTTATGCCCACAACCAGAAGGTCGCGCGGCGTCGTTAGCATTTCAGCCCCATTAAGCACTTCAGCTTTATCTCTTGCTGCCTTGCTGACCAACACGGTGTTAGGAAGGTTCAACGTTCCTAACACCGCTTAGCGGGCCTGGACGCCGATCATCAACCGCCCCCTAGAGTCCATCCTGGCGTTGGGTTGCTGGCTCGACGCGTCGACTTCGGCCGGGTCTTCACCCGTACCCGTAAGGTAGACCCTGGGTTCCTCGACCCCCTCCGTCGGGTCGGAGACGTAGCGGCGCCAGGCCATATCGCCCCAGAGGAACGTTAGCGTTGGTTTGCCGGAGGCCGTGTCGTCAAGGGCCGCGTGGACCCTCGGGAGGCCGAAGGCCTTCGAGATGGACGCTACGGTCCTGGCGTGCTCGCTCTCGTTGAACAGCGCTATCCCCTCCCTCAGCCGGCGTGACGGGTCGGAGAGCCGGTCGAGGCTCTCCAGCGCTCTCCGTAGCTCTTCGGCGTTGCGCCGGCTTTCCTCTCTCACCTCCAGAAGCTTGGCTTCCAGGTCCTCGATCTTCTCCTCAGCCAGTATGTTCTGCGCTTCGACCTCCTCAAGACGCCCTTTCGGCTCCCCGTCTGCGTCGTCGGGCCTGGCTGTGATCCCTGAGGACTCCTCACCGCCGGCGCGGATCTCACCGAGTACCGTTTCCAGCTCGTTCCTGCGAGCCTCGGACTCTTCCAGGGCACCTTCCAGCTCGGTGACGCGGTTCTCGAAGTCGGAGATCTCCGCCCCGAAACGCCCTACCACCTGCTCCAGATCCTCCCGTGCGGAGGCCTTCTGGGCCAGCCTGGCCGCCTCGAGCTCCGTTAGGCGGGCCGTGTAGGCGCGCATTTCGGTCTCACGCCGGACTGCGGCTTCCCTCAACCGCTCCTCAAGCGCCCAGGTCTCCGACTTCCTGCGCTCATCCTCAGCCGCGAGCCGCTTTTGGTGCTCGCGCCTGAGGTGCGCGATCTCCTCCTTGTGGCGCGCCCTGAGCGCCCTGTTGTCCGCCTCTCTCTGGGCCTGGATGGCCGCGACCCTCTTATCTGCCGACTCCTTCACCTCGGCGAGCCTGGTCGTGTGGGTCTTCCTCAGGTCGTTCTCACGTGCCTCGGCGAGCGCCTTGACCCGCCGCAGCTCCTCATTGCGCCATTCCTGCGAGCTTCGGCGGGCTGCTTCGAGCTCCTCGCGCAACGCCTCTATCTCCCCTTGCTGCTTCCCTACGATGGCCTTGTGGTCTTTCTGGAGTTCCAGCTCCCTCTCTGCCGCCGCGCTCCTTATGGCCTGCACGGCCGCCGTCTGACGATCATCGGCAGCGCTCCGCTCCTCGGCCAGCCTACTTTCGAAGTCTTCACTGAGGGAACGCTCGAGGGCATTCTCCCTTTCGGCGGCCGCACTGCGGGCCGATTCAAGCTCGGCCGCGTGGCGCGCCTCTTGCTCCTGGTAAGACGTCCTTAGCTGCTCCTCCCAATGCTCGGAGGCGTTTTTGAGGGCTTCGATCTCCTCCCTGTAACGAGCCTCCAGGGCTTCGCGCTCGCGCCTGAACTCTTCCTTGATGGTGTCGAGGCGAGGCCCCGAGGAGGCCGCGTCCACGTCGGTGCGCTGTTGCTCCTCGAGCGTGCGGCGCACCTCTACGTGCTCGTTTATCTGCTCGTTCCTGAGGCGGAGCTGCTCGTCGGAGTGCCGCTGTTTGAGGTCGGAGATCTCTGCCATGAGGTCCTCGACCTCACTTTCGGCCTCGACGCGGGCCCGCTCTTTCTCCTCAGGAGCGCCGGCCCGGGAGGAGACCTCCTCCTGCGCAGCTTTCAGCGCCGCGGCCGCCTGGTCCAGGTCGTTCCTGAGGTCGGCCACCTCCTGCTCAAGGTTCTCGATCAGCGCGCCGGCCGCCTCCATGCCCTCAGCGAGCGCGGCCGCCTTATCCCTGGGATCCTCGCTCATGATCGCCTCTCCTGTGTTACCCTCGATACCAAGTTGGCCGAAAGAGTAACTCCTGGAAGGCGCGGGGTAAAGACCCTGCTTACTCGCCGCTTGTGCAGGCCGGGCACAGGCCCTCGACGACCATCGTCGCGCGGGTGACCCTGTAAGGAGTATTGTTGCGGATGCGCTCTTCCACGCCGCCGAGTGCGACGCCGGGGACTTCGGAGACCTCGCCGCACGTTATGCACCTGATGTCCAGGTGCGGCTCCACGTTGAGGTCGTAGCGGGTCGGGGAGTCGGCCCAGTGCTTGGAGCCTATGATGCCGACTTCTTCCAATACCGAGAGCGCCTGGTAGACCGTGCCCAGAGCCACGCGCGGGTTCTCGCGCTTGACGATAAGGTAGACGTCCTCGGCCGAAGGGTGTCCATTGGCTTTGGAGAGGGCGTCGAGAACGGCCCTGCGCTGGGAGGTGAGGGTGTAGCCAGACCTGCGTAGCTTCGCCCTGACGTCGGGTAGGAGCACCCCTGACGTATTCTCCTGCGCTGTCTGGTGATCAGTAACCATTCCTGTTTCCGAGTTTATCATACGGCGTTTTTCGTGCCCCGGTGTACCATAGTCTCCAGATGTCGCTGTTTACCGACGCCCTGGTGAACTTCTGGCGCCTGATCTGTAACGCCCGCGCGTGGCTGCTCGGCAGGCCGCCGGATTACGTGTGGATCGAGGTCGGGGGACCTCTGGCCGAGTTCGAGATGCCTGTTGGCTTCCTCCGGCGCCGCCTGTCTCCGGGCCCGAGTCCGCCAACGCTGGAGAGGTTGCGCCTGTGGCTCGACCGGATCTCCGCCGACGGGCATCCGCGCGGGGTCGTTCTGCGCATCAAGAACCTCGATGCCGGGTGGGCCGCCATCGAGGAGTTGCGCCGCGAGATCCTAGCGTTCCGGTCGCGCGGCGGCCGGGTCGTGATCTACTTTGCGGATCCCGCGGATATCCGCTCCTACTACCTCGCGTGCGCGGCGGACGAGATCCTGGCCACCCCGCTCGCCGATCTGAACGTCGTTGGTATGCGCGCCAGGGTAGATTTCCTCAAAGATGCCCTCGACAACCTCGGCCTCGAGGTCGAGGTCGTCGCCGTCTCACCATACAAGTCCGCGGGTGAACGATTCGTAAGCAACGACTTCTCCCGCGAGTCTCGCGAGCAGGCCGGGCGGCTCCTCGACCGCCGCTTTGGGGAGGTGCTCGATGCGATCTCCGACGGCAGGGGACTCTCCCGCGAGGAGGTACGCGCAAGGATAGATCTGGCCCCTTACGGCGCGCTGGAGGCGCTTTCAGAAGGTCTGCTCGACGGCGTCTGTTACGAGGACGAGTTGCCGGAGAGGTTCGGTTCAGAGGATCGGCAGGCAGCCCTCGCCGAGTGGAGCCAGGCGCAGGCGTCCCTGCGCATGCCTTACAGGAGGCGGTCGCGAAGAAAGGTCGCGCTCGTCACCCTCTCGGGGGCCATAGTGCGGGGTCGGAGCAGGAGACTGCCCTTCCCGCTACCCTTCGTCGGCAGGGAACAGGCGGGGAGCGAGTCCGTCGTCGCGGCGCTGCGGGTGGCGGAGAAGAACAGGAGGGTCGCCGCCGTGCTGTTCTATGTCGACTCGCCCGGCGGCGACGCGCTGGCTTCGGACCTGATCTGGCGCGAGGTCGAACGCGTCAGCGCCAAAAAACCGGTCGTCGTCCTTATGGGGAACGCGGCCGCCTCGGGCGGCTACTACGTCTCGGCAGCGGCGAGCCACATCGTCGCGCGCCGCGGCACACTCACAGGCTCTATAGGCGTACTGGCCATTCGTCCCGTTGCGCTTGGACTCTACGAGAAGCTTGGTATCAACCCCGTCGCGCTCGAAAGGGGGGCGCGTGCTGGTCTTCTCGATCCGACCCGCAGGCCCAGCCCTGACGAACTGCGGGTGATCGAAGGCCAGATCGGGCGCATCTACGCCGAGTTCAAGGACCGTGTCGTGCGGGGGCGCGGGATGGAGCTTCTCGACCTCGAAGGCATCGCTGGCGGAAGGGTGTGGACGGGTGCTGAGGCGTTGGATCTCGGGCTCATCGACGAGACGGGCGGTTTCAGGGAGGCGCTGCGCAAGGCCAGAGAGCTCGGTGGCATAGAGCGGGACGTACCAGGGGTTCTGACGAAGGTCAACCCGCCCCGGGGCGGACGTCCTTCCCCCGGAGAGCCCGCGCAGACCGCTGTGGACGCAATAGGGGATACATGGCTGGCGCTCTCAGAGCTTCGCGGCGGCACGGTCAGGACGCTCGCACCATACGAGATCTCAGAAGGCTGATAGGATTTTCGGCGACGGCTGCTACTGGAGAAGGGACCTGTATTGAGCGAGATCCCCAACAAAGGCGTCGACCGGCGGGCGATGGCGATGCTGTCGGCAGGCCACCTGTTCACGGATCTGAATCAGGGTGCTGTGGCTGCTTTGCTACCTTTCCTGATCTCGGGGCGGGGCATCTCCCTGGCCGCGGCCGGCGGCCTGGTCTTCGCAGCGACGGTGAGCTCGTCTATAGTGCAGCCTTTGTTCGGCATCTTCTCGGATAGAAGGGCAATACCCGCCCTCATGCCGCTCGGTGTGTTGCTCGCCGGGTTTGGAATGGCGCTCGTCGGCGTGGCACCGAGCTATTCCCTGATCCTGCTTTGTGTCGTTCTCAGCGGTATAGGGGTGGCCGCGTTCCACCCGGAGGCGGCGAGGTTCGCCAACTACGTCTCCGGCTCGGGGCGGGCGCGCGGGATGAGCTTCTTCTCCGTGGGCGGTAACGCTGGCTTCGCCCTCGGCCCCGTGCTGTCTACGCCGCTCGTCCTCCTCTTCGGCTTGCCAGGAGCCCTGTTCCTCGCGCTGCCAGCCGTCGCTATGGCCGCTGTTTTGTTCCACGAGCTTCCGCGGATGCTCGGGTTCAAGCCCGAGGCGGTCGTGAGCGAGGAGGATAAGGTAGGGGCTGCACCCGAGCACTGGGGGCCCTTTGCGCGTATGATCGGGGTCGTCATCGTGCGGTCCTTCGTGTACTTCGGGCTCGTTGCCTTCGTCGCCTCGTATTACGAGCGCGTGCTCGACGTGTCGCCGGCGCTAGGGAACACGGCCCTCACGCTGATGCTCTTCGGCGGGGCCGCAGGAACCCTCACGATGGGTCCCCTCGCCGACAGGTTCGGCAGGCGCACGATACTTGTGGCCTCGATGCTGGCGCTGCCGCCCCTGGTCCTCTGCTTCACGCTAGCCGGTCCTTTCTTCGGCATGGCGCTGCTCGTCCTCGTCGGGGCGGCTACGGTGGGGACTTTCGGGATAACCGTCGTTATGGGGCAGGAGTACCTGCCTGGACGCATCGGGCTCGCGGCCGGTATAACGATGGGGCTCTCCATCGGGCTCGGCGGTGTCGGGGCGCCGCTGCTCGGCCTCGTCGCGGATAAGGCCGGCCTCTCTTTCACAATGCTCGTTATAGCCGCCTTGCCCGGGGCCGGGCTTCTCCTCGCCCTGACCCTGCCTCGCGGTAAGCTAACCGTCAAGGATTAACCGCGCAGGTCCGTGTATTCAAACACATCGCTTCGCATCCGGTCGAGTACCATATTGCCGATGAGAGCGGCGTTTAGAGAGGGCCACTCGCAAGGGTGAGTCTATTCCATCGCATCGGCGTCTTCGCTCACCGTTTCCGGTGGGCCATATTGCTGCTCTGGGGCTCGCTCCTGATCTCCAGTTCGTTCTTCGCCCCCGGGCTCTCGGGGAAGCTCAAGGGCGGTGGGTTCGAGGGCGCGAACACGGAGGCCGAGAGGGTGCAGGAGCTGATGTCGGACGAGTTCGGCCTCTCTCCGGCGACCTTGACGGTGGTCTTTACCGGCGACGGTATTCCCGCCCGCAGCGAAGAGTTCCAGAAAGCTCAGGAGAACGCGCTCGCCAACGTACGCAAGCTGGACGACGTACGCCAGGTCGTCTCCTATGCTGGCTCCAGAGACCCTCGCTATATCTCAGAGGATGGGACGAAGTCCTACGCGGTGGTCACCTCCGATATCTCTGTCGACGCGACACGCAACGTGGTCGAGGAAGTGAGGAGCAAGGTCCGTTCCGACAAGCTCGGGACCTACGTAACAGGGGCGCCGGCCGTCTACCAGGACCTCGAAGTGGCCAGCAACGAGGACATCAAGGATGCTGAGAAATACGCCTTCCCGTTCGCGGTGATCATACTCGTCTTCGCCTTCGGCACGCTGGTCGCCGCCGGTGTGCCCGTTCTGATAGGTGGCGCGAGCGTGGTGACAGTGCTCGCCGCACTGTACGTCATAACTGACTTCTACGACATGTCCGTGTTTACGCTGACGCTCTCGACGATGCTCGGTCTCGGGCTCGGCATAGACTACGCGCTGTTCTTCGTAAGCCGTTTCAGGGAGGAGCTCGAGGACTACCCGACCGTAGAGGCGGTGCCGCGCACGGTGGCGACCGCAGGACGATCCATCTTCTTCTCTGGGACGGCGGTCCTGATCGGGCTCTCCGGCTTGCTCTTCTTCCCCTTTATGTTCATGCGTTCGATCGGGGTGGCCGGAGTCGTCGTCGTCTTCGTGTCCGTCCTTGCGGCGCTCACACTTCTCCCCGCCCTCCTTGGTGTCCTCGGACCGCGGGTCAACAGGCTCGCCATCCGGCGCCGCAGGGACGGGGCGGGCTCGGCGTTCTGGAGCCGCAGCGCCGAGATCGTGATGCGCCATCCTCTCGCCGTGATCCTGCTCGCGGCCGCGATCCTGGGGACCCTGCTCTTCCCGGTCAGCCACATGAAGGTCGGCATACCCGAGGCGACCGTCTTGCCGCAGGAGTACGAATCCCGCGCCGGAGACGACATCCTGAAGAGGAACTTCGAGTACGCCGCACTCAACCCGATCGATATCGTCGCAAACCTCGACGATGATCCACTCAGCGCCCGCGGTCTCTCTGATACGAGGGAACTGGGCGAGAGGATCGGTGGTGCCGACGGAGTCTCCCGCGTCGAGAGCGTCTACGCGGTAGGAAAAGCTGCGGCAGAAGACTACGCAAGGCGCGTCGCCGCCGCCCGCAAGCAGGCGCGGAGAGAGGCCGCAGCGAAGGTGAACGGGCTCGTGCAGCGGCAGATCGAAGAGCAGACGCAGAACGAAACAGACAGGGTCGTGAACGACCAAATTTCGCAGATAGAGGCTACCTACGGCACCGTCCCGCCGGGGACCGAGGAGCGACTGCGTGAGGATATCCGGCCGCGGGTGGAGCGCGGGGTGCGCGCCTCGGAGGGACGCATAAGGGATGAGGTCGAGCGGCGCCTAGCCGAGGAGGTGGACCGCAAGGTGCCGGGGTTGCCCGAGGGGATCTCGGCCGACGGTAAGGTTACGCCAGAGGGTGTTGCGAACTTCCTGAAGCTGCCAGCGGCCAGGAAGTCCGAAGACCTGCAGAACACCCTGGACTCCTACGTGGCGGGAGACAGAACATTGCTGCGGGGGGTGACCGAGGCGAACCCCTACACGCAGGACGCCTACGGCGCGGTCGATGCCGTGCGCGCCGTCGAGGCGCCTGACGGAACCAGCTTCCTCGTCGGCGGGCTCTCGGCCGGACAGAAGGACTTCATATCCAGCCTGTACAGCAAGGCGCCCTTCGCCGCCGCGTTCGTTATCGGGGTGACCTACCTGATCCTGCTCATCACCTTCCGCTCCGTTTTCATCCCGCTGAAGGCGGTCGTAGTGAACATCCTGAGCCTGACGGCGAGCTTCGGCGCGATGGTCTTCGTATTCCAGGACGGTAACCTCTCCGGCCTTCTCAACTTCACGCCCCTGGGCTTCGTGGACGCCA
>Ga0126314_10001009_pt1 | contig 13310 bp, 15 predicted proteins | sample Plot105B_FD_92535 | JGI IMG/M metagenome (GOLD analysis project Ga0126314, IMG submission 92535) | Serpentine soil microbial communities from UC McLaughlin Reserve, CA, USA - Plot105B | ecosystem: Environmental > Terrestrial > Soil > Grasslands | place: USA: UC McLaughlin Reserve, Lake County...
GCATGAACCTCAACCACGACGTCGTTGATCGCTGCCGGCGGCTCGGGCCGCTCCACCAGCGTCATCCCGGCCGTTCCCGCCGCCTGATCCGTCACCACAATGGCCTTCACCCGACGCCTCCCTGTAACCGGCCTCGCCTCCACGGGATCACAACGGACACTGTCGTCCACAGCTGGCCGAGAGTCTGGTGCAACCCGCTCAGCATGACAACGCGCCGAGCCGCTCGCGGTGCAGACCGTGCGCGTCGAGGCGGGCCAGAGCGTCAGCGGCGGCGGCCAGGCGATTGCCCGAGCCCCCGGACGAGCCGTCGTCTCCCGCGACCGAGAGTCCGATCGTCGCCTCTGGATGGTTGCGCGGATCGGTGGCCGGCGTCACGAGACGCATGGCGACCAGCCGATCACACAGCCGCGGTTGCCCCCGACGGGTGCAGTCGCCACTCGGAGTATCCGCAACGGACCCCAAATCCCCCCGCCCCGCATCCTCGAACGCCGGCCCTCAACGGCCGCCGGCAGCCTTGTATTGCTCGACGACTGCCTGCGGGATACGGCCGCGCGACGGGATTGCCACGGCGTTGGCACCCGCCCACTCCCGCAGCTGGATGAGGTTGAGATCGCGCTTCGGCTTCGCCGCCTTGCCTGTCGCCATCGTGGTGCGGCGTCGCGGTGTGGCCCGCGACCCGCGCTGGGGCCGCGCAGCGCCGATGTAGCGGTCGAGCACCCTCCGGAACGCCGCCGCGTTCTTCTTCGACAGGTCGATCTCGTAACCGGTCCCGTCCAACGCGAACGACACCGTTTCGACGGCCACGCTGCCATCGAGGTCGTCAGTCAGCTTCTCCATCACTTCTCGAGCCATGTCCAGCACTCGCTTTCCACAGAGGGTGTGCACAACCTACGGCGGTTACCAACGTCGCCAACTGTGCGCGCATCCGATATGCGCGTCCGGTCATCCCAGTGGGCGCGTCCGCGACGGCCGGCTCATACGCGCTTCTTGATCAGGTGTCGAGCCGGGAGCACGCGACCGCAGCAGCATGCCAGTCCGTTTCCTGGTCGCCAACGAGCTGGGCGCGCTGGTCTTCGCACACGTGCGGCCGAGCCCGCCGATCCCGCCGGACTAGCTGCGGCTGGCCTGGTCGACGCCCCCGCCGACTCGCATCGACCGCTCGATGAGCTGGCCGAGCACATCGAGGTCAACGTCGCCCAAGCGCTTCAGGTAGAGGCAGGCCTTGCCCGCCTTGTGCGGGCCGAGCTGCTTGAGAAGCTCCGGGTAGCGGTCCGCGAACCCGCCGAGCAGGTACACGACGAGGTTGACCTTGCGGGGCGAGAACCCGGCGAGCGGGGCGTCGCCGGTGCGACCACTTTCGTAGCGGTAGTGGTACGAGCCGAAGCCCACGATGCTCGGGCCCCACATCACCGGCGGCTCGCCGGTGATGGAGCGCATGAGCTCGAGCAGCGCGTGCGCATCGGCGCGGCGGTCCTCGTCGGGGACCGCCTCCAAGAACACATCGACGTCCGCCGAAGTGGGCAGCATCTTTGGGTTCGACGCCACGGCCGCAAGCTACTCGCCGTTTCTGATCCAGCGGGAAGTCCTCACCATCGTCACACCGGCGCTGAATGTCCGAGTGGCGGGGCCCAGCGACGTTGTCGCTGACCCCCGAGTCGGCGCTACGCGGGTCGATCTCAGGTGTCGGACAACACGGGGAATAGTCCCGGCCGGCCGCGTCCTCTACCGCCGGGTCGTGCGCCGGTGTGTCGAGTCACCGTCGCCGAAGTGGGACGTCGATGGGTTCGTCGCCGTACGGGGAAGCTTGCTGCACGGTCGGTCCTGGGTGGAGGCCGTCGTCGTGCCGGTATCGGTGGAGCAGCCCGCCTTCGGCGTCGAGGTCGCCTCTGTCGGCAGCGATCAACAGGTCGGTGATCTCGTCCAGCCACGCAGCGTCGGACTCGTCCACTGTGCGGTCGGGTTCGCCGATGCGCCCGCAGCCGTCCCACAGCAGGAGTTCGTCACCGAAGCGGTGGGCGACTTCGATGATGACCTCGTCGAACAGGAAGAACGGCCCTCGGAAGCCTGGGACCTCTGGACCGACGCCGTAAGCCGCGGCATCGATCGTGCCGCGCCGGTAGCCGGTCCACGCCTCAGCGGCTGTGACGAGCCCCGTGCCGTCGAGCGGAGACGGCGGGATGTCCATCGGTGTAGGCAGAGACGGGCGCGGTGCGTCGATCTCGGAGTCGAACCGCACCCACCGATCGTCGAGCCAGGCCTCGACGATGACGTGGTCGTGGTGCCAGCCGTCGAGGAAGTAGCCGCCGAACCCGACCCGTGTCCGGGCCGGGATCCCGTGGGAGCGCAGTGCTCCGACGCAGAACAAGCTGTGGTCACGGCAGCAGCCTTGTACGCGATCGGCGACGTCGCGAGGTGACGCCAGCGGCCACGGGTGCCGGCGCGAATCAGCGTCCAGGATGTCCTCGAGCCAGCGGGAGTTGATCTCGTCGCGAGTCTCGACCGGAAGCTCGCGGCCAGACGCTCGAAGTGCACGATCACGTTGCGAGCGACGGCGGAGAGCCTTGCCGGATCCGTCGGCACGTCCACGAGCACGGCCTCGTGACGACCGGGATCGGAGTACGGCGTGTGCACCGAGTGATCGACCACTGACAACGCGCCCTCCCGAACGTGTCCGAGTATCACAGCTTGCCCGTGCTCGCCAACAGCGTCTTCGAACGTCGGGCTGTGGCCCGCTCGCGGCGCCCGAAGCTGTCCCCCAACCTGGCGTTGGGAGTCACGGTCCGCTACTTCCGAGGCGTGTCCGACGCGCGGCGGCGGTCGGTGGTGGGCATCCGCGGTTGACGACGGCATCGCGGCGAGACTGTGCGCTCCGGACCGCGCTGTTGGAGGATCGATGAGAAAGCGTGAGCTTGCCCAGGCTGTTGCCACACACACTGACGTCGATCCCAAGCTGGCGGCGACGGTGATCGATGGGACGCTCGAGGTGATCTTGGCGACGGTCGCCAAGGGTGAGGACGTCGCCTTGACGGGCTTCGCCAAGTTCTCGAAGGTGAAGCGCCCGGCGCGGATGGCCCGCAATCCGGCCACCGGTGAGTCGGTCAAGGTGAAGGCCAAGACGGTGGCCAAGATCACGCCGTTGAAGGGGTTCAAGGATGTCGTGCTGGGTGTCGCTCCGGCACCGAAGCTGACCAAGCCGAAGGCGACCACGGCGAAGAAGGCGGCCGCTGCCGCGACGTCACGCAAGACCGCCGGCGCGGCCACGCGGAAGACGACCACTCGGTCGGCGCCGGCGGCGCGCAAGGCGAGCGGTTCCGCGCCGGCACGTCGGGCGACCCGCTCGGCGTAGCCAGCAGGTCCAGAACGCCCGAGCGGCCGTGGGGTTCGGCGGAGGCCTGCACCCACGGTGAGACTGCACGCGTTGGAGGTCGTGCTCACCTCGAACCACGACCGTGCGTCGTATCCGAGAACACATCCAGTGCTCGCGCCGACGCGCGTTCCGTACCGCGGCAGTCGGTCGCCGCGAGCAGTCGGCACTCCTCGGGCGCGGCGCTCCGCCGGTCGCCGTCGACGACCACGGACCCCGGTTCCCCGCCGAGTCTCGGCGGCGGCCGCTCCGTCGTGTTCGCAAGGCGACCGTCACACGCGGGACGTTCAGTGCCGGTCGTCCGGAGCCATCTGCTCGCGATCCCGGATGCTCTCTCGGCGAGAGCGTGGATGGCACCGCGCAGCGAGTAGGCGGCGTCGTGGGAGACGCCTGCGTGATTTGTCTCGATCACCGGTTTCTTCTCAGGCGCCGAGGTGACCGACGGCTGGATAGGGTGGCGACGAACGAGGGGGTCGGCCGTGGATTGTCCAGCGATCGAGTACGCGACCACCGTCGATGGCTTGAGCATCGCCTATCAGCGTTCGGCAGCGGTGAGCTCGATGTCGTGTACTTGCCCGGGACCGTGTCGGATCTCGAAATGGCGTGGGAGAGCGAGGGCTTTCGCTACTCGATGGAGCGGTTCGCATCATTCTGTCGGTTCCTCAAGTTTGACAAGCGCGGCACCGGGCTTTCAGATCGACAAATGGGGACCGGCACACCCGAGGCGCGCATCGACGATGTCCGGGCTGTCATGGACGCCGAGGGCATCGACCGGGCGGTGGTGCTCGGCCACTCGGAGGGCGGAACACTGGCCGCGCTGTTCGCCGCCCTTCATCCCGATCGCGTCGATCGACTGGTGCTCTACAACGCGTACTCATATGGTCCGCTTTGTCGCGACCATCCGAAACCCGCCTCGGGCCGTCGCGTCGCCGACATGATGCTCGAACGGCTTCGACGCGAGTGGGGGACAGGTCGAGCCCTCTCCATGTGGGCGGAGGGGATCACCGACATCGATGCGGCGGCGCGCTACGAACGCTCCGCGTGCACGCCATCGGGAATCGTGCAGTACATGGAGAGCAACTTTCGCATCGACGTCCGCCCAGCCATTCCGCTGGTCCAAGCGCCGACACTGGTGGTTCACGGCACCCGCGATCAGATCATCCCGTTCTTCTTTGCAGAGCTCTTCACCGACCGGATTCCTCACGCAGAACTGGTCGCTGTCGACATGGGGCATGGAACCCTCGAACCGGGGGGCGATGAGGCCGCTCTCGCAGCAATCGAGATGTGGCTGACTGGGCACTCTGCGGAGGAGTTCGGCCCTGTCAAGCGTGTGCTCTCCACCGTCCTGTTCACCGATCTCGTCGGATCAACGGCGGTGGCGAGCCACGTCGGCGACGCCCGCTGGCGGAAGTTGCTCGACCGACACGACGATGTATGTCGACGCGCTGTAGCGCACTACCGCGGTGAACTCGTCAAGTCGACGGGTGACGGCATTCTTGCGACCTTTGATGGCCCCGGCCGCGCCATCGACTGCGCCAAGACGATTGCAGCGAACCTCGAAGGAATCGACCTGCGGATCCGCGCCGGAATCCATACCGGCGAGATCGAACGACGAGGTGGTGACATCGGAGGGATTGCCGTCAATATGGCGGCACGCGTCATGAACACTGCGTTCGACGGTGAAATCTGGGTGACCAGTACTGTCCCCGGCCTCGTCGTCGGGTCAGGCCACCAGTTCTCAGACCGAGGCGACTACGAGCTCAGGGGAATGCCGGGGACCTGGACACTCGCCGCTGCCAACTGACGGTCGCGTTCCGGCGCTGTGCGTCGACGGCCCGCCAGGCGTCGTTGGGCCTGGATGCGACGACGGTGCCCTGGAGGCTGATCAGCCGCTTGTGGCGGATGACGAACGATCCGTAGCGTTGCCGGCCTTGCCCTCGGCGAGACGTCGTCCGTGGAGGCGCGACCCGCGCTCTGACGCTGGCTGAATTGGATCGTGGAGGTGAGGTGCGGCGTGGTTGAGCTTGCGGCTGTCTCGTCGGGACACTCGGAGACGGCCGGCCCCCACAGGGAACTCAGTTGGCGCGGTGCCATCGTGCTTGGCTCACCGTGCCGCTCGGGTGCTCGGCGCGCACAGGCCGAGCCAGACTCGCGGCCGTGGGAGGAGGCCGGACTTGCCGCATCCTGGAGTCATGATCTTGCTCGTCGGCCACTACCGTGAATTCGTCGAGTCGCGTCGTGGCGAGTACGCCGAGTGCGTTCGGCGCAACGCCGCGAACCCGTGCCTCGACGAGATCCACGTCTTCATCGAGGACACATCCGACCCCGCCGAAGTGCTCGCCGAAGTGGCCGTCGAGCACCGGGCGAAGCTGCGATTTGTGGAGCTGCGCCGACGCCTGCTGTTCGTCGACCTGTTCCGGTACGCCAGCGACCAGCTCGCCGGTGTTGCGGTGGCCATCGCCAACGCCGACATCTTCTTCGACGACACGCTCGGCCTGCTCGCCGGGCGCGACCTGTTCAACCAGCTGCTGTGCCTGTCTCGCTGGGACGAGCGGGAGGATGGCTCGCCGATTTTCTACGATCAACCCTGGAGTCAGGACGCGTGGATCTTCGAGGCGCCCTTGCGTCCATTCGACGCGGCGTTCCACCTTGGCCTGCCGGGCTGTGACAACCGGATCGCTGCGGAGGCGGCCGCCGTTGGAATCGCCGTGTCGAACCCCAGCCGCTCCATCATCGCCCATCACCTCCATTGCAGCGGCACACGCAATTACAACGAGAGCAAGAGGATCGGCGGTCTCGTCTGCGGAGTTCCAGCCGAACCACTTCCCCCGGCTGATGAGTGAGTCTGCACTCGCGTCGCTTCCGGCCGGACCCGCCGCCGACCGGTGACGCGCGGGTGCCTCGCGTCGTGGCGCGCAGCCGGTCTCGAGGTCAATCTCGTCCAACGATCCCGACGACATCCCAGCTGCGGCGGCGTCACGACGCGACCGTTGTGCCCGTCACCCAGGCGATCAACGCTGGTTCCGGCAGCCGTGCCGCCCCGATGCCCCGCGGTGCCACTGGTCGAGCAGGAGCACGGTTTCGACTCGTTCGTGGTCCACGGCGTTGATGCCCGCATCGTCCCTGCATTGGCCGTGTCGATCCGCCAGCCCTTTCCGCAACGTCGTGGGCACCGCCGTCGACGACGGACCGCTCCGGCCCAACACGTCGACATCAAGGCGCGGCGAGTCGAGGACTCCATCGACCCCGCTGGTTCTCGTGGCACGACAGTGCTGGCTCGCGGAGGCGATCCACCCACGGTTCCGTGCCTTGGCCGGATTGCGGTGAGCTCAGGGCTGCGATTTGGCGAACGAGTACCGTGGCGCGATGCCGGCTACCGCGCTGGTGGTGGTGGTGCCTGAGGTGGAGCATCTCGTCGCAGCCCTTCGGCTGCGCTACGACCCGCTGGCCGAGCGGGGAGTTCCCGCGCACGTCACGGTGCTGTTCCCGTTCGTCTCACCAATCGATCAGCGCACGGCGGAACGTGTTGCCAGCGTTGTTCGCCGGCAGCCGCCGTTCGTCACCCGCTTCGCCGCTGTCGATGACTGGCCCGGGATGGTGGTGTGGCTGCGGCCTGAGCCCTCGGCGCCGTTCTCGGCGCTGATCGCCGCGGCGATCGCCGAGTTCCCGGAGCATCCACCCGACATCGACAGCATCGCCGAACCGATCCCGCATCTCACCGTGGCCAACGGGGTCGATGCGGCAACTGCGTCGACGATCAGACACGAACTCGAGCCGAGCCTGCCGATCCGCTGCCAGATCAGCGAACTGGCGCTCCTGGGCGAGGACGAGACCGGGCACTGGGCGGTCGCACGGACCTGGCCGCTCGGGGAGAGCTCTACGACGTAGAGAGCAATGGACGGCATCCTGCGAGGAATCCTGTGACGGGCTGCGAAGGTGTCGACGGTCCGCCACCGCGCCGTCGCCAACTGCGGACGCCTGACCGGACCGTGCACTGCGGCGCCGCGAGGTGAGACATGGAGGCACCACGGGCAAGCGCCGCGGCGGCCGCTTGGTGGTGGGAGCAGTCGCGGGACTGCCCTGCGTGAGCCGCACGGAATCTCGCCCGGCACGCACCGTACGACACGACGGACCGATCTCAGCGCGGCGACGTCGAGGTCCGGATGAACGGGCGAGGATGGCTCCGCAGACCTACAGTTCCGTCAATGCTGGTTGCCACAGCGAACGAGCGGGCGCCCCTCCAGTGGGTCATCGACCGGCACGAGGAGGTGCTCGTCCTGCGCGTCGCCGGCGCCGAGATCGGAGTTGGGCCGCGGTCCTCGGATCGGCTGATCAGCGTGCTGGGCCGTGGCGGCGTGCCGACCGAAGTAGGCGTCTCGCCTGATGGTCGACGATTGATGGACCATCGCGCCTGATCGGGAGGATCGGAAGGTGCAGTGGAGCACATATCACCTGGTCGCGACCCGCTTCAACCTGACGGTGGAGTTCGCGACCGGCCGCCACCTCGATCCGGCCTGGTTGCGGTCTCGCGTCAGACTGTTCGGGCAGTTCTGCGCCCCGTCGGTCGCCGCCCAGACAGCGCAAGGCTTCGACTGGGTCGTCTTCGTCGACCCCGACACTCCTGCTGCGGTCCGTGCGCGGCTCGAAGCCCTCGTCGCCGGTCGTTCCCGCTCACTCCTCGTGCCGTGGAGGGGATCCGTGGCGGCCGCCGTCCGGGCAGTGGTCGACGAACGTCGGGCGGGCGCCGCGTACGTGATCACCAGCCGTCTCGACAGCGACGACGCAATCCAGCGCACCTACATCGCGCGCGTCCAAGCCGCGGGCGCGTCCGCCGGAACGAGGGTCATCGACCTGCCGGTCGGCTACACCTATAACCCGGCGACGAACGTGCTGAGGCAGTACGAGGAGCCGACCAACCCGTTCGTCAGCCTGGTCGAACCCTGGTCGCAGGACCTGCATACCGTGTATGCCACGTGGCACACGAAGGTGCATGAGTTGGCGCCCGTGACGGTCGTGTCGCACGAGGCGGCATGGATGCAGGTGGTCCATGGCGGCAACGTGAGCAACAGGGAGCACGGCGATGCGGTGCCCGGCGACCCGGCAGTCGTGTTGCGGCGCGATTTCGGGGTTGCGTCGCACGCACCGACCCAGAGCGACCGGCCCGGCCTCGCCCCGAGGCCGTCCAATCGTGCCCCGACGGCGTGGTCGTCGTGAACCGGGGCGTTTCCGTGCCGATGGAAAAGGTCGGCGTCCTCGGCCCGGAGTCGCTGTGGCGCGTGGCCATCTGGCTGCGCAAGCGGCGCGCCTACTGGCTGGCCAGACGGATCAAGAACCTCAACTCGATCCTGTACCACAATTCGCTGGCCAGCGGAGCGGACGTGGGCGATGACCTCTATCTGGGCCACCATGGGCTGGGGGTGGTCGTGCACAACAACGTCGTCGTCGGCCACCGGGTGAAGATCTGGCAGGGGGTGACCTTGGCCGTACGCGCACCGGCCGGGACTCCGCCGCGGATCGTCATCGGTGATGAGGTCGAGATCGGCGCGAATGCCGTGGTCATCACGCCACTCGGCGCAGGATTGACGATCGGAGCGGGTGCGAAGATCGGCGCCGGAGCGGTGGTCGTGCAGGACGTGCCGGCCGGGACGACGGTGGTCGGCAATCCCGCCCGGGTGGTGCGCCGCCGCTTCGAGGGCGAGTGAGTCGTCCCGTTCATCGCCAGACTGTGTGACTGATGATGTCTCTGGAAGAGCTGCTCCGGGAGCGTTTGGCGACCGCGTTCGAGTCAGTAGCAGGCGAGCGCGTCGATCCAGCGGTTCGGCGCTCCCAGCAAGCCGACTTCCAGTCGGACGGGGCTCTCGCCCTGGCCCGCAAGCTGACCAGCAACCCTCGCGCCATCGCCGAGCGGGTGGTCGAAGCGGCACGCCTGGACGACGTGTGCAGCTCCGTCGAGGTCTCCGGCCCGGGCTTCATCAACCTGATGGTGGCCAACTCGCTGCTCGGCCAACTGCTGCTTGAAGCGAGCGCGGATGATCGGCTGGGCGTCGCGCCCGACGACCGACCCGAAACGATCATCGTGGACTACTCGGCGCCGAACGCCGCCAAGGAGATGCACGTCGGTCACCTGCGGTCGACCATCATCGGCGATGCCGCGGTGCGACTGCTGGAGTGGCAGGGTCACACGGTCATCCGCCAGAACCACATCGGTGAGTGGGGGACGCCGTTCGGCATGCTGATCGAGCATCTGCTCGACATCGGCGAGGCGGAGGCCGCGCACGAGCTGTCAGTCGGGGATCTCAACAGCTTCTATCAGGCGGCGCGACGGAAGTTCGACGCCGACCCGCTGTTCAAGGACCGCGCCCGCCAGCGCGTGGTCGCCCTGCAGACCGGTGATCCCGTCACCCGGCGGCTGTGGGAGACGCTCGTCTCCGAGTCGAAGAAGTACTTCGCCACCGTCTACGCCCGGCTGCGCGTACGGCTCACCGAGGACGACTACGTCGGCGAGAGCTTCTACAACGACCAGCTCCAGTCCATCGTCGACGAGCTCGACCAGCGCGGGCTGCTCCGCTTGAGCGAAGGCGCGAAGTGTGTGTTTCCGGCCGGCTTCACGAACCGCGACGGCAATCCGCTGCCGCTCATCGTGCAGAAGTCCGACGGTGGGTTCCCGTACGCGGCGACCGACCTGGCGACGATCCGTCGGCGCATCAAGGTCCTGCACGCCACCCGGATCCTCTACGTCGTCGGCTCCCCACAGAGCCAACACCTCCACATGATCTTCGAGACCGCCCGCGAGGCCGGCTGGTTGAAGCCGCCGGTGCGCGCTGAGCACATCGCCCACGGCTCGATCCTGAGCCCGGAGGACGGCAAGATGCTGCGCACCCGCGCCGGGACCTCGGTCAAGCTGCTGGACCTGCTGGACGAGGCCGGGATGCGGGCCAGGGCGATCATCGACGAGAAGAACCCCGACCTGCCCGCCGACACGCTGGCCAGCGTCGCCGAGGCGGTCGGCATCGGTGCGGTGAAGTACGCGGACCTCTCCGTCGACCGGATCAAGGACTACGTCTTCGACCTCGACCGGATGGTGGCCTTCGACGGCAACACCGCGCCGTACCTGCAATACGCCCGAGCCCGGATCTGCTCGATCTTCCGCCGGGCCGGCATCACGCCGGAGGCGGAGCCCAACCAGGTGCTGATCACCGAGCCGGCCGAACGGACGCTGGCGATCGAACTGCTGGCGTTCGGGCCCGTGATCCGGGAGGTCGTCGACACATTGGCGTTCCACCGCCTCGCCCACTACCTGTACTCGCTGGCGTCGGCGTTCACCACCTTCTACGAGACGTGCCCGGTGCTCAAGGCGGATGCCGATGTCCGCGCCAGCCGGCTGGTGCTGTGCGACCTGACCGCACGTACCCTCGAGACCGGCCTGGGGCTGCTCGGCATCGAATCGCCCGACCGGATGTGATCAGCTCGGGCGCCACGACAGCAGGCCCGTCGACGAGCCGGCGACCGTCCACCGGCGGTACTCCTCGACGGTGCGCACGCCGTCGTCGAGCGCGGCGCGGTAGACGTCGATCGACCGGTACGGGGTGTCGGTGGCGAGGAAGCCTTCCTTGATCCGCAGGATCGCGCAGCGCTCGGCGGTACCCAGGCGCGCCCGCATCACGGTCGCCAGGTCGCAGCTCCGCGGCCCCGGATAGTCGACGGGCAGCAGCCACATCTGGATCTGCCACGGGCCGTCCCTCCCGATGTACACCGCCTCCCAACCGAGCCCGGCGTCCTCCTCGGCGATCGCGTTGATGTACGTCACCTTGCGGACGCCGGCGCACTGCGCGAGTTGTGCCGCGACGTCGAAGCCGACGCCGATGTCCATCGGCCCGAAGATCTCGATGTCGATGTCGCGCGCCACCAGCAGGCGATACGCCATCGCGCCGCACACGTGCACATCGCCGACCGCGGCCCATCGATCGAGCACGTCCAGCTTGGCGAGCACGCGGCGAGCCTGCCGGCGCCGCGCCGCTTCTCGGGCCAGGAGCGCGGCGTCGTCGGTCATGGCTCGATCCGATCACCGGACTCGGCGATCGCAAGGGCGCTCATCGCCGCCAGAAATCCGTGGGGTCATGCCCGGCCCGGAACCCGCATGCCTCGACCATCGCCGCCGCCTGGCGGAAGTCCTTGGCCACGCGTGCCGGCGCGTGTGCATCGCTGCCGAATGAGATGGCCGCGCCGCCCTCTTGGTACCACCAGGAGACCACGGGCACGGCCGGCCACGGCCCGTGGGTGTTCACCTCCAGGGCCCGACCGGAGCAGGCCAGGGCACGCAGCACGGTGCGATACTCCTCCTCGTAGTCCTCGACGCGGAACGGTGGGCCGGTCTTCGGCCAGGCACGCATGGGGTAGTCGATGTGGGCGAGCACGCCGAAGAGCGAGCTCTGCTCGATCATCCGGTGTGTCTCGGCGAGGTACGCGCGCATCGTGTCCTGCGCCTGCCCCGGTGTCATCAGCGTCGGCGCGTACTGCAGCCGGCCGTCGACCTCCAGCGAGTGCAATGACCCGAGCACCCGGTCGAACCCGCCCGCCCGTGCGACGAGCTCGCCGGCCTCCTCGGCGAACACGTGGCATTCGCCCAGCTCCACCCCCGACAGGATGCACAGGCCGGGGTAGGCGAGACGGCACCTGTCGAGGCAGGCCAGATAGCCGTCGAGGTCGAGCAGGCCGCTGGTGGCGTGCGCGTCGATCAGTCGAGTCCAGGGCGTGTCCTCGCGCCCACCGCCTGGGAACGCCCAATCGGTGAAGTCGGCGTGGTCGGTGAACGCGATGGCTGGCAGGCCCAGCTGCTCGGCCGTGGCACAGGATTCCAGCATCGCGCCGGCCGAAGCATCCCACGACCACTCGCTGTGCACGTGGTTGTCGGCGGGGAGCGGCAGGTTCGTCGTCACGGTTCCTGGCATCGTCGCAGCCGACCGGCGGTCAGATCGGCACGCCGTTGATGGTCTCGGCCGGGCGGACGATGCCGAGCAGCGCAGCCAGCCGGTCCGGCACGGGATCGACGAGCCCCTCGGTCGGCGCGGACATCGGTTTGATCCAGCGCTCCACGAAGCTGAGCAGGACCGCGTCGCGGTGGTGTGGTCCGGCGTTGCATCCCGATCGGTGCCACGTGGCCGCCGCCATGAGGAGCAGCGTGCCGGGCTCGGCCTCGAACAGCACCGGCTCGTCGCTCACGTCCTCGGGAGGCCGCGGGTGGCGGTGGGTGCCAGGCCGCAGGCGTGTGGCGCCGTTGGTCCGAGTGAACGCGGTCATCGCCAGCACGCACTGCAGGGCGACGATGCCACCGGGCAGCATCGTGTGCATCTCGGTGAAGGGATAATCGATGTGCCACTCGTCGATGGGCTGGTCACGGTCGACCGAGTTGAGGCTCAGGTCGGACAGCAGGTGCCCGGCGCCGAGGACGGCGTCGAGGACACCGGCCAGCCGCACGTCGGACACCAGCTCGACGAACGTGTCGTTCAGCAAGTACAGGTCGAAGGCTCGAGTCGACTTGGGGAACCGCCGGGCGTGCTCGCCGGTGAGCGTCTGCCTGACGGCGTCGGAGAGTCGGTCGAGCATGTCCCCGGTGGCGAAGCCCGGCCAGACGGCGAAACCGTCTCGTTGCAGGGACCCGACCAGGCGCGCCTCGTCAACGGTCATCGGCGGATCGCCCTTCTCCGGGATCCGCTCGCAGGGTGACCACGTCGGCGTTCCGGTCGTGCATCGAGACGTCGACGAGCGTGACGCCGTCTTCGAGCAACTCGGCGATGTGGGCCGCCGCCCGGGCCGCGGTCGGGCCGGCCACACGCACGTGGTAGGTCCGCATCGTCCTGAGACGGCGGGCGCTCGTCATCCCGCTGCCCCCAGCAGTCGATCGGCGAGCAGGGCGGCGGCGCGGTCGAGCGGCAACAGTCGCACCGGC
>Ga0126314_10001010_pt1 | contig 13308 bp, 15 predicted proteins | sample Plot105B_FD_92535 | JGI IMG/M metagenome (GOLD analysis project Ga0126314, IMG submission 92535) | Serpentine soil microbial communities from UC McLaughlin Reserve, CA, USA - Plot105B | ecosystem: Environmental > Terrestrial > Soil > Grasslands | place: USA: UC McLaughlin Reserve, Lake County...
ATCATGCTGAAAACATTCGTGATACTAGGCGGGATAAACGCGCTATTAGCGGTCATGCTAGGCGCCTTCGGGGCGCATGGGCTCAAAAACCATTTAAGCCCTGAGCTGCTGACGATCTATCAAACGGGCGTTGATTATCATATGTGGCATGCGCTGGGGCTGGTTCTTATCGGTATGCTCGGCGCTCATCTGCCGGATAGCGCGCTCCTTGTTTGGGCTGGCGCTTTGATGCTAACGGGTATCTTGTTCTTCTCCGGCAGCCTGTATGTCTTGAGCATCACCGGTATTCGCTGGATGGGCGCGGTTACGCCATTGGGAGGGGCCGCGTTCATCGTCGCGTGGATGTTCGTCGTAATCGCGTCCTGGCGCAGTAGTTAACACCGGCTTCGCTGTCGCGCGAATCGACTAATGGAACATACTTCGGCAAAATCATGACTGTCAGCGGTACAGCCGAGGTGTGCAGGGCCAGCGCGCTTTCTTGATCGGCCGCGGCGAGTTTCTCTTCGGCAACGAGGTGAAGATCTTTACATGGTGCGGATTCAATCAGGGGAACAGCCTGCGCCTGTCGCATCCCCGTAAAATTGGGCTACGCATAACTGGAGGTCTCTGGGTACACTAGTCCGCAGGAGGCCATCAATGCGCAAGAGCAACTTCACCGAGTTCCAGATCGTCAACACGCTCAAGCAAGTGGAGGACGGCAGACAGGTCAAGGATGTCTGTCGCGAGTTCGGTATTTCTGAAGCGACGTACTACGTCTGGACGTTGACGTTCGGCGGCATGGAAGCGTCCGACGTCCGCCGCCTCAAGGCGCTTGAGGAGGAGAACAGCCGCCTGACGCGGATGTATTCCGACCTGGCCCTAGAGAAGACCGCGCTGAAGGATATGATTGCAAAAAAGTTGTAGGCTTAGACGCAAAACGTTCGTTGTGTTGCCGCGCTTCGCAAAGAGCACAGCTTCAGCGTGTGTCGGGCCTGCAAGGCGGTGGGATTGTTGCAGTCGGCGGCTCGTTACGAGCCACGGCCGGATCAGGATGAGGACCTCATTGCGGTGTTGCTGGAGTTGGCCGAACGCTTCCCCGAACGGGGTTTTGCGAAGCTGTTCAAGCTAATCCGGCGACGAGGGCTGCTGCGGAATCACAAGCGGGTCTGGCGGGTGTACTGCAAGCTCAAGCTTAACCGCCGGCGGCACGGTAAGTAGCGCCTTCCCAAGCGCAGTCCCCTATCATTGGCAGTAGGCGAGGCGATGAATATGTGCTGGTGTGCCGACTTCATGGCCGATGCGCTGTGGGACGGCGGTCGCTTTCGCACGTTCAATATGGTTGATGAATTCAACCGCGAGGGCTTGGCCATCGAGATCGACCTGAACCTGCCGGGTGCGCGGGTGATACGAGTGCTAAACCGGATCGCCGCCTGGCATGTCTACCCGGACAAGCTCAGACTCGATAACGGCCCGGAATTCATCGCCACAGCCTTAGCCGAATGGGCCGAGAGCAACGGCGTCGAACTCAATTTCATCCAGCCAAGGCGACTGATACAGAACGCCTTCAGCGAGTGTTTCAACGGCAGCTACCGCCGCGGAGTCCTGGACATGTATGTGTTCCGCAATCTCACCGAGGTCCGCGAGCACACCGAGCACTGGCCGCAGAACTACAACGAGGCGATACCACACGATTCACTCAACGACCTCACCCGGTCGAGTACCGGATGATCCATCACCCGGAAACCTCTGGTGTCAACTGGACCTGATCAGGGGGAGCCAACAATTCGGCCGACGTCTGGCGGAGCCATAGGTCGGTACGAAGGGCAGCAAGTCTTACTTCTCCAGCGCCTTCCTCCTAATGTGGCTGTATCTATGGCAGCTAGTTACTAAGCTGGCAAGCAACAGAGCTTCAACTGGTTAGATATTCGCGAACCTTCTCAATATAGGGGCAAGGAGTACATACTGCGGATACCGCAAGATGTATGTTTTTATCGAGCATCCGGCACCGTTCCAAAGGTTGGAGAGATGAAATACGGAGCAATAAAAATAATCGGTTCCGTGAGCGCGGGCGCGCCCTAAGAGCTATCGGGATGAGGTGGAAGTCTGCGGGCAGGGAGCGTTAACCCGGTGCGGGTTTCTTCAACGTGATGACACGCTTAGTACCTTTGGGTTTCTCAAGGTGCTTGACATGCTAAACATCTTTGGGTTACTGAGAATGCTTGACTCATTTGAGCAATAGCAAATTCCCGCAGACTTCCGCAACTAATACGTCAACAAAAGGTAGATTAGAGAAGAAGTGAGAAGGCGTGGTTGTATGGTTGGCGCTAGTCAGATTCATCAATATCGCTGGGCGTCATACGAGAGCGTGTTGTATACGTCAATCATACCAAATTACATCGCCACGACACCCTGCATATAATCAGCTTTGATGACGACTAGGAGACACCCATGAAAACAATAGTTTTGATCATTGCGCTGTTCACATCAGCTATCGGCCTTCAGGCGTGCGCCAATACAACGGAAGATTGCGTGTTCAGCAGGGCGTGCGGCCCATCGTTTTAAGAGGGAGGCGGTATAAGGGAATGGTTATCTTTGGTGATGCTTGCATCAGCGGCACGGGCTGGTGCCTCTCGCGGGCCGTAGAAATACCCAGGAACCAATGATTAAAGTGGATTCTTGATTTTGAACTACAGTTAGGACAGAGATATTTATTCCAGTGGGGCTATTCTTAGAAAGTACCTCCGTGACAATCCCACCCGATGACAGGCAACTCCGCATGTTCCAAAGTTTACAGCGATGCGCCTAGCCTATTTACATGCTGGCTATATTGAAAAGCATTAGCCAAAACGATTGTGATCAGTATAAAAATATCGATAGTAAAATCTGCTTCAGCTATGTTGTCATTGGCGGCAAACGATGTGCATGCATAATGCTATACGTATAGCTAATTTAGGAATGACTTAAAAAACCTATAAATAAAATCGCTTTATTATTGATATGCTTTAGCAAGTGCAAAGTGTACCAATACACACAAAAGGTGTGTTTGCCAGAAGCGGATTTGAGCGGAAATGTTGATTCGAAAACTAATGAAAGCGCGGACACCAAATCATAATGCGAGTATAAAAGCGGGTATTTCTGCGATTGATCGATATAGGTTATAGGTTTAAGCAAATAGCTATATGATTAACGACCGTCATTTAAAATCGTTTCCAGGATGTATAGAGCCCGTCCTCATCCCTTGATTCCCCGGGTTGCCGCCTTTTCCAGTCTTTTCCTCACAAGTTCCGCCACGAGTGCCAGTTACTTATATTTTTCCCTTCACATGCCTGTCGAAACTATTAGCTTTTTTCATCCAATGTGGACCCAGCGTAGACCGAAATAAAATACCTATAAGTTAAAATTCATACGCTGCTGTTTGTAAAGGGTAATGAGTAATATTCAATCTATGTACGCAGGACAGTAATCCTGCTGCTCGTTTGGGGCGTCGGAATCAAGCTGCATCTTATCGATATCAAAGAAGAGGCGGCCGAGATCCCTGATCTTCCGGCCGAGTGACAGGAAAACGTATCGCTGTAATTGCGGATTTTCAGGTCGGTATGGGGCTGGACATCACCGGCACTATCCAGCGTATCACGGAAAGCTTGATCGAGCGGCGTCCGGCGCTCGCACTGATCGCCTAGCGATTTTGTCTATCATCCGGCCGAGGATGAGCTTGAAGATATCGAGCACGAAGACTTCTTGGCCTTTGACGAGAAGTGCCTGAAGCGAGTGCACCCATTAAGTCTTTACGGAAGCCGCCATCCCGGTCTATCCCGTATTGGGCAATCATGACGACGGGATGCCATGGCCTACGTCCATAAAGAATGAGCCATCGGCCCGTGCTGTACGTAAATCGCTTGAAGAGATCGGATTTCGCATACTTGATAATGATGCAGTCGCGCTATCTTCCCCCGCTAGTCCCAGTCAGGCTGGAGGGGTAGGACGCAAACCCGCCGCTGTACCTGGTAGGGATTGGCTCGCGTCTCGCAACGATGACCACGTGGCAGCCGCGTTAGCCCAGATAGGGACAGTGCGCCGAGATTGGCGATGATGCATATTCCATAATCCGGATTCCTTTGGGTCGTTTCCTGCCGTCAGGGGGCCCTTGGCCGTGGCCGGGCACACGCACGGGGGACAGGTCCGCGTACCGCTGACCATAAAGTTATTATTGCGGATGGATTAAGGGGTTTGGGAAGCCCGGCAGTCACCTCTAACTAAACCGCGGAATCGGATTCAGCATTGTCGCAATAAGGACCGACTCCGTGCCTGAGCTCTTCTTGGTTAACCTTCGCGGTTCGGATTGATTTCATGATAGTCATATTGCAGGGCGCACGCTATCACCGACACGGATAAGGCCGCTGGTCAACACCCGCGCCGTTGGGCCGCCGTGCCCACGCATGGCGTTATAGCCGCCTGGACCTAACGCCTCCTCCATACGTGCACAAGGATGACAATGGCCGGTACTCTCCAGCAAGACTTCGCCGACATAAAAGCTTTTATTCTCAAGGGCGTTGAGGTTAATAACACGAATCACCAAATTGCGGCGTAGTAAATCGGGGCCAATTTTAGGCATGTTAACGAAGGCCGCGATAACGGATAGATGCTCCGCCTGGAGTAAAGTCATCTGACGCTTGCTGTCCGGACGCGCGCCAGCCCGGTCGCCCATCAGTTCCTGCCCTGCAATTGCCTGCGCCGCCGAGACTACAGTCAGTGGTTTACGGTGGGCGGGTCGCAGTCCAATCCATTCCAGTCGCCCTTCTTGACTGAACTAATTCCTAATTGCGGATAAGTTGGTGCGCATTCACGCTTCCAGCACGCGCACCCCGTGCATATAGCTTTGCAGCGCCTGGGGAATGTGGATACGGCCTTCAGCATTCTGGTAATTTTCCATGATCGCGACCAGCGTGCGGCCCACTGCGAGGCCAGAGCCATTCAAAGTATGCAGCAGCTCAGGTCTGCCGGTTTCAGGATTACGCCAGCGAGCCTTCATGCGGCGTGCCTGGAAATCGAGAAAATTACTGCACGAGGAAATCTCGCGGTAGCGGCTTTGGCCCGGCAGCCAGACGTCCAGGTCGTAAGTCTTGGCGGACGCGAAACCAAGATCGCCGGCACATAAGGCGACGACGCGATAAGGCAGTTCGAGGCGCTGAAGGACTGTTTCCGCGTGGCCCGTGAGCGCCTCTAACGCATTCCACGATTCATCGGGTCTGACGAATTGCACCAGCTCGACCTTCTCGAACTGATGCTGGCGAATCATGCCGCGCGTGTCCTTGCCGTATGAACCGGCCTCGGAGCGGAAACATGGGGTATGACAAGTATATTTGACCGGCAGACATTGCGCGTCGATAATCTCATCGCGCGACAGATTAGTCACCGGCACCTCTGCTGTCGGCACGAGGTAGTAACCCGTCTCGCCGGCGAGCTTGAACAGATCTTGCTCGAACTTAGGCAACTGTCCGGTGCCAGCGAGGCTTATCGCGTTGACCATGTAAGGTACGTAGACTTCTTCGTAACCATGCTCGTTTACGTGTACATCCAGCATGAACTGAATCAGCGCCCGATGCAGCCGTGCGAGCGCGCCGCGCATCACCACGAAGCGCGAGCCCGTTATTTTGCCGGCAGCCTCGAAGTCTAGTTCCCCGAGCTGGGCACCCAACTCAACGTGATCTTTAGGCGTAAAGTCGAACGTGCGCGGCGCTCCCCAGCGGCGCAGCTCCTGATTGGCGCTCTCGTCCGCACCGTCGGGCACGGAGACATCAGGCACATTCGGCACCTGCATGAGGATTTCTTCGAGTCGCGACTGGATCTCACGCAGCCGGGTTTCCATATGTTTGAGCCGATTGCCTAAGTCAGCTACCTCTGTGCGCACCGACTCAATACTTTCACCGCGGGCCATCGCCTGGCCGATAGCTTTCGACCGCGCATTACGTTCGTTCTGCAAGTTCTGTGTCTCGACCTGCAGACGTTTCCGCTGCGCTTCAAGCTCGCTTAAGGTGTGCACGTCCAGTTCATAGCCGCGCCGCGCCAAGGCAGCTGCGATCAAATAAGGCTTGATGCGCAGTTGGGTTGGATCCAGCATGGGTTTAGTAATGCTATCTCAAATCGGCGGCAAATGTTATTACGTGCTCAACCTCGATGATGTCCCGCAGGCGTTGAAGCGCCTGCGCAATCTTTTCCGGAGAGTCGCAAAACTCGAGCACCACTGGTAGGTCCATGGACATATCAAGCAGCCGCGATGAATGCACCTTACCCGACTTAACGAATCCGCTGATGCCTCGAAATATCGTCAACCCCGCACCTCTACCTCGTCATGCAGGCGCTTGAAAATCTTCGCATGCACATGCCCGCTCTCAGTGACGTAGATTCGCGCGACGGTAACGCTCATGACTACCTGCCTATTAACAAAACGAGTCAGGTTGCAAAAAGGCATAGCGTTAAGTTCAAAACGGAGTTCATCACGCCTTTGGCTATATCACCCTGTTCCAACAGATTGAGGGTCTCATAAGAAAACGCGTAAAATGTAGTAAACGAACCCAGCATGCGATGAGTATCCCAGCCCGCCATTCCGGACTTAGGAGCGGCGAAGGCGGTGCCATTGCTGACAATCGCTTAGTTAATCGGCAACTTATCGCAGACGGGTTCCGGATGCGAGCAGATTCAGTGGAGGCCTGCCGCTTTATTTTAGCAGGCGCAGTACCGATCAGCGTACTCGAGGCATTAGTCTTTCTTGAACTTCCGCAAGACCTGGTCGCGCGATGCATCGTACAGCAATTCTTCTGTTCGTCACCCTTAGGTATTTTGGCATCGTTCCGTTTCGAGGCGCGCCGACCTTGCTGCGATTGGGGGACGGTGCCGTCGGTTTTTCGTCAGGGCTGGTTGGCAGCGTCGGAACCACTCGGTGCAGCTATTTTTCTCTCATTGGAACTGCCGCCGGTAGCCCATACTGCCAGCGAGGGGCTACCGCGCTGACAATGCATGGCGCCGAGCCATTCGTTTATTAGCGATACATTATTCTTTGTCACGAGTTCTGATACCGTGCCGCATTGATGGGATCAGCTATGATTCTAGGCGCATGGTCTGCGAACCGAGCCATTGAGAAAATGACTCGCGACACATTCCAGTGCACGGCCGCACAGTTGCTTGTTCTTATCGCTGTCTATATGGTGATTCATGATTAGCCAAGGCTGCCTTTTTGAGAGTGCTCGGCAGCCGAACCGTCTCGGCAACGTGCGAGCTATAGCGCCAGACGATCTAAGATTACATAGGCCTCAGTCCATCGAACAGATTGTCGGCGGTGGTTATTCAAGACGTACTCTTGCATCGCAGCTACTTGTAACGCGATGAACCAGCCTGACGAAAGGAAAACGCATTATGCCGCGGCGCTCACGCCGAACCACTTTGATCGAATGGATTGGACCGGCGGATTCAGTGATCCCTAAAACCTAATCCCGTTTGTCGTGGCCTGTATAAGCGTGGCGAAAGTCGATCCATTGGAGTGCTTTTCGCATTTAAAATGGCGTTGTTCGTGTGCGGCACCTACTATCGCACGCCGTTTCTCCTGCAACCATGAAAGCCATAGACGCGGTTGCCGGGACACAGGCCCCCAGACTGCCGCGATCACGCCCGCAGCTACTTACAAGTGCGGGTCTGGCGCCCGGGTTCATGTGGCTACTGCTCGAATTACCCGGCGCGGCAAGTAAAGGCGCCAAACTCATCGGCCATCCCGTAGTCGTCGGCTTTATCTTAGGGCTTGGTATGGGCTTCATGCTTAAAGGCGTCAAGATGATGGCAAGCAATTGGCTCATATCTTCAAGGGGGTTCGCTCGGACAAAACTGCTAATCGCAAACCGAACCTTCTTCCTCGCAATGCTGTTGTTGCCGCTGTTTGGCGTGCTATGCGGCGGTATTCAGAATCCCTAACTCATAAAATCTCTCGCCGGTCCTTCGCTCGAGTTTCGGCTCCCTGGCTTTATGTTAACTGAATTCACGTGATCGAATTTTCTGATCGGCACGGCATTTTTCGCGCTTCCCCAGCTGCCGCCTACATTGGGAGACAGGATTATCGCGATTCAAGACAAAAATAAGCGGCTTTTTCCCGATCGGCCGAAAACTGTAGTTACGGTTTCGACCGGCTTAGGAATTTGTTTGGGTCATCAGTTGACGGGTGCCGGCCATGGCGCAGGCGACATGGCCGGCCACGTTGCCTTTGGGGCAAGAACAAGAATAGGTGGCGCGTCCATTATTCTAAGCGGTATTTTGATTCTGATCGCGCTGTTTCTCAGCGGGTCGGTGGAGATTGTGTTTCAGTTATTGCCGGCAGCAGTACTCGGGATTGTGTTGTTCCTTACGGACGCGCAGCTTGCCTTAGTTTCCTTTGATTTAAGCGAGGATAAGCGCAAGCATTTTATTACCCGGGTGACGATTGCATTCGCGATCTGGAACGTTGGTCTTGTCTTTCTCGTGGGACGTGCGGGGCATTACATCGATCAGCGTAATTGGCTGTGGCTATAAATTAAAGCTTATTTTGTCTTCCCCGATTGGAAGCGTATTGAGACAATAGTATTTAACATTCGACGGTCAAACGCTGTATAAACAACGGGCCGCTTATACAGCGCCTATGCCCTGGAGCGTGAGGCAATCTTGACAAACCGTGAGCCACATTATGAACACTGCCGCTGAAAACACAGCGCTGACTTCCGACCCAGGTTTGCTCGCGAAGGCATTCTGCTCGTTTCTGCCCAGTGACGCCGTCCTAACTGAGGAGGAAGACCTGCGTCCCTACGAGTGCGACGGGCTATCGGCTTACCGCTGCCTTCCGATGATAGTCGTGTTACCTGATACCACCGATCAGGTGTGCCAGATCTTGCGCCTCTGCAGCGAGCATAACACTCCGATCGTCGCCCGAGGCGCGGGCACCGGCTTATCCGGCGGCTCGCTGCCTGCCTCCGATGGCGTATTGCTGAGCCTCGCCAAGTTCAATCGCATCCTTGATATTGATCTTAATAATCGCTGCGCGACCGTCCAGCCGGGCGTGCGCAATCTCGCCGTCTCCGAGGCCGTGGAACCGTACGAGCTCTTTTATGCGCCCGATCCCTCCTCGCAGATTGCCTGCTCGATTGGCGGCAACATCGCGGAAAACTCCGGCGGTGTGCACTGCCTGAAATACGGGCTTACCGTTCATAACCTGCTTGAAGTCAAAGTGGTAACCATCGATGGCGAGTTGCTCACGATTGGATCGAAGGCGCTCGATAATCCGGGCTACGATCTTCTGGCGCTGATGACCGGCTCGGAAGGCATGCTGGGGGTTATTGTCGAGGCGACCCTTAAGTTGCTGCCAAAGCCGGAATCCGCGCAAGTCGTAATGGCGTCGTTCGACACAGTGAAAGATGCAGGTGATGCCGTAGCCGGAATTATTGCTTCAGGCATTATTCCAGCAGGACTGGAAATGATGGACAGTCCCGCGATCCGCGCTGCCGAGGACTTTGTGCACGCCGGCTACCCGCGTGATGCTGCGGCCATGCTGCTATGTGAACTGGACGGCATAGCGCCCGAAGTCGAGGAGCAGATCGAGCAAGTGTGCAAATTATTAAAGGCGCATAACACCGCCCAGGTACGTATTGCGCAAGACGCCCAAGAACGCGCGCGCTTCTGGGCCGGACGCAAGGCCTCGTTCGCCTCAGTAGGTCGCATCTCGCCTGATTATTATTGCATGGACGGTACGATCCCACGCAAACATCTGGCGCGCGTGCTCGCGCGCATAAGCGAGCTTTCCGAGCAGTTCGATCTCCGCGTAACGAACGTCTTTCACGCCGGCGACGGCAACCTGCATCCGCTAATTCTGTATGACGCTAATGCCTCCGATCAGCTCGAGCGCGCTGAGGCCTTCGGCAGCAAGATTTCAGAGCTATGTATCGAGGTCGGCGGCACTATTACGGGCGAGCATGGTGTGGGCATGGAGAAGCTTGACCAGATGTGCGTGCAGTTCCGAACCGGTGAGTTGGCCCAGTTTCACGCCGTTAAGGCTGCCTTTGATCCTGAGGGGCTACTGAACCCCGGCAAGGCCGTGCCCACCCTGCATCGCTGCGCGGAGTTCGGCGCCATGCATGTGCACGTTGGACAAGTCCCATACCCCGAGTTGCCTCGCTTCTGATATGGAGGCGCATGACCATAGCGAGGCGCTAATCGACGCAGTTCGAGATGCTCTTGCACCACGGCGGTCGCTCGCCATTCGTGGCGGTAACAGTAAGGCCTTCTACGGGCGCGTGACAGAGGGCGAGTCTTTGGACGTCAGCTCGCACTGTGGCGTAATCAACTATGAACCAACTGAACTGGTTATCACCGCGCGTGCCGGCACGGTGCTCACCGAAATTGAAACTTTGCTGTCCCAACAGCGACAGATGTTGCCCTTTGAGCCGCCCGGTTTCGGCGGGCGCGCCACGGTGGGCGGTTGCGTGGCGGCGGGTTTATCCGGCCCGCGTCGTCCTTACGCCGGCGCCGTGCGCGATAACCTATTGGGCGTGGAGATTATTAACGGCAAGGGCGAACGATTGAAGTTCGGCGGTGAGGTGATGAAAAACGTCGCGGGCTACGATCTCTCGCGTTTAATGGCAGGCGCGCTGGGAACCTTGGGCGTATTATTGCAGTGCTCATTTAAAGTCTTACCGAAACCCGTGCGCGAGCTAACGCTGGTGCACCGTATGGATGCTGCAAGCGCGATTGAAACTATGAACAATTGGGCCCGAAAGCCGTTGCCGGTGTCGGCCACGTGGCATGACGGGAAAGCTCTATACGTGCGCCTCGGGGGTGGTGAGCAAGCGGTGACGGCCGCGGCTGAGACCATAACCGGCGATCGGGTTGATGGGGGCGATACTTTGTGGCACGACGTACGCGAACAAACCAAGCAGTTTTTTAGCGATGATCGCCCGTTGTGGCGCGTATCCGTCCCGCCCGCAACGCCCGTGCTTAATATGCCCGGCGTGCACGCGCTAGAGTGGAATGGCGCGCTGCGCTGGGTTAAGACCGATGCGAATGCCAACGAAATTCGCCGCATGGCAACCGCCGTCGGGGGCCATGCGACCTTGTTTCGAGGCGGAGATCGGCAGGGCGAGGTGTTTCAACCATTGCCCGCCGCGCTCATGACCGCGCATCGCCATGTGAAGCGATCTTTAGACCCGCAGGGGCTGTTTAACCCGGGCCGGCTTTATCCCGACCTTTAAGCTCAACTTACAGGCGTGACGCTCAAGTCGCGGTCACCCTCGGCTTTGGGTTCGCTAATGATTGCGAATCTTGAGATCGCCCCTACCACTATTCCAACCCGTAGCTCATTACTTATGCAAACGAATCTCGCGGAGTTTATTAAGGACACCGACCAAGGCAAGGAGGCGGACAGAATTTTACGAACTTGCGTACACTGTGGCTTCTGTAATGCCACCTGCCCAACCTTTCAGCTGCTGGGCGACGAACTCGATGGGCCGCGCGGGCGGATTTACCTGATCAAACAAGTACTGGAGGGAAATCCGCCCACGCGTAGGACTCAAGTCCATTTGGATCGATGTCTCACCTGTATTAATTGCGAAACCACCTGCCCGTCAGGCGTGAAGTACAGCAAGCTCGTCGATATTGGCCGTGAGCGGGTGGACAAACAGGTCAAACGCCCGCGACTGGAACGGCTGCAGCGACGGGGATTACGTTTGGTAATGCCCTACCCTCGCCGCTTTACGCCGCTGCTGCGGCTGGGGCAGCTATTCCGTCCGCTGTTGCCGTCGACATTGAAAACGAAAATCCCGCCGCGGATCGCAACCGGCACCTGGCCGCATACGCAGCACGCACGCAAAATGCTGATCCTAGAAGGCTGCGTGCAACCTGCCATCTCGCCTGCCATTAACGCCGCCACCGCGCGCGTGCTGGATAGATTAGGCATAAGGGTCATCCGTGCGGCAGGCGCGGGCTGCTGTGGTGCGCTAAGCCATCACCTCACTGCGCCTATCGAAGCTAAAGGCTTCATGAAACGCAATATCGACGCCTGGTGGCCGCATATTGAAGCCGGTAGTGAAGCCATCGTCATGACCGCCAGCGGCTGCGGAAGTGTAGTTAAAGATTATGGGCGGATACTTCAAGATGACCCCGATTATCGGGACAAAGCCAAAAAGGTCTCCAAGTTGACAAAAGATTTAAGCGAGATTCTTCGCGACGAGGACACGAGTCAGCTTAGGTCTCAGGAATCGAGGAAGATCGCGTTTCATCCACCCTGCACCCTGCAACACGGCCAGCAAATTCAGGGCGTTGTCGAACGTCTTCTGACCGAAGCGGGCCTCAATTTGATGCCGGTTGCCGACAGCCACCTATGTTGCGGGTCGGCGGGAACCTATTCGTTTTTGCAGGTCGACTTATCGCAACAACTGCTAAACGACAAGCTCGAAAAGCTGCAAGGCAACGGTCCCGAACTCATCGCCACCGCCAATATCGGTTGCCTAGCGCATCTGCAGACTAAGGCCAAAGTGCCGGTGGTGCATTGGGTGGAGTTATTAAACCCGCAGCCCTAGGAGCGATTTCAACCGCGACGCGTGCTTGGGAGGATTCACAGCCAAATCGCATCCGACAATGGATAATCCCCGTACTGGTCACCGACCCCGGCGCGCAAAGGATCGACAATTGATGTAGCGCGTCGCCGCTTTGACGTCGTGATCCCGGCGCAGCGCGTGATCAGACAAGCAGCTTGCCAAACAGCGCCCGTACGTTCGAGGGCCTGATTAACGCATCGCGCCGAGCGGTCCTTGCTTGGACCGTTTAATGATAACGCATAGCAGAGAGTCGGCCTCAAACTCCATGAGCCAGTGCAAGTGATCCGGCATCACAACTCATGCCAGGGACCATGTTAACCCAATTTCGCCGGAACGTCTCACTTCCCTACCAGATGACAACCAATCCGACATTCGTTTTATTTCCATCTGCGAATGTAGAGTGGTTTCAACTGCGACCGATCTAGTTAGTCACCGTGACGGTGATCGTGTCGGTGTACGCGCCGGCGGAGAAGTTCTGGCCGGCGGGTATACGGCCGTAGACCGTGCCGGTGAATGTGATGTTGCCGGCCACGGTAGCGGTCACGTTGCGAGTCGGCGACGTGCCATCGCCCCATACCAGGGCGCGCGCGGCATCAACGTACAGGTTGCAGTTGAGTCTCTTGTTGGGGCTGCTTCCCATCTTTTTTTGTAGCGTACGAACCATATAAGCCGGGGCTTAATGCCACCGCGACAGCGGTTGTCGCCTGCAGGTGAGGGATCCTGTCACCAT
>Ga0126314_10001011_pt1 | contig 13303 bp, 3 predicted proteins | sample Plot105B_FD_92535 | JGI IMG/M metagenome (GOLD analysis project Ga0126314, IMG submission 92535) | Serpentine soil microbial communities from UC McLaughlin Reserve, CA, USA - Plot105B | ecosystem: Environmental > Terrestrial > Soil > Grasslands | place: USA: UC McLaughlin Reserve, Lake County...
AAAATATGCTTATTTGCAGGAGTTTTTGAACAGCGGCGAACAACTACGACATTATGGATCTGACTTTGCACGGCGGAGGTCAGGGGTTCGAATCCCCTCGGCTCCACTCTAGAAACATCCCGGGCGAACTCACCACATGTCGGCGAAGACTTTCCTCTGAACCCCTTACGTGGGGTTGATCCGCTTATTACAATGGTAGTGGTTGGGTTGGTGAGCGCACCGATGCCGCGAGAAGGGCAACCTCGCCGTGAGGCGAGCACGCAAAGTACCGGACCTCTGCTAAGGAGAGGCAGCCGGGCTACCGAACGGAAATGATGCAGCCCAGAAGGAAGCCACAGCAAACCTCCCGCACGCATCGCCCCCCTGACGGGTCGCCGGAGCCCGTACGCATCAAATTACTCGGTGGTTTCGGTGTCTTGGTAGGCTCTCGGACCATAGGGGAGAGTGCGTGGCGTCTCAGGAAGGCCGCGAACCTTGTTAAGCTGCTCGCCCTCTCCCCAGGTCACCGCATGCACCGCGAGCAGGTCATGGATCTCCTCTGGCCGGACTTGGGCAGGAAGGCAGCCTCCAACAACCTGCGACAGGTACTTCACGCCGCCCGCAATGTCCTCGATCCAGCAACGGTCGCCCGCTACTTGGCAAGCGAGGACGAGTCGCTCGTGCTGTGTCCGCAGGGCGACCTCTGGGTGGACGCGGAGGCCTTTGAGGAGACTGCTGCCACCGCGCGCCACACCCGAGACCCGGCAGCCTACCGGGCGGCCATCGAGCTGTACGCGGGAGAACTCTTGCCCGAGGACCGCTACGAAGGGTGGGCGGAAAGTAAGCGTGAAGGGTTGCGGCGGCTGCACCTCGCCCTACTCATCGAACTTGCCGAACTATATAGGGAGCGCGCGGAGCACGGACGGGCTGTAGAGACGCTGCAGAGGGCACTATCAGAAGAACCCACGAACGAGGAGGCGCATGCGGGCCTGATGTGCCTTTACGCACTCTCCGGGAGGCAGGTAGAGGCTCTCGCGCAGTACCAACGCCTCCGGGAGATACTCTCCCGGAGGCTCGGTACAACACCAAGCACCGCGACCCGCGCTCTGCACGCCGGGATAGCAGCCGGCAGATTTCCTCTAACCCAGCCCGCCGCTCCTCTACTAGAGGAACCGCTGGACGCCAGCAAGCACAATCTGCCCACCCCGAGGACAAATTTCGTCGGTCGCGAGCGAGAGATGGTCGAGGTCAAGAGGATGCTCGCTATGACGAACCTCCTGACCCTCACCGGGGCCGGCGGCTGCGGCAAGACGCGGCTCGCCCTGGAGGTGGCCAGGGCTCTGGTCGGGACCTACCCGGACGGGGTGTGGCTCGTGGATCTGGCTCCGCTCTTAGAGGAAGAACTGGTGCCTCGGGCGGTGGCTGAGGTTCTTGGGGTACCCGAGCAGCCCAATCGCCCGCTCACCGCTACTTTGGCGGAGGCTTTGAAGGGCGCTAAGATGCTCATAGTGCTGGACAACTGCGAGCACCTCGTCGATGCGTGCGCCGACCTTGTGGATATGCTCCTTGGTTCCTGTCCGGGAGTGCGTATCCTTGCCACCAGCCGAGAACCGTTGAACGTCGCGGGCGAGGTCGCCTGGTCCGTGCCGCCTCTGTCCGTACCCGACGCAGCGCGCCCGCCCACCGTCGAAGACCTGAGAATCTACGAGTCGGCGCAGCTGTTCGTGGAACGAGCCCTCCGCCGTCCCGGCGCCTTCATCCTGACGGCGGGGGTCGCGCACGCCGTTGCAGAGATCTGCCAGCAGCTGGACGGTATGCCTCTGGCGATAGAGCTCGCGGCCGCGAAGGTGGGAATCCTCGCCGTGGGCCAGATCTCTGAGAGGCTTGGTGATTCCCTGAAGCTCCTGACCAGCGGCAATCGGATGGCCGAGCCGAGGCAGCAGACGCTCAAGGGGACGCTGGACTGGAGCTATGACCTCCTCTCCGAACCTGAGAAGAGACTGTTCCGCCGGCTGTCGGCCTTCGCAGGAGGCTTTACGCTGGAGGCGGCCGAGACGGTAGGAGCGGGCGAGGGTGTCGAGGAGGACGTTCTGGACATTCTTGGCAGGCTAGTGGACAAGTCTCTCGTGGGGGCGGAAGCAGGGCCGCGGGGGTCGCTACGCTACCGCTTCTTGGAGCCAGTGCGCCAGTACGCGCAGCAGAAGCTCGACGAGAGCGGTGAGGACGAGGCGGCCCGTCGCCGACACGCCGAGTTCTTCTTAGCCCTGGCCGAGGAGGCCGAGCCGGAGCTTAAGGGGACGCGCCAGGAGGAGTGGCTGGAGTGGTTGGAGGCCGAACACGACGACTTCAGGGCGGCACTCTCGTGGGCGATGGAGCAGGGTGAGACTGAGCTGGGGCTAAGGCTCGGCGCTGCCCTGGTTGAGTTCTGGTACCTGCACACGCACCACAACGAGGCGAGACGGTGGCTGGAGGATGCGCTGGCGAAGGGGGGTGGATCCCCGTCCGCGCGGATGAAGGCGCTCGAGCGCGCCTGCTTCCTCGCGTGGGAGCTAGGCAATTACGAGCGAGCCATGGCGCTTGGCGAGGAAGGTCTTGAGCTAGCCAGGCACCTCGAAGACGGCACGAGCGCGGCGAACATCCTCGTCAACCTGGGTTCGGTAGCAATGTCCCGGATGGAGGTCGAGCGGGCCTCGGCGCTGCTCGAAGAGGCCGTGGCGATGTGCAAAGCGTCCGGAGACGACAGGGGTCTCACCCAAGCTCTCTACACGCTGGGGATGGTAGCGATCGTTCGGCGCGACCACGCCCGAGCGATGACGCTCCACGAGGAAAGCCTAGCCCTAGCCCGAAAGTCGGGGGACGAGGTGAGCATAGTGCGAGCGATGGGACAAGGCGCGCTCACGGCCTTGGTACGTGGTGACCTTGGGCAGGCCGATAAGCGCAGCAAGGCAACAATGGAGTTGTCCCGGCGACTGGGGATAGGGCACTACACCGCAGGCTGCCTGGACATATTTGGCGCCTCGGCCGCCTTACGGGGCCAGTCGGTTCGCGCGGTCCGACTGTGGGCCGCGGAAGAGTCGTTGCGCGAGGCCATTGGCATACCCCACATGCCCGCAGAACTCTCCTTCTATGAGCCCTACGTCGACGCCACCCACGGCCAACTAAGTGAGGCAGAGTGGGAGATGGCGTGGCAAGAGGGGCGTGCGATGAGCATGGAAGAGGCTATCGAGTATGCCCTATCAGAAGAGGAACCTGCCCCAACCGAGACCTCAGCGCCGGAAGAATCGCTGGGCGGCGAACCACGGGGCGGCCTCACCCGCCGTCAAAGAGAGATTGCGGCCCTGGTGGCGCGGGGCCTCACCAACCGCCAGATCGCCACCGAGCTCTCCATCTCCGAGCACACGGTTGCCAACCACATAGCTAAAACTCTCAAGAAGCTGGGTCTAAGTTCCCGCTCACAGCTCACCGCCTGGGTTCTGGAACAACGAATACTTCCCCAAGGCAGGGCTAGCGGCCCTCTCGGCGGTAGCGTACAGGCGCGGGCCGTTTGCCTGCATCGGACCGAAGAAAATAGTCAATTCTAACTACACTTTCGTGCTACCCAGCTAACGGCCAGCTAACAGGCAGCTGCTACCGTAACTGTCTAAGGGATGTACCCCGCGGTCCTGACATACGGCCCTCCGTCGTCAACCGCGATGAGGGAGCAGTAGGTGAACCAGGACAGCTTCAATCAACCCGCCAGAGGACAGGCAACCAACCGCCTCTCCAGGCATCAAGTACTGAGGAGCTTTGCCGCCGAGATATTGCTGGCGGGAAGCTGGACACCCCTATACATGCAAGCTACCCTCACTATGGCACTGGATCGCGGATCTATGCGAAATTATCGCCGATTCATTCGCGATTCATCGCTGCATGTTCTCCTGGACCAGCACATAGGTCGTACCAAGGAGAGACAGACGCCAAAAGTACGCACATGGTCGAGGGTGGCCCTGTGGGCGACGTGTCTCTTTGCCGCCCTTCTCGCCTTTCTCGTCGCTTCCCCAGCTCACGCCCAGGATGTCGGTCCGACTGGCTCCTACCAGACCTCCTACCCCATCAAGATCCCTTCCTACCATGGGCTGGAGCCCGACTTGGGGCTGACCTACGACTCCAGTACCGGCAACGGCCTAGTCGGCGTCGGCTGGAAGCTTGCCGGCTTCTCCTACATACAGCGCGCCTCGCCGGGCAAGGGTGCACCCAACTACGACGAGAGCGATGTCTTCTTCCTCGACGGCATGGAACTGATCCCTTGCGAGGAGATGATGCAGAGCCCAAGCTGCCAGTACTCCGTCGATAATCCCCACTACATACCCTACACAACCAAGACGGAGAGCTACCGGCGAATCGCCCGCGAGCCAGGCAGGGTGGGTCCTGGTACGTCTGGGATAAGGACGGCACCAAAACCACCTACGGGCCCAACACCAGTTTCTTGAATTCTTCTGGCACCGAATGGCAAGCGTTCAACTGGAGCATAATATCCGTCGAGGAACCGGCGGGCGACAACCCGAATTCCTATCGGAATACTGTGGAGTATAGCTACGGCCATGCCTCCAACGAAAAGTATGGCGTGCAGGAGCAGTATCCGATGTTCATCGACTACGTCGGAGCCCACACGAGCATAAGGTTCTCCTACGAAGAGCGCCCCGACACGATCACTACTGCGACCGGACTTAGCGAGTTCTCGACCGTGCGCTACCGGCTCAAGGCGATCGACGTAACCGTGGGCGGCCAGCGGGCTCGAGCGTACGAACTGAGGTACGACAATAGGGACTCGAGCACGGGACGCTCGCTGCTCTCCGGGGTGCAGGAGTACGGCAGGGACACCGAGATCTGCTACTCGGGCATACAGGGTTGTGACGGGCGGGACCCTTGGTGGAAGGCCACTATCACGAAAAAGGGTGAGGCGCTACCGCCCGTGACATTCGCCCCGGACGACCCCGGTGGGGGGAGGGCGGGAGGATGGACTTCCCGCTCTCAGCCGACGGGGCGATGGAGCCCGGAATCTGGCGCGAACGCCTACGACGACGCCAGCAATTACAGAATCCCGTCGTCAGGGGCGGAGCCCGACAAGTCGGCCTTTGGCAGCGTCGGCTATGGTAGCCGTTGGTTGCCCGGGGATCTTAACGGCGACGGCAAGGATGACCTGATACTGATCGATGTCGAAGGGGCTTCTCCTGGTCAGCCGGTAGCCATTGGGACAGCGATTTCTCGTCCTGATGGATCCTACGATCGGCGGAGTATTCCCAACCCTTGGGGGGTAAATTCTGACGGCTCGCCACAATTTGACGCTGGGTACTTTTTCCCTGGGGACTTCGACGGCGATGGCAAGACCGATATTATTGGCGTAACTCAGGGTACGGCGAGTCCTGGGGCGGCTCTACTGGTCGCCATTTCGAACGGGGACGGGACCTTCCGTTTCGAGCACCAGTACACTGATCTGGTGCTCAAGCCCGTGGAGAAATGGATATTCGGACTGAGCAGTGCAATATCACTAGACGCGGACGTTGGTACATCTTCCGGAGGTTCCGTGTCCGTAAGCCTCACAGCGAGTGCAACTTACTCATCCCAAGCGGTGGGCGTTGGTGGATCTTCCCAGTCCGTACTCTCCGGAGCGAGTGCATCTTACTCATTCAACCTCTGGCAGGACACGGACGTTTACATGCGCCAAAGGTGGCTCACCGGCGACACGAACGGAGACGGCAAAACCGATGTCATGCTAGCGGATCTCTTTAACGCGACCCCTGTCTCCCCTAGAACCATGTCGCTCTGCAGATTCGTTTCCACTGGAGACCCTGCGCGGGACAATCCCGGAGGTCCTGCCGACGACAAGCAACTCTTTGAGAAACATGAGTGCAACAATCGGCCGTATGACTGGGATAGCACCCACGTCGCGGTCACTCGCGTCGAAAACGGTGACTTCGACGGGAACGGCACGATCGACTTCGCCATAATTAGGCCTTATAGGGACAGTAAACCTGGCCATCCTCCCAACACCGAATACGCACGTATTGATGTGGCCCTCTCCGGTTCGGGCGAGCAGCCGTTCGAGGTGCCCAACACATACAAGACCGACCTTCCATGGAACGAGGATGACGTGTGGTTGCCGGGCGACCCCAACGGCGACGGCAGGACCGACCTCATGCAGGTGATCAAGTGTCCCAGCGGCAGGAAGGACCCCAAGGACGTCTTACTGAAGCTCAGATGCCCCGACGAGCAGCAACGCAATTACGATCACGCTGCTCTCAGAACCTATCTGTCAGGACAACAAGGCACGTCCTTCGGACCTACTGCCGTTCAAGAGACTGACCGACTATGGCATCTACCCTCGCCCTGCTGGCAGAGCAATTTGCCACCAACCTTCTGGTACCCTGGAGATGCCGACGGTGACGGGCGTACCGACTTCATCCAGATGTACAAGGAGCACGATCACAATTGCTTGACGCCGGACGACAACCATCTGGATATGGCAGTAGCCTATTCGAGGTCTGACGGAACCTTTGATACCCCCGATCCTAGATTGACCGACCGGTTTTGGAGGCAATACTGGCGCGAGCCTAGGGAAGCAGCCTTCATTCCCGCCGACGTTAACGGCGACGGCAAAGACGACATGGTGTTCGCGAAGGAAAAGTACATAGACTACCGAGATCTGCATAACGGTGGCCCGTGGGAGGCTAGCACGCTCCTCTCGCGCAGCACACGCCGCGACGCCTACCGCTGGCAGCCATCGGACGTCAACGGCGATGGGCGGTCGGACCTAGTTTACGTGGAACATCTCAATCCCGGCATACGGGTCTACACCTTGCTGCGGGACGCTGACGGTTCTCTGCGCTCTGATAATTCGATACCTCAAGACATACGTTTCCCCGAGAATGTACCCGACCTCGATAGTCTGGATAATTCGCACTGGTTGCCCGCCGACGTCAACGCCGACGGCAGGAGCGACCTCGTCTATGTAGATTACTCCTATCAAGACCCTCGCGGCATCCGTATCTACACCCTGCTCTCCAATGGAGAAGGCTCTTGGGAGCCGAGGGAAGATCTGCATAGTGACTTTGGGGGAAGCAGCATGTGGGAAGACGTCGGGCGGTGGGTGCCGATGGACGTGGACGGGGACGGTAAGGTGGATCTCGTCCATACCGGGCGGTTTCGAGAATTTCCCTTCTTGTATGTGACCACGCTGTTCTCTAAAGGCGATGGCAAGTGGACTCCGCCAAAGTGGGAGCCTGAGCAGTGGCAAGAGCCTTGGCCAGACTTCGCTCCGCGCGACACGAAGAACTGGAGGTCGATGGACGTCAACGGGGACGGCAAGATAGATCTCGTACACCTCTACAACCCGCCTTCGGGTGACTCCTCATCATCGCTCACCTGCGTCAATACCCTGCTGTCTGACTTTGTCTACCACGAGGAGGACAAAGTCTTCCGAGGTAATTGGATCCATAGGCCGGATACTCAGAAGTCCGATGAGGTCTGTCTAGACCTGGGCATCCCCGACACACTGAACTGGAAGCCCGCCGATGTGAACGCAGACGGCAAGATGGACCTTGTCCACGTGAGCCAAGGCTCAAATACATACGTCATCGACACCTTGCTGTCTACGGGTTCGGGAAACCATTGGCAATCGATTCGGGGCACCGCAGGCGACGGCAACTGGCCCGATGCCCCTAACTGGAAGCCGGCGGACGTCAATGGGGACGGCAGAACCGATCTGGTGCACGTTCAAGCATTGAGAACGCGCGCTCCCTCCTACACCCAGACCGACACGTTGGTTTCCTTGGGCGACGGTCAGTGGAAGATGTCGCAGCCGCAGGTCAGCTCCGAGGCGTACCCGTTGGCAGACAACCGCAACTGGCAGACGGCCGATGCCGATGGCGACGGCATAGACGACCTAGTGCGCGTCGACTACGTGGAGGAGCCTGGCAAGGAACCTAGGCTGCAGGCAACCTCGTTTACGTCTGACGCTCCGCTCGACCTCACTGCGGATTTCTCCAACGGCATGGGTGGCAAGACCACGGTCGACTACGCGCCGTCGTCGCGTTGGCAGCCGTGGAACGATCCGGAGTCGGGCTGCCACCTGCCTGCGGGCTTGGTCCTGCACCATGTCTCGTCGGTTACCACCCAAGAGGTCTCCTCTGGCACTTCTGACACCGTATCCCACGACTACGGTTGCCCGCGATGGTCCTACGCAGAGAGGTCATTTCTGGGTTGGGAACAAGTACGGTCTATGCATCCGGAGACGCCAAACAGCCCAAAGAGCCTGACACTCGCTCGCTACAAGATCAGCGATGCGTGCGGCGCACGGATAGGAGGCAGCCTGGAGCTGGCGGCCGACTACACCATCTTGAGCCGCACCGAGACCTACTACCTTGGCGACCCTGGCTGGGAGTACCACGACCCTGGCCCGCCGCCCTATCGCTGCCTCCCGGAGTCCAACGTCGAGTACCAGTGTGACCCTGGCACGCGTATGGTAGACGACAGCACGTGCGCGGCTCGCCGCGTGGAGTTCTCCCACGACGACGAGTTTGGAAACCTCACCGAGATAGGCGAATGCTCCTACGAGGGGTTCGACTCCAGTTACGATACCGTTGCGCCAGAATGCGAGAAAACGAGCTCGAACGAACAAGAGCGCTCCACCCTCATCGAATACAAGCCTGCCACGGGTCCGTACATAGTCGGCCTGCCCTCACGCGAGGCGGTGTTCGAGGGACTGGGCGACGAGGGCGAGGGTAACAAGCCAGTGCGCGACACGAGGTACTGCTACGACGACGATGAGCCCGACACATGTGAGGCACCGCCCACCAGGGGCCTCCTTACTGCAACGAAGGAATGGGACGACCAAAAGCAGCGCTACGTCACGACCTCTTATGGTTACGACGACTACGGTAACCAGACGTCTGTTGAGGATGCTAACAAGATATGCTGTACAACCACCGTGTTTGATCAGACCTACCATCTCTTCCCGGAGAAGATCTGCAATGCCGTAGGTCATTGTACGGAGCAGAAGTGGGATCCCGCCATTGAGCAGATTGTGCAGTCAACTGATGCCAACGGATACAGTACGTACTTCAATTATGATGAGCTGGGGCGTCCAACCCAGACCTGCAATCCAGACGGCGGGGTGCGGCAACTTTCCTATCGCGACTGGGGGGATCCCACCAGACAGCTCGTACGCGAATTCGTCTCAGAAGACCCCGTGACCTGGTGCGAAGAGGCGGATGAGAATGGCGTGAAGGGGCAAGAGGTCGATGAGAATAACGTGCGGGGGATTTGGACCGAAACTCGCCTCGACGGCCTGGGGCGGACTCGGGCAGTTTTCAAGGAGGGGGATACGCCCGGTGAGACCTTCAAACAGGATACGGCCTACGGAGACACTTCATCGCGTGTGTACTTGCTGTCGCAATGGTACGAGGTGGGCGAAGAGGATCCGATCTGGGAGGAGTTTCATTACGACGAGCTTGGTCGGCTCACGAGGCAAAGCCACCCCGACGGTGAGCAGTTAACGTGGGACTACGGCGAAGACGGGACCAGAACCTCGGTTACTTCGCTCGACGAGCTAAGCAACGAGAAGACAACCTACAGCGACGCGTTGGGGCGGACGGAGCAGGTGAGGGAGGTCAATACGGACGATCCCGACGACACACGCTATGACACATTCTACGAGTACGACGCGCTAGACAACCCTACGAAGGTCACCGACGACAAGGGCAACGTGACGACGATGACCTGGGACTCACTCGGGCGCCAGCTGAGCATAGAGGACCCGGACATGGGTCACTGGACCTACGACGAGTACGACGGCGTGGGCAACCTAAAGCGGCAAACCGACGCTAGGGGCGTAACGACCGAGTTCACCTACGACGACATCAACCGCCCGGAGACCAAGCAATGGAACCCGCCTCACGGCGAGGTCACGAGGTGGAACTACGACGAGGAGCAAGGACATGGGAAGACGCCTGTGGGCAGGTTGACCTCCGTCTCTGACCCGACTGGATCGTCTTGCGCCAACGGGCTCTCCGAGCAGCTGAGCTACGACGAGATGGGACGGGTGTCCTCCGAGACCAAGTGTGTGCTCGGCAGGCAGTACACCACGGGCACGGGGTACGACCTCCTGGGACGGCAATCCTGGGTGGAGTATCCCGACGGCGAGCGGGTGAACTACAAATACGACACCGCCGGACGCCTGGAGCGCATGTGGAGCAGCGACCGAAGCTACGTCGACTCGCTACGTTACGATGCGGCCGGACACCTCACGTATGCGAAGCTGCCGAACGGCTTGGAGGAGAACTTCCATTACGACCTCTTCAGGGAGTGGCTCACGGAGGCCAACGTGCAACCAGCCGATGATAGCCCACATCAGCAGCGCTGCGGCGATGAGACCCCACCTCAGCCCCAAGGCGAGCTTTATCAAGCTTGCTATAAGTACAAGCCGAACGGGCTCATCGAATCCACCTCCTCGACCACCAACAAGATGAACCTGTCTTTTACCTACGACGACCTTAACCGCTTGACCGACGTGACAGGAGATACGGAGCAACACCTCGACTATGACTCCATCGGGAACATGACCCACAACTCGACTCTCGGTGACTATGACTATCAGCCCTCGGGCTCCGACGGTTGCGGTGCTGGCCAGACCAATGCGGGTCCGCACGCGGTATGTCAGGCCGGATCCCATAATTATCAATACGATGCCAACGGCGACATGATCCTCAGAGACGGCGTGGAGATGCGCTGGAACGAGGAGAACCTGCCGGAGTGGATCCAGTACCAGAAGCGTAAGTGGGAACATTACCTCTACGACGCTTCGGGCGAGCGTGTATACAAGGAAGTCGCAGGCGACCCGACTAAAGGCAAACAAAAACAGAAAATACAGCCCCTAGGATCCCACGAGAACCAGTCCAACGTGCCAGGCACCAAGCGCATCGTAGTTAGCCCGGGCGACTCACTGTGGTTGATAAGCAGTAGGTGGCTTGGTCCAAACGCAACCCTGCAGGAGATCGATACGGCAGTCGAGCAAATCTACGCGCTCAATCGGGACCAGATCGGTCCCGACCCTGATCTGATCTTTCCAGGTCAGAAGTTCTTGGTGCCGCCGACTTGGGGGCCGGAGCGGGTCGAGCACCGGAATGGTAAGCGGGAGCACCGCCACAACGACGCCTCGAACAGGCGCGTTCTCAAGGAACCCACGGGCGACCTGGCTAAGGCCAAGCGAATACAGGAAAAGGGCACATACTACTTTGGACCGCTCCTGAGCTACTCATCCAGTGGACCTACCAAGGGTCTCACCAAATACTACTTTGCGGGCCCCATGCTCATCGCGCAGAATAATTCAGACGGCACCCACTGGTTCCATTCAGACCACCTGGGATCGACCAGGCTGGTTACGAACCAAGACGGCAAGGTCGCCCAGCGCTACGATTACGAACCCTTCGGCTTGGGATCCAGCCAGATTGCTGGCAAGAAATTCGAGAACGACATCGGGTTCGGCGGCCATAGAGCCGATGCAAACACCGGCCTCTCCTATATGGGCGCTCGATACTACGATCCGCAGCTGGCACGGTTCATATCACCCGACAGCGTCCTCCCGGAGGAGCTGAATCCGCAGGGTCTTAATCGCTACTCTTACACTTACAATAATCCTATGTCGTATACAGATCCGACGGGAAGCATCCCAGAACGCGCTAGTGTGGACCCGCAGAGTGTTACAGCTAGTGTGGACCCGCAGAGTGCTACAACGACATATCAGGCTGGGCTTGATCTAGAACAAGGCTTCGGGTGGTATCGGCAGGAGGGCGAGTTGCACATCGAACCTTTCGATCCCTTTCCGGGACCAGTTGGGAGCGAGCAGCATTTAGAACCATCCGGTAACACTGTCGTCATTATTACCCGCGATCTTGGCTTCGGAACTCATGCAGCCGTCTGGATTGACAACAACGGTGACCCGATCCTATATGATCCGGCCGGTGGAGCCTACAATCCTCGGGACGAGGAAAATGGAGGACCAGTGCGAGGGTCCGGAGATTGGTTCGAAGGCGCACAGGCCGATCTCAATGCCTACATACGAGCCCAAAGGGAGACGGGCAGTGAGATTGAGTTATACCGTTTCCCAACGACTCCTAGCGAACAAGCTGAGATTGTCGAGAAAATACAGGAAACAGGGGGAGCAGCACCCTGCTTTTGCAGTCATCACGTCTCCCAAGTGCTCAGTGGCACTGGCCCATTCAAGACGTTGGGAACTAAGTACTTGCCTGGTAACCTAGCCGACGCTTTGAAACAACTCCAACAGCCAAAGGCAGAGAATGGCTGGCACTCGTATTGGCATTTCCTACATTCTCGGCTACACGACTAAGAACAAGAGTAGATCTGGAACTCCAGAAGGCCTCAGAGTCACTTGAAATGCCTCCTCCATCACCCTGTGAAGGCGAGCAATGGTAGCCCACTTTATGCTTCTCGGGCACCCGCTCAGTACACCAGTAGTACACCAACCCACACGAACAACGGTGAACATTCACGATAACCTGCTTGAGAGAATATGCTTATTTGCAGGTGTTTTTGAACAGCGGCGAACAACCACGACGTTATGGATCTGCCTTTGCACGGCGCAGGTCAGGGGTTCGAATCCCCTCGGCTCCACTCACTTTTGGCTTGATTTGCAGGTGAAATGCGACTCACACGCCTTCTGGGTTGCTTGCCAGAGTAAGTCTCCCGCCCATAGTAGCCCTAAGCCTCCTCAATACTCTCGACGCTCTCACACCCCTCCGCACGGATGACTCATAAAATCGGCTTAGACTGATCAGCGGCCTCGCACTTGGGAGATGAACCTATGGGCATTCAGCGAACGAAGCGTAAAGTGGAAGTAGGGTCGAAGGCTCCTAACTTCACACTCCCCTCTCAGTTGGGAGAGATGGTCACCTTAGAAGACGTCTTGGGGGACAGGCCGGTTGTCCTCTTCTTCTACCCAAAGGACGATACACCCGGCTGCACAAAGCAAGCTTGCGCTTTTAGGGACGATTACGAGGAATTCGGGAAGCTCGATGCCGAGGTTATAGGGATAAGTTCCGATTCCGTAGAATCGCACAAGAGCTTCGCTGCAAAATACCATCTGCCCTTCACCTTGCTCAGCGACGAGGGAGGATGGGTCAGGAGGCTATACGGGGTGCCCAACACCTTCAGCCTCTTCCCCGGTCGGGTGACTTACGTCATAGATGAGGAGAGTGTTGTGAGACACGTCTTCTCCTCCCAACTTGGCGTGGAGAAGCATGTAGAGGAAGCCTTACAGGCTCTCCACATT
>Ga0126314_10001012_pt1 | contig 13300 bp, 13 predicted proteins | sample Plot105B_FD_92535 | JGI IMG/M metagenome (GOLD analysis project Ga0126314, IMG submission 92535) | Serpentine soil microbial communities from UC McLaughlin Reserve, CA, USA - Plot105B | ecosystem: Environmental > Terrestrial > Soil > Grasslands | place: USA: UC McLaughlin Reserve, Lake County...
TAAAAGAGGGAGGCTGCTGGGTCTCGATATATTTGAAACTGTCAGGAAGCACGTGCCGCTGGATTTGGTTGGTATGGGCGCTGAAGCCTATGGAATAGGAGAGGTATTGCATCCGGAACTTCCGGCATTTATTTCCAGATACCGGTTTTTTTTTAACCCGATAAGATATACAAGTCTTGGATTGGCTGTATGTGAGGCTATGATGCTTGGCTTGCCGGTTGTGGGATTAGCCACGACCGAAATGTCGGTAACGGTTACTGATGGTTTCGACGGTTTCATACATACCGACCCAAAATACCTGATCGGGAAGATGAATTATCTTCTGGAGCACCCGGCCAAGGCGACAGAGATGGGCGAAAATGCCAGGCATACGGCATTACAGAAGTTTGATATCAGGCGGTTTACAAGACAATGGGAGGAGCTTTTTACGAAAATCATCGACAGACATCAAATTTACATGAATAAATAACTACCAAAAATCCCGATCCCTATGAAAAACAAGATTGCTTTTATTAGTGAACATGCATCACCCCTTGCCGCTCCGGGTGGTATAGACAGCGGCGGCCAAAATGTTTATGTTGCCGAACTGGCGCTCGAACTTTCGCGGGCAGGATACGAAATAGACATTTTTACGAGACGAGACAGTGAGCACCTGCTCCGAACGGAGCATCTTTTTCCCGGAGTCCGGGTAATAAATATCGACGCAGGACCGGCAGAGCAAATCCCTAAGGAAGAGCTGCTTGTGTATATGGATGAATTCAGTACCGATGTACAGCGTTTTATTGAACAGGAGACCGTCACCTATGACCTTATCCATGCTAATTTCTTTATGTCTGGTCTTGTTGCCATGCAGCTGAAACGGCAGTACAAAATTCCTTTTGTGATCACCTTTCACGCATTGGGCCGTGTACGCAAAATGCATCAGGGAGACAATGACAGGTTTCCTGCCGAACGGCTAAATATAGAGGCCGCCCTTGTGAACAGCGCCGATGCCCTGATTGCTGAATGTCCTCAGGATCTGGAAGATCTGGTCAACTACTATCAGGCCGACCCGTCAAAGATCAGCGTTATTCCCTGTGGATTTAACCCTGCTGAGTTTTATCCTATGGATAAAGCGCTTTCCAGAGAGGTTTTAGGATTAGATCCCGGTCAAAAACTGATTTTACAACTGGGTCGTATGGTGCCGCGCAAAGGGGTAGACAATGTCATCAGAGCTTTATCAATTCTAAAGAAAGATCCGTCAAACCCCAAGCTACTTATAGTTGGGGGGGAAAAAGAGTCTGCCGATCTGGACAAGTGTCCGGAAATGCTTCGGTTAAAGCGACTGGCTATCGAATTGGAATTGGAAGACCGCGTGATCTTCGCCGGGAAAAAAGACCGCGGTCAACTTAATATCTATTATGACGCAGCGGATGTGTTTGTTACAACTCCGTGGTATGAGCCATTTGGTATTACCCCGCTTGAAGCCATGGCTTGCGCGACACCTGTAGTCGGTTCCGGAGTAGGCGGTATAAAGTATAGCGTTGCCGATGGTAAGACCGGGTTTTTGGTGCCTCCAAAATCTCCGCAGCTTCTGGCAGACAGAATCTCGCTCTTGCTCAATAACGATTCGCTGCTGCAACAGATGGGAGAGACCGCATTGGAACATGTACATGAACATTTTACATGGAAAGGGGTTGCGGTGCAAATGGCTGTACTTTACGATCAGGTTCTGAATCCGGATACAGTTAAGACACTGGATATTATTGAGGATGCATTTGAAGATGCTGCACGAACATTCAGAAAATCAGCTGCTGTACTCGCCCCGGCGATTGCCGAGGCAGCCGGATACATGTGTGAGGCGTTCAAAAGAGGCAATAAAATACTGGTTTGTGGTAATGGAGGCAGTGCAGCAGAAAGTCAGCATTTCGCGGCAGAGCTGGTAGGCAGATTTGAGATTCCGAACAGACCCGGTTTGCCTGCGATCTCCCTGACAGCAGATACCTCTATATTGACAGCCTGGTCAAATGATTTCGGCTACGACGATGTATTTGGCCGGCAGATTCAGGCTTATGGTCAAACGGGAGATGTGTTACTTTGTCTGAGCACCAGCGGGGCCTCCCGAAATATCATTAATGCCATCAACTGTGCGAAGGCTATGGGCATCCAATGCATCACCATGTTGGGCAGAGACGGTGGCGAGGCGGCAAAAAATGCTGACGTAAACCTTATTGTTCCTTCACAGAGTTCGCAGCGGATACAGGAGGTTCATCTTCATCTGGTACATGTACTTTGTGGCCTGATTGAAAACAGCCTGTTTGGAGAGGTAACTGATGAGAAAGAAGCAGTTTTACAGCACAAGTCGCTTAAATTGATCAGAGATGATGTAGCCAGCCACAGATATGGAAGTTAACAGGGCAGTTTTTCTGGATAAGGATGGGACGCTGATCAGAGATATTCCTTATAACGTGAACCCTGAATTGATTACGCTGACAGATAATGCAGTAGATGGTTTGAGAAGTCTTATAGCTGCGGGCTATCAGCTGATCGTCGTGTCAAACCAATCTGGCGTGGCGATGGGCTTTTTTGACTATGATGAGCTATTTCTGGCAGAGCGAAAGATCTGTGGACTGCTGGATTCTGAAGGGATTGTCCTTTCTGGATTTTATTATTGTCCGCACCATCCGCAGGGAGCGATTGAAGAATACAGGAAAAAATGCAAGTGCCGGAAGCCGGCATCCGGCTTGCTGACCTCGGCGGCGTTAAAACATGACCTTGATCTTTCTTCGTCATGGATGATAGGTGATATCCTTGATGATATAGAGGCAGGAAACGCAGCCGGATGCAAAACAATTCTTATTAATAATGGAAACGAAACAGAGTGGAAAATAAACAAAAGAAGGGTTCCTGATTGTATGGTTGCCGATATTGATGCCGCGGCAAAATATATTCTTGAAGTATCCGCTCCTGTCAGGGCACACGTTTTATAAATTCATTAAAATGAAAACAGATCATTTATTTCTATTCAAGAAATTTAAGAAGCTAAAGATTCTAGTCGTTGGTGACTTCATACTTGACGCATATCTTCAGGGCAACTGCACAAGACTGGCGCCTGAAGCACCGGTTCCTGTGGTTGATGTTACTAGCCGAAAGTACTGTCTGGGTGGTGCAGCGAACGCTGCAGCTAATTTAAGTGGCATGGGAGCACAGGTGCTTTTTTGCACCGTGACCGGGGCAGACGAAGCTTCAGTGCAGGCCGTAAGGCTATTAACTCAAGCGGGTGTTTCTACTGATTTTATTGTGGCTGATCCCCTGCGGTGCACCATTGTTAAAACCAGGGTCACGTCTCCGTCTCATACATTGGTACGTTATGACGAAGGTACCGATACCGGACTCGATACATCTGCAGAAACGATGATGATCAATCATTTGCACCATGCCTACTTCGAGTGCGACGCTGTATTGATTGCGGATTATGACAAAGGTATACTCACTTCAACGGTGATCTCGGAACTAAAAAAGTTAAAACTCATGAAAGACAAGTTCATTGCTGTTGATTCAAAAAGAGCTGAAGTCTTTGCCCAGATCGCACCGTCTCTGATCAAACCCAACTACGAAGAGGCGATCAGGTTGCTTTCTTTACCTTACACGCATCAGTCGAGAGTCGAACAATTGAAACCCTATGGCGCTCATTTTCAGAAAAAAACGAACGCCTCTCTTATTGCGCTGACCATTGACGAAGATGGTGCTGTGTTTTTCAAGGATGGTGAATTTGTACTTCGAAGCTTCGCTCCGAAAGTAAATGAACCTCACGTGAGCGGTGCTGGCGATACCTTTATCGCAGCATTGCTGTTGTCTCTTGTTTCCGGCGCTTTGCTCCCTGTTGCGGCCGATATCGCTGCTGCTGCTGCAAGTATCGCGATTTCCAGAAAAGATACCGCAATATGTACTGACAAGGAATTGGAAGACCGCTTTGACAGCGGAGATAAAGTTATCCATCTGACGAGCCAGTTGAAAGAAAAATGCAGGCAGCTGAGTTTTGAAGGCAAACGGATCGTATTTACGAACGGATGTTTCGATATACTGCACAGCGGACATGTAAGTTACCTGAAACAGGCAAGGGAAATGGGTGACATCTTGATTGTTGGCTTGAATAACGACGAAAGCATCAGGAGGTTAAAAGGAAAGGAAAGGCCTATCAATACACTTGACAGCAGAACTGAAGTGCTTTCTGCCCTTGCCTGTGTAGATTACATCGTGCCTTTTGGCAGTATCCGTGACGATACGCCCGTCAATCTGATCAGGATCATCCGTCCTGAGATTTTTGTGAAAGGGGGTGACTACAAACATAGAGACTTGCCTGAAGAGAAGTTGCTCAGAAAGCTGGGTTGCAGGATCGCGTTTATTCCGTTCGTTTACAATCAGTCTACTACAAAGATCATCAATAAGGTTCAGGGTCACGCGCATCTTAAAATAGCTGTTGCAAACTGATGGATGAATGGAAACGGTGTAAAAACATTCTGGTAATCCGCGCAGATAACATGGGTGACGTCCTCATGTCATCTCCGGCAATTCATGCGCTTCGCAATTTTACGGGCGCAGTAATTACGCTGATGACCTCAGTCAATGGTGCGGAGGCCGCCCATCTTAACCCGGATGTTGATCAGGTGATCACCGTCGATTTGCCATGGATAAAGACCGATAGTGCCTGTAATGGAACTGAGGTTTCTAGTATTGTGGAACTATTGAAGGGATATGGATTTGATGGCTGTGTGATTTTTACAGTCTATAGCCAGAGCCCTTTACCTGCGGCAATGGTTACTTACATGGCAGAAATTCCGCTTCGGCTGGCCTACTGCCGTGAAAATCCTTATGATTTGCTTAGCGACTGGGTCCCCGATCCGGAGCCTTATACCTACATCAGACACCAGGTTCAGCGCGATCTGGATCTGGTTGCAGCCATTGGCGCGTTCACCGATAATAAACGACTCAGTCTTATCTTGCCGGAGGAAAGCCGCCTGTGCGCAGCAAGGAAACTTCACAATATTGGCTTAAATATAGATAAGCCATATTTGGTGATACATCCCGGTGTGTCGGAGTTAAAACGCGAATACCCGTTTGAGAAATGGGTGCTATGTATCAAAAGGCTACAGGCCGACCTGGCAATGCCCCTGCTGCTAACCGGTTCTGCAGCCCAGGCGGCAATGTTAAATGAACTTGAAATCGCTGGCGGCCCCGGAGCCTATGCTGCCGGGGGTCTGCTGAGCCTTAATGAGTTTGCTGCTGTCTTAAAAAGTGCGTCTGTGATCGTTTCCGTAAATACAGGTACTGTGCATTTGGCCGCTGCGATGCAAACGCCGGTGGTTGTATTATATGCCCAAACCAATCCGCAGCATGCTCCATGGATGGTACCTTGTGTCGTTTTAGAATATAGTATCGGAGAACATTTGAAGAGCAGGAATGAAGTCATTAAATTCGTCGATCAAAAACGATACGCGACAAACAGTCCTTTACCTGATGAATTTCAGGTTATCGAAGCGGTAACCAGATTGCTCATTTCCAACGGAACCACACATTGAATTTACTGCCGCAGATACCTGGTTATAGCCGGGGGCTGTCGTCCAGTCTATTGTACGATGCAACGTCTTGTTCAGTGGCCCCCAGCGAAGGGGTTCGCCATCCATGCTAATGACGACGCTCGGCGTCCTGAGAGCGGCTGCAACATGCGAGACCCCTGTACAGTTTGAAATCAGACCTTTGGCATTCGCAATCAATGCAGCTACTGCACCAAGGCTGGTCCTTCCTGAAGCAATTATGGGTTCATACCTCATCAGGCCGGCAACTTTGCTGGCCAGCTCTATTTCTTCTTTCGTACCGGTGATGATGACTTCGTAACCCGCTTCGGCGCAAATATCCGCAGCCATTGCAAAGTATAACGGCGGCCACTGCCGCCAGCTGCCTCTCGAGCCGGGGTGCAGGCAAACATAAGAATTCGCTTTCAATGCCAGGCCCCTGGTCTTTAACTCATGTTGATCTGACTCAAAAAGCGGGAATTCCAAATCTGTTCCGGACTCCGTAGTTATTCCCAAGTGTTCCATCAATGCCAGGTGCCGGTTGATTTCATGCACATGCTGGGGATACCTTAGCAACAAATTTGTTTGTTTTTCCTTAGTCATACAAAATCCTGCCACATGTTTCGCTCCGAAAAAACCTATCATTTCATTAACGATGCTGCCATTGCCCTGCATTTGTAGCACCAGATCAAATGCTTTGCTACGCACGACATTAATGAACTGTTTAAATTTCCCGGGGTCATAAGATTGTTCGGGTAGTCCGGGATAGCCTGGGAACGCTATAAATTCATCGATATAACCGGGAAACCGGCTAATCAGTCCCTCCATGGCGGGCAAGCCTATAAAGGAAATGATAGATTTCGGATAGGCTTTCCGTAACATTCTGATCGCCGGGATGCTGCACAACAGATCACCCAATTGTAATGCCCTGAATATGGCTATTTTTCTAATCTCAGTCGCCGGTAATTTCATTAAAGCAGATAGATTTTTAAATGAATATCACTTTATATTTTACCGCCCCATACAGCCGCCAATAGACGGATAGTGTTGGAATGAGTATAGACGTGGTGAGCATCTCCAGGATATGCGCGACTGATTTTTGTGTATTTTTAAGTCTGCGTATAGCAAATGTGACCCACAATATGACCAGCAAGGCCACAGCTGTCCAGGCAAACAGAGATAGATTAAAGATTAATGAAGCAATCAGGATCAGGCACAACAGATTGATTACATAATAATTCCAAATTCCTTTACTGGCAATATGCCTTCGGTATAAATCCGGATATTTGCTGAACAATAAGGCTTCGTAACTGGCCTTTTTTTGCTCCTTAATGCTAATACCCCATTTAGCATCCCTCACCGGGTGTACGACCCGGGCTTCGGAAATTTTAACGATAGGGATTCCTTGTATCAGCAGTTTAAAATGGAGGTCGGAGTCTTCTCTCCAGGCAAGTTTGAAACGCTCATCAAAGCCACCCGTTAAAAGCAATGCTTGTTTCGTGCAGGCACAATTTGCCGTGATGAATTCGGCGTTTTCAAGGCCCTTTGTATTGAGTGCAAAATCAGTGGGGTCAGCGCTCACTGGCACAGAGGTATAACCGGTATAAGCAACCGTGTCCTGTCTGCCATGCTGTTCAGTAAAGCGCTCCAGCCATCCTTTGTCGGGAATGCAGTCGTCGTCTGTAAACGCGACTAACGGAGCTCTCGCACTAAGCCAGCCCAGGTTCCTTGCCGCAGCGGGGCCTCTTTTATCAGGTGTGCTCAACTGATAAAAATCAAGGGCATTGTGTCTCAGCCAGGACCGCACTGCGTTGGCAGTTTCAGGATCTGGCCCGTCAGTTACCACAATAACCTCAAAAAAAGATTTGTCTAGCGTCTGTGCAGCCAAAGCACGCAAACATCTAATCAACAGCTCCGGCCTGTTGTAAGTAGGAATGATCACTGATATTTTTTTCTCCATATTGTTTTTCTATTAAAAATGATCCGATTACCAAAGCATCGAAAGGTGATGTCCAAAAACAGCCAACAGCATCTCTGGGACTGCAAACAATGGGTTTGCCCAAGGTGTTGAATGAGGTGTTGACCAGAACAGGGACGCCGGTTTTTTCCTTAAATGCTTTTAACAGTGCATAATATTGCGGATGTTGTTCGTGGTTAACGGTCTGTATCCTGGCTGTACCATCGATGTGTTTTACTGCCGGAATCTTTTCGGTCTTGTCCTGAGCCACATCATAAACGAATAACATAAAAGGAGAGGGCCCGGCATGGTCAAACCATTCTGCTGCATCTTCTTCAAGTACCACTGGTGCCACCGGCCGGAAATCTTCCCGGTCTTTCACTTCGTTAAGCCTGGCCTGCATTTCTGGATTGATCGGCGAGGCAAGTATGGATCTGCTGCCTAAAGCTCTCGGACCATATTCCATTCTTCCCTGGAACCAGCCTATAATTTTATCGTCTGCAAGGAGCTGTGCAGTTTCTTCGGCGACGTTGTCCATGCGGTGATAAGGTACTTTTGACCACTGTAGAAAGTGCTCGATCTCGGCATCATCATAGTCGGGCCCCCAATACGCATGCTGCATCACAAAGCTCTTACCTGTAGCGCGGCGCTGCTGCTGGTCGACCCACATGGCTGCACCAAGTGCGGTTCCCGAATCACCCGCCGCAGGCTGTACCCAGATGTTTTTAAACGGGCTCTTATCTCTGATCCTGGCATTAAGTACGCAGTTCAGTGCAACACCGCCTGCCATACAAAGGTTTTCCATTTTTGTTGCCTGATGCAGCCAGGAGCAGAGTTCAAGAACTGTTTCCTCGAGGGCCAGTTGCAGAGAACGGGCTATATTGAAATGATGGCGCGTAAATGGGTCCGATCTCAATCTGGCTGGTCCAAATCTGTACTCCAGGTTTTCATTGCTTATGGTGTATTGCCCGTTAGACCCTATGCGAATGATATCCCTGAAATCGCTTAAAAATATGGGATCTCCATAAGAGGCCAGAGCCATCACTTTGTATTCATCGGATGATTGAAGAAAACCAAGGTGCGTGGTTGCCTGCTCGTATAAGAGACCGAGAGATGAGGGCATTTCCACCTCCGATATTCTTGTCAGGTGATTGTATTGACCCAGGTTGTAGGTAGTGGTCGCAGTCTCACCACGTCCGTCCAGCGTCATTACTGCAGCATCCTGAAAGGGAGAGGGGAGATAGGCACTGGCGGCATGTGCCAGGTGATGCTCAATGAAATGCCAGGCCCAGTCTGTATCGTTTGTGCCCTTAAAATATTTTTGCAAATGATGCGGATAGCCGTCAATCAGCTGGGCCGGTGCATTGATGATTGAACTCAGAAATAAATTATTCCAGGGATTTTCTCCTCCTGAGTGATGTTGTTCCTGCAGGATGCCGGGATTGAATGGGATGCTGATAGAAGCGTCGTAAGCCTGATCCTCCGGAATGAGAAGATAAGGGTTAAAAGAATAGGCAATGTGGTCTATTTCGCTCAGGTGGATTCCCGCCGTCTGAAGGCAATATGCGATCGCGTGGAACGGTAATTCATAAGTCGAAAAAGGAATGGGTCGTTTTCCATGTTTGATACCAGTGAAGCGTTCATCTTCAGCGGCGGCGATTAAAAGGCCGTCTTTGAACAGACAGGCGGCAGAGTCATGGAACACTGCGTTGATGCCAAGTGTATACATAAGTGATGATTAAAATAGTAGTTAAGGTGGCTCTTTGCTATAATACTCAGATGATTAAAAAACAACCATATGTAGAAGTGGTTTCGCCAATAAGTACGCAATTGCCAGCGCAAACTACTCGTTCTGATGTGTTTTCTGTTTTGCGATGCTTTGCATTTGGCGCAAGTGCTTGCGTGTTGTAAGCCATTGTTTAGTCCCTCAATTTTACACCTATTTTTTTGGCTTTTTGAACCAGAATAGCAGGACAACAACGAGAACGACAATAAACAGGCCTGTGGCTAATGGGATAATCATAATCTTATTCATATTTGTTTCAACAAGAACAACTGAAAAATAATGTTGTTTAAGTGAAGAATACGTGTTTGCATCGGGATATATACCTGATCACCGGCGTGCGCTGTTAATCAAAAAATACGATTTTCAATGTTTTAATACGTGTTTTAATAATCAATTAAACAAAAGAATGGGACTACTGTAGTATAGCATAAAAACATACAATTTACCATTATGAAAATCAGAAACTTCTTTTTTATCACTACAGCTTGTATACTTATGGCCTGCGGATCTCAGGAGACTGCTGATACTTCGGACACTGACACTGGTTTCAGGGAATCTGAAAATGTAGCCGATACCATTGCAGACACTTCCGCCAATGCGACAGGTAGTATGTCGGGAAGCAATGGTACCGGCACTGATACCACCGATATGAAACGTCAAAAAGCTACACGTCAGAAAGGACAATGATGTTAGGAAGTTCCGTTTTTATAGACCCAGCTTTTGACATCTGTTTCCCGTAAGGATTTTATTTAGCCGCTTTCTCAATCAGATAAGCGGCATTTTTTGTGGCATAACCTTGTATATCATTGTTGAAATAGATGTATGCCTGCTGCAGGTCATCCATCGACCGGATCTTCTCATATAACGTGTCAAGATCTTTTTTGCTGTAATTTGAAGCATACAGCTGCGATTCACCATGCATTCTGTAATATAAAAAAGGGGTGTTTTTGATGATCTCATCAGGAAAACCCGGATGGCTCATTCCACAAAAGCTAATATTTCTGCCTCCCAGCTGGGCAATTATTTCGGGTGCCCACCAAGTTTTATGCCTGAACTCGACAACATTTTCAAAATCTGGATCTAGATTTTGTATAATGCGTTTTAGGTGTTCCGGCGAATATGCGAAATTAGGCGGAAACTGAAACAATACACAACCGAGCTTCTCCTTCAAGCCATTCCTGAGCAACTCATAAAAATCACCGGTCATCTTTCTGGTATCATGCATCTTTTTGAAATGGGTAATAGATCTCGGTGCCTTAGCTGTAAAAATGAAATGATCGGGTGCCTTTGTGTACCAGGTCTCTAGCATAGACAAAGTAGGAAACCTGTAAAAGGTAACATTTAATTCCAGGCTGTTGAAATGCTGGCAATAATATTCAAACCATTTTTTCAACGGCAAGTCTGCCGGATAAAAATCACCTTTCCAGTGCTTGTAGTGAAAACCTGAACAACCAATAATGTAGTCCATAAGGCATAAAATTATTTGTCAATCTCAAGCGTAAAGAAACCACAGGGATAACCACTTTTTTCCAGAATTGGCCTGGCCACGTTATATACTTTTACGCCGCCCGCGACGCTGCCCATCAGCGTTCCTGCATGTGCATGTCCATGGAATGCTGCTACCACATTTCTTCTGGAAAGCGGCTCTGCCAGCCTGGAAGACCCCAGAAACGGAAAAATTGCTTCAGGTTCACCGGCAACAGTCTCGGATATTGGCGCATAATGCATAATGGCAATTTTCCTGATACCTGGATGTTCCTGATCCAGCCTCGCCAGTGCCCTGTCCAGTCGTAGCGCCTCGTCGACTGCCTCCTGAACGAAGGCTTTCATTGCATCTTCTCCAAACATCGAAAGCATGTATTTGTCAAAGCCACCGCCAAAACCCTTAACACCAGCAAATCCAATACCTTTTACCACGATGGCTTCTCCGTCCAGAATATGTACATGATCATTGATTAAGTTTTGCTTGATCAACTTGTGCCTTCCTTTTTCATGATCGTGGTTACCCAATACGGCTATCACAGGGATGGTGCATTGTCTCAATTCCTGCGCCAGTATCTGCGCTTCATGCTCATCACCGGTGTCTGTCAGGTCTCCTGCAATGATCAGGACATCGGCCTGTGCGGAAATCTCTTTAAAACAAGGCCCCAAGGCACCCTTATCAGTTTCCCGTACATGTATATCTGCCATGGCGGCAATTCGAACCTTACTCAAATCCTCCATTTATGTTGTCTTTATGGTACTTACTTTATAATTCCAAAGTTTAATGTCAGTTTCGTACTGTGTCTGGTCAATAACAGGGCCGCGGCAAACTTTTTCTACGGCAGCGGGAATGTCATACTGGTCGCGCGCTCTTTCCATCAGTTCTTCAAACAACCAGACCGGTATGATGTCGTGATAATCTGCCGGATACACAAACTGGAAGTTTAATATCTGCGCAAGGAGCAGGTGCCAGTGCGGATCCATCCGGAAAAGCAAACGCTCCCAATCGAGTTTGCGTCCGCTCTTAAGGAACATGTGGTTGACATCTGCACCATCGTAGCGTTCGCGGTTCTGCACATATAATTTGCACCAGATCAGTTCTTCAGCAGGAAGGTATTTAATCGGAACACCCTCATACACCCCGTCTACTGCATGGTCGTACCAGGTATCATCTACCCGGCAAATGTTGTTGACCGTATCAAAGATGACGTCAATATAATGGTCGTCCTGAAATATCTTGACGAGCCAGCGAACATCTGTAAGCTCTGTTTGATAGCCTTTACTGGCCGCCTGCTTCAATATTTTCGGATATTCGGAAGCCTTGCAAAAGATGTCCAGATCCTTCATGTCCCTGTCAATACCGGTATAATGATGCATGGCAAATCCGCCCCCGAGCATAAACCTTAGGTTATGTTCGTGCAGTTCCTTCAGAACATTCACGTAAAAATCCTGCGCTTCCAGGCGCCTCATGTCTGCTACTCTCATTTAATTCATAATTGATGGTCTTAGCATAACCGTGGGGCAGGGCAATTGTTTGGAGCTTTGCTTCGGAAAGAAATATGTATTAATACGGCATCATACACGTGTTTATACGCGATTTCGATACTGCTAAGCGTTGAATTGTTTCTTTTAGCAGCTTTCGGGCAGTTGTCCGCCACCATCTGCTCTGATACGGCATATTCTTTGAATTCCTTCTTATTCAACATTAATCGTGCAGTTATGGAATTAATATCAATTACTGAAATATCCCTGCGGCTATTTACAGCTGCTATACTGGGTGCGGCGGTGGGTTTGGAACGTGAACGTAACGAGTGGGCTGCGGGCCTGCGTACACATACCGTGGTGTCTATAGGGTCTGCGCTTACGATGATTGTTTCTATTCATGGATTTGGCGATGTTGCCCATGTGGACGGAATAGATCTCGACCCTTCAAGGGTAGCCGCCCAGGTCGTCAGCGGAATAGGTTTTATCGGCGCTGGTACCATTTTGTTTCTAAAGCAGGAGATAGTCAAAGGTCTTACTACAGCTGCTGCAATCTGGTGCGTGGCAGCTATCGGGCTCGCTGTAGGGGGAGGAATGTATGTTGCCTCTATTGTAACGACCTTACTGATTCTCTTTGTGCTTGCCGGTATCAAATGGGCGGAACGGAAATTTCTGGACAGAGGGGCTGTCAAGTCATTGAGCATTACGATGAGATCCCGAACCCGAACAGGCATATCATTGTGTGAAAGGATCATGAATGATCATCATATAAAAATCATGAAAATCACTGTTAAGGAAAATGAAGACATGACAAAAGAACTGCTCATCGTGTTTAGTAAATTTTCCAAAAGATCCGCGATACTCGAGGCTATTGAAGAAATTCAATCCCTGCCAGAGGTTGTAAAGACTGAATTGTAAAAACAATTCAGTCTCATTTGATTAGGCCGCTTTGTACTGCGTACTTGATCAGAACAGCAGTATTTCTACATCCGGTTTTATCCAGCAAGCTCTGGCGATGGCCTTCAACTGTTCTTTTACTAA
>Ga0126314_10001014_pt1 | contig 13273 bp, 12 predicted proteins | sample Plot105B_FD_92535 | JGI IMG/M metagenome (GOLD analysis project Ga0126314, IMG submission 92535) | Serpentine soil microbial communities from UC McLaughlin Reserve, CA, USA - Plot105B | ecosystem: Environmental > Terrestrial > Soil > Grasslands | place: USA: UC McLaughlin Reserve, Lake County...
CGACGGCGGGGTTCGTGATCACCATCTGCTGCGTCTTCGGGTTGCGGATCAGGTCTTCCGCGATCACTGCGTCGAAGTCCGGCAGCGCGCTGACGTGGGTCCCGATCGTGGTGTACTTGATCTTGTTCTGATCGAGGAACGTCCGGAAGCCCGAGTTGAAGAACTCGGTCGTCTTCGACATGTACGCGCGCCACGACGCGCCCATGGAGGGGTGGGGCGTCGCCGAGTTTAGGAACTTCGCCCAGCGCGGGTCGTTGGGGAGGTCGAGCACGCGGCCGAGCAGGGCGCGGTCGATCATGAACCCGCCTGTGCTCGACTTGGACCCGGGGTTGTCCTTTGCGCGCAGATCGCCGTAGCCCTGCGCCGCCGACGCGCTCGACGTGTAGTAGACGCCGTCGGCAAGGTCGTGGACGACCTGCCCCGGCTTCGTGCGCGCGACGTCGGAGGCCTGGCCGCGGAACCAGCGCTCGCCCTTGGGCAGCGGGTCGCGCGCGAGGATCCGCTTGACCGCGGCGTTGCCGGCCGTCCGTTGCAGGGCGAGGATGCCCGCAGCCCCGGTCCCTCGCCCGGGCGTCGCAGGCGAGCGAGCCGCCGGTTCGGCGGCCTCGGGCCGAGCCATGCGTCGTGGCGCGCGCGTGGACCGACCCTATTCGATTCGCCGGGCTTTCCTGGCGTTTCGCGCTCCTGTCGCAGACGTACTCGAAATCGATTGACATCCACGTATCGCTCGGAGAAGATCATTTTCAGCGACGGTACGGACGCTGTTGGGGAGGTATCACCGCGGCGCGCGATGCGGCCCAGCGCACGCCACGGGATCGGAATTCGAGGTGCGGCATGCGTTGTATTGGGGATCTCACGCGTTGGCGTCGGCGGGTCATCACAGCGGCGATCGTGTTAGGCGCCGCGCTCGTCGCGCAGGCGGGGCCTAGTCCGGCCGCGGCTTCCACGTTGCCGACCGGCTTCCGCGACTCCGTCGTGCTGAGCGGACTCGTCAACCCGACGGCGCTGCAGTTCGCGCCCGACGGGAGGATCTTCGTCGCCCAGAAGAACGGCGTGATCAAGGTCTTTCAGAGCCTGACCGACACGACCCCAGTCACCGTTGCCGACCTGTCGACCAACGTCGACGACTACTGGGATCGCGGGCTGCTCGGCATGGCGCTCGACCCCAACTTCCCCACAAATCCCTACATCTACGTGCTCTATGCGTACGACGCGCCGATCGGCGGCGCCGCGCCGACGTGGAAAGACCTCTGCCCGACCCCGCCCGGCCCCACCACGGACGGCTGCCTCGTCTCGGGGCGGGTCTCGCGACTGCAGATCAGCGGGAACGTCATGACCGGCGCCGAACAGGTGCTCATCAACGACTGGTGCCAGCAGTTCCCCAGCCACTCGGTCGGCACGCTCCTGTTCGGCCGCGACGGATACCTCTACGTCACTGGCGGCGACGGTGCCAGCTTTAACAACGTCGACTACGGGCAGTACGGCGCGAACTATGCCGGCGACAAGGCAAACCCCTGCGGCGACCCGCCTGGCGCGGTCGGCACGGCGCTGAGCCCACCCGGTGCCGAGGGTGGCGCGTTGCGCAGCCAGAGCGTCCGGCGCACCGACGGCCCGGCAATCCTCGACGGCGCAGTCCTGCGGATCGACCCGGCCACCGGGGCGGGCGTGCCCGGGAACCCGTTCTACTTCTCATCGGACTCCAACGCGCGCCGGATCGTGGCCTACGGGCTGCGCAACCCGTTCCGCATCACGCAGCGTCCCGGGACGGACGAGCTGTGGGTCGGTGACGTGGGGTGGAACACCTGGGAAGAGATCAACCGTGTTGTCGCCCCTGCCAGTGCCACGGCGTCTAACTTCGGCTGGCCGTGCTATGAGGGAGCCTCAGCGCAAGGCGGCTACCAGGGAGCAGGCCTGAACATGTGCTCGTCCCTGTACTCCGCACCCGGATCGGTCAGCGCGCCGTACTACACCTACAACCACAGCGCCTGCGTGGTGAACTACACCGGCTGCCACACGGGAGGGTCATCCGTCACCGGCATCGTGTTCTACCCAGGCGGGTCGTACCCGACGCAATACAACGGCGCGCTGTTCTTCGCGGACCATACGCGCAACGAGATCTGGGCGATGCTCCCGGGCACGAACGGGTTGCCCGACGCCTCCAGGCTGCAGACGTTCGTCGGCGTCGACGCCGCTGGAGGTGGCGCTGGGCATCCCGTCGACCTGAAGACCGGCCCGGGCGGCGACCTGTTCTACGTCGATATGGACGACGGCACCGTCCACCGCGTCACCTACACGGCTGCGAACCAATCGCCGACCGCGGTGATCACCGCGAATCCGACCAACGGGCCCGTCCCGCTTACGGTCAACTTCAACGGCACCGGTTCGTCTGACCCGGAAGGTAAGCCGCTGAGCTTCTCATGGGATCTCAACGGTGACGGAACGTTCGGCGATGCGACAGGCTCGACCGCCGCCTACACCTACACGACGGCCGGGGTCTATCACCCGAGCCTGCGGGTCAGCGACGACCAGGGCGCGAGCGACACGAAGTCGATTACCGTCACGGCCGGCAACACCGCGCCGACCGCAGTCATCGACTCCCCGACGTCGAGCCTGACCTGGAAGGTCGGCGACACGATCAACTTCTCCGGCCATGCCAGCGATGCGCAGGACGGGACGCTGCCCGCGTCGGCGCTGAGCTGGTCGCTGATCATCCATCACTGCTTCACGCAGACCGACTGCCACACGCACCTGATCCAGACCATCAACGGCGTCTCCAGCGGATCGTTCGCCGCACCGGATCACGAATACCCGTGCTGGCTCGAACTACAGCTGACGGCGACGGATTCTGGTGGTCTGCCCTCGACGAGCAGCGTCCGGCTGGACCCGAAGACGGTCGTGCTCACGTTCAAGACCAACCCGGGCGGTCTTTCCCTGAGCGACATGGTGGTGAACGAGGCGCCGCGCAGCACGCCGTTCTCCGTGACGGTGGTCGTCGGCTCGGCGAACTCGGTCAGTGCCCCGTCGCCGCAGCAGTTCAACAAAGGCATTTACTACTTCACGTCGTGGTCGGACGGCGGCCCGCAGAGCCACACCATCACCGCGCCCGCGGTGAGTACCACCTACACCGCGACCTACCGCAAGCGCTGAGGCGCAGCCCGCAGCCAAGGCCAAGCCGTAAAACGTCACGCGACGAGGCAGAGATCGCTCGTGGTGTCGACATCAGGCATGTCTGAGTGCCAAGGAAGTACAAGGAGCTCGGGCGTATCTTGCCCTCCGAAGGCTGCAAGAAGTGCGGCAGAGCGGGCGATCAGGAGAGGGTGCCGCGTCGCGCAAGCCAGACGATCGCGAAGTCGAGGCTTGTCTTGCTGAGAATTAGGTCGTAGTCGCGCTCGTAATGCAGCACGCCGACCTCGTGCCGATGCGCGATCGCTGCGACGAGGATGTCGACCGGCGGCAAGCGGTGATGACCAACCCGCGCGAGTTGCCGATGAGCGTCGAGCGCGAGAGCTTCGATGTCGTCGTCGATTGCGAGATGGGGGAGAGCACGAAGCTCGTGGAGGAGGTCGTCGTACTCGCGCGCATGGCGCCCTGAGTAGCCGGCCTCGAGTAGGAACGGGAGGCACGTTGCGAGTTCGCCCGCCTCCAGTTGGTCGGCAATCTCGTTACGCCGTTCCTCGTTGAGTGCCGAGTCCGCGAGGCGCACCCACGCCGAGTTGTCAATCAGGAACCGCGGCGGCACTCAGCGCGCCCAGCCCGAACGCCGCACCTCGTTCGCGGCGTCCCGGTCTACAGGCAGCGCTCCCGCGCGGATCCGAGCAGCGAGGCGTTGACGAAGCGCTTCCGTGTCACCACGCTCCATCCGCAGTTGCCCGAGCTTCGCCTGCGCGCCCAAGACAACGAGCTCCGAGAGCTCGACGCGGTCGGAACCGAGTTCCTCGCGAAGCTCATCAAGCGCGGCCTCGACGGGCGGCGTCTCGGTGATCGCATGACGGCGGCGCTTGGTTGGCACGGAAACAGTGCAGCACCGGTGTCACACCACTCTCGCGGGTAGCCCGCGATGCTGTCTAGCCGTAAAGATCAGGACTGGGTGGGCGCGACGATTGCGAAGTGCGCACCATGCAGGCGGGTCGGCGTGTGAGTCCTGTCAGCGCATATGCATCTGCCATGACGACGTGGTTTCCGGGACGGTGAGCCCCGGCACTCGGTCGGGCACCAGCGCCACGCCAGTCGCCAGGACTACGAACACAACCGCGACCGCCGCCCGCGTCGTGCGTGGCAACAGTCGCTCCGTCGCGATCAGCAAGGCGACGAAGGCCATCCACGGCAGACTCATCACGCCCAGTGCGAATAGCGCCGCCATCAGCGCCCAGCTCGAGCCGACGCAGTCGCCGCCGTGCTCTATACCCATCCGCAGAGCGCCCGGCGCTCCGGGCCGGAAGCGCTGGTCGACGAATGTCGCGCGCTCGCAGCAGCGCCGCAGGAAGCTCCGCTTTTGCGAGGTCAGTCGGTAGAGGCCGGCGCCTGCGAGGACCCCGGCCCCCACGAAGCGGCCTGCCCCGTGCCAGCTGAGGAAGCCGAGCCCGCCGGCCCGCACGGTCTGGATCGCGGCGTACGCCACGAAGCCCGCGGCAAGCCACGCTGCCAGGTACCCGGCGGCGAAGGTCGCCCTCGCGACCGGACTCCCGGCGCGGCGGCTATACGCCACGACCATGGGCGTGAGCGCCGGGAGCATCATTGCGGCCATCATCAGTAGCCAGGTGAGCGCGAACCAGCCGATGCCGCCGAGCTCGGCTGTCGGGCCGGCGTCCATGGCGGCCATCCGGTCGGCGGTGAGCGCCCACGCGGCAGCGGTCACGGCCAGCATGGCCAGGACGAGCCGGACGTCGCGGCGGCCCGCGCGACCAACGGCCATCGTGCTCATCATGGTTCGTCCGGGTACTCGTCCTTGCGCCGCAGGAAGCCGTCCTCGGGCGTCTTCGGGGTCCGCGCCAGCAGGAACGAGTGGTAAGGAGCGACGAACGGGTCGGGCGCCGACACTGTGTAGGTGTGGTAGACGGTCCCGTCCTCCAGCGCGAACGCGATGAAGCTCGGGCTCTCGCGCAGACCGTCCCTGAGTTCCGCCCCGACCGACTTTGACCACTCCTGCAGGAACTCGGGCGGATTCTCGATCATCTCCTTGACCTCGGGTATTTGCTCGGCCTGCTCCGGCGTCAGCGCCAGCCCGAAGTCGAATGCGAAGTCGCTGTCGTAAGTCGAGACGTACGGGAAGGTCCAGCCCATCCGCTCCTTGTAGGCCGTCAGGCGATCGATCGGCGCGCGCGAGAAGCAGATGAGGTTCACGTCCTGGTGCTTCAAGTGGACGCGCGGGCCATCGAACTCGTCGCCCAGGCTCGTGCAGCCGGGACAAGCGCCGAGTGTGTAGTCGGGCCCGTACATGATGTTGTAGGCCAGAAGCTGAGACCGTCCGTCGAAGAGCTCGGCGAGGGTCTTCTTGCCCTCCTGGGTGTCGAATTCGTATTCCTTCTCCACCGCAACCCACGGCAGCTGGCGCCGCTTGTCGGTGACCTTCCGGCCCAGCTCGGCGTGCTCGGCCTCGAGCTTTGCCAGCTCGTCGCGCGCCGCCTGCCATTCCTCGCGTGTTCCGACCGTGTGTGTGGTCATGCGCCCTCCTTCTCGATGTCGCTACCAAGACGGATCGGCGACCCGGAACTCATCGGTCGGGGCTAGCCTTCAGCGCGCATGATCAGCACCAACCAGCTCAAGAACGGCAACCACATCGAGGTGGACGGGACCATCTTCCGGGTCCAGGAGTTCCAGCATGTGAAGCCGGGCAAGGGGCCGGCGTTCGTCCGGACCAAGCTCAAGCGCGTTTCCGACGGCGCCGTCATCGACAAGACCTTCCGTGCCGGCGAGAAGTTCCGGGCTGTCCGCAACGAGGTCCGCAAGATGCAGTTCCTCTACTCCGACGGCACCACCGCGCACATGATGGACATGGAGACCTACGAGCAGGTTGAGCTGCCGGAGGATGGCGTCGGTGACGAGCTGCGCTGGATCAAGCCCAACGAGGAGGTCGACGTCCTCTACGTGGACGAGGTGGCCTCCGGCATCCAGCTGCCGGCGTCGGTCGAGCTGGAGGTGAAGGAAACGGATCCTGGCCTCAAGGGCGACACCGTTTCGGGCGGCGGCGACAAGCCGGCCACCCTCGAGACCGGGGTGACGGTCAAGGTGCCGCTGTTCGTCAACGTTGGCGACAGGATCAAGGTTCAGACCGCGTCGGGCGAGTACATCTCGCGCGTCTGATCGATGCGTCGCGCCGACCAGCGTCGCGCCGCGGTGGTCGCGCTCTACCAGCACGAGGTGACCGGGCGCCCGCTCGCCGATGTGACTCCTCCTGCAGCAAGCTCCTTTACACGCGAGCTGATCGCGGGCGTGCTGCAGCATCAGGACGAGCTCGACGCGCTGATCGAGCGTTACGCGCGCAACTGGACGCTCGACCGCATAGCGCCGCTCGAGCGGGCGATCCTCCGCGTCTCGCTTTACGAGATCCTTCACAGGAGTGACGTGCCGGACGAGGTTGCAATCGACGAGGCCGTCGAGGCCGCCAAGGAGCTGTGCGCTGCCGAGGCGGCCGGCTTCGTGAACGGCATCCTCGGCGCGGTCAAGCGAACGGAGGTGACGCCCCAGTGAAGCCCGAGCTCGAGGAGCTCGTAGCCGAGCTCGAGAACACAGCCGACCAGCTGCGTGCCGGCGACCTCTCAGCCGAGGACGCCGCGGGCGCCGTGGAGCGTTGCGCAGAGCTTGCAGCACGCGTCGGCGCCACGCTCGACTCCGAAGCGCGGGAGCCGGACGAGGCGCTTCCGGGTCAGGAGGAGCTCCTCTGACCTTCGTGCAGGACGCTGCTTATCCGGTCGCGCTGCAACAGCAGGTCGACGACTACCTGCACGCGCTGAGCTTCTCGCGCGAGCCGGCGACGGTTGGTCTCGAGGAGGCGATGCGCTACAGCCTGCTGGCCGGCGGGAAGCGGATCCGCCCGGTCCTCGTGCTCGCCACTGCCGAGTCGCTCGAACGCGACCCGGCCGAGGTCCTGCCGTTGGCCGCTGCCATTGAGCTGATCCACACTTACTCGCTGATCCACGACGACCTCCCGGCCATGGACGACGACGACACCCGCCGCGGTAAGGCCACAAACCACAAGGTCTTTGGGGAGGACGTCGCGATCCTCGCCGGCGATGCGCTCTTCGCTGAAGCGGTCACCCACGTCCTCGAGCGCCAGCAGGGCGATCCGGCTGATGTGCTCGCCGCGCTGCGCGAGATCACAAGCGCCGCTGCTGTGTCCGGGATGGTCGGCGGTCAGTACGTGGACATCACCGCCTCGTCCACGCTCGATGCCGCAGGACTGCGCCATCTGCACGAGTTGAAGACCGGTCGCCTGATCGCGGCGTCGATCCAGAGCGTCCTCAGATTGGAAGGTATTAACGGGCCTGCCACAATCCCCTACACCCGGTTCGCAGCGGAGTTGGGCGTCCTGTTCCAGATCGTCGACGACATTCTCGACGTGACGGGAGACGAGGAGGCGCTCGGAAAGCCGCAGGGGTCCGACGAGCGGCACGGGAAGAGGACGTACGTGAGCGTGTTCGGATTGGAGCGAGCAAGGAAATTGGCACGGGACAGCCACGCCAAGGCGCGCACAGCGCTCGAGGAGGCGGAGGCGCGCACCGGGACCCTCGAGCAGATAACGGACTACATCCTCACCCGCAAGACCTGATGAGCGCGCTTATCGAAAAGATCAACATCCCCGCCGCCCTGCGCAACCTGAGCGAGGAGGAGCTCCAGCAGGTGGCCCAGGAGGTCCGCGAGCTCGTCATCGACACGATCGGCGAGATCGGCGGGCACTTCGGCGCCAACCTCGGCGCCTGCGAAATCGCCGTGGCCCTCCACAGCCTGCTCGAGTCTCCGAAGGACAAGATCATCTGGGACGTCGGCCATCAGGCCTACCCGCACAAGGTCCTGACCGGCCGCCGCGACCGACTCTCGACCATCAGGAAGTACGACGGCCTCGCACCGTTCTGCTCGATCTTCGAATCCGAGCACGACATCGTCGGCGCAGGCCACGCGTCGACCTCGATCTCGTACGCCGTCGGCCTCAAGGAGGCGATGCGCAAGGGCATCGGCGAGGACGGCAAGGTCGTGGCGGTGATCGGCGACGGCGCGCTGACCGGCGGGGTCGCGTTCGAGGCGCTCCACAACCTGGGGGGCTTGCAACTGCCGGTGGTGGTGGTGCTGAATGACAACGGTATGTCGATCGCCCCGAATGTCGGTGCGCTCTCGCGGTACTTCACGCGCGTGCGCTTGAACCCGAAGCTCTACCGCTCGCGCGAGGGCTTCGAGGAGCGCCTGACCAAGCTGCCGGCAGGTATTGGCGAGCGCTTCGAGCGGCTCGGCCCGATCCTCAAGGAGTCGATCAAGGCCTACTGGGCGCCCGGGCTGCTGTTCGAGGAGCTGGACCTGGCTTACGTCGGCGTCATCGACGGCCACGACGTCCACGCGCTGCGCGAGGCGATCGGTGAGGCGCTCGAAGCCGACCGCCCGGTGGTCGTCCATGTCAAGACCGTGAAGGGCAAGGGCTTTGCTCCCGCCGAGGACGGCGGCCTCGAGGGCATGGAGAAGTGGCACGCTGCCAAGCCGGCTTCGATCGTCGGCCGTCGCCCCGCCGAGGAGCCTCCGAAGACCAGCAACGGCAAGCCGGTCGTGCCGCAGTACACGACCGTGTTCGGCAATGCCCTGGTCGACGAGTGCAAGCGCGACGAGCGCGTCGTCGGCATCACCGCCGCGATGAACTCCGGGACCGGCCTGAACATCCTCCAGAAGCAGATGCCCGACCGCTACTACGACGTGGGCATCGCCGAGCAGCACGCGGTGCTGTTCGCGGCCGGCCTGGCGCTCCAGGGGATGAAGCCGGTCGCGGCGATCTACTCGACCTTCCTCCAACGAGGCTTCGACCAGATCGTCCACGACGTTTGCCTGCAGAAACTCGATGTCACCTTCGCGATGGACCGCGCGGGCCTGGTTGGGGACGACGGCCCGACCCACCACGGGGCCTTCGACATCAGCTACCTGCGCTGCTTGCCGAACATGGTGCTGGGTGCTCCGCGAGACGAGGCGACGCTCGTCCACATGCTCCACACGGCTCTCGAGCACCACGGCCCCATCGCCATCCGCTATCCGCGCGGCGAGGGCGAGGGTGTCGCGCTCCCCGAGAAGCCCGAGCTGATCGAGATCGGTCGCGGCGAGGTGCTGCGCGAGGGCGAGCGGGTCGCGCTGGTCGGCTACGGGCTCGGCGTTGCGCTGGCAGTCGGGGCTGCCGGGACGCTCGAGGACAACGGCTTCGCGCCGACCGTGGCGGACGCCCGCTTCGCCAAGCCACTCGATCACGAGCTGCTCGAGTCGCTGGCGCGCGGCCACGACCTGATCGTGACGGTCGAGGACAACGTGCTGATGGGCGGCTTCGGCTCCGCCGTGCTCGAGTCCCTGGCCGACCGAGACCTCCTCGGCGAGACGCGCGTGATCCGCTTCGGCATCCCAGATCGCTACGTCACCCACGGCAAGCCGACCCTCCTGCGCGAGGAGATCGGCCTCACGCCAGAGGCGATCGCGGAGCGCGTTGTCCAGGCCATTGGGGCGGAATCACTGGCCTGAAAGGGAAAAACCCCGTCGCCGGGGCTTTTCCGAGGGAGGAGTGGTGCTGCTGTGGGAATCGCCTTGCGATTCCTTGGTTCACATTACGCACCTTTTGGAGACTTTGTGTGAGAGCGGTCACCTATGCGCAAACGGCTTGACACGCTGATGGCCGAGCGCGGGCTCTTCGAGTCGCGCTCGCGGGCAGCGGCGGCCGTCATGGCCGGCGCGGTCAGGGTCGGTGGCGAGCCAGCGCGGAAGCCGGGGCAGATGGTCGCGGCCGACGATGAGATCAGCGTCGAGCGCGGCCCCGACTACGTCTCCCGCGGCGGCATCAAGCTCGTCAACGCTCTTGATGCCCTGGGCATCGCGGTCGAGGGACGCAGGGCGCTTGACGTCGGCGCCTCGACGGGCGGGTTTACGGACGTTCTCCTGCAGCGCGGGGCGGCGGCGGTCGTGGCACTGGACGTCGCCTACGGGGAACTTCACTGGCGCTTACGGCAGGATCCGCGCGTGACCGTGCTCGAACGGACCAATGCACGCAGCCTCCGAGCAGATGCCCTGCCGTACCGCCCGGACCTGATCGTGGCGGACGTCTCCTTCATCTCGCTGACCAAGGTGCTGCCGGCGGTGCTTGCGTGTGCAGCCGATCGTTTCGACTGCCTGGCGATGGTCAAGCCACAGTTCGAGGCGGGTCGCCATCGGGTGGGAAAGGGAGGCGTGGTACGCGACCAGGAGACGCGGGTCGAGACGCTCGTCATGGTCGCCGAGGCCGCCCGCGCCGACGGCTACGCCGTGATGGGCTTAGCGCCCTCCGACCTGCCGGGGCCGTCCGGAAACCGTGAAACGTTCGTCTGGCTCGCCGAGCCAGGACGATCAGCCGCCGTCGTCGATGTCGAAGCCGCTGCGCGGGCGGTCGCGTCGTGAATGCTCCCCGGCGCGTCGCGATCCTGACGCACCACCGCGTCCACGACACCCAGCCGGCGGTGGACAAGGTTGTCGCAGCCGTGCTTGATGCCGGCGGCGAGATCTTCGTCAGGCAGGCGGAGGCCGACAAGCACGGTCTGAGGAACTGCAAGGTCGTTGACAACCCTGCTGTCGAGGGTGTAGACGCGGCAGTTGTGCTGGGCGGCGACGGCACAATGCTCGAGGCGCTTCGTGACTATGCCGGCAGCGGCGTGCCCGTCTACACCTTCAACTTCGGCGCCGTCGGATTCCTGGCGACGATCGAACCGCACGAGGTCGACGAGGGCGTGCGTCGCCTAGTCGGCGGCGACTTCGAGACGGTCGACCTCCCGACGCTCGTGATCGAGCCAGCGGCCGGACGTCACATCGCCGTCAACGACGTGACGTTCCTGCGCCGTTCCGGCTCGCGCGTGGCGCAGCTCGCGTACGCCGTGCGCGGCGACGAAATCGCCCGGGCTCGCTGTGACGGGCTGGTCGTCTCGACCCCGGTTGGCTCGACGGGCTACAACCTCGCGAACGGCGGCCCGGTCGTGGCGTGGGGGGTCGAGGGCTACATCGTCTCCTACATCGCGCCTCACACGCTCACGGCGCGCACGCTCGTGGCCGCCACCTCGGACGTGCTGGTGGTGACGAACCTCGCCCAGGAGGGCCCCGTTGATGTCGAGACCGACGGCCGCCGCGTCTGCACGCTCGAGCCGGGGCAGGACCTCGAGGTCCGCTTCGACGATCGCCCGGCGCTGCTCGCGAAGGTGTCAGGGACGGGCTTCTACGACCAGCTGGTCGAGAAGTTCGGCCGCCTGGCGAGCTAAAAGGGATCAGAGCACTTTTGTAACAACGGTGCGATTCCGTCGGGGCCTCCCGATAGAACCGAACACATGCTCGTAGAGCTTCGCGTCGAGAACCTGCTCTTGATCGAGCGGGCTGAGCTGCGGCTCGGGCCGGGACTGAATGCCCTGACTGGCGAGACGGGCGCCGGAAAGACGGTTTTGGCGCATGCGCTCGACCTGCTGCTCGGCGGCAAACCGCGCGCCGGCATCGTCAGGCCCGGAGCGGCGGAGGCCTACGTCGAGGGCATGTTCGAGGCGCCGCCGGGGCTGCTCGACGCTCCCGACCTCGGCGAGCTCCGGGAGCGGCTTCCGGACGACGTCGACGAGATCGCGCTCGGCCGCCGCGTCGGCGCCGACGGTCGCACCCGCGCATTCGTCCAGGGGCGATCGGCGTCGGCGGCGGATCTGCGCGAGCTCGGCGCCCGGCTCATCTCCTTCTACGGCCAACACGAGCACCGCAAGCTCACGATTGCGTCGGCGCAGCTCGAGCTGCTGGACGGCTTCGGCGGCGACCGCGCTGCCGCTGCCCGGGCGGAGCTCGCCGCCCGCCACGCCGACGTGCTCGGCGCGATCGCTGAGGTCGACGAGCTGCGCGGACGCGCCGGGGCCCGCGACCGCGACCTTGACCTGCTCGCCTTCGAGATCGACGAGATTCAGCCGCTCGGACCTAGCGAGGACGAGTACGCCGAGCTGCTGGCTGACCGCCAGCGCCTGCGCCACGTCGACGCGCTCCGAGCGGCCGCCGGTGGCGCCGCCGAGGCGCTCGCGCCGGAGAGCGGCGAGAGCGGCGGCGGCGCGCTCCTTGCGCGGGCCGAGCAGCTCGCCGACGGGCCAGGCGCTGCCGATCCTGCACTCGTGACGCTGGCGGAGCGCCTGCGTGCGCTCCGGATCGAGGCCGACGACCTGGCGGCCGATCTGCGCCGCTACGAGGCTGGGCTCGATGCGGACCCCGGGCGGTTGCAGGAGCTCGAGGAACGGCTGGAGGCGTACGAGCGGCTCATCCGCAAGCACGGCGGCAGCGTCGCAGCCGTCCTCGCGCACGCTGACCGCTGCCGACAAGAGCACGACCAGCTGTCGGGCGCGGAGCTGGCGCTCGAGGAGGCCGAAGCTCGGCTCGCGGGGCTGCTGAGCGCGCGCGCGAAGCTCGCGAAGAAACTCAGCGCGATCCGCGCCAAAGCCGCGCCGGCGCTGGCCGCACGCGTAGAGCAGGAGCTGGCCGAGCTTGCGATGGACGGCGCACGCTTCGGCGTCGAGCTCCAGGCGCGCGAAAAAATCGCCGCCACTGGCGCCGAGCGCATCGACTTCCTGATCGCGCCGAACCCTGGCGTGGCGGCAGCGCCGCTACGCGACAGCGCGTCGGGCGGCGAGCTCTCGCGCGTGATGCTGGCGCTGATGAGCATCGCCGCCGGCGGCGGTCCGCGCACGCTCGTTTTCGACGAGGTGGATGCTGGGATCGGCGGCCACACAGCCCGTGCCGTTGGCGAGAAGCTCCGCTCGCTCGGCCGCGGCCGCCAAGTCGTCTGCATCACTCACCTGCCGCAGATCGCGGCGCTCGCCGACCGTCACTTCCGGATCGAGAAGGCGAGTGCGGAGGAAGTGGCCCGCGCCACCGTCTCCGAACTGCGGGCCGACGAGATCGTCGAGGAGCTCTGCCGCATGCTCGGCGCCGACGTGGCTGACGCTGGCGCCCGAACGCACGCCGGGGCGCTGCTGGCCTGAGTGGCGGTACCTGCTGCGTCAGGACCCTGACGTCGTGCTGATCGGCGAGTCGCGCGACCAGCACAGGTCGCACACGCTCTACGACG
>Ga0126314_10001016_pt1 | contig 13266 bp, 11 predicted proteins | sample Plot105B_FD_92535 | JGI IMG/M metagenome (GOLD analysis project Ga0126314, IMG submission 92535) | Serpentine soil microbial communities from UC McLaughlin Reserve, CA, USA - Plot105B | ecosystem: Environmental > Terrestrial > Soil > Grasslands | place: USA: UC McLaughlin Reserve, Lake County...
AGAACTACCTGACCCGGTTCGGCTACCTGGCGACGCCACCGTCGAACGGTGACGGCCGCAAGGCCGAGCTGGACCTGCGGCCGACGGTGACTCCGGGCGCTTTCAACGATGCAACCGAGGAGGCACTTCGAACGTTCCAGAAGTTCGCAGGACTGTCGGTCACCGGCAAGCTCGACGAGGCGACAGCCGAGAAGATGCAGCAGCCCCGCTGCGGCAACCCGGATATCACGCCGGTGTCGAACCCGACGATCCTGTCGCTGGTAGATCCCGGCGTCGCCGCGTTCGTCGCCACCGGGGGCCGCTGGCCGACGCGGAACCTGCGCTACGCATTCCAGGAGACGGGAACCGACCTGCCCGCCCCGGCCGTGCGCCAGGCAATCCACCAGGCGTTCAGCACCTGGGCCGGCTGGACCGGGCTCAGTTTCCGCGAGGTCCCGATGGCGAGCGGTCCGGAGATCATCATCCGGTTCGTCGCCGGCGACCACGGCGACGGAAGCCCGTTCGACGGCGCGAGCGGGATCCTCGCGCACGCGTTCTTCCCGCCGGTGCCGCCGAACTCGCCGCAGCCCATCCAGGGCGACACGCATTTCGACGAGGCCGAGACCTGGACGATCACCGTCCCGACGGGCGCCGGCCAGATCGACCTGACGACGGTCGCGATCCACGAGTTCGGCCACGCGCTCGGACTCAACCACTCGCCCGTCGTCGGCTCGGTGATGGAGGCGTTCTACGGCGGCCCGCGCCGCGTCCTGCATGGCGACGACATCGCCGGACTCACCTCGATCTACGGTGGCTACACGATCGCCGAAGCGTCGTGGGTGCACGGAACCGCAGTCGCCGTCGAACTGCCCAAGAACATCGAGTCGATGCGCCGCTTCGGCTTCTTCACGCGCCTGGTCGGGAAGCCGAACACGCAGAACTGGTTCCACTTCGCGCTCCCGACGCCGGTGATCGTGAACGACGACCGGAAGGTGATCGGCCCGTGCATGTTGCGCTTCCAGACCGGCGGCGCGAACGCCGTGGTTCGGGACGTGCACATCTATGACGGAGAGGTGCGCGTCGCAGCCCATGACGGCGTCAACCTCTCGGGAAGCCAGCCGTTCCGGCGCTTCGGGGTTGCACATGCGCCGGAAGTGCTGTGGGGAGTCGGGATCTCGATCGGCGTCACGTACGGTGGCGGGACCTCCGCCCAGCGCACGATCGACCTCATCTCGGCCGGCTGCGACTTCCAGCCGTAACGACTACCGCGCGTGGGGTGGCGGGGCGTTCCGCCACCCCACGGCGTGCGTGACCTGACAGCGCCGACGGCGCGTCTGACCCGCCGCACGGCTCGCCTGGCTGGTGGCCACGCTCGAGTGGTGACGTTAGCGTGCGAGGTAGCCGCCGTCGACGGGCAGGATCGCGCCAGTGATGAACGACGCTTCGTCGGACGCGAGGAAGGCAATCGCCTGGGCGACTTCCTCGGGCTCGCCCAGCCGGCCCATCGGATGCATACGTTCGATCTCCTCGAGGTACTCGCTTCCGCCCGGCTCCTCGGGGAGGCGCAGCACGCGCTCCGTCCTGATCGTGCCCGGCGCGACTGCGTTGACGCGGATGCCCCTGTCGGCCCACTCGACTGCCAGGTGCTTCGTCAGCCCGGTGGCGGCGAACTTCGCCGGTCCGTAGGTCGACTGACTCTTCTGGCCGGCAACTCCGGAGATCGAAGAGAGGCAGACGATGGAGCCGCCACCGGTCTTCAGCATCTCTTCGATCGCGTACTTGCAGCTGAGGAACATCCCGCGGCCGTCGACGGCCATTACTTCGTCCCAGTCCTCCGGCGTCGCCTCGGCGATGTTCCGCAGGGGGATGATCCCCGCATTCGCCACCAGAACGTCGAGTCGCCCGTGCTGCTCGACTGCCGCCGCCATCATCCTCTTCGCGTCTTCGGGCTTCGAGACGTCGCCGACCGCCGCGACGAGCTCGGCGCCCCGGGCCTGCAAGCGCTCGCGGAGCCGGTCGAGACCGTTGCCGTCGATGTCCCCCGCCACGATCCGCGCGCCTTCGGCGGCGAACAGCTCTGTCGTGGCCCGACCGATGCCCATCGCGGCGCCCGTGATGACGGCCGACTTTCCGAGCAGGCGGCTGGACACGGCTACATGCGCGTCCGACGGTTCGGAGCTCATCGCCGGAAAGCTAGTCGCCGAAGACAGCCACCTCGATCACGTGCTGGCCGGGTCACCTGCGCCGCTGGAGGACGGATCGGCGCAGCTTCGGCCGGCGCAGGATCTCGCGTGCGGCATTGAAGCCGGGGGTGCCCATGACGCCTCCGCCGGGGTGCGCGGCCGAGCCGCAGAGGTAGAGGCCGCGGATCGGCGTCCGGTAACGCGCGTAGCCGGGCACGGGACGGAACGCGAACAGCTGGCCCGGGGTCATCGCGCCCTGAAAGATGTTTCCGCCGGTGAGGTTGAAGACGCGCTCCAGGTCGGGCGGCGCCAGCACCTGGCGGTCGATCACTGCGTTCTTGAAATTCGGCGCGTACTCGTTCAGCACGTCGAAGCAGCGATCGGCGAAGCTCTCGCGCTGATCATCCCAGGAACCGTCGCGGAGCTCGTACGGCGCGTATTGGATGAACATCGACATCAGGTGCTTCCCGGCCGGCGCCACCGTCGGATCCACCACCGAGGGAAGCTGGCACTCGATCACGGGGTGCGCGGACGGCCGCCCGTACTTCGCGTCGTCGAACGCGCGCTCGATGTAGTCCTGGTCGGGACAGAGGTGAATGGTGCCCCGATGGTGGAGCCCGGCCTTCGTCCCGGGCACCGCGCTGAAGTTCGGCAGCTCCTCCAGGGCGACGTTGATCTTCAACGAGGCGCTCGCGTAGCTGATCCGCTCGACATCGGCCACGAACGCCTCCGGCAGCACGGTGCGGTCGAGCAGCTGCAGAAACGTCACGTTCGCATCGGCGTTGCTGGCCACGATCGAGGCGTGGAACTCGTCGCCCGAGGCAAGAGCGACGCCGACGGCCCTGCCTTCGCGCACGACAATGCCGGCCACCTCGGCCTCACAGCGGATATCGGCGCCGAGGTCGCGCGCAGCAGCGGCGAGCGACTGCGTGATCCCGCCCATCCCGCCGCGCATGTACGCCCACACGCCCCGGCTCCCCCCGGCTTCGCCCATCACGTGGTGGAAGAGCACGTAGGCGGTCCCCGGCATCGACGGGCTCGCCATCGCTCCGATGATCGCGTCGGTCGCCAGCGTTCCCTTCAGCTCCTCGGACTCGAACCAGCGGTCGAGGATCGGGCGCGCAGCTCCGGTGAGGACCTCCACCGCCTCGCCCGTTGCGTCACCGAGCTGCCGGAAGGATCGCCTCAGCGTGTTCAGCGGCCGGAGGTCGCCGAGCCGAAGCTTCTGCAGGTCGGGCGGTGCCATCGTGAGCGTGGGCTCGACCACGGCCGCCACCCGCTCGAGCATCTCCTCGTAGTGCGGGTACCGGTCGGCGTCGCGCCGGCTGAACTTCGCGATCTCCTTGCGCGTGAACTCGACGTCCGGGCCCATCATCAGCGAGCGCCCATCCGGGAACGGCGTGAACGACGACGGGCTGCGCGGGAGCACCTCGTAGCCGTATGACGTGAGGTTCAGGTCGCGGACGATTTCCGTGTGGAAGAGGCTGTTGACGTAAGAGGCGGTCGAGACCTTGAAGCCGGGGAAGGTCTCCTCCGTGACGCAGGCCCCGCCGACGATGTGACGCCGCTCGAGCACCAGCACGCGTAAACCGGCGCGGGCGAGGTAGCAGGCGGTCACGAGCCCGTTGTGCCCGGCACCGACCACGATGGCGTCGTAACGCGTCGGGCTCTGCGCCATTGACCCAGATCCTGTCACGAGCCGGCCGAGTCCGAGGCGACGAGGCCTCAGCGACGAATCGCCTCTTCCTGGTTTTTGGGGACAGCCGACGCGGTCTTCGCTCGGCCCGGTCTCGGTGCCTAGGGGCGCGGACCCTTGCCGAGCGTCAGGCGGAGTTTGGTACCGGCTGCGAGGCGGGTGCCCGGCCTCGGTTTCTGAGCGACGACTCTGCCCCGCTTCCTCCGGGTCGAGAACTTCTTCGTGATCTTCCCGACCGCGCAGTGTGCTCTGACGATCCTGCCCCGGGCCCTCTTCAGCGTGAGCCCGAGCACTCTCGGGACGATGCAGCGCGGCACCTGCGCGGCGGCGAAGCTGGCGGCCGCGAGGTGGTCGGTCGTGAGCGCGAGCGTGCAGGTGGAGGTGCCGGCGCAGTCACCGGACCAGCCCACGAAGCGCGACCCCGCCGAGGCCGTAGCCGTGAGCGTGACGGCCGTGCCGCTCGCGAACGTGGTCAAGCAGATCGCGCCACAAGTGATCCCGGCCGGTGAGCTCGTGACGGTTCCGGCGCCCTCGCCGGTCTTGACCACCGCCAGCGAATGCGGGTTGACCGGCGCAGGCGGCGGTGGCGGGGGTGGCGGCGGTGGCGTGCAGGTGTACGCAGCAGTGTCGATGCCGATGTAGTCGGAGTTCGTGCCGGGGACACCCCCGTTCTCGACGAAGTAGCGGAAGGCGAGACGTCCGCTGGCGGCTGCGCTGAGGCCGGTGACGGTCGCGGTGTACTTCGTCCACGAGAAGGGGTAGCCGCTCGTCGCGTAGGTCGGGTTGATGTCGAGCAGCAGCCGGGTAAAGGCGCCGACGGATGTCGCCGTGCTCCCGACGTCCGTGCTCGAGCCGCTGCTGCTGAGGCGCACCTGAATCCGATCGGGGAAGAAGTCCGGCGCGAGCTCGTTGATCTTGCGCGTCCAGAAGCTGAGCTGCGCCCCGTTCTGGAGCGTCACGACCGGCGTCAGGAGCCAGTTGCTGATCGTGCCGCCTCCGTCGACGTTGAGGTAATCCGCGGCCACGTAGGAGTTCGCGCCGCCGCCCTGCGCCGCGAAGTAGGAGGCGCCCTGGTACCAGCCGGTCGCACCGGGGGGCGAGCTGTTGTTCTGCATGAACCAGTCGGGCAGGTCGCCGACGTCGGCGAAGGCCTCCGCCATCGCACAGACCGACACCCTGGTCGTGGCGACCGCCGACGCTCGCCCGATGCTGCTCGTCGCCGTCGCGGTGTTCACGTAGGTCCCGCCGCTGGCGCTCGTCGTTGCGCTGACGAGGTGGACGTGCGTGCCGGCGCCTGCGGCAAGCGTCGCCGGGCCGACCAGGCTCTCGTTCGGCGGTGCTCCCGCGATCGACCAGCCCGGGCTCGAGCCGCTCGCGTCGATCGACCAGTCGAGACCGCCGCCGGCGGGCAGTTGGTCTGCGACGGAGACGCCCGTCGCGTCGACCGAGCCGCTGTTCGTGAGCGTGAGCGTGTAGCCGAGCGGCGAGCCCGCCGGCACGGCGGCGGCATCGGCGCTCTGCGTCATCGCGAGGCAGGTGACAGCCGTCGAGGCGGAGGCGCTGTCGCTGCCGCCGCTGGAGCTGGTGACGCTCGCGGTCTGCTCGTAGTCGCCGCACGAGCCGCCGTTCGTGCTACTGACCAGATGCACGTGTGAGCTCGTGTTGCCGGCCAGTGAGGCGGGCGCGACCAGGGTCTCGTTCGGCGGTGCACCGGTGATCGACCAGCCCGCGTCGCTGCTCGCCGCGTCGATCGACCAGTCGACGCCGCTACCTGCGGGCAAGTCGTCGCTGAGATGCCGGTGGCGGCGTCGGGGCCTCTGTTTCGGAGCGTCACGTCGAAGTTGATGTGCGACCCGGCAAGCACGCTCGGCGCCTCAGCGCTCGCGTCGATGGCCAGGTGGGCGCCGCTCGAGAACCCGCAGCTCGGGAAGGAAAAATCTGCGATCCGCGTCCGCCAGCTGTTAGAGGCCGTCGCGGCGTAGTACTCGTTCGTGTACCAGAAGGTGCAGTCGTTCACCGGGTCGACGGTCAGGTCGCTGTAGTCGCCCCAGCGGAAGTGCTGGCCGGGGTCGGTCTGGCTGCCGCCTCCGTCGAAGAGATGCGCCTCTCCCTGCGCGAGCGTATTCGGTGGATCGGCGGCGAGGCGGCCCGCGTAGCGGATCTGCGGGTGGATCGTCGACGACGACGCACTGAAGCCGAGCGCGAGGTCGCCGGCGCCGTCCATCGCGGCGCTGCCCAGCCAGCGCCAGGTCCCATCGGCCGGTGCGTAGGTGCTCTGCTGCGTGAACGCGGGCGATCCCGAGCTCACGTGGTTCAGCTCGTACCAGCGGGTGCCGCCGACGCCGCCCACCGAGACGCTCTGGTTGCCGACAAGTGCCTCGTGGTCGCCGAAGTTGCGGTAGGCAAGGCGGTACATCGCGCGGTCACCGAGCGCGTCCAGCGGGTCGCTCGTTCCGAGTTGCGGGACGCACGGCGCGTTCGGACAGAGGAGCGAGTACGGCGCGGGCGCGAGCGTGCCGCCGAGGGTGAAGGTCGAGCTCGCGGGGGCGACGAAGTCGACGTGGAAGCGCCAGAGCTTCCAGCTCGAGCTTGTGCCGGACATCAGGAACGGCTCCGGCGCGCCGGCCGGCGGCGGCGTCGTCCCGTCCAGGTCGGCCGGCAGCAGTGGGTCGTTGGCCGCGCTGAAGATCGCGGGGGCGCGGGTCGTGACAAAGGTCGCCGGCTGCCCGGCCAGCATCGCCGCGCGGTCGAAGGCGAACGGCTGCGGGCCGCGGTATGCGGTGCCCGCCGAGTTGAAGACGTTCATCGTCATGTAGTAGGCATCCGGCCAGATTCCCAGCTTCGGGTAGTCGAAGAAGTCGCTGCCGAAGTGGAAGGCATAGCGGCTCCAGGCGCCGGTGGCGCTCGGGCCGGTCGAGACGGCGATGCACTCATCCGTCGGGACGCTCGCGCCGGCGAACTGCGAGACCAGCCAGCGGTCGGCGAGCTGGTCGTAGACGACGACGGGATCGCCGAATCCGTTGCTCTCACAGACGCCGCCGAAGCCGCTCCAGAGGGTGGCGATGTCGGCCGGCCCGTAGAGGGAGGCGCCGGTCGTCTTGTCGAAGACCTGGAAGCCCTGGTTGACGACCTGCACGTACTGGGTTGCCCCGATCTCGCCGTTCTGGTCGGGAGGGGAGCAGTTGCAGTTGAAGCCGGGGAAGGCGATCCCGTCGAAGCTGAGGGCGGGGGTTGGCATGTTCGGCGCGAACGTCTTCGTCTGTCGCACCGTGTCCGGTGCGTCCTGGTGCCGAGCGACGGGACTCGGGTTCGGGTTCGCCTCCCGCTCGGGGGCGCTCCCGGGTGGCTTTGCCGGAATCAGCCTTAGCGGGCGCGACCGAGTGTTGCGGTAGGAACGGCCGACGATCACCGAGCCGGCTCGGGTCGGCGCGGCGGTCGCTCCCGGGGTCGCGGGGCTTCTCGGGACGACCGGTCGGCCCGGCGATCCGCCTGCCAGCACGGACGTTGCGCCGGCTGCAAGAGCGACGACGACGAACACTCCGACGATGACCGCGCCGCGAGTCTGAACCGCGCGCGCGGCAGCTTGGATCCGTCTCATCGGGATCTTCCTCGCCTGCTCATATGAGTGCGGACGTCGACCCTGGGCCTCTGCTTGGCGGCGCCGCATACGGCAGGCGGCTAGAGGCTTTGTCGGCAGCGAGCGGCGCATGCGGTAGGTCCTGCCGACGTCTGACGTCCTCCGGACGCGCTGCCGGGCCGTGAACGACGAGAGGAGGACCGGAGCCGGGCACGCACGATCTCACGGAACCGTCGTCCTCACGCCGTCGAGACAGGAGGAGCGGAGCGATGCGCCGCGCGCCCGGCCGGTCGGTTCGAACGTACGCCGAATTCGACGCAGCTGGCGTTAGCCTTTCGTGTACGTGCGCCCACACGCGCGGGGCGAAGCCGGCCGCTCGACGCCCGGCAGCGACGGCTATCGAGCTAGCTCACGCTCAGCCTGTTTCAGGTACTGCGCGGCGAACGCGATCGCCATGCTGCCCTCGCCCACGGCCGACGCGACGCGCTTCACCGGGCTCGAGCGGACGTCCCCGGCCGCGAAGATGCCCTGAACGCTCGTTTCGAGGAGGTACGGGTCGCGGTCGAGCTCCCACCATCCGCCCGCGCGGACGTCCGAGCCCGTGAGCACGTAGCCGTGGCGATCGAGGGCGATCTCCGGCGGCAGCCAGCCCGTCTCCGCGTCCGCGCCGATGAACATGAACAGTCCGCCCGACGCGAGCCTCGTGGTCTTGCCGGTCACGCCGTCGCGGGCGTCGATCGCCTCGAGCGAGAGGTCTCCGTGGGCGGCCACCACCTCGGTCCGGTTCAGCGCGTGGATGTTCGGCCGCGTCGCGAGCTGATCGGCGAGATAGCGCGACATGCTCTTCTCCAGTGACTCCCCGCGGCAGAGGATGGTCACGCTCCTCGCATGGCTCGCGAAGAACATCGCGGCCTGCGCTGCCGAGTTGCCGGCACCCACGATGTGGACGTCCACGCCGTGGGTGTTCGCCGCCTCGCTGCGCGCGGCGCCGTACGAGATGCCCTTTCCCACGAGCCGGTCGAATCCGGGTATCGACAGCTGCCGCCACGCGACGCCGCAGGCGAGGACGATCGCGTCCGCGCCCAAGACGTCGCCGCCGTCGAGGTGTACCTGGCGTGTCTTCGCGTCGATCCCCGTGACCGACCGGGTGACAAGGATCTCGGCGCCGAGCCTGCGGGCCTGTTGCGGCGCGCGGCTCGCCAGCTCTTCCCCCGATACACCGGACGGGAAGCCGAGGTAGTTCTCGATCCGCGACGAGGTTCCGGCTTGCCCGCCGGGCGCTGCGCGCTCGATCACGATCGTCCGTCGGCCCTCCGACGCCGCGTGCATGGCGGCGGCCAGCCCGGCCGGGCCGGCGCCGACGATCACGACGTCGTACTCGGCAGCGGTCGCCTCGGTCGCGAGGCCCAGCAGCTCCGCTACCTGGCGGAGCTGCGGCCGTGCGACGGCCTTGCCGTCGACGACGCGGATCGACGGAAAGTCCGTCTCGTCGGGCAACGAACCGGCCCACTGCTCCGCCGCATCGGGCGCGTCCGGCAAGAGCCAGCTGAACGTGATCTGGTTGCGGTCGAGGAAGCGCCTCAACTCGGAACATGACGAGTCCCAGCGATGACCGACCACGACCGCACGCGGCGGAGGGGGCTCGGCCGCGATTCCCTGCAGCCCGCCCGAGCCGCTCATCCGGTGGTGTGCCAACCTGCCGATCTCCCGGACCAGGTCGGGGGCGACTGCCGCGACGGCGTGGTAGTCGTGCGCCTCGAGGCGCATCACGCGTGACGCTTCCGCCGCGCGAAAGCCGACTGGAAACACGGTCCCGAGAGCGATCGGCACCTCTCCGAAGATGTCACCGGGCCGGCGCTCGCCGACGACGCGCTCGATCCCGTCGACTAGCTTGACCGCCTCGATCCGACCGTCGAGCACGGCGAAGAGCGCCCGCGCGCCGCCCTCGTCGGCGGCGAACTCGCCCGGCACGAGGCTGATGTCCGCCGCTGCCCGCGAAAGCCGCTCACGCTCGGCCGGACCGAGCGCGGCGAACACGCCGATCGCAGCGATCTCGTCGGCGGTCACCATGGTCGCCGGGCCGCCTGTGCCACCGGACGGCAGAGAGCGCGGAGCCCCGAGAGGGCCGGCGCACGGTCGCGTCCACGGCGCGCTACCACGGCCACACGCTACTCCGTCGTGTTCAGCCTCGCTGGCGCGGGCGCCGCGCCGCTGACGGACAAGTCGGGCCCTCCGCTCCTCTACGCTGGCGGGTGTGATGGGGCCGCGCTCCCGCCCCTGCGCGGTCGTCAGCCAGCCGAAGGATCGGAGGGAACATTGACGCCGAGAGGCCCGAACGGCGAGGCAGCTGCAGCGAAGATCAGCGCGCGGATCGAGGAGCTGGGGGATTGGCGAGGAGAAACCCTCGCTCGTGTCCGGCAACTCATCCACGAAGCCGACCCCGAGATCGAAGAGGAATGGAAATGGGAGAAGCCGAGCTCCTCCGGCACGCCTGTCTGGTCGCATGACGGCGGCATCTGCACGGGGGAGTCGTACAAGCAGGTCGTGAAGCTGACCTTCTTTCGCGGAGCCTCGATCGAGGACCCGAAGAAGCTCTTCAACTCGAGCCTTCAAGGGAACACGCGGCGTGCGATCGATCTTCGTGAAGGAGAGACGATCGACGAACCTGCCTTCAAGCAACTGATCCGCGCCGCGGTGGCGGCCAACGCGGCGGCGCGCGCCCAGCGCGCGACGACGAAGAAGTAAGCGCCTGCGCCGTCCCGTGCCCGAGGGCGCGTTCCGGCCGTGACCCGAAGCTCCTGATTTCGTAACGTGGGGGCGTGGGCTCCAGCCGAAGAGGACTCTGACGGATCAATCGCGTCGCTCAGCCCTGGACGAGGAGAAACTCGAGACGCTCCGCCGCTGGGGCGAGGGCCTGACGAGCGACGGTCGCGACGAGGTCGCTGCCGCCGGCCGCGCGATCCTGATGCTCGTCGAAGAGGTCGAGCGACTCCACGTCGACCTCTGGAATGCGCGGCGCCTTTTTCCAGAGGCGCACCCCTCTGGCAGCGGCGAGCACGCAGCGCGCGTTGAGCGCACTTCGCCCGCGCAGGCGCTCCTCGACAGGTTGAACCAAGGCGCCGGGCACAGCGAGGATCGTCGCAGTGACTAACAGCTTGTCGAAAATGGAGCCGTCCGCAAGTCCCGCAGACCTTCGTCATCAGCCATAGCCCCGAGCCTCGCCCCGTGCCCCGAACTAAGCCGTCGCGTGGGCCGTTGTCGGGAGGCGGAACGGAGTGGAGCAGGTGTCGACCCTCGCCGTAGCGGGCCGCTGGTCAGGGTTTCCCGTCCGCGCTCGCGTTCGCCGACTGAACCTCCGCGATTCGCTCGAGCTGGCCCAGCGATCCTTCGGCTACCGCTTCCAGGTCGGCGATGAACGTCTCGCTGACAGTCTCGTCCAGCCGCAGCTTCTCCAGCGCCGTGACCGCGGTGCCGTAGAGGATCCTGAGCATCGCCGCGTTTCGCCCGGTGCTGCTTCCCATCGCCGCTAAATCCCGCTGTGGAACGAACGCGAAACGCGCGGCGTCGAACTAGACCGTCGGCGGTGAGTGAACGAAAGGACGGCTAAGGTTGCCGGGTGGACGAGCGCGAGAGGCGGATGACCGAGAACGAGACGTTGTTTCGCGAAGTAAACGAACGCATCGACGACACCGCCACGCACTTCGGCGCCAACGAGAAGAGCACGCACGAGTACCTCTGCGAGTGCGCGAACGCCGACTGCACCTTCCGCGTCACGCTCACACACGAGCAGTACACGAACGTGCGGGCTGATCCAAGGCAGTTCGTCGTTCTGCCACTCCATTTCACGCCGGAAGTGGAGACTTTGGTCACCAAGAACGACGGCTACTGGCTCGTGCGCAAGATCGGTGGAGCCGGCGACTACGTGGAGAAGCTCGACTCCCGGTCACGGTAATCGTCGGCCCGAGGCCTAGCCAGAATCTGTAGCGCCGGCCGCTACCCGCCAGTGCGTTCGCGGTGCCTGCACCCCGGCCAGCAGCAGGGCCGCCGCCGGCCCTCCTCTAGCTCCTCCTGCGTCCGACGGATGCGGCGCTCGCGGGTTCTCTCCTGCTTGGCGTCCTCGACCCAACAGATGAACTCGTTGCGAGCCAAAGGCGTGATGTCCTCCCAGGCTTCGAGTGCCACCGGGTTGGCGATCAGCGCTGTGCGCAGGTCTGGGGGCAGCTCGTGCACCACGCCGCCGGGTATCCGCCGCTCGTTGCTCACGCGACCGCGCTGGCTCATCAAGGTCACCGTACCCGTGGGGACCGCGGCGCCGAACGACACGCCCACCCGCTCCGTCGCGAACGACACGATCCAGAGCGTGAGGAGCCGATGAGTTTCCCCGGGCTTGTCCGTCTCTACGGCACGCACGAAGGAAGGTCTCGCCTGCACTGACGACCCGGGAGGCATCGTGAAGTTCCTTCTCTGTTCCTCTGGCATCAGCAACCCGAGCATCCACGACGCGCTGGTCGAGCTCCTCGGCAAACCGATCGCCGAGTCCAGCGCCCTCTGCATCCCGACCGGCGTGCAGCCCTTTCCCGGCGGGCCCGCTCACGTCTACCGGTTCATCAGCGGAACAACGTCCAGCCCGATGTGCGGATTGGGTTGGAAGTCGTTGGGAGTGCTCGAGCTCACCGCTCTGGCCAGCGTCAAACCGGAGGATTGGATCCCGGCTGTTCAGGAGAGCGACGCCCTGCTGGTCTGGGGCGGCAGTCCCCTGTACCTCTGCTACTGGATGCGCCAATCCGGACTGGCCGACCTCTTGCTGTCGCTGCGGCCCGAGATGGTCTATGTCGGCACGAGCGGCGGAGCAATGGTGGCGACTCCTGACTTCGGAGGAGCCACCTACGACGAGAGTGAACCGCTCACCGGCAGCGACAAAGCTCTCGGGCTCGTCGACTTCGCGGTGTTTCCACACCTTCATCGCGAAGATGGCATTCCGGCTACCCCTCTGGCCGAGATCGAGGCTTGGGCCGACGGGCTGTCAGTGCCGGCGTACGTGATCGACGATCAGACCGCGATCAAAGTAGTCGACGGCAACGTCGACGTCGTCACGGAGGGCGAGTGGAAGCTGCTTGCCCCCTCGGGCGACCGGCGCGCGGCCGGCGTTCCGGAATGACGAAGGATCGCGCCGTGTCGTTCACGCTCAGGAACATCAAGAAGGATCTGGAGGACATCGGCCCCATCTTCGGCGGCGCTCCGGACCTGGAGTTCCGTGCGGCGACGAAGGCGCTCGAGCTCGAGGATTCCGCGCTGAGCTACCAGCGCGTTCCGCCCGACTATCGCTTTCCCTACGGCCACACGCACGAGACGCAGGAGGAGGTGTACGTGGTCGTGCGCGGGAGCGGGCGGATGAAGGTGGACGACGAGATCGTCGAGCTCGCGGAATGGGACGCGGTGCGTGTCTCGCCGGGTACGTGGCGAGGCTATGAGGCCGGGCTGGTGGGCCTCGAGATCCTCGTCATCGGCGCGCCGAATCTCGGCGAGGATCCGCGCGAAGACGTCGACGGGCAGCGCGACTGGTGGGCCGCCTAGCCGCCGGCGCTGTAGTGAAGCTCCCGGATTTGCATCGTCATCGACGTGAGCGCTCGACTGGGCCACCGTTCGGAATGTCACATGAACCCTGCGCCGACGCATTCCAAGCGGTGCGGGAATGTTCCCTTGAAGACCTAGCCCCAGGGCAGCCGTGACCAGTACGACGGCCGCTGTCGCCGGAACCTCTCGGCCGTCGCATATACCTCCTCCGGATCGGATGTCTCCTTCTCCACACTCGCGCCGTAGCGCGCTGCGAG
>Ga0126314_10001017_pt1 | contig 13261 bp, 15 predicted proteins | sample Plot105B_FD_92535 | JGI IMG/M metagenome (GOLD analysis project Ga0126314, IMG submission 92535) | Serpentine soil microbial communities from UC McLaughlin Reserve, CA, USA - Plot105B | ecosystem: Environmental > Terrestrial > Soil > Grasslands | place: USA: UC McLaughlin Reserve, Lake County...
GGGACGTTATTGGGCAAGCCCGCGGTTGTGTGCCTCCGCCGCTTCGCGGATGCCCTCGCCGCGTCCGGGCATCAGCTCCTGCCGAGCATGCAGGAGGTAGCGACGGGGGTCGCGGTGCGGCAGCACCGCCGCGGCGGCGGCGCGCGCGAGGTAGGCCCATGTCCAGCAGGCCTTCCAGACAAGGCGGGTGAGATGCATGCCGTGCTTGCGGAAGTAGAGATCGCGGTTGCGGTGGAACTCCACGATGCGGCGCCTCATCGCGGCCGAGTCGGTTCCCAGCTGATCGTGGTGCACCGCCTGCGCGCTGGGCACGAACAGAATCTGCCAGCCGGTGTCCCGCAGCCGGCGGCAGAAGTCGGTCTCGTCGGAGTAGACGAAGAAGTCACCGTCGAGCCAGCCGACCTGCTCTGCGGCCGAACGCCGGACGAGCACGGCGCTCGACTGGACCCAGCCGACCTCTCGCACCTCGCTGCCCGTGCTCTGCACGGCCACGCGCTCGTGGCTGAAGACGGCCGCGGCCAGCGCCCAGGGGATGTCCGGGAGCCGCCACGCGCAGGCGGTCGGCTCGCCCCTGCTGGTGAGCAGCTGCGCGCCGGCTGCCGCCGCCGTGGGGTTGCGCTCGAGCGCCTCGAGCAGAGCCGCGGCCGCGCCCTCGCGCAGCTGCGAGTCCTCGTTCAGGAGTAGGCAGTAGCGCCCGCGCGCCGCCTTCAGGAGCCGCGAGTCGTTGTCGGCCTTGCCCTCGCGACGGTCGAGGGCGAACAGGCGAACGTCCGGATGGAGCTCCCGAACGGCCTCGGCCGAGCCGTCGCCCGACGCGTTGTCGAGCACCAGCAACTCGTGCTCCACCGCGCCGGGGTGCGTGCGCTCGATCGCGGCGATGCAGTCGAGCAGGTAGTCCCGCCCGCCGGTGTTGACCACGCAGTACGACAGCTCGATCAGCGCGCCGCCTCCTCGAGCACCGCGAGCGCGCGGGCGGCCAGCTCGTCGCGGCTGAACTCGCGCTCGGCGAGCGCCCGGGCGTTGCTGCCCATCCGCGCCGCCGCGTCGGGGTTGTCGCGCAGCCAGGCGATCTTCTCGGCCAGGTCGCGCGCGTCGCCTGCGCGAACGTAGAGCCCGGACTCGTTGTGCTCCACGAGCTCGCGCATCCACCCGTCCATGTTCACGATCGCCGGACGACCGGCGGCGAAGGTGTCGAACAGCTTGTTCGGGGAGTTGGTGGCCAGCACGGGCACGTCCTTGAAGAGCGTCAGGCAGGCGGCGGACCGTTCGGCAAGTTGCGCCACGTCCTCCTTCGTCCCGGACCTGAACTCGACATTTGCGGGCGCCGAGCGCTCCAGCGCTGCGCGGCGCTTGCCGTCTCCCATGAGCACGAAGCGCACGTCCGGTAACAGTCGCGCCGCCTCGACCGCCGCAGCCAGGTCGTTGGCCTCGCCCATCGCTCCGAAGTAGGAGACCATGAAGGGTCCGCGGCGCGGGGTCGGGTCGAAGAGGTCGAGGTCCGCGGAGTTCGGCACCAGCTCCACCCTCTCCTGCGGAAGCGCCGCGCGGATGCCCGGCGACAGCGCGATCAGCCGCGTGCTCCGCGTGTACACGAAGCGCTCGAGGGCCCGCGCCAAGCGCCGGACGAGCCGGTTGCGCAGCGCCCCCATCTGGATCGGCGCCTCCGGCCAGAGATCACGCACCTCGAATACGAGCGGCGCCCGCCAGCGGGCGGCCGCCATGAGCGCGGGGAGCGCCATCGTGAGCGGCGGCGAGGTGGCATAGATCACGTCGGGCCGCGGTCCGCGCAGGGCGGCGCGCGTGGCGCCGAGCGCGAAGCGCGCGAACGCGACCATGCGGCTGGTGTTCGAGAGAGCGGTCGCCTGCATGTAGTTCGAGTAGGCGCCGCGCACGCCCACGACCTCGATTCCCTCCACCGTCCGGCTGCCATGCCCTGCGGTTACCATGCGCACCCCGTGCCCGCGCTCCACGAAGCGTCGCGCGAACTCGTACGAGCGCGTGCCGCCCGCTCCCGCGCGGGTTATGAAGAACTGATGCAGGTACAGGATTCGCATTTTGGGCAAGCAGCGGGCGGCGCCCGCTGCGCAGCCATCCTCTCTTGTGCGCCCGAACGGTAACCAGCCCGTGAGCCGCCTCCTCGACGTGGTGCTCGCCGGAGTGCTCCTGCTCGTCACCGCTCCGCTGCTCGGGCTGGCCGCGTTCGCCATCCGCCTCGAGAGCCGCGGACCGGTCTTCTACCGGCAGCTGCGTGTCGGCCGAGACGGCGAGCCGTTCGAGCTCTGGAAGCTCCGCACGATGGTTCCCGGCGCCGAGGCGATGGGAGCGGGCATCTACGTCCTCGAGGGCGACCCGCGCATCACGCGCATCGGCCGGCTGCTGCGCCGCTTCTCGCTCGACGAGCTGCCCAACCTCGTCAACGTGCTCCGGGGCGAGATGGCGATCGTCGGCCCGCGGCCGACCGTCCAGGAGCAGGTGGACCGCTACACGGACCGCCAGCGACGCCGCCTGGAGGTGAAGCCCGGCATCACCGGCTGGGCCCAGATCAACGGCCGCACGTCACTCTCGTGGCCGGAGCGGATCGAGCTGGACGTCTGGTACGTCGAGCACCGCTCCATGCGCCTCGACCTGCGCATCCTCGTCCGCACCGCGCGCATGCTCGCCACCGGCCACGGGCTCTACAGCGAGGAGCTGAAGCAGGGCTGGTGAAGGGCGCTTCAGTGCCGTCGGGAGACCACGCTTCACTCACCGCACCCGCAGCGAACGCAGCTCCGACACGCCCCGGTCGGTGTCCAAATCCGACCGAGCGACCGCGTAGTACCGGTACGCCGCCCTGAACCCCGGCACGAAGGAGGCCTCGAAGCGCCCGCGGCGCGTCCGTGCGGCGCGCGCGCCGACCTTGCGCCAGCGGCCTCTGATCCGCTGCTGGAACACGACCGTGACCACGCGCTTGCGTGGCGCCACCTCGCCGGCCACCACCAGGCGGCGTCTGCGCAGCCCGCGCCGCGGCGCGCGGTCGAAGGACAGCACCGGCCGCAGGTTCAGCAGCAGCCGTGGCGAGGCCGAGCCGCGCACCTCGGCGCTACCCGGGTAGCGGACGCGCACGTACATGCGCTTCGCAGGCTTGAGCTCCGTGGCGAAGACACCGTCGGCGCCCGTGATGACCTGCCGGGAGGTCCGCCACGCATTGTCGCTGTTCACCTGGACCTCCACGGTCTGCCCGGCGAGCGGGCTGCCGTCTGGGCCCACGAGGCTGCCGTTCACCGGCACGATCTGACCGTAGTCCACGCGCTGCTGCGCCAGCGCGGCGCTCACCCGCGCGGAGAACGTCGGCGCGAACGGGGCGCCGCCCTCGACCGTCGCCCGGATCTCGCCGAGCTGGGCGTAGAGGGCTTCGCCGGGACAGGAGGTCCTGCCCGTGTCGCGATGGCCGATGACCCGCTGGAGGGTCACGCGCGTACCGGCCGGGTAGCGGCTAGCCGACCCGCCGGCGCTCGTGAGCGTGACGCGTCCCGACAGCGGCTCGCCGTGCACTCCGAGCTTCCAGCGGATGTACGTCGCCGTGGCCGCCAGCGCCTCAGGGCTGGCTGCGACCGAGGTGTAGTCGCCGATGTTCGCGATGCCGGCCGTTTGCGCGTTGAAGCCCTGCGCGTGGGCGCCGATCACCGCCTGGTCGAGCCCTCCGGCGCGGCCCTCGTAGATCGTCCCGTATTTGTCGACGAGCGCGTTGTAGCCGATGTCGTTCCAGCCGTTGGAGTTGCGGTGGTAGCGGCAGATCGCGAGCACGATCTGCGGCGCCTCCTTCGGCGTGTAGTCGTTGAGCGAAACCGTGTGGTGCACCTGCACAGCCTTCACGCTGCCGTAGCTGGGCGGCTCACGCGGCACGCAGCCCGAGGCGCCCCAGTCCTCCCGGGAGACGTACGGGAAGGGCGTGGCGAGCTGGCTCGCGTGGACCCGCGCGCGCGTGCGGCGGCTCGGCGTGCGCCCCACCCTCACAAAATGCAGCCGCAACCCGGGCACGCGCCGGCTGAGGCGGTACTGCACGGTGCGGGCGCGGCCGACCCAGACGGGATCAGACCCATTGCGGCCGTGCACGCCGAGATGCTGCCAGCGGCTCCAGCCGCGCCGGCGCCGAACGCGAAGCTCGACATCGGGACTGGCGGAGCCACGCCAGTGCAGCCCCACCAGGTTGAAGGGCCGCGGCGCGGACACCGTGGCGCTCGCCCGGTCAGGCCCGGGGCGTTCGAAGTCAGCCGGCCTGGACGCGGACGCGGAGGGGGCGAGAACGAGCGCGCAGACGAGCGCTGCTGCTGAGGCGGGCAGCTTCACTACAACCCCAACACGGTCGCAGCGTGCCGGTTGCGCCCGCGCAAGACTTCGTGCAAACCGCCGTTTTGCAGGGCAGACTGCGCTTACGGAACCGGCTCTGGCCCCTGCGAGCGGTTCTCGTCGCGGAACGCCGCGAGGGCGTCGAACGTCTTATCCGTGACGTTGTTGCAGAGCAGCAGACGTCCGGTGCCGTTCGGCGCCGGCTCGGCGTTCCAGGCGGTCGCGGCCACCGCGTACGGCATGTTGCTTCGCGGTACGAGGACCATCTGGTACGAGTCGTCCTCGACCAGCGCCCTGATGTCGGCGCGCTGCTTCTCGGGCAGCGAGGGCTTGACCCAGATGATCACGCGCCCGTGCTCCATCGTGTGGACCAGCTGCTCGTCCTGGGGCGCCTGCCCGTAGATGCCGTCCTCCGCGGGTATCTGGAAGTGCTTGCCCGTCGTCGGCGGGTTGGTGTTGTACTTGACCCGGTCGCTCAGCGAGGTGGTGTGCTCACGGGAGGTGGCCTTCTTCGTCTGGAGCTCGCACGCGGCGGCCTTTGCCGCCGGAGCAACGTCGAAGACAGTCTGCTTGGGGAAGCTGCCGCCGTCCGGGAAGACATTGCCGGCGTTCCCAGGGCCGCTTCCAGCGTCGTCGCCCCCGGTGGCCAGCAGTATCAGCACGGCCACGACCACGATGGCGAGCAGTCCGGCTGCACCGTAGCCGACCATCCGCTTGCGCTGTGCGGCGGCGCGCGCCTGCTGTTCGCGCAGCTCACGCTCGCGGCGCAGCGCCTCCTTCTGCTCTCTGCGGTGGGACATTCGCGGTCGAGAAGGGTAGTGAAGGACCTACTCTGCGCCACGCCGCGTCGACGTGCCGCGCCGCGCGCCGGAGCCTGTCCGTCGCCGGGGCCCTGTCTTCGGTGCCGGCTTGAAGCAGCGCTCGATGAACTCGACGATCTCGTTCGTCAGCCGCTCGGGCGTGAGCCGCAGCTCGAGGATCGACGAGGCCTCGATGATCCGGGCATTCGGCAGCTCTCGCACGAGCATGTCCGAATCTGAGAACGGGTGGATCGGATCGCGGTAGTGGCCGATCACGAGCGTTGGCTGCGTCATCGTCGCGCGCTCCTCACGGGGCGGCGCAACGCGCCCGTAGAAGAGCCCCTGGAGCACCGACGCCGACGGCTTCGGGTCCTGCGCCAGCCAGTCGAGCAGCATGTCGCCGAGCAGCCAGCTACCGCGAGGCACGAGCCGGGCTCCGCGGCCCACCAGCCGCGCGGCCGGGGCGCCGAAGGTCAGGCCCACGAGCAGTGGCGTGAAGGCGATGGCGCAGGCGAGCAGCGCGTTGTCGAGCACGGGCATCTCGATGAGCATGCCCTTGACCCGCTCCGGCGCCGCCGCGGCGGCCTCGAGCGTGGCGTTGGCCCCGAGAGAGGTGCCGCCGATCACCGCCTGCTTGGCTCCGGCCGCGTCGAGCAGCGCGATCGCCTGGCGGCCGAAGGTGGTCATGCCGTAGTTCCACATCTCGCGCGGGCGATCGGAGTCGCCGTGGCCGAGCAGGTCCAGGCATAGGACCCCGTAGCCGCGCTCGGCTAGCGTCTCCGCGAGCGGAGCGTGCATCTTGCGGGAGAACAGCAGCCCCGGCAGCAGTACAACCACGCGATCGCCGCTCCCGTACTCGTCGTACACCAGCCTGTGTCCGTCGAACTCGAAATCCTTGGTGAGCATCGCCGCCCACAATAGCCGCGCACTAGCATCTCCTCGCCGGCGCGCCATCGCGACGGAAGGAGCCGTGTGCGGCGCCGCGCCGGTCGGAAGCACGCTTGCATCGCCGGCCGAGTTGGCGGACCTGATGGAGGGTGGATTCGAATGAAGGACGTGCTCGAGGACGTGCAGGCCTGGATCGACCGCGGAGACCGCGTCGCGATCGCGACCGTGGTCGGCGTGAAGCGCTCGGCGCCCCGGGCGCCCGGCGCGAAGATGGCGGTAAACCACAATGGAGACGTGTCCGGCGCGGTCTCAGGAGGCTGCGTCGAGGGCGCTGTGGTGGAGGCCGCGAGCGAGGTTCTCCGGGGCGACGGGCCGAAGCTTCTGCACTTCGGAATCGCTGACAACGACGCCTGGGATGTTGGACTTCCGTGCGGAGGGGAAATAGATGTCTTTGTGGAGGAGTATCTGAGGTGAGCTTGCAGTCCGAGTTCGCCGAGATAGAGGCCAGGGACGGCCGGGCAGCGCTCGTGACGGTGATCGCGGGTGGCGAGCTGGGCGCGAAGCTCCTGGTACGTGCCGATGGCAGCGCGGAGGGGACCCTCGGTAGCCCCGAGCTTGACCGCGCGGGCGTGTCGGCGGCCGAGGAGCTGCTGTGGGCCGAGCGCTCGGAGACGCGCGAGGTGGGCGAGGCCTCGCTGTTCGTGGATGTCGTGGCGCCGGCGCCACGGCTCGTCATCTTCGGGGCGGTCGACTACGCCGCGTCCCTGTGTCGGCTCGCTCGTGCCGCCGGCTGGCGGCCCTACGTGTGCGACCCGCGTTCCCAGTTCGCCACGCCGGAGCGCTTCCCGGATGCGGAGGAGGTCATCGTGGCCTGGCCGCAGGAGGCCTTCACGCGCGTCGGCGGGATCAACAGGGCCACCTATATCGCGGTTCTCACGCACGACCCCAAGCTGGATGACGCCGCGCTCACGATCGCGCTCCACTCCGAGGCCGCGTACGTCGGCGCAATGGGCAGCCGGCGCGCGCAGGCGCAGCGGCGCGAGCGGCTCGTGGCCGCCGGAGTCGCCGAGGAGCTGCTCGAGCGTGTGGCCGCCCCGATCGGGCTCGACCTAGGAGCCGTGAGCCCCGAGGAGACGGCGCTTTCGATCATGGCCGAGGTGGTGGCGGTCAGGAACGGACGCGACGGCGGTCGGCTGTCGCACTCCGAAGGGCGTATCCACGAGGTCGGCGCATGATCGGTGGGCTCGTGCTCGCCGCGGGCGCCGGCACGCGCTTCGGCGGTCGTAAGCAGCTTGCGGAGCTGGACGGCAGGCCGCTGCTCGAGCACGCGCTGCTCGCCATGACAGCGTCGTCCCTGGAGCGCGTGGTCGTGGTTCTCGGCGCACTGGTGGAGGAGGTCACCGCGACGGTGGACCTTCATGGTGCGGAGCCCTGCCCCTGCGAGCGCTGGGACGAGGGGCAGGCCGCGTCGCTGGCGTGCGGGCTCGCAGAGCTCGCGGAGTGCGAAGCGGTGGTCGTGACCCTCGGTGACCAGCCGCGCACGTCCCCCGATGCGATCAGGCGGGTGATCGGCTCGCGTGGCGAGGGCGCCGCCGCCGTTCGGGCGACCTACCGGGGCGAGCCGGGTCACCCCGTGCTGCTCGAGCGAGATCTGTTCGAGTCGTTCCGCGACGTGACCGGCGATCACGGAGCGCGCAACCTGTTGCTGAGCGTCACGGTGCGCGACGTGCCCTGCGACGACCTCGGCGGCGGCGAGGACGTGGACACGCCGGCCGAGCTCGACGCACTGCGGGCGGGCGGCCCCGTCACGGCCGCGCCGGCGCGGTGAAGCTCGAGCAGTCGTTCGAGGTCCGCGCTCCGCTCGAGCGGGTCTGGGAGACGCTTGTGGACGTCGAGCGAGTGGCACCCTGCCTGCCGGGCGCAGAGATCACCGAGGCGCCGGGGGACGGCAGCTACCGCGGCACCTTCAGCGTGCGCCTTGGGCCGGCCACCGCGGCCTACCGGGGCGAGCTGAAGGTCGAGGAGCAGGACGAGGCGGCCCACCGCGTGACCATGCGCGCCGATGGCCAGGACAAGCGGGGCCAGGGGTCCGCGAAGGCCACCATCGTGAGCACCATGCGCTCCGAGGGCGAGCTGACCAGGGTCGACGTCGAGACGGACTTCACCATCACCGGCCGCCTTGCGCGCTTCGGTCGTGGCGGGATGATCGAGGACATCTCGAACCGGCTCATGAAGGAGTTCGCCGACTGCCTTCAGGAGCGGATCGAGGCGCCGCCCGCCGCGGAGCCGAACGTTCTCGACGCGGTGCTCGCGGCCACGCCGGAGGGTGCCGCGGCGGCGCCGCCCGCGGCCGGCAGCGCCTCGGAGCCGACCACCAACAGGCCGGTCGGCGGCTTCTCGCTGTTCTTCCGAGCGCTAGTCGATCGGCTGCGCCGGCTCTTCAGCCGCGGCTGAGTCGAGCGCGCGCCGCAGCCAGCCGGGCAGCTCGTGCAGAAAGGCCGGGTCGATCGTGTGCGGCATCGGTGACTCGCGGTAGGTCACGTCCGCGCCCGCCTCGGTGAGGCGCCTGCGCGCGTCGCGGCCGAAGTCCACGGAGATCACGGGGTCGTGGGTGCCGTGGCCGATCGCCACGGGCAGGCCGGCGGCCTTGCCGAGGTCGAGCTCGAAGCCTTCGACCTCGGGGATGAAGCCGCTGAGGGCCAAGATGCCGGCGGGTCTTGGCCGGCCCGCGCCGAGCCCGAGTGCGTACGACATCACGGAACCCTGGGAGAAGCCACCGAGGACCGTGCGCTGCGTAGCGACGCCGTGCTCCGAAAGCAGCCTTTCGAGCCAGTCGGCCACCTGGGGGTAGGTGGCGTGGAAGGTCTGCGGGTCCGGATAGCCGACCCGCCGCACCGCATACCAGTGAGCCCCGCCGGGCGGAAGCGAGAGCGGCCCGCGCGCGGTGGCGCCGAGCAGCCGGCGCTCGGGGTCGAGGACGTCCAGGAGCGGGAACAGGTCGTGCTCGTCGGTGCCGCGCCCGTGGAAGAGCACCAGTGCGCCATCGGGCGTGCCGGCTGCTGGTCGTGTGAGGTGTTGGAGGCTCATGCGTGCGCTAATCTTGTTGTGTGGGCAACTACTCTACAGCAGAGCTCCTGAACGAAGAGGAGCTGGCGGCATGGCGCGGAATGCTGCGCGCACACGCGGCGCTCACCAAGGAGCTCGATGCTCAGCTCGCGCGCGAGCACAAGCTGCCGCTGTCCTCATACGAGGTGCTGCTCTACCTCGCCGATGCGCCCGAGGGTCGCATGCGCATGTCGGAGCTTGCCCAATCGGTGCTCCTGAGCCGCAGCGGCCTGACGCGACTGGTCGACCGCCTCCAGCGCGAGGGCCTTCTCAGGCGCAAGGCCTGTGAGAGCGATGCACGCGGGTTCTTCGCCGAGATCACGCCCAAGGGCCGCCGTCTCTTCGACGCAGCGCGGCGCACGCATCTCGACGGTGTCCGCGATCTTTTCCTGAGCCGCTTCTCGCGGGACGAGCTGCGCGCGCTGGGCGCGCTCTGGCAGAAGCTCTAGGGCAGGCGCCTACGACATCGGCGCGGCCACGGCATGCCGCGCGCGGCGCCGCACCTCGCGGATCGCGCGCGCGAGCCTCTTCACGCCTTCGTCGAGCTCCGGCGGCTCGAGCAGGGAGAAGGACAGCCGGAACGAGGTCTGCGTGCGCCGCTCGGCTGTGATCGCCCCGCCGGGCGTGAACGTCACGCCGTGGCGCGCGGCCTCGGTGTAGAGGACGCGCTCGTCGAGCGCCCGGTTGAGCGTGACCCAGACGTGGTGTCCGCCGTGCGGCGGGTCCGCCTCGTACTCGCCCGGCATGTGGCGCTCGAGAGCGGCGAGCAGCGCGTCGCGGCGCTCGCGGTAGAAGGGCTGGGTGTGCTCGACGTGACGGTCGTACGCGCCGGCGCCGAGCCAGCGTGCGCACATGTGCTGGATCAGCGTGGGCGAATGAAAGTCGCTCTCGAGCTTCAGCGTGGCGATTCGCTCGCGAACCGGGCCGCGCGCGGCCACCCAGCCGGTACGCAGGCCACCGCCCACGAGCTTCGACAGCGAGTTCACGTAGATCACGTGGGCGGGTGCCAGCTCGCGCAGCGGGCGCACCGGGTCGGCGTCGAAGCCGGCATCCGCGTAGACGCGGTCCTCGAGCACGAAGAAGTTGCGCTCCCTCGCCAGTGCGGTCAGCCGTATGCGGCGCTCCTCTGAGAGGTCTCGGCCGGTGGGGTTCTGGCACGCGGTCTGGAGCGCCACCAGCTTCACCTCGTGGCGGGCGAGCAGCCGCTCGAGGGCGTCAACGTCGAAGCCGTCCTCGTCCACCGGTACGCCGATCACGCGGGCGCCCGTCTGGCGCAGCGAGTCGAGCATGCCCGCGAACGTGGGCGACTCGATCACGGCCACGTCGCCCGCCTCGAGCGTGGCGCGAGCCGTCAGGCTGATGCCCTGCTTTGCGCCGGAGGTCACGATGATCTCGTCGGGGTCCTCGGCGAATCCGCCGCGGCGCCCGCGCGCGGCCAGCTGCTCGCGGAACGCGTACAGGCCCTCGGCCGGCAGGTACGAGAGCGCCTCGCCGCCCTCCTCGGCGAACACGTCCGCGGTGATGCGGGCCAGCTCGGCGGTGGGATAGAGCCGTGGCGAGGGCCAACCCACCGCCAGGGAGATGAGGTCCGGCTGCCCGGGGCTGGACATCACGTCGGCGAGCACGCGCTCGGGGTAACTCAGCTCATGCTCGGGCAGCGCGTAGACCTGCCAGTCATCCCCGTGCTCCTCGCTGCGTGCCGGGGCCAGCGAGCGCACGAACGTGCCCCGACCGACGCTGGCGGTCACGTAGCCCAATTCGGCGAGCTTGCGGTACACCCGCGCCGCGGTCAGGTGGTTCACGCCAACGACCTCGGCGAGCTCACGCGTGGGCGGAAGCTTCTCGCCCGGCTCGAGCTGACCGGCGTCGATGGCCGCGGTGAAGCGATCCACCAGCTGCTGGGTCAGCGAGACCGCGCCATCGCGGATTAGCTCAGACAAGTTAATCTTGTACGACATTGCACCACCCCGTGAGAGTCGTACACTACCACTACACGGTCATACGCGCAAACGCTGTACTACATCAGGAGGTCAATCACCATGCAGAACGTCACGGTGCGCCGCTCGGCTTCAGGCGACGACTCCGCGCTGGCCCGGCTGGCCGCACTCGACAGCGCGAGCGCACCGAGGGGGCCGGCGCTGATCGCGGAGGCGGACTCGCGAATGCTCGCCGCGCTGCCGCTCGGTGCGGGGCGCCCGATCGCCGATCCCTTCGAGCCGACGGCCGAGCTCGTGGCCCTGCTCGAGCTGCGCAGGACCCAGATCGAGGCCGCGGACAGCTCGACGCGGCGCCCGAGCCGCCTGCGTTCACTACTTCGCGGGCGGCCCTCGCACGCACGCGCGTAAGACGCCGCAGCGCCCCCAGCTGCGCCATGAGGGGCTCCAACCTCCCCTCGCCCTCGCGAGCGGCGCCGGTCCGTACCCCCGGACCGGCGCCCTTCGCGTGCGCTGCTCAAGCCGCGTCCGGTGCGCGGGATTGGGCACTCGCTGCGCCGCTGGGTGTGGATGGTCAGGGGAGCGCTTCGCGCTGTAACCGTGGCGGTTGAACCCCGGCACCCGGTGCAAATCCTGCCGACGTCCCTGAGCGCTTGACCCGTTGGGAACGCTCGCGTTACGCTCAACGCGCGGTCCCTAAGCAGCGAGACAGCACGGATGTGACCGTCCACATCGAGGGAGGTCACGACGCGGGGCAGGCGCTTGCCCGGCTCTTGGAGCGGGCCGGGTTCTTCGAGTCCGTCGAGCTTGCGCGCGCCGTGAGCGCCCGCTCACCCCGGGAGTTCCGGATCGCCGTGAAGCCGAACCTGATGGGGCGGCCGGGTACGGATCCGGTGCTCGTCGAGCGGCTGTTCTCGGCGCTCCGCGAGCACGGATACACGGAGCTTGCACTTGTGGAATCGCGAACGGCGCGCGACTCCGCGCGAACCGTGGGCAGCGCGGCGCGGGAGGCCGGCTTCAGCGGCGAGGGGTACCAGATCGTGGATCTGTCCGACGAGCCGGTGACATACGACTACGGCAGCGTCCTCGGCAAGGCCACGGCCGGCCGGACGTGGCTCGAGGCCGACTACCGCATCAGCTTCGCGAAGGCGAAGCCACAGTCGCGCTGCTTCTTCAGCGGCTGTCTCGCCAACCTGCTCGGCTGCCTGCCCGAGCCCGACAAGCTCTCGCACTACGCCGGCCCGCGGCACGCCTTCTACGAGTGCTGCGTCCTTCTGGCCGACCGCCTTCCGGTGAGCTTCGCGCTGATGGACGCCTCCCACGCCGACGAGCTGCTTGGAAGCGCGAGCCCGTTCGCGCTCGACTGGGTGGCCGGCGAGAAGATGGGCCTCGACCCCGGGCTCAACCCCGTGCTGCACGAGGCGCTCCTGCGCTGGGGCCGCGTCCACCTCAAGCGACGCGGCAACGTGACGCCCTGGGACGAGTGGCGGAACGTCCGCCCCGCGACCGTGGTCCTACTCGACCTGCTGGAGCCGCTCTACCGCGGGCCGCTCCGGTCCCTCGGAGGAAGGAGGCTCGGCGAGTGGACCGTCCAATGAGGGTCTACGGGCTGAACGTCGTCGAGCAGTTCCTCGACGACCTGCTCGTGGCGGTCGGGGGACTGCTCGTGGCGCTCGCCGTGGCGACGGCCGTCTTCGACAGTGCCTTCGACGCGCGCGGGCTCGGCGGCGGCATGCTTGTGGCGGCCACCGCGGCCGCCGGGGTGCTGCTGGCTGCCGGGGGCTCGGGCATCCGCCAGAACCGGGTGGCTAGCGAGCTCGGCTATGCACTGCTGGCGGTCGCCGCCGTGGGCTGGATCGTGAACGGGGCGGTTGCGCCGAGCCTCGTGGCGGTGGCGGTCGGCGTCGCACTCGTGCTTGTGCTGGCGCTGGCCGTGGCGCTGCGCCGCCGCGCGCTGCGCCTCCGCTTCAAGCCACGCTTTTTCTCGCTGCGCCAGTTCTCCACGCTGATCGAGGTCGCGGACGCGATGATCGACGGCGACGGCCGCGAGGCGCTCGATCCGATCGAGGTGGCGGTGCGCACCGACCACCTGATCGCGCGCGTCGACACCCCGGTGAAGAATGACCTGAAGCTGGTGCTTGTGCTGGTGGAGTGGGTGCTACCGCTCCTGATCGTGCGGCCGTTCCCGTTCAGCGTGCTCGGCTCGAA